>Ga0049084_10001334_pt1 | contig 10176 bp, 9 predicted proteins | sample GreLakmeON33MSRF_FD_66720 | JGI IMG/M metagenome (GOLD analysis project Ga0049084, IMG submission 66720) | Freshwater lentic microbial communities from great Laurentian Lakes, MI, USA - Great Lakes metaG ON33MSRF | ecosystem: Environmental > Aquatic > Freshwater > Lake | place: Great Lakes... | reverse complement strand
GTCGTCATCCACGCCCTCAAGGCCATCATGAAAAAAAGTGATCGGGACGTTGAGGACGCGCGAAATTTCATAAAGCCGCCCGGCCGAGATGCGGTTGATGCCGCGCCCGTACTTGTGCGCTTGCAGACAGGTCACGCCGATCATGTCGGCCATTTTTTGTTGGCTCAGGCCCAGCATCACGCGGCGCTCGCGGATTCGCGTTCCCACATACCGATCAACATTATTGGCCCGATTGGCAGGCTCGGCTCGCAACTTTGGCTCAATCATATTCATTCTGGTCCCCAACCCATGGTGTTCTGATCGCAGGGCCATTCAGCTCTTGATACAGCCGAGACGTCCCTAGGTGTCGCAGCTATCGGTTGAGAAATAACCTAGGGTTTACCAAAACCTCTCAGGGAGAATTGTATAAAATTGTTTCAACGCGCCACTTTAAAGTACAGATTAGTTATACTTTTCAATATATTAGACCGGTTTATTGCAAACCGACGGGGCCAAGAGCACACGGCGATGAAGGTAAAATATGCCCAACACAATTGCTAAAAACGCGAGGGCCCACCATGTGCAAGCCGCTCGTAGCCCGATTCTAACATTCGCTTATCAGTTTCGCCGCGGCGTGGGCAGCGAATGTCAGATCCGCTGCACTAGGAGCGGTCCTTGGCGAGTTTGTCTAACCGCGCCTGCATGGCATCAAGTTGTGATTTGAGGGTGTCTAAATTATCAGCGCTCGGCGGCGGCGCGGCGGACACGCTCTGGTTGGTGTCGGGCTTAACCTGATTGGCAAAAGGGTCGAACATTTTGATGGCATTTTCAAACAGCGCCAAATTTTGTTTGCCCATCTCTTCTATGCGCTGCATGGGGAACACGCTTTTGAATGCGTTCTGCATCATGTCGCGCATCTGTGTTTCGTTCTGCGAGAAAGAATCCATGCTCTGTTCAAGATAACGCGGCAGTACTCCACCCAGCGTGTCGCCATAAAAGCCAATGACTTGGCGCAAGAATTTAATGGGCAGCAGCGATTGGCCTTTGCCTTCCTGCTCGACGATGATTTGCGTGAGAACGCTGCGGGTAATGTCTTGGTTGGTTTTGGCGTCGGTGACGGTAAAGTCTACGTTTTGGCGGACCATGGCCGCTAAGTCTTCCAGCGTCACGTAGCTCGATGTGGCGGTGTTATAGAGTCGCCGATTGGCATACTTTTTGATGTTAATGACGATGCCCTTGTCGCCGCTCGCAGTTGCGTGTTCAGCCATGCCACCCTCATTTTTTGCTGGTTAAAAAGGCCTATGTGATGAAATTGTGCTCTGCACAACGGGCTGTGTCAAAGCCTGGGTTTCGGTGGCTCAAATCAAGAATGCGCCGCCAAAGTGCGCGACGAAAGTGCGATCTCGCCCTATAATTGAAGCATGACAGCGCAACCGACTGATTATGATGCCCTAGCCAAGCGCTACCTCGACCTTTGGCAGCAGGAAATGGCCAAATTGGCGCAAGATCCGCAGGCTGCGGGGGCGTGGGCGAACCTATTTCAGGGTATGATGCAAAACGCCACTGCAGCGTGGGGGCAGGCTTGCGCACCTGGCGCTTCGCCCACCACGTCAGGATTCAATTTTGGGGGTCTGAACCATGAACGTGCCGCCCCGGCCAAGTCCCCTGTCGATGCGACTCGGGCCGCGTCCGCTGCCGCTTCATCTGGCGACGGAGGGGTGGCTTTTGCAGATGTCCTTCGCCGGATTGATGCCCGCCTCGACTCCATCGAGCAACGACTCAGCGCTCTCGAAACCCATCCGCCAGCTCGCCGCCGAACGCGCCAACCAAAGCCCTGACACCTATACGCAAGATTGGCATCACGGATTAGACGTCGTTGCTTTCGTCGATGCGCTGACGCGTGAGGCCAAGGCACGCATGGATCGTTTACTGGACGGTGTGAACCGTTATCAAACACACACCTTCAAACGCACGCGCGTCGCACCGCCTTCAATTTGGTCACATGGTGCTGCAAGCCTGCGCGACTGTGGCGGCCCCACCGAAGGCCCCGCCGTGATGGTCGTGCCCTCGTTGATCAATCGCGCCTATATTCTCGACCTCGCTGAAGATCGCAGCTTGCTGGCGTCGATTGCGCAGTCAGGCATGCGCACGTTTTTGCTTGATTGGGGCGAGCCCTGCGCGCATGAGCGCACGTTCAGCATGGATGACTATATTATACGCGTCATGATCCCGGCGCTCGAACACATTGTGGCGCTGACAAAAACCAAACCGCGCCTGGCGGGCTATTGCATGGGTGGTACATTGACAACAGCTGCGGCCGTCATGTGTCCGGATTTGATCTCAGGCCTCGCGTTGCTGGCCGCCCCTTGGGACTTTCATGCGCGCAGCGACGCCTCGCGCCATTTTCTCACCACGTTTCGCCCGATGATCGAGGGCATGATCACCGCCCAAGGCTGTGCGTCTGTGGATTTTTTGCAAGCGATGTTTGCCTCGCTTGATCCCACGCTGGTGGGCCGCAAGTTTCGCGGTTTCGCGGTGCGTGATATGGCCACCGATGCGGCACAAAAATTTGTCGAGCTGGAAGATTGGTTGAATGACGGCGTGCCATTGGTTGCAGACGTCGCTCGCCAATGTTTGTTTGGCTGGTACAGTGAAAACCAAACACTAAAAAATGCTTGGAAAGTGGGCGACACGATCATTGACCCAGCTCTGATAAAAGCGCCGACGTTGGCCGTGATCCCCTCTCATGATCGTATTGTGCCGCCAGACTCGGCCAAGGCTTTGGCCTCGCGCATTCCTCACGCCAAGATCATGACGGTGGATTTGGGCCACATCGGCATGATGGCAGGCAGCAGCGCGCCAAATATCTTGTACGCTCCATTCGCCAAATGGCTGAAAGAATTGAGGTAACGCCCGGGGCATTTTCCCGAGAAGTGGTCTTCCGCTTGGCGTGGAAAATGCGACCAAACAAAGAGCGCTTGCTGCACCGCAACATAATTCTTGCTCCGCCTCTGTCCCAGGCTTAAAAGCGCGCATTCATTTTCAAACTCCCAACCGGAGCCATATTTATGACCGACATCGTCATCGTTTCTGCCACACGCACGGCCATCGGCTCTTTCGGCGGCTCACTCGCTGGTCTATCGGGCGCAGAGTTGGGCCAAGTGGTGATCACCGAAGCGCTCAAACGCGTAGGCGTTGCAGCAGCGGATGTCTCGGAAGTCATCATGGGCCAAGTGCTCACGGCAGGCACTGGCCAAAACCCCGCGCGCCAAGCCTCCATCAAGGCCGGTGTGCCCAAAGAAGTCTCGGCCATGACCATCAATCAGGTGTGTGGCTCGGGGCTCAAGGCTGTGGCGTTGGGTACGATGTCGATCAAAGCCGGTGATTCGTCCATCGTCGTCGCTGGTGGCCAAGAAAGCATGAGCCAGTCGCCGCATTCCATGGTGCTGCGCAATGGCGTGAAAATGGGCGATGCATCGATGATCGACACCATGATCAAAGACGGCTTGTACGATGCCTTCAACGGCTACCACATGGGCACCACGGCAGAAAACATTGCCGAGAAATGGCAACTGACGCGCGCTAAGCAAGATGAATTCGCCGCCACCTCGCAACAACGCGCCGAAGCCGCCATCAAAGCGGGGCGCTTCAAAGATGAAATCGTGCCGGTGATGATCACCGTGAAAAAAGAACAGAAAACCTTTGACCTTGATGAATACGCCCGCGCGGGTACAACTGCAGACTCGTTGGCTAAGTTGCGCCCAGCTTTCTCAAAAGAAGGCACGGTGACGGCGGGCAATGCTTCGGGCCTCAACGACGGCGCAGCTGCCGTTGTGCTCATGACCGCAGCCGAAGCCGCCAGGCGTGGCCTCACCCCGCTCGCACGGATTGCCAGTTGGGCGCAAGCGGGCGTCGACCCGGCGATCATGGGTACCGGCCCCATTCCCGCCTCAAAAAAAGCATTAGAGAAAGCCGGTTGGAAAATCGGTGATTTGGATTTGATCGAAGCCAACGAAGCTTTCGCCGCGCAGTCACTCGCCGTATGTCAGGATTTGGGCCTCGATCCGGCCCAGGTCAACGTGAATGGCGGCGCCATCGCGCTCGGCCATCCCATCGGCGCGTCGGGTTGTCGTGTCCTCGTCACGCTGCTGCACGAAATGAAAAAACGCAGCGCCAAAAAAGGCCTGGCCACCTTATGCATCGGCGGCGGCATGGGCATCGCGATGTGTATTGAGCGGACTTGATGCTCAATACACATAAGTGTGAGCGCATCGCGCGAGCCAAGATAAAGTGAGTGGAGCGTGCTTAACCCGTAACTTCCGAAATTCTCTGCCCGCTCATCCGCCACAGACGCGCGCCCAGTACAACGGCAGCGGCGGCCAGTGACAAAGCCAGCCCCCACCACAGCCCCACCGCACCCATGTCCATGGGGAAGGCGAGTATCCACGCCATGGGAAAGCCAACGCCCCAATAGCCTACAGTCACCAACATCATCGGCACGCGCGTATCTTTGTAGCCACGCAGCGCACCTGCAGCGATACTTTGGAATCCGTCGAACACCTGGAACAACGCGGTGATCACCAGCAGCTTCGCGATCAACTCAATCACCTCGGCATCGCTGGGAACCGTGGGGTCCAGGCTAAACAACAAGGCAATACTGCGCGGCACGCTGAACATCACCAGCGCGGTTACGGCCATAAACGTCACACCGAGCATCAGCGCCACCACGGCGGCTTGACGTGCCGCCACGGGTGCCTGCGCGCCTAAGTGAAATCCCACCCGCACGTTGACAGCTTGGGCAATGGCCAGCGGTACCATGAACGTCAACGAGGCGATGTTAATAGTCACGTTATGCGCCGCCAGCGCAGTCGTACCAATCAGGCCCATCAACAACGCCGAAGCCATGAACAAAAAAATCTCGACACCGAACGTTACGGCAATGGGCCAGCCCAAATTGGCCAGTTCGCTGGTCAACTTCCAGTCCAGTGGTCCACGCCAATTGTGCGCACGCAAATCGGGCGTGATACGAATCGCCACAACCATGGCCGCGCACATGCCCCAAATCGTGATGGCCGACGCCGTGGCCGAGCCCATCAGGCCAAGTTTGGGGAAACCCCATACACCGTGGATCAGCGCGTAATTCAGAATGCCGTTGGTGATCAGTGCACCAAAGCCAATCACCATCACCGCACGCGGATGGTTCATGGCCGTCAAGTAACTGCGTTGAACCGCAAGCAACATCGATGCTGGTGCGCACAGTGTGAGGATTTGCACATAGCCTGACACGTCATGGGCCAGCAATGTAGGCTGCCCCATCGCTAATAAAATGGGTTCTGCGAACCAGAACAGTGGAACCACCCCAGCGGCGATCGTCATCGCCAGCACGAAGCCTGCGCGTAAAATCGGGGCGATTTTTTCCGGCTCTTGGGCGCCGCGCGCATGGGCAATGAGAATGCCAACGCCTACTAGTGCGCCTTGCAGTACAGCACCGGTCGCAAAGAAAAGCCCTGAGCCCAATCCACCTGCCGCCAACGCATCGCGGCCCAGCGCACCAATCATAATTGTATCGGTGATGCCCATGCCCACCTGCGCCAGTTGGGCAACGGCCAAGGGCAACGCCAAGCGCAACATGGCGCGGGTTTCTTGTTTGAATCGAATCGCAGGGTGCGAAGAAGTTAACATAGCGGGTCTTTCGTTCAGGGCCTGAGCGGCTCCTAACGGAAGACCGCGCGAATTAGATGGCTTTGGGCGTGTGTTTGGATGTGGGTGACGCCGGAAGGGAGCTGCAACCGCACATCACGGAGGTGACAAATCGCGTTTTATAAATCGTAATCATCGGTCGCCTCCTAATCTGAACGTTGAAAGGTGGCGTTTCTTATGACCAGCAATTGGCAATGTCAATACGTCAGGTTATGAGATCGCATGTTTGCACCGCTTCACCGCGCTGCATCCGCGCCCTATCATTGTGCCTGGATCAAATGAACGGGGGCTCTGGCCATGGCGGGCTCACGAGTTGCAGTTGTCACCGGCGGAACGCGCGGTATCGGCAAAGCCATCAGCGTGGCGTTGAAAAATGTCTGGCACAAGGTAGTGGCCAATTATGGCGGTAATGACGACGCGGCCAAGGCCTTCACCGCCGAGACTGGCATTGCTGCGTACAAATGGGACGTGGGTGATTTCAAGGCGTGCCAAGAGGGCGTGGTGCTGGTGACCCAGAATTTTGGGCCCGTTGATATTGTGGTCAACAACGCTGGTATCACGCGTGATGGAACCATGCATAAAATGAACTTCGAGCAGTTGTAAGAGGTGATCAACACGAACTTAGGCGCGTGCTTTAATATGTGCCGTGCGGTCATCGACAGTATGCGCCATCGTGGTTTTGGACGCATCGTCAATATCGGCTCCATCAATGGCCAGCCCGGTCCGTACGGCCAAGTGAATTATGCGGCGGCCAAGTCTGGCATTCACGGCTTTAGCAAAGCCTTGGCGCAAGAAGGTACTGGCAAGAACATCACCGTCAACGCTATCGCACCGGGCTATGTGGATACGGATATGGTGCGGGCCGTACCGCCGCCAGTGTTAGAAAAAAAATTATCGCGCACATTCCGGTGGGCCGCTTGGGCCGCGCCGATGATATCGCGCGCGGCGTGATGTACCTAGTGGCCGATGATGCCGACTTCATTACCGGCTCGACTATGTCGATCAACGGCGGCCAACATATGTATTGGGTGTGTGAGGGCAGAGAAATGAAAAAGCGGAGATCCGAGGATCTCCGCTTTTTTGATCTCGAATGTGATGCTGCTTTAGCCCACCGCGCTGCGGCGCACTTTGCGTTCGATCAGGCCCAAGTTGATGGCCACACTTTCAAAGATGCTTACGACTTTGCGCAGTTGTTCTTCGGTGTGGACCGCGCACAGGCTGCAGCGCAGCAGCGAGTACCCATACGGAGTGGCGGGTGGCAGCGCCAGGTTGACATACACGCCAGCCTCGATCAGACCGCGCCAGAAGGCCACGGCCACTTGCGGATCGGGGGCTACAACGGCGACCACAGGCGACAGATCACTCGCGACCTTCAAGCCGATCTCGGACAAACCGCTGTGCAATACTTTAGCGTTTCTCATGAGTCGCGTCCGCAGCGCACCGCCCGATTTCACCAAGCCCAAATTGACGGTGGCGGATGCGACGACGGAAGGCGGCAACGAGGCGGTAAAAATATACGCGCGGCACACCAAGCGCAGCATGCCGAAATCAGGATAGCTCGACACCACAAAGCCGCCGACCGTTCCGACCGATTTCGAGAACGTGCCGACAATGAAATCGACATCGTCTTCGCAGCCGACTTCTTCCGGCAGGCCACGGCCATAACGACCGAGCACACCCATGGAGTGTGCTTCGTCGCTGAGCAAGAATGTGTTGGCGTGTTTCTTTTTGACGGCCACGATCTCGGCCATCGGGGCTTTGTCGCCCAACATCGAGTAGATGCCTTCAATCACGATCAGCTTGTTGCCTGGCTTATCGACCAATCGCGCCAAGCGCTTATCTAAATCGGCGGCGTCATTGTGCTTGAAACGGATGATCTCGGCCTGGCTGGCGCGCACGCCGTCGTAAATCGAGGCATGGCAATCGGCATCCATCAAAATGTAATCGCCGGGACCCATCAACGTCGACAGCACGCCCGCATTGGCCAGAAAGCCCGTCGAAAACACAATGGCGTGGTCTTTGTTGAAGAACTCGCACAGGGTGTTCTCAAGTTCTTTGTGACCTGAATACGTGCCATTTGCGACGCGTGAGCCTGTCGTGCCGGTCCCAAAAGCATCGAGCGCATCATGCGCAGCTTTCAAGGCTTCGGGCGCGAACGTCAGGCCCAGATAATTGTTGGTGCCGCATAAAATGGTGCGCTTGCCAGCAATGATGGCTTCAGTTTGCGAAATTACGTCGTCCATTCTCACCTGGAACGGGTCGGCGCCATCGCCAGCCAGAATCGCGTCGCGCTGTCCCATGAGGTTCGAAAAGCGGTCAAAAATACCAGGCATCGTTTTATTCCTTTGTGTCGTACCCAAGTGAACCCGGCGTTGCAGGGCCGTTAGCCCCGGTCAGCCTTCACGATCTTTTCCACAGCGAGTGCGAGGTGTTTAACGGTGGTGATATCGGGCAAAATATTCATTGGTATCGAGATATCGAAACAGTCCTCGACCGTCGCTACGAACTCCATGACCACCAGGGAATCGAAATTCAGGTCTTCGCTGAACCGAGTCTCTGGCTTGAGATCCACTCCGGTCTTGTTGAGGGGGCCCAGAAGTTCATGAAGTGCGGCGAACGTGTCCGCAGATGGCTCACCGTTCGCAGTCATGACTTGAGGACCAATTCGACAAAACAAATGCGGGCCGGGCGTTTTCTTATTTCGCAAGCGCGAACGCCTCAGCTCCACGGCCCTATTGGGCGGGAATGACAGGAAAATGACAAATCAACTCAGCTGTAACTCTTTAACAAACCTCGTGAAATCGCCCAATTGACGGTGTTTTTGAACCCATCCGGCAGGCTCCAGCGGGGGCTCCAGCCAGGGACTGTGGGGCCATGGGCCACCCAATTCGGGTGTAGAAGCTCAGGGATTTTATCCCAACTTAAAGTAGAGGGATTCCCCGAGATTTGCGCGAAAAGTGACCAAACCCCGCCAGCGAGATAAAGCACAGGGCTGGGCAGGGCAATCAGCCGGGGCGTCACTTTCAGGGCTTGGCCCGCGGCATTGACCACACCGGCCCAGTCGTGACCGCCGGGCTGGCCGTCATCAATCTCCAAGGGTTCGCCCGGGTCATCGCGCAAGGGCAGCAGATTCAAAATGGCCGCCACCAGATCATCAACATGAATCATCGACAGTCGGGCCTGGGCGTCGGGGGGAACAACCGCAAAGCCGCGCGCCGCCATGGTGAAGATGCGCAAGGTCTCCAGATCGCCCGGCCCATAAACCGCAGGGGGTCGAAGGATGCTGATCGACATTTTAGATGCGAAAGGCCGCAGTGCTTTTTCGCTTTCGCGCTTGCTGGCGGCGTAATTGGAAAGCCGCGGTTCACGCGCGGCCAAGGACGAGACATGAATAAAGCGCGGCGGCTCGGGCAATTCAGCAGCCATTCGGGCCAAGCGGCGCGTGCCTTCGGCATTTTGTGCCAGAAATTCATCACGGTTCAGCGCCTTGATTGCGCCCGCCAAATGAATCACGGCGTCACAGCCTTCAACAAGGTGCCGTAACTGCAACTCATCGCTCAAAGATCCGGCCACCCATGTGAGTGAGCCGGGCAGATCATCATCGCCTGGCGTTTGTGCACGGCGTGTCAGGGCCCTCACGTTAGCGCCGTTGCGGCGCAGAGCGCGCACTAAATGCTGACCGATAAAGCCTGTGGCTCCGGTCACGCCAATGGTCGCGGTGGGTTGCTCGGTCATGGTGTGGCTTTAAGTATCGAGGGCAGTGATCTCGCCCGCTTCAAACATGGTTTTGGCTTTGCCGCGCGCAAGTTTACCAGAGGTCGTTTTGGGCAAGCTGCGCGGCGGCACCAACACCACATCGCACAAAATGCCAATGGCCTCTTGCACGCGGGCTTTGATATCGGCAATCAAAGCGCCCCGTTCCTCCACATTAGCGGGTCGGCACTGGACTAAAATGGTTGGCCGCTCGTTGCCTTGGCTATCGACCAGGACAATGGCAGCGGAATCACCCGAGCGCATGCCATCCATGTGCTCGACTGTCCATTCGATGTCTTGTGGCCACACATTGCGCCCGTTGACGATCATCATGTCTTTGGCGCGGCCTACGATGAACAGTTCATAGCCCAGCCAGTAACCCAAATCGCCCGTGTCCAGCCAACCATCGATCAGTGTTTCGGCGGTGGCCCCGGGGTCGTTGTAATATCCGGTCATCACGCTGGGCCCTGAGAAGTAAACACGGCCAATCTCGCGTTGGCCCAGAACGTGCGCGTCGTCGACATCACGAATTTCGACATTGTGATCTTTGATGACTACACCGCACCCCACAAAGGTGCGCCCCATCGGCGAGCCGTCGTTGGGAACGGGCGTCGCTAAGTGCGTGGCAAGGCCATCTTTGGCAATGTGGTCGAGTGTCATGCCGGTGAGCGGGCGTGAGAACGATACGCCCAAAACACACTCAGCCAAACCGTAGCTGCCATTGAAGGCTAACTCTCGAAAACC
>Ga0049084_10001332_pt1 | contig 10195 bp, 9 predicted proteins | sample GreLakmeON33MSRF_FD_66720 | JGI IMG/M metagenome (GOLD analysis project Ga0049084, IMG submission 66720) | Freshwater lentic microbial communities from great Laurentian Lakes, MI, USA - Great Lakes metaG ON33MSRF | ecosystem: Environmental > Aquatic > Freshwater > Lake | place: Great Lakes... | reverse complement strand
AGTATATTGAAATTCAATTAATTTAAAAATAAAAGGTATCCTAATGGATGCCTTTTATTTTTTATTCCCTTTTTACTTTTATTTACATCATGACGGATGCCAATATAATTGTAGTTGGTGCTGGTTGTGCAGGCATGCAATTAATAAATGCCTTGCTCAAGTTACCTGCCGAACAAACCGGGGATATTTTATTAATAGAAAGTAATCGGCAGATCATTCATAAATCCTGGTGTTTCTGGACTAATAAACAATCAGAATATGATTTTTTAATCGCAAAACATTGGTCTGAATTAAAATTCGGCTCTCCCAAGTCTGATTTATCCCGTGAAATTACACCATACAGGTATAATTATATTAATAGCGAGTTGTTTTTTGAATATCATGATCAACTGATCTCCAGTTCTTCAAGGGTTAAGGTTATTCATGAGGAAGTGAAAATGTTTAAGTCAGATTCTAACTTAAAACAAGTGTACACTCAGAATAACGTATATCAGGCTCAACATGTTTACAGCAGTATAATTGATTACTCCACTATTGAAAATAATAAGGTTTTACTTTGGCAGCATTTTAAGGGATGGTTTATAAAAACTGAACAGGCAGTTTTTAAGTCTAATCAGGCTACCATCATGGATTTTAATATAGCTCAGGGTCAGGCAGTACATTTTATGTATATATTGCCATTTTCTGAAACAGAGGCATTGATTGAATTTACTTCTTTTTCGTCAATGGATTGCTATTCTGATCAGGACTATGATGCCTATCTCGAAAAGTATATTTCTGAAAAATTTAAGTGCTCTTATGAGTTGATTAGAGAGGAAAAAGGTAAAATTCCGATGACTGATTTTGAATTCACAGCTTGTTCTAAAGACGGGATAATCCATATCGGATCTGCAGCAGGTGCAATCAAGCCAAGCACAGGCTATGCATTCAACAGGATTTCACGTCACACAGAATATTTGATAAAATGCTTTTTAACAAACAATATTAATATTAAAAAGCTGCCAGGTTTAGGCAGATTTCATTTTTATGACACCTTACTGCTTCAGATTATTCAGAATCAGCCTGAAAAGGTTTCTGTAATCATGGAACAATTATTCTTGCATAATTCATTCAAGCAAATCTTGTCATTTTTGGATGAGAGCACTTCGCTTTTGCAGGAGCTAAGCCTTTTTAATACATTGCCAAAGCGATTATTCCTTAAACAGGTATTGAAATATGTTCAAGCTCAATTATAAATCTAATCGATTTAAATTCCTGATTTTAGCCTTTGTTCTGTTTGTAATACAGTATTTTTTTCCTGTACATTCAACCATACAGCTTATTTTCTTCGGTTTAGGAGTAATTCTTTTCGGAATCCCACATGGATCTTTAGATCATTTTATTTATCATAAGGAGCGAAACGAAGCAATGAATATTAGGTCGATCAGTAAGTTTTTATTGTTCTACTTAGGGTTTGCGGTGCTTTATGCCTCATTGTGGTTAATTAGTGTTGAGTTATCTATTTTACTATTTATAGTAATCTCTGCCTATCATTTTGGTGAGATGGATTTAAAGGCACTTGCAATAAAAACAAGTTTAAGCTCCAGAATTTTATTTTCATTTTATGGCTTACTTTTTCTAGTCAATTATCTGCTCTTTCAATTCCCTAATGTAGAATCTATCCTTCTTGGTTTTCCAGAATTTGAACAAAGCCAGGTCGAAACGCTTAGATTGCTTTATGGATATCGGGAAGAAGTGTTGCTGGCTTCTATCCTTGTTTTTGTACCCATTTTATCAATCTACTTGTTTCAAAGCAAACTTTTTGGTTTTGTGCAACTAGAAACTGTTTTGCAATTAGTGGTATTGATGTTAATTGTATTTAATCTGCCCATATTACTCGGTTTTGGCTTTTATTTTAATATCTGGCACGCTGGTCTTTCTATGATTGAAATAAAAAAATTCTTAGGTTGGCAAGATAAAAGCTATTGGTTTATTTATCGTAAATCTTGGTTGACAAATGGCTTGTCATTTTTAATGATTGGACTTTTGTTTGTAGTTTTTAAGGGCAATTTAGAGAGGTTGTTAGCCATTTTTTTTATGTCAATAGCCATTTTAACAGCTCCGCACATGAAGGTTATTTCTGTCCTGTTTTCAAAAGAACGCTAATTAACCCATCATATATTTTTTCGATTTCAATTTTTTGCACTCATCTGATACAGGATAGAAATATGGGGGCTTTTTTATTTTCTAAAATAAACCAGATTCTCTTTCAATTATCAATACAGCTGCAATTGCAAATTCATTTTAATTATTTTACCTTGTTCCTTAGGTGAGCTAATATTAAAATCTTTGTCCAAACCTCGATGAATAAATATTTTTAACAAATTCAACACGCACTAAAAAATTATGCATAAGGTTCTCCATTTTATTATTTTTTTAGGTGCTATTTTTTTATCTGATTCATTAATGGGTCAAGAAATAATTCCATTATATGATGGGATTATTCCGAATAGCAAACCATCAATAGATAGAGAAGTGTCAGCACGTAATAAGGACGGTATAATGATAACCCGTTACGTTTCAAATCCTACCCTAATTTGGTATAAGCCAGCAAAAATTTCTGATATACATAGCGCTGTAATTATTTGCCCTGGTGGTGGATATGGAGCATTAGCTTCAAGCAGTGAAGGTTCAGATGTTGCCGAAGCACTTAGCAAATTGGGTATTTCTGCTTTTGTTCTGAAGTATCGTTTACCGGATGATCTAATTATGGTCGACAAATCTATAGGGCCATTACAAGATGCTCAAAGAGCTATACAATGGCTCCGTGAAAAAGCTAAGGAATGGAATATAGACCCAAGCAAAATAGGAATTATGGGGTTTTCTGCTGGTGGACACCTTGCTGCTAGCTTATCAACTAATTTTAGTCAATCGCTTATTGCTAACCCACTTAATATTTCATTGCGTCCTGATTTTTCAGTCCTTATTTATCCGGTTATTAGCTTCACAGATAGCCTTGCAAATAAAGGTAGTAGAGATAATCTGATAGGTAATAATCCTTCGGAGGCAGCTAAACGGAGATTTTCGAATGAATTGCAGGTCAGTGCTCAAACACCACATGCATTCTTGGTTCACGCAAGCAATGATGGTCCTGTTCCTGTGGCTAACAGCATTGTTTATTATCAATCTTTATTGAAACTAAAGATTTACAGCTCCTTAATTCTTTATCCGGGGGGTAATCATGGCTTTGGAATGTATAATAAAACAACTTCAAGCCCCTGGATGGATGATTTGAAATACTGGCTGATTGACAATAAGTATCTGTAAGAAAATCAATTATTTTTGTATTTTCTTTAACTTGTTGAAGAGGTTGAGTCTTCAAACCGATTTCTTATTCACCATTCATTTTGTTATTTTGCGTCATGATCGTTTATAATCCTAAAGATTGGCTCTATTCTACATTTTATTTGCATCGCTCAGATACTGCACGCAAATTATTTCCGCTTTTGATGGCCTTGTCAGTGTACTCCGGCGGTGTTGCTTATGTTGAATTTGAATATGTTAAGCTTTCGGATGTAGCTTGGATCAAGAATATAACTATTGTTCATAACCTACTGGGCTTTGTCATGTCTATCCTTTTGGTATTTCGAACCAATACAGCATACGACCGCTGGTGGGAAGCCCGAAAGCAATGGGGTACGCTGACCAATTCCAGTCGCGCCTTTGCCATCAAAATGAATGCTTTTCTTAACCGCGATGATCAGGTGAATCGTAGTTTTTATATAAAATCAATTCCTCTTTTTGCCGATACATTATTTGCTCATCTCCGCTCAAATAAAACAAAGTTCATGCTCGATTCCATTGAACATCCCGAATTTGAAACCTTTGATGCAAAAAAACATGGTCCTAATCAGGTGGCTTCCATGATCGTTGCACGTACCAACACTCTGTATAAGGAAGGCTTGATCAGTGGAGATCAGCTGATTGTGATTAATAATGAAATAACTTCATTTACAGATGTTTGCGGTGCCTGCGAGCGTATCAAGAATACCCCTATTCCATTGTCATATAGCTCATTTATCAAGAAGTTTATTTTTATTTATGTGATTACTCTTCCTATTGGATTTGTTTTCTCAATGGGATATTTTGTGATTGCCGCCGTTCCCTTTATTTTCTATGTGATGGCTTCTCTGGAGCTCATAGCAGAGTCTATTGAAGATCCTTTTGGAACTGATCCTGATGACCTGCCCATCGATAAAATAGGCGAGAATATACGTACTCATGTAATGGAGATCTTACATTGATCAGGCTTGAAATCCAAATCCAACTCCCATTTTTAATTGTTTTTTTCTAATTTAGACTGTTGCGAACGAATGTTCACACTTTGATCATGGTCTTATTTTGAAATATTTATTCCTGTTTGCTTTCCTTCTGCCTGTTTTTCCAGTTTTTGCACAGAAGATCAATAATGCCTATAAACTTCGAATCGCTGAAACTAGGGCTCCAGTTGTGGTTGATGGGCTTCTGGAAGAAGATGCATGGAAAAATGCAGAGCCTGCAAAGGATTTCTTCATGGTTAGTCCTATGGATACCAGTTTTGCAAAAGTCCTGACCGAGGTACGCATGAGCTACGACAAGGATAACCTCTACATCTCAGCTATTTGCTATCAGCCCAATGCCAGATCTTATGCCGTTGAATCGCTTAGACGTGATTTTGCCTATACCAAAAATGATAATTTCATACTGATACTCGACCCCTTTGATGATCAGACCAATGGATTTACTTTTGGGGTAAATGCGGCAGGTGCACAATGGGATGGACTTATTTTCAACAGTAATGGTTACGATCTGAGCTGGGATAATAAATGGTATTCTGAAGTTAAGCACTATGATGATCGTTGGGTATTTGAAGCCTCAATTCCTTTTAAATCAATACGTTATAAAAAAGGGATTAAAACCTGGGGTATCAATTTTAGTAGGCTGGATATAAAAGTTCCTGAGAAATCGGCCTGGGCTAAAATACCACGGCAATTTAATGTTGCATCGCTAGCCTTTACCGGCAATCTTCTTTGGGATAATCCTCCACCTGATGCAGGCACCAATGTATCCGTTATTCCTTACGTACTTGGCGGATTAACGAAAAATTATCAAACTAATACCAGTGCAAAATTTAAGAAAGAGATTGGTGCAGATGTCAAAATCGGTATTACCTCCTCACTGAATCTGGATCTAACCATAAATCCTGATTTTTCACAAATTGAAGTCGACAGGCAGGTAACCAATCTAGATCGTTTCGAATTATTTTTTCCGGAACGCAGGCAGTTCTTTCTAGAAAATGCCGACCTCTTTGCCAATTTTGGTTATTCAACAATTAGGCCTTTCTTTTCAAGAAGAATCGGACTGGGAGTGCCCATTGAGTTTGGCGCCAGGCTGAGTGGAAGCCTTGACAAAAATTGGCGGATAGGAGCAATGGACATGCAAACTAAAAGCATGGATGAAACGGGGCTTCCAGCTCAGAATTTTGCTGTTTTGGCTTTACAAAGGCGCGTTTTTTCAAGATCGAACATCCGTTTTATGTTCATTAATAAACAATCGGTCAATTATTCAGCACTCGAAAATCCTGGAAAACCAGCTTTTAACTTATATAATCGAAATGTGGGACTTGAGTATAACCTCGCCTCCTCCAATAATCGCTGGGTAGGAAAATCAATGTTCCTTAAGTCATTTAGTCCCCAGAAAAATAGTGATGATCTGGTTCATGCAGCGAACCTACAATACACGACAAAAAAATGGCTTCTTAGCTGGCAGCATGAGTCTGTTGGTGAGAATTATACTGCAGAAGTTGGTTATGTTCCGCGTACAGATTATTTCAAGATCAATCCAAAACTGAATTATTTATTCTTTCCGAAAGCAGGTAAAGTATTAAATCATGGGCCTGTTTTTAGTTCTACCTATTTTTTTAACAGATCCTTCAAGACGACTGATAATGAATCAATGCTGGGTTATAAGTTCACTCAACGTAGTCAGAGTGTCTTTGAGGTATGGGCATCAAACAATTACATTCGTTTGCAGAGGCCATTCGATCCAGTTAATACAGGAAAGGGAAGTTTAGCTACCGGAACTGAGCATGTTTGGAAGGCAGTTGGGTTCAATTATGCGTCGGAACCTCAAAAAATGTATACCTATAGCCTTAGTGGGCAATATGGCGGTTATTTTGCAAATGGAAACAGGTTAAATCTGGCTGGCGATCTGGGCTATCGCTTTCAGCCGTATGTCAATATTGCCATGAGCACCAGCTACAATCATATTGTATTGCCTCAGCCCTGGGGAGTGACTAATTTCTGGCTTGTGGGCCCCCGTACTGATTTTACATTTAGTAATAAACTCTTTCTTACCACGTTTGTGCAGTATAATAACCAGCAAAAGAATATCAATCTGAATACCCGTTTTCAATGGCGTTATAAACCAGCCAGTGATCTTTTTCTTGTTTTTACGGACAACTATTATCCTTCTCCATTTGCTGTCCGAAATCGCGCCCTGGTTTTGAAGTTTACTTATTGGTGGAACTAGTCTTAATTGAAGGATTGAATCTAATTTCGGATTTTCAAATTGCTTTCCAAAATAGTATTGAGCTGATTCCAAACCTTTTAGCAGATGTACTGCAGAATTTTTCCTGATAAAAATGCCGGTATTTTGTTTATGTATTTATTCATTAAATTTATTGATATGTGCGGAAGAGTAAGCATTTCAGAACCAACTAGTATTGCTAAGGAGCTACGCCTTAAGCTGGCCGATGATCTGGCAAGACTGGGAAATATCAATGTTCCTCCAACACTAGAGCTACCGGTTTTTACGGATGAAAAATCTTCAGAACTTCAATACCTCAGTTGGACACTAATACCATTTTGGGCCAAGGAAAAGCCAAAGTTCACTACCTTTAATGCTCGAATTGAAAATCTAAAAGAATCGGGCAGCTGGAAACATTTAATAGGTAAAAAGCATTGTGTGGTTATTACCGATGGCTTTTATGAATGGAAAAAATTGGATGAAAAAGGAAAGAAAAAACAAGCCTATCTTTTACGCATGAAAGGGATGAGATTTACGTTAATGGCTGGTTTATGGGATACCTGGATTGATAAAAATACTGGAGAATTGATCAATAGCTGTACTATTATTACCAGGCCTGCAAACAAAGAGATGAAATTTATTCATGACAGGATGCCTTGTTTGTTAAGTATGGATGACGCAAATGTCTGGGTTAATCAGAAACTTTCTCTGGATGAGCGATTTGCAGCTTTTGAGCTGTTAAAAGATGATCTTCTGGAAATGAAAGCGGTGAATAAAGTTGGGGATATTGATGAGTATAAATTTTTGTTCGACTAGTTAAATTTGAACATCAGAACTTTGAATTAAGATGTGTTTCACATTTTTTATGGATATATTTAAATACATTAATTTGTAGGCAATGAAAATTTTTAAATTCCTTTCTGTAGCAGTGATCGTATGTTTAACTCTTTCAGTGCAGGCTCAGAAAAAAGAAAGACCAGAAAAGCCGGTAAAGCAATTTACGATTTATGAAAAGGGTCAATATATGACTAAGGTCGATGTTAGGAAGGAGTTAAGAGGTACAGAAAATAGTGTGCAGATCGATGCGCTTAATGTTAGCGGAGGTTCTGGTCTGATTAGAGGGCAAGTATTACCGGGCGCAGAGATATCACAGGTTTTAGCAATCGTTGGTAATTATAATTTGACCCGGCAAATCTCAAAATCACAAAGAGGAGAGTCCATACAATTGATGGATGTTGTATTTCCGTTGAGGCTTCGAATGACCATCTCTGACCAGGTTCTAGATGTAGAGATCAAAGAAGCTGGTTTCTGGAAAATTGCGGTGGGCCTTACTCAATAGAAATTTAGCCTAATTATCTAAAATCTTCATTATAAACATAATGGAATTGCATTTTTCATGCATTACAATTATTATTGCATGAAATGAATTCAACACAAGAAGCAGGAATATTCCTTGAAGCAAAGCAAAGTTTACAAAAAAATGGTTTTAATATTGTTCAGCAAGATCTAAATCGCCCTTGGGGTGGTTTTTTTGTGATCGATGAAGATCAGGCACAAAAATTTGCAAACACGTATTTTGACGGAATAGAAATCGGAGAATTAAAGATCTCAGGAAAACTTAGTCCTAAGTTTTTGATCGTATCTCCCAATAAGCGTCTATCCTGGCAATTCCATCATCGCAGAGCCGAGATCTGGAAGGTAATTCAGGGAACAGTTGGAGTTGTTAAAAGTCTAACAGATGAGGAAACCGAATTGAGGTCATATCATCCTGGAGATCGAATTGTTTTACAACAGGGCGAGCGCCACAGGTTGGTGGGTTTAAATGAGTGGGGCCTGGTTGCAGAGATCTGGCAGCATACAGATGTGTCCAATCCATCAGATGAATCAGACATTGTAAGGCTGCAGGACGATTTTGGCAGGTAGTGTCTTGAGCCAGCATAACATGACATTTCTACTATTTTTTAAAAAGTAAATTTGTTTATTTTCGAACGCTTAAAAACAAAGCGCTATCTATATTATGGTTATTTTAATTTTCTTTCTTTGTCATTGGTTTTTGTCCCTGTTTTTTCAAACATTTTTCCTTCACCGCTATTCTTCTCATAAGATGTTCAAAATGAGCTCTTTCTGGGAGAAATTTTTCTATATGTCAACATTCCTCGCACAGGGTTCTTCTTTTTTAAATCCGCGTGCATATGCAATTATGCACCGTATGCATCATGCCTATAGCGATACGGAGAAAGATCCTCATTCCCCGCATTTTTTTAAGGATGTGATTGGTATGATGATCCAGACTAAAAACATTTATTTGGATTATGTGAGGTTTAAAATAGAACCAGAGCAAGCATTTCGAGATAATTATCCAACTTGGCCCTTGATCGATCGTATCGGCGATCTATGGATCACCCGTTCATTATTTATCGTGTTTTATATTACTTTTTATAGTCAATTTGCGGAATATTGGTGGATGTTCTTATTGCTACCAATCAATTTTTTAATGGGTCCAATTCATGGAGCAGTAGTGAACTGGTGCGGTCATAAATACGGTTATTCTAATTATGACAATGATGATCATAGTAAGAATTCCCTACCATTAGACTTTCTGATGCTGGGTGAATTATTTCAGAATAACCACCATAAAAAGCCAAATAATGTAAATTTTGCATTAAAATGGTATGAATTTGATCCATCTTACCCTATAATTAAGTTAATGCATCATCTTAGAATCATCAGACTTAGAAAAATTTAAATACCAGATATACAATTTTTAAGAGCCTTGATTTTAATCAGGGCTCTTTTTGTTTGCCAAGGTGTTTAAATGTTGAAATCTATGCAGGCAGTATGCAGATCTAAATTTTAAATTTGTAATTGCTTTAATTGAAATAAATGGTACAAAGATGGCTGAATTAGAATATAGTGATGATAGTATTCGTTCTCTCGACTGGAAAGAGCATATCAGGCTACGGCCAGGGATGTATATCGGTAAGCTTGGTGATGGATCGGCCTATGACGATGGTATCTACGTTTTACTAAAGGAAATACTGGATAACTCAATCGATGAATTTGTGATGGGTTCAGGCAAGACTATCGAGATCACAGTTAGTGATAAAAAGGTCTCTATACGTGATTATGGCAGAGGAATTCCACTTGGGAAAGTGATTGATTGCGTTTCCAAGATTAATACTGGAGGTAAATATGACTCAAAAGCATTCCAAAAGTCTGTAGGCTTAAATGGTGTAGGTACCAAGGCTGTAAACGCTTTGTCATCTCATTTCATGGTTCAGTCATACCGTGACGGACGTACAAAAAAGGCAGAATTTGAGCAGGGCATACTCATCAATGATCTTCCTGAAACTGAAACTACTCAGCGCAATGGAACAGCAGTAGTTTTTTACGCCGATGAAACCATTTTTAGAAATTATCACTATATCCCCGAATTCGTAGAAAGCATGATTTGGAACTATGTGTTCCTCAATTCAGGTTTGACTATCAATTTTAACGGCACTAAATTTTTCTCGGAAAGAGGGCTATATGACCTATTGACTAGAAATACTGATACTGAAACCCTTCGTTATCCGATTATCCACCTCATTGGGGATGATATTGAAGTTGCCATGACCCACGGGCAACAATATGGTGAGGAATATTATTC
>Ga0049084_10001331_pt1 | contig 10201 bp, 10 predicted proteins | sample GreLakmeON33MSRF_FD_66720 | JGI IMG/M metagenome (GOLD analysis project Ga0049084, IMG submission 66720) | Freshwater lentic microbial communities from great Laurentian Lakes, MI, USA - Great Lakes metaG ON33MSRF | ecosystem: Environmental > Aquatic > Freshwater > Lake | place: Great Lakes... | reverse complement strand
CGTTCAAGCGATTGGCCACAATTCCAGGTCACATACGAGGCGGCATATACAAAAACCGAAGACCGACTCATGGGCCTTGCGTTAATTCAACTTTTGTGGGATCGGGGAGAAAACAGTGGTTACGCGCAACACCTTTCAGCCAATCCATATCCAGGAATCGAAAAGAAAGATGTCCTCTTAGTGGGCGCCTTTGGTGATCACCAAGTAGCCAACGTGTCAACTGAGACGTTGGCGCGCACGATTGGCGCAAGGGTTCACTCCCCTGCAATGCGGGATGGGCGAAGCGCGGATGTTTTACCCCTGTGGGGTATTGAGCCAATCACTTATCCATATTCTGGAACGGCATTGGTCATGTGGGATTATGGGACGCCCGCTCCACCGATCGGACCCGAGCCGCCCTCAGATCCACTGTACGGTCAAGATCCACATGGGGCTGGAAGTGATGAAGCGCTTGTACTTGTTCAGGCGCTTGGGTATCTCTTGTCAGGCGGATTACAAAACGTATGTGGCGAAGGTCCGTGCATCGGAACACAAATTGATTCGCAGTAACTCACTCAACTAATGGATTCCATGATTTCGTCGCTGATATCAAAATTCGCGTACACATCTTGAACATCATCGTTTTCTTCGAGAGCTTCAACAACTCTGATGATTTTGGCAGCAGTGTCGGCGTCGGTGACGGCGATGGTGTTTGAGGAAACCATTGTTGATTCTGCGGAGAGGACCTCAATGCCAGCAGCCTCCAAGGCAGTTTTCACTTCGTAAACAACATTTGGTTCACTGAGAATTCGCCACGACTCGCCGTCACGACTGATGTCATCTGCACCCGCATCGAGAGCTGCCATCATAATTTCGTCCTCGGGAGCGGTGCCCGCAACATAAATGACTCCTCGTCGACTGAACTGCCAACCCACAGCGCCCGGTTCTGCCATAGCGCCGCCAAGTTTAGAAAAAATATTACGAACATCTGCACCAGTACGGTTGCGATTATTCGTCAGAGTATCAACCATCATCGCCACTCCGCCCGGTGCATACCCTTCATAGGTAATGGACTCATAGTTTTCACCCTGAACATCGCCACTGCCTCTTTTGACGGCACGATCAATGGCGTCGTTGGTCATCTGCCCTGCTTTTGCTTTTTGGATGACCGTGCGCAAAGTTGCATTTGAGGAAAGATCAGCGCCGCCTTCGCGGGCGGCAACCTCAATCTGTCGAGCGATCTTGGCGAATAACTTTCCACGCGCTTGATCCGCTGCACCCTTCTTGTGTTTAATTGTTGCCCATTTTGAATGTCCGGACATCGTTTACCTCGGCTTCGTGACGGAGAAGTTCTCAACTATTGAAAGAAAGATTTTATGGATACGTAAGTCTGACACGAGTTCGGGATGAAATGAGCACGCCAAAATGTTTGCCGTCCGAACAAGAACAGGATGATCGGCCCATGAAGCCAGAACTTCAACGTCCGAACCAACGGATTCAATGATCGGGGCGCGTATAAACAGTGCGTGAAAAGGCGAATCAAATGAGTCAACAATGATGTCTTGCTCAAAAGAATCATTCTGGCGACCGTACCCATTGCGTCTGATGTCTATGTCTAGCGCACGCAAAGAAACCTGGTCAGAGCGGCCATCGAGAATCGTCTCCGCCAACATGATCATTCCTGCACATGTACCGAACACGGGAAAACCACTTTGGAAAAGGTCCTTGAGCACTTCACCCAACCCTGAGGCAACTAAAAGGTTGCTCATCGTGGTGCTTTCGCCACCTGGGATCACGAGGCCGTGCAACCCGCTTAGATCCGCTTGTGTACGAACCAAACGCACCTCAGCACCACAACTTCCTAGGGCTTCAGTATGGGCAGCAAAGGCTCCTTGAAGCGCCAAAACTCCGATGTGTAATTTTGGTTTCACTGAAGACCTCAATAAGTCGGATGTATTACCAACCGCGTTCTGCATAGCGCTGATTAATTTCGTCCATTCCAATTCCCGTCATCGGGGCACCAATACCAGTGCTCACTCGAGCTAACACATCAGCATCCATGAAATGTGTCGTCGCTTCAACAATCGCCTTGGCACGTAACGCTGGATTATCACTTTTGAAGATTCCCGAACCCACAAAAACTGAACTCGCTCCAAGCTGCATCGCAAACGCTGCATCTGCTGGAGTGGCGAGGCCTCCCGCACAAAATAGTGGCACGGGCAATTGTCCGGTTTCGGCAATCTCTTGCACGAGCGATAGCGGAGCCTGCAAACGCTTAGCCCATTCAAACAATTCCGCAGAATCGGCTGTACCAATCTTTTTTATATCGCCAAGAATTGATCGCAAATGCCGTACCGCTTCAACAACATTTCCTGTTCCGGCTTCCCCTTTGGAGCGGATCATGGCTGCTCCTTCGCTAATGCGACGAAGCGCTTCACCCAAATTTGTCGCACCGCACACGAAAGGTGTTGTGAACTTGAATTTGTCAATGTGGTGAGCCTCATCAGCGGGAGTAAGCACTTCACTCTCATCGATGAAGTCAACGCCGAGGGCTTGAAGGATTTGCGCTTCAACAAAATGGCCGATACGCGCTTTAGCCATCACTGGGATGGTCACGGCTGCCTGGATCCCCTGAATCATTTCTGGGTCACTCATCCGTGCGACTCCCCCATCACGGCGGATATCCGCGGGCACACGCTCAAGGGCCATGACTGCACATGCCCCTGCATCCTCAGCAATTTTCGCTTGCTCGGGAGTGACGACGTCCATGATCACGCCACCTTTGAGCATTTCAGCTAAGCCCCTCTTCACAGGGAATGAGCCGGTTATGGAGCGTGTGGAACTTGTTGCCATATGTTCAGGCTAACGCTGAAGCGGCAAGAGTGACGGTTCGAAAGAGTGTGATCAGGGCCACGCCGTTGCGGAGAGGGACTCGCCAGCAGGCACAACGACACCCTGTCCTTTGCGTATCAATTCAACGAAGGTCCGACCAGGAGTCAAAAGAATCGGCTCACCCGTCTCATCAGTCAGAGTCCAAGGATCCATCTTGTCGGCTCGTGTCCATGTTCCCTGAGTGATTTTTCCCTGTTGTAGGACCCACGCCACACCAGTGCCCGTTGTTTGGGCTTCAGGGCTCTTCTTATTCGCCGCACTAATTTTGTACTCAACCGTCAGGATCAGAAGATTTTCTGTAGTCACTTGTTCACCGTTGCTATCTAGGTGCAACTTGTCATCATGACGACGGGCGAATGCTCGTTTATCCGCATCCCATTCCCAGGATGCTTTCATGCTTCCGTCCATGCGGAGTTTGACGCCTACAACATCAACACCGCTGCTAGATGACGGATCAGTGGAATACGAAAATTGCGGTGGCGGTGTACCGCCACGACCAGCCCCTATCGTCCAGATATCGCTGGTGTTTGTATAAAGGTTGTGTGGCGCTTTCTTGTCGTCGGAGCGGAAAAATCCGCTTCCCTTACCCGCCGCTCGGGGGCTCATGCTGACGAAATTAGCATTCTTCACGGCCGCTGTGACACCAGCGTTTCCACCACTCCAAACAAACAAAACACCGTTGAGTGAACTGAGTAGATCGATATCTTGCGTACGCGCTGAGCGAATTGGCCCGACAGGATCAGAACCTTGAGAATGAAATACCAAAGCGAAACGAGTCCAGGCTTCTACGTTTTCTTCATAAACAATGTCGGCCTGATTGAGACCACTCTGCGGGCGGGCGCCGGGATGATTGTCAACCTTGACGACTAAGGCTGGTCGCATGGCCAAAACGCCATCAGCCATTGGTAATCCAGTCAGAGGCATAACCGACCCCGCAACAGGGATGGTTGTTGTCGAGGAACTTGATGCAATAGTGCTTGTCGTTGTTGAGACTGGAGCGCTGTCAACAGATTCCGATCCACCTCCACAAGAGACCAACAAAAAAGTACCGACACACACCAAAGAGAGAGAGGAATAAATTTTCATAGGTCCTTTAATAATGCAATTCTCTCATCAAGCGGTGGATGGGTGTCAAACATTCGATGAAAACGAGCGAATTTGCCCTCATCGCGGACACCAGAAAGTGGCTGCTCGATCCACATATGCGCAGTGGCCATTGAGGCTGAGTGGGTCGTCGTCGTGTCCGACTTCAGTTTCTCAAGAGCCGATATGAGGCCGGGTGGATAACGCGTCAACTGACACGCCGAAATATCGGCCAGCGTCTCACGCTTGCGACTAATTGTCGCCTGCATCGCTTTGGCAATTAACGGCGCAAGGATCAGCAACACGATACCGACTATCGCCAAGGGGTTGGCCCCATTATTACGATCGCCATCTCGACTTGAACGGCCACCGTTCCACCACATCATTCGTAGAGCGATATCGGTCATGAGGGCGATGGCGCCAACCATCGTCACGGCCAAAGTTGATACTAAAATATCATAATTACGAATATGGGAAAGCTCGTGGGCGAGAACGCCCTCTAGTTCCACACGATCCATTTTTTCTAGTAATCCGGTTGTCACTGCTATCGCTGCATGTTGTGGATTGCGGCCAGTGGCGAAGGCGTTGGGCGCTGGGTCGTTAATCACATACACCCCGGGTTTTGGTATTCCACCAGCGATGCACAGTCCTTCAACCAAATTGTGCAGTCTTTGATATGTGGCTGGATCAGCGGGAGTGGCTCGACTGACGGAGAGTGCAATTTTGTCAGATTTCCAATAAGACGTAAATGCCATAACAGCGGAAATGATCAAGGCGATAATCGTTGTGGCTAATCCTCCACCGATGAGCACACCGACGGCAAACCCAACGATGACCACGAACAACGTAAACCCCAGAACTAATGCAACACTCCGCCGTTTATTTGACTTAATTTGATCAAACATGCGGCACTAAAATTTGACTGTCGGAGGGATTTTCGCAGAATCTTCAGCCTCGAAAAATTCACGATGAGCAAAGGTGCCTAACTTGGCTATCAGGATTGTGGGAAAGGTATCTAACTGGTTGTGGTAGCCGAGAACTGAGTCATTGTAAAACTGTCGGGCGTACGCCACTCGGCTTTCAGTGGACGTGAGTTCTTCTTGTAGGGCTAGGAAATTCTGATTCGCTTTGAGATCTGGATAAGCCTCCGAAAGAGCGAAGAGCTGGCGTAACGCTCCTGTTAAGGCGTTATTGGCTTGAGCCTGAGATTCGGGAGCGGATGGTGCGGCGACAGCAGCATTACGCGCGTTGATGACTGCCTCAAATGTCGACTTCTCATGCGCTGCGTATCCCTTAACGGTTTCAACCAAATTGGGGATGAGATCCAAGCGCCGTTTGAGTTGAACATCAACCTGCGACCAGGCGTTATCTACCATGTTCCGAGTTCGAATGAGGCGGTTATACAAAACAACCGCCAACAATGCCACGACTACAACAACTCCAATGAAATACAACATCTGGCTATATTACGCCATAACCCTTGCCCAGTGTGTTCAGAAGGTAATCATTGACGACGAATCAGCCCCAAAGCACCCTGAATCAACTGCCGGGGAGCACTGCGAAATTTATGCGAAGCGGACGTTGTTGAGCCCACCTGGGCAATGATCTGACGATAAATGGTTAGGTACGACTCGGCTAGATGAACCATGGAGAACTGCCGAGATCGGTTGTGACCTGCCTCAACCAAGCGCTCACACAAATCGTCATCTGATAACAACCGTTTCAGTGCTGCCTCAAGATGGCGGGGTTCATTGGGGTCCACCAAAAGTGCATCAACCTCGTGTGTCGCGACGTTCATATAGCCATCGAGAGCGCTGGCGACGATAGGCGTATGTGCGGCCATAGCTTCAATCAATACGACACCAAAACTTTCACCCCCGAGTGAGGGAGCGCAAAAAATATCTGCCTCATGAAGACGCTGCGCTTTTTCGGCGTCAGAAATTCTGCCGAGCCACATCAAACGAGGATCTCCCGCCCAGTCGCGCTTCAGTCGCTCGGTCTCGGGTCCATCAGACGCAATCCAGAGATCTACGTCTTCGGGTAAAGGTGCGTGCGCTTGGAGAAGAACTTCTAAACCTTTGCGAGGTTCGTGTCGCCCACAAAAGAATATTGATCGCCTCGCACCTGTTTTCTTGATGACCCGTTGAGAACTATCAAAGCGATCGAGTTCAACACCATTCGGAAGAATTTGATATTCGCCGCCGAGATAACGCTGGGCAAGTAATACCGCATCCTTGGAAACAGCGACTCTATGATCAATGGCACTAGCAAACCCTTTGAGCGGCGCACTGAGATATTTATAACTCAGACTTTCACCGGCGGCGTGAAAAGTTGCCACAATTGGTGCTGTACGCATCACCAATGCAGTGATGCTGGCACCCGGAGTTAAAGGTTCGTGGATATGCAAGACATCAAATTGCTCATCTCGCAAAACGCGAATTGTTCGCAACGCAGCTGAAGGATCCGGAGCAAGGGGCGCGATGGACCCGTTAGCCACGGTCGGCAAACTTTCGCCGATAGGCGTGACGAATGAATCAGGTGGCGCCCCATCACATGGTCCGAGGACTCTGACCTCATGGCCCATACGCCGTAAGGCTCTCGCCAGACCCATGACCTGACCCTGCACACCGCCGGGTGTCGTGAGACTGTAAGGACACAGCAGACCGATCCTGAGGTGATTTTTCACTTCTGGAGTTCGGCGGGTTCTCGTGGACGACATGACCTTGCCAAACTAGCGAGATACGCGGGTCAAGTGGTGTTGGGCTACGGTCAAGACATGCCTTTTCCCGCCTTATCCCTGATCGCATCACCAACCAAGCGCCTACAGATTTTAGAGCTTGCCGAACAAGCCGAACGGCGTGGCTTCCCCGCCTTGGCGTGTCCAACCTTGGGTAACGCTTTTGGCTTATGCGCGAGTCTGGCCCACGTGACACATGAAATGCGCTTCTTCACATCCATACAAGGCATCTATGGAGCCTCAGCGGGAGACATTGGTTCGTTAGCCAGCCACATTGCTGAGGTATCGCAGGGTCGGTTCGCTTTGGGTCTAGGAGTAAGCCATGAGGCAATGGTGAAACGCTTGGGAGTGACAATGGGGCCACCTTTGTCAGATATGAAAGACTTCGTTGACGCTCTTCACGCTGCAGAACGCTTTGGTGGTCCGTTGCCCCCCATTTATCTCGCAACATTGCGCGATCGAATGCTCAACTTAGCGACGGAGATAGGTCAAGGTGCTTTATGGGCAAACGCCAGTTTCACTCACTCGGTGCAACAAGTGCAAAGAGTGCCGGCAGACAAAATCGCTGAAGGCTTTTATCTAGCAAACATGATTCCAACCGTAATCTCTGAGGATAAGTCGGCAGCACGAGCTGCCAACCGAGCAACGATGGCGGTGTATGTTCGGCTCCCCAATTACCGCAACTATTGGAAAGCTTGTGGCTATGTCGAGGAGATGGAATCGATTGAGGCGGCGATCGCTCATGGAAATAACAAGGATCATGCGGCCTTGATGAGTGATGCGTGGCTTGATGATTGCACGCTGAGCGGATCGGCCGATGAGGTTCGTGAGGGACTCGACCGCTGGTACGACATTGGTATTCAACCAATTGCGGTGATGTCAAGCCTGAGCGGCGGGCAAATTAAAGCCATTGGCGAATTATTTGATATCTATCGTTAGCGGACTTAGCCCAAACGAAGAGTTTCAAGGGGTTCCAATTTCGCAGCGCGATTAGCGGGATACAAACCCGCCAAGACGGAAATGGTGATCGCCAAAATGATTCCACCAGGAGCCAACCAGGATGCCATGACGAAAACCCATCCAGCCAAGCTGGCTCCAATGAATATTGCCAGCATTCCGAGTAAGACGCCCATGATGCCTCCGATCACTCCTACAGCGATCGCTTCAAGCAAAAATTGAATTGCAATAATCTGACGGGTATGACCCAAGGCCCGACGAATACCAATTTCCGCCGAACGCTGAATGACCGATATTGACATCACATTGGCGATTCCAAGTCCACCCACGATGATCGCCAAAAGGCCCATAGAGATCACGATGAGTTGCAGTTGGCGGTCACTTTGGGCAGCAAGTTCAAGTGCTTCACTTTTAATCTCAGTGGTAATTTCTTGAGGACCACCAAGGTTGACTGCGAGTCGCAAAGCATCAGCAGAATCCTTCTCGGTTCCTTCCAAACAGCGCACATACATCTTGTTCGGCTCGGCGTCATCGTCTAGAAAATCAATTTCCGCGCTGTGAAAAGAGATAAAGACCGCATTATCAAAACCCGGCTCCAATTCGACAGAATCCAAGATGCCGACGACCGCATAAGGGATACCGCGGAGTTCAATCGTTCGAATTTCACCTGGCAAAAACTTAAACTCCTGCGCTAACCCGACGCCGATGACAGCAGAGCGGGCACCCTTTTGAGCGTCGAAGTCGCTGATCCAGCGACCACTGACCAACTCAACCTCAAGGACATCCGGTAGGTAAATGTCTGTACCCAAAACAGGAATCGGCACTGTTTCGAAAACATCAGAGGCTTCTTCATATGGAGAGACGACGATGTTTGATAACTCAACAACTGCACTCACCTTCTCCACGGTGGTCACAGTCAAGGCTCGTGCAACAGCGTCTGTGGGAAGAGTTGGGTTTTGACCTCCAAAAGAACTTGAGGCTGCAGCCTCAATGAGGTTGGTTCCTAACTTATTTACCTTTGCCTTGAGATCGCCCTTTGCCGAATCAGTCAGTCCAACAGAGGCGATGATCGCCGCCACACCGATCATCGGACCGAGGAGCAAAAGCAAGGTGCGTACTTTGCGCGCGAACAATCCATTAAACGCAACACGCAGAAGATCCTTAAAAGTGCTCATGGCCGTAAAATCTCATCCGTGACAATGCCACCATCAAGCATTGAAATCTTGCGCGCTGCTGAATTGGCAATACTTGCATCGTGTGTCACGATCACAACTGCTCGCGAGGTGGCTTGCAAACTAGAGAGAATCTCCATAACATTTGCTGCGTTTTTAGAATCAAGAGCACCAGTTGGCTCATCGGCAAGGAGAATTTTTGGTTCGGTAACAAGGGCCCGTGCTAGAGCAACACGCTGTTGCTCTCCTCCCGAGAGCTGTACCGGCCGGTGATCGGCACGTTTTCCAAGGCCGACTCGCTCGAGACTTGCCATTGCTCGTTCTTTACGCTCGGCGGGTTTCAGAGAACGATATAAGAGTGCAGTTTCAACATTGCCAAGGGCATCCAAATGTGGAATGAGATGGAATTGTTGGAACACAAAGCCAATACTTTGACCGCGTACTCGTGTTCTCGCTGCATCGGCTAGGCGTGTCACCTCCTCACCGCCCACGGTGATTGTTCCTTCAGTTGGGACATCCAAACATCCAAGTAAGCCGAGCATGGTCGACTTGCCAGAACCCGAAGGCCCAACGATTGACAAAAAGTCTCCAGCGCGAATGACCATTGAGACATCACGGAGTGCCCATACCGCTGCCTCCCCCGTGCCATACACACGCGACACATGGCTAAGTTCCATGAGTACCGAAGGATCAACGACATGAGACATAACAGGTATCAGGGTGCCTCAGCCGCTGAGCCGGAAACGATATCGACGATAATCAGTTCATCGCCAACTAGTCCCTCTTTGATCTCGACCCACTCACCGTCAATCAGACCGATTGTCACAGTCAAACGCGTGATTGTGCCTTGATCGTTGACAACCCGGACTTGATCGCCATCTGCAGAACGTAGTACCGAAGCGACAGGTACGGCTAAAACTTGTAATGCTTCAGCAAGGGTGACGTCTATTGAAACCGTGGCACCATCAACCGCGTCGAAGGCACCTGAGACGGAGACGGTTCCTTCGTATTGCTCTTCGCCACCTGGGCCAACTATTGCGCTGTCACCTAACTCAGTGATCACACCTGGAAGAATCTGTCCTCCGACCTTTAAGTCGACAGAGACTGCCTGGCCAATAACGAGTTCTGCTCGGTCAGTTGGACTGACCTTCATTGTGATTGTGAATTCAGGCTCCGTCAGGCTCAGTACAACATTGCCTTGAAGAACAAATTCACCCTCATCAACTTCTACCTTGCCGATACGCGCCGGCCAGTCTGCGACCAACATGTCTGCTGGTAAAAACACGACATCATCATTGATTGTTTCAATGGGCACCGTGACACTTGAGGATCCCGCCTTCATGATCACTGTCCCGCTCAGTACCTTGAAGTCCTGACCGTT
>Ga0049084_10001330_pt1 | contig 10201 bp, 7 predicted proteins | sample GreLakmeON33MSRF_FD_66720 | JGI IMG/M metagenome (GOLD analysis project Ga0049084, IMG submission 66720) | Freshwater lentic microbial communities from great Laurentian Lakes, MI, USA - Great Lakes metaG ON33MSRF | ecosystem: Environmental > Aquatic > Freshwater > Lake | place: Great Lakes... | reverse complement strand
TTAACTGCATTCCAATGTTTTTTATCACCAAAGCAGCAGTGAAATTTTTATTTTTGTTTAAGTATGTAGCAGCAATGTCAACAGCGTTCCCAACCGACCTGTAATCATATAATTGAGAATAGATAGTTTTTAAATTTGCTCCTATTGAAAAATTAGAATCGAGTTGTTTTGCTAAAGCTAAATTCAATGCATACTCCAATGCATAGAAGTTGCCTAAATCTTCTGAAGTAGAGGAAGTTTCTTTAAATTTCCCATAATTAATGTATTGTATCCCAGCTCCAAAACTTCCTAGTTTATGAATGTGTTTAGAAAATCCAACTGAGCCATAGTTAATATCAGCAAGGTAGTCGCTAAAGTTAAAAGCAAGATTATTATTCATACTACTATTAAACAGGGAGGGATTCTGAAAAGCAAGATTGATGTCGTTATCTTTTATGGCAATCCCATTTCCTCCAATAGCTGCAATACGAGCGGATGGAATTAAGTTTAAAAATTCATAAGTGTTGTTTCCGCCAACTTGGGCTGAACATATAAAAGAAAATAAAAAGAAAATTAAGAATAAACGAAAATGTTGTTTCACGAATACAAAGTAACAAAATGTTTTAGATAGCAACGATAAATTTTAAAACTTATTGCTTAAACATCGCTGTTGCAAAGTTTGTAGTGTTTTTAATGTTGTGCATTACATCGTTGTTTATTTCTTGTTCGGGCAAATATACTACTTTACATCCTTCAGAAATAGATTGTATTAAGGATTCTTCATTAATATAATCAATGTAAATAATAAGTGGGTTTTGCTGTTGTTTTAATTGTTCAATTATCAATTGATTGTACCACCATCCAGAAATAATTATTGTTTTCTTAGAAAAAGAAACTGTTTTTGCGATCACTTCATTTGTAAATGCAAGTTTATTTTTTCTTTTTGAGTAATCTGAGAAAATAGGACCTGATAGAGGGTCAAAAAATATTTCTTGTCCTGATAGAGTATGTTTTGAAGCCACCGAAGAATAGTTAGCACCACGGTACTTATTTGTTAAATTAATGCTGCAAATAAAGGACGAAGCAATGAATGAGAAGCAAAGAACTGAAAACACTTTTTTATTCATATAAAAGCTACACAGCATAATAATAAAGGGGATAGCAGTTATGAGGTATGCAGATTTTTGAGGTAGTTGTAAATAGTTTATTACGAATAACAAAATAGAAACAGTTATAGCGATAACTTGTAAATTGCCCAATGGTTTATTGTACAATTGAAAAGCCGTTTGCTTTTTTCTTGTAAAAAAAGTATAAATAATTGATAAAAGCAGTCCTACTGTCCCTATACAACCAAATACACCAATAGTTCCTTTGTATATTAGTTTTGCTATAGAAGGGTGGAACTGGTCGTAATATACCATAAAGTTCAATCCATATGTTTTGAATATGGGAATGTATAAAATAGATGAGAATAGGAGAGTTAAAAATACAGGTTTAGCAAATTGGACACAATTTGTAATAATTGTTTTTTTTGAATCGTATAAATAAAGTAAAAGTGGAAGTAACATAGCACCGGTAGTTACTCTACAACCTATTGCCAAGGCAAGTAGCAAAGCAAAGAGAATTGGTTTTTGTGATACACTAAAATAACAAGCTGCCATTAAAAAGGCCATAGCCCACATATAATCTATGGTATAACAACTGCTTATGTAAACTATAGGACAAAAAGCAAAAGCAAAAGCTGCCAATAAAAATTGCTTTACTCCAATTTTGTTTAAAAATAATGCAAAAAAAAGCACTGAAAATGAGCTGAATAAAGCAGTTAAAAAGTTAAACCACCAAGAGCCGCAATGCCATATTAAAGCATAAAGTGTATCTTGAACAGGGTGTCCTGGTAATCTCGATGTTTCATATATTCCTGAGGTATTATAGTGGTAAGCCGCAACAGCTGTTCCCCAGGAATCTTCTTCCACTCCATAACCATTTCCCAAAAAAGGAATTCTCGAGAGAAAGGTAATTATAAAAAGTAAAATAAAAGTCGTATTTTTATTCACTGATTTAGTGTATTAATTTGATTGTAAATATATTAAATTTGAGGTACACTTTTTTTTGAAGTTAGTATGAGATACTTTTTACATTTTTTTTATGCTTTATGTTTTGTTTTGTTCCTATCATCTAATAATAAAGTAATTGCACAAACGTACAATTTTGAAGTTTTTTCAGTTGATAAAGGCTTATCTCAATCAGAGGTAACTTCAATTAAAGAAGATTCACGGGGCTATATGTGGGTAGGTACTGCCGGTGGTGGTGTATGTATGTTTGATGGATTAAAATTTACTTGTTTTGAAGAAAAAGATGGTTTGTCGAGTAAATTAGTAAGTTGCATTGAGGAAGATCCAAATGGAAATATATTTATAGGTACCTTATTAGGAGGCATTTCAGTATATAGTGGTAACAAATTTAAGGTCTATACAAAAGAAAATGGTTTGTTGTCTGACAAAATTAATTCCATTGTAAGTTCCAAGGATGGCAAAATGTATATCGCTCATGATAATGGGATTTCTATTATGGATAATTCTGGTAGCGTTAGCATTTTTAAAGATGTAAAGTTGGCCGGAAAAAACTGTCAACGTTTATACAAAGATGATTTGGGTAACATTTGGATGATTACTGACATGAGTTTGTATTTATACGATGGACATACAGTAATAGACATTAATCAAAAAACGTCAGATTCTATTTTTTCAATTTCGTGTATTAAGCAAGATGGTGAAAAATATTGGATAGGAACAAAGGGGCGGGGCTTATATTCTATAGTTAAAAGTGGTTATAAGTATATAGTTACTCCTTTTGAAAAAAATTCTGAATTACAAAATGCATTGATTACAGATTTGATAATAGACAATACCAAAAATTTATGGATAGGCATGAATGGTTATGATGTTATAAAATGGAACGGGAATCAAATTAAAGTATTTAATAGAGAAAATGGCTTGTCGAGCAGTAATATTGCAACATTTTTTAAAGATGAAATGGGCAATTTGTGGTTGGGAACTATTGGTGGTGGTTTAATAAAATATAATTCGGAGTTATTTACATATTACGATAATGTTGAAGGATTAAAAAATAACAATGTTTATGCGGTATTATCGCTTAACAACGGTACTATTTGGGCAAGTGTGCCCGGTAGGGGTATATTTTGTTACGATGGAGTTAAAACAACGAATTATACCATAGAAGATGGACTCTTAAGCAATTATGTAAAAAGCTTATATCAAGATAAGGAAGGGGTTGTTTGGATAGGTTGTAACAATGGTTTATGTAATTTTAAAAACAATAAAATTGAAGCAGTTAATTCCTCGTTAATTAAAGGTACTGTAAAAGCTATTTTAAAAGATTCTAAAGGTTTTGTATGGGTTGGAACATTTGGGGGTGGATTAATAAAATTTAAAGACAATACAGTTGAGTATTTTACTAATAAAAATGGATTAATTCATAATTATGTTCATTCTTTGTTAGAAGATAAAAAAGGAAATATTTGGATAGGAACCGGTGCTGGAGTACAAAAATATAGTAATGGCAAATTTACAGAATTTCCTTCTAGCACAGCATTTTGTAATACATATATTGGTTCTATCGTAGAAGACAAAATGGGTAGAATTTGGTTTGGGACCGATAAGTGTATTGTAAAATTTGATGAGACAGATTTTAAATCATATGATCAAAACGATGGGCTAGCTTCAAATACTGTTTATTTGATGGTGGTTGATAAGGAGAACAATTTATGGGTTGGGGGAAATAAAGGTGTTGATAAAATTTCTTTTGATGAAAAAGGTAATATTGGTTTGGTGAAAAATTATTCTTCTGCCGAAGGGTTTAAAGGTATTGAGTGCAATGCAAAGGCTGTTTCTATGGATACTGTAGGAAATATTTTTTTTGGAACATTAGCGGGGGTAATAAAGTATAGTCCTAAGGAAGAAAATCCTTTAAAAGATAATATTCACCTGGCAATTACAGAAATTAAATTATTTTTTAAAGATACGGATTGGTCACAATACTCATCAAAAGAAACTCTTTGGTTTGGCTTACCCGAAAATCTATCATTGCCATACAATCAAAATTACCTTAGTTTCAATTATATTGGAATTTGCCATACTGTTCCACAAAAAGTTCGTTATTTATGCAAATTAGAAGGGTTTGATTCAGAATGGATAGATAATAGTAATGAAACAAGTATCACTTATACAAATCTAGCTTCTGGTGATTATACATTTAAAGTTAAAGCATACATCTTAGCTTCTAGTGACTATTCAACAGTAGAGTATAAGTTTACAATACAAACTCCTTTTTGGAAAACGTGGTGGTTTTATGGTATTGTTATTTTATTGGTATTACTATTAATATATTATATGTATAATTATTATACTCACAGAATGAAGTCGGATTTCGAACGGCTTGAGAGCCAAGTATTGCTGCGGACAAATGAAATTCTAAAACAGAAAAGAGAAATTGAAATATTGCTTCAAGAAATACATCATCGTGTAAAGAACAACCTTCAAATTGTTAATAGTCTCATAAGTTTACAATCATCCTATATTAGTGACCCAAAAATACTTGAAATATTTAATGAATGTAAAAATAGGATAATAACAATGTCCTTGATTCACGAAAAATTATACGAATCAAAAGATTTTACAAAGTTGGATTTAAAGGACTACCTCACAAGGCTTACCAACTTTTTGAAATCATCATATACCATTAATAATACTATTAGATTTGAAATTAAAACAAATGTGCAGAGTTTTGGAATAGATTCAATTATTCCTATTGGACTCATTGTAACTGAAATTGTTTCAAACTCATTAAAATATGCTTTTATAGAAAATTCTATCGGTATTATTAAAGTACATATAAATAAAGTCAATGATACTCAATTCGAGTTAATTGTAAGTGATAATGGAGTAGGGTATATTCCATCTAAAAATCACGAATCTGCAACATTTGGATTGGAGTTAATAAAAATTCTAAGTGATCAGTTGAACGGTAAAATTGAACGACTCAATGAAAAAGGAGTTGGCTATAGATTATTGTTTGAGAAAATAGTTAAGAGTGCAGTAAAACATCCATAAATTATCAATGATAAAGGTTTGTATCGAGGAGTTAGGGTAATAAACATTGTTTACTATAAAAAAGGGCGCAAAACCATAGTTTTTCGCCCTTTTAGTTTTTTGAACCTAAGTTTAGTACTCGTCTTCGTTAAAGAAAAAGTCTTCTTTAGATGGATAATCAGGCCAAATATCTTCAATTCTGTCGTATATTTCACCCTCATCTTCAATTTCTTGTAAGTTTTCAATAACCTCAAGCGGGGCACCCGAACGCATTCCAAAATCAATTAATTCATCTTTCGTTGCCGGCCAAGGGGCATCTTCAAGGTTCGATGCAAGTTCTAGTGTCCAATACATTAGTAATAATTTTTTTAATTTTTAAATTTGAAATTGTAATCTACACATCCTACTGGCATCTCTTTCTTCAATTTTTTTTGCAAAAGTAAAAATTTAATCGATATTTCAAAGCTAATTTTATGAACACTACATTCTAGCTTTCCAAGGTATTTCTTGGGCCGATAAATCCTGGCTCAGTTTGCGCGATAGTACAAACAAATAATCAGAAAGGCGGTTCAGGTACTTTATCACTAAATCAGCAACAAGGCTGCTTTCTGAGAGTAAAATGACATTTCTTTCAGCTCTTCGGCATACACAGCGTGCAATATGGCAATAAGATACCGTTGTGTTGCCACCCGGTAGCACAAACGACTTCATTTCCTTTAACACGTCATTCATTTTGTCAATTTCCTTTTCCAGTAGCACTATATCTTCTTCCTTTAAATCGGGAATTTTCATTTTCGACTTTTCAGGATCCGATGCCAAGGAAGAACCTATTGTAAAAAGCCTATCTTGAACTTCTAACAATGTTTCTACGTATGTTTTATTAATCGCTTGGTCTCTTATTAGTCCTATCCAGGAGTTTAGTTCATCTACGGTTCCATACGATTCAATTCGGACATGACTTTTCGGAACACGTGTACCTCCAATCAATGAAGTTTGTCCTTTGTCGCCTGTTTTTGTATAAATTTTTAAAGTCATACTTTTTTACGCGATTGCTCTTACTCTTCGAATGTTCTTATTTTCCTTGTCACTTTCCACATAGCCATCCTTTAATCGTATTATTCTATGTGCGTGCATTGCAATATCCTCTTCGTGTGTAACTACAATAATGGTGTTCCCTTTTTCGTGAATTTCTTCAAATAATCCCATTATTTCAGTTGATGTTTTTGAATCTAGGTTCCCTGTCGGCTCATCTGCTAATATAATAGAAGGATTGTTTACCAATGCTCTTGCTACAGCAACTCTTTGGCGTTGACCACCTGATAGCTCATTCGGTTTGTGATCCACACGGTTGCTTAGGCCAACATCGAATAATACTTTTAAGGCTCTTTCGTCCCTCTCAATTTTATTCATTCCTGCATATATCAATGGCAGTGCAACGTTTTCTAAAGCAGTCGATTTGGGTAATAAATTAAATGTTTGAAATACAAAACCAATTTCTTTGTTGCGAATCTCAGCTAATTCATTGTCACATAATCGACTTACATCTTTGTTATTCAACACATAAGTGCCTCTCGATGGAGTGTCCAAGCAACCTAAAATATTCATTAATGTTGATTTTCCAGACCCGGATGGCCCCATTAAGGCAACATACTCGTTTTTGTTAATTTCCAGGGTAATAGAACACAATGCATTTACAATTTCTGAACCAATAGTATAACTTCGGGCTATATCCTTTAAGGTAATTATCGATTCCATTGTTTTTTTAATTAGCTGCTTTGGTAATGCAAATTTAAGAAATATAGGCTGATACCCTCTTTTTTTATACTATTTTTGTCAAAATTTTTAAAAACATTAATTATGAAAAAAATAGCAAGTGTTTTTTTGTTTGTGTCATCCTCTGTATTGTTTATCGGTTGTCCACTCGGAACAGAAATAGCGATTGATGATAAACCAACTGTTAAAGTAATTCCTTCAATTATTGGAAAATGGGAAGCTCGTAACTCAACGGATTATACATATACGGTATCCAAGGTGGATGACTACAATTATAAAATTGAAAAGAAAACCATTTCAAGTGGCGATGTAAGCAACTATGGTGGATTTATATCGGAAGTACTAGGGGAGAACTTTTTTAATATTTGGGAAATGGCTGAAGGGAGTACAGCAAAAATGTATTATTTATATAAAATTGATATGCAAAGTGGGGGTAGTTTTATAAAACTACTTCCAGTAACCGAGAATATTGATGAAAAATTCACCTCCTCAGCTGAACTTAAAAAGTTTATAGAAAAAAACAAATCGCTTAGCTTCTTTTACGATAAGGATGAGAATTCGTTCATCAAGACCGGTAAGTAAAATTTTGTCTAATGTGCGAATTAGGAATGTATTGTATGTGCTGCACACTTCATATATTGTGTAAGTTTCATTTAATTTTCAATATAGTTTTTCACACATTTGAAACAGAATGAACACCAATTATAATGCGTATATTTGTTTTAAGCTATCATAAACTATGATGAAAATAAAAAGAAGTGTTGTTTTGCTGCTATTGCTAGGTTTTGTTTTTACATCGTGTAAAAAAAACTTGGATGAAACCAATTGGGATATTGATGCACTCACACCTGTTTTTAAAACCACCCTTAATATAAATAACCTACTTGCCGATTCATTGATTCAAGAAAATGCTGATAATTCATTGAAGTTGGTATATAACAACCGATTTTATAACTTTAATGTAGATAGCTTACTTGATGTTCCCGATACCACGGTTCGAAGTTCGTTTAAAATACCTTTTGGTTCAATTAATGCCACACCCGGTTTTCAGTTGTTCAACAGTACAACCGATACCAAATATGCTGCTAAGGGCGCTGCGCTAAATAAATTGTCCATTAAATCGGGTACACTTACTTTTCTTATAAAAAGCAAAGTGGAAGAGAAAACCGATTTTACCTATTCTATTCCATCTGCATCCAAAGACGGTACTGCATTTACTTTTTCTACCACTGTGCCCGCTTCCGATGGCGCAAATGACGGTGTTTATAAGGGCAGTTTTGATATTTCTGGCTACGACTTTGATTTAACAGGTCAATACCACAATACTGTAAATGCATTTACCACAAGCGTGCAGGTTGGTATTAACCCAAATGGAAATACCGTAATCATAACCCCTGCCGATAGTATTGAAGTTTTCCTTACTTTTTCTGCCATTGTGCCTTCTTACGCAAAAGGGTACTTTGGTACACAAAATTCAAGTGGAGCAAGTACATCCAATTTCGATTTGTTTAACCGAATAAAGGCAGGAGTTATAGGTCTTGAAAATACTAACGTAACGCTAAAGTTAACCAACGGTATTGGTGTTGACGCAACGGCATATATAAACAGTTTAACGTCTTTTAATTCACGTACCAATACTTCTGTTTCCTTGGTAAACAATATTATTGGTGCACCCATAAACGTTAACCGAGCATTGGAGTCGCCATATACACCTTCGTTTTATTACAATGTGATGAATTCCAACAACTCAAATATAAAAGCATTGTTGGAAAATTTACCTGATAAAATGAGCTATAACATTGATGTGTCAATTAACCCGAATGGAAATATTTCCAATGGAAATGATTTTGTGTTTACAGATAAACTAATTGATGCAAGCTTAGAAGTTGAAATGCCACTTTCCTTTTTTGCCACTAAACTTAGGCTGATAGATACCGTTGAAGTTAGTTTAACAGAACAAACAGAACATAATTGCATTAATTCAGGATCGCTTACCTTAAAAGTAGACAATGGATTTCCACTTGAGGCAAGTATTCAATTATATCTTTTGAATGATAAAGGAAGCATTTACGACTCTCTCCTTATATCAAGCTTGATCGAGGCCGCACCTGTTGACGATAATTTGATTGTTACGGCAAAAAAATCATCTAAACTTGTTATTCCGCTTAACAAAGTGAAAGTGGATAAGTTATTTGTTACAAAGAAGATTTGTATAAAAACTATTTTTAATACGGTTTCAAACCCACGGTATGTTAAAATATATAGCGATTACTCAATGGATTTAAAATTGATTGCGAACTTTAATTACAATATACAACCAAAGTAATTTTGTGAAAAAGATAACGTTATTATTTGTTTTATTTTTAAGTAATTGCGTAGTTGCACAGGAAATATCAATTTTTAATTCAGCACTTGATAGTAGCCGATTTTCCGCTACATTTTTTAGTAATTACGCTGTAAATTCAAATGCTTTAAATAATAGTTTCTATAAAAAAGTATATTTGGGAGGTTTTATAAGTAATGAGGATAAAGCCTTGGTTGGAAAAAAACTAAAGAACATAAATCGTGTAGGGTTTGATGTTAATGCAGGGGTGTCTTTTTCTCAAAAAATCGATACAGTTTTTAATCAAACTGGATACGCTTATTTTGTTTCGTTAAACAATTGCAAGCATTTAGATATGCGGTTTTCAAAAGATTTGTTTAATGTGTTGGTTTACGGCAATGAACCCTATGGCGGGAAGTCGCTCAGTTTAGGAGGGTTTTCGGCAAGCTATGTAGCCTACCAACAAGTACAATTTGGTTTTACAAAAACAGTAAAAAATGATAGTGCTTTTACCGAATACGGTTTAGGCTTATCCTATTTGAATGGTCAGAAAAATTTTACTACTATCATTTCAAAAGCAAATTTTTTTACTGAACAAAATGGAGATTATATAACTCTTGATTTTGCCGGACAACTTGCCCAAAGTGATACAGGCAAAGGTGAATTTGGTTCAAGTAGCGGTAGTGGTTTTTGTACCGACTTTTTTTACCATTCCGTTTTTGAAAACAAAAGTGAACTTTCTGTCAGTATTCAGAATTTAGGTTTTATTTCTTTCAATGAAAAATCCCCTATTTATTTAATTGATTCAAATTTTACATTCGATGGCTTAGAGGTTGATAAATTACTTACCATTAAAGATTCTGTATTATCGGCAATCTCAAAAGATAGCATAGTTGACAATGTTGCCATTCACGGAAACAAAGGCTATTCGTATACTTTGCCCACTACCTTTACTTTTAATTATACTTACATAATACAAGAAAATAAATTACAACTTACTGCTGGTTTAATTACTCGA
>Ga0049084_10001327_pt1 | contig 10222 bp, 10 predicted proteins | sample GreLakmeON33MSRF_FD_66720 | JGI IMG/M metagenome (GOLD analysis project Ga0049084, IMG submission 66720) | Freshwater lentic microbial communities from great Laurentian Lakes, MI, USA - Great Lakes metaG ON33MSRF | ecosystem: Environmental > Aquatic > Freshwater > Lake | place: Great Lakes... | reverse complement strand
CACACTGATTTGCCGCAGCGCTTGCCCACGACGCTTCAGAGGCGCTAACCTCCCGCGTCGTTCCGGAACCGGTCCTATCGAGGAGCAGCATTGGCAGTCCCCAAGCGCAAGACATCCCGCGCACGCCGTGACAAGCGTCGTGCCACCCACACGGTGTCGGCCACGCGCCTCGGCCGCTGCCCTCGCTGCACGGCTCCCGTGATGCCCCACCATGTCTGCATGGTGTGCGGTCATTACAAGGGTCGCGCGGTCGTCGACACCGGCGCCTGACGCACCTCCACCCGTGAGCGGTTCCGCCGCCACTCCCGTCGTCGCCGTTGACGCGATGGGGGGAGACACGGCACCGCACGTGCCAGTGGCGGGTGCCGTCGCGGCAGCGAAGGAGGGCATCAGGATCCTTCTGGTCGGCGACTCGGAGGCACTCGAGCGCGAACTCGCCACGCACGGCGATGTTCCCAGCGGGATCACCGTGGTGCATGCCAGCGACCGCATCCACTCTGCCGAGGATGGCGTGCGGGCGGTGCGCAACAAGGCTGATGCGTCCATGGTGGTCGCCTGCCGGCAGGTCGCCGAGGGCAACGCCAGCGCCGCCATCTCCGCCGGGCACACCGGCGCCATGCTCGCGGCGTCCACGCTGCTCATGCGACGCCTGCCGGGCGTCATCCGCCCCGGTCTTGCCGTCCCCATGCCCTCCGTCCTCGGCCCGGTTGTCCTGATTGACGGCGGGGCCAATGTGGAGTGCAAGCCCGAGTACCTCGCGCAGTTCGCAGTGATGGGGCGGGTGCTCGCCCGCGACATCATGGGTATCGCCGACCCGACAGTGGGCATCCTCACCATCGGAGAGGAAGCCGGCAAGGGCACCGATCTGGTGCAGGAGACCTACGCGCTTCTTGAGGGCACCGAGGGCTTTATCGGCAACATCGAGGGGCGCGACATCCCCATGGGCACGGCCCGGGTCATCGTGACCGATGGCTTTACCGGCAACGTGGCGCTCAAGCTCTACGAGGGTGCCGCAGGGATGATTTTCCACGAGATCCGCGCGGGGCTCACGTCATCGCTTCGCGGCAAGATCGCCGGCATGCTGGCCATGCCCACATTCAAGGGCCTTCGCAAGCAGGTTGACCCCGAGGAGTACGGCGGGGCCTACCTGCTGGGAGTGCGCGGCATGTCCGTGATCGGCCATGGCAACGTCGGCGTGCGCGGTATGACAAACGGCATCCGCCTCGCCGCGCGGGGCGTAACTGGTGACGTCACGGGCCACATCCAGGCCGGCCTCGAGGCCACGCTCCGCTAGCGGGCACAGCGCGCCGGGGTCGTCCGGACGCGTCTGTACGTTTCCCGACGTCCTGCAGTGCCCAATCGGACGTCCCAAAGGGAGAATATGGTGGATCGAGCCCAGGCCCTCTCCGAGATTCAGGCCATCCTCGTCGAGCAATTGGGAGTTGAGGCGTCAGAGGTCGTCGAGAGCGCGTCGTTCTCGGAAGATCTGAACGCCGACTCTCTTGATCTGGTCGAGATGATCATGGAGATGGAGGACAAGTTCGGGGTCAAGATCCCGGATGAAGAGGCGGAGAAGATCGTCACCGTTGGTGACGCCGTCGACTACGTCGTCGCACGCGCCGGTTCCTGAGGCATCCGGACAGTCACCTCGTGACCTCGCCGGGCTTCTCGAAATGCTGGAGCCTGACCTCAGGCGAGAGGCGCTGCTGCATCCGCAGTGGGCGCCCTCTCGCCTGCAGTCGTACGAACGCCTTGAGTTTCTGGGCGATGCGATCCTCGGCCTTATCGTGACGGTCGAGCTCTTCAGGCGTCACCCCGACCGGGGCGAGGGCGACCTCACCTTCATGCGCCAGCGGGTCGTGTCGCGTGATGCCTGCGCGGTTGTGGCCGACGACTGCGCGCTTGCCGCCGCGATGATCGCCGCAGCGCCCGCCAAATTCGAGAGCGATGCGCGCGAGCTGGCCACCAGCCACAACGTGAAGGCAGCGCTCGCGGAGTCGGTCATCGGTGCAGGGTGGCTGGGAGTGGGGCCGGAGGCCACCACGTCGGCGGTGCTCGGGTCATTTGCTGCCGCGCTTGATGTCGCTCCCACGCAGATGCGTGACGCGAAGACGATTCTCCAGGAGGAGATCGCACGTCGCGGTGGCACGCGGGTGCACTACGAGATCATTCACGAGGATGGCCCGGCCCAGGCACGCGTGTTCACCGCGCGGGTGTCGCAGGATGGCCTCCCGCTCGGTGAGGGATCGGGCCGTTCGAAGCAGGCGGCCGAGCAAGCCGCCGCAGACATCGCGCTCGGCGCGATTGGCGAGAGGGGGGCCTGAGCCCATGTTGAAGCGCCTGCGCATCAAGGGCTTTAAGTCATTCGCCGATCCTGTGGATCTGGAGTTCGGCCCCGGACTCAACGTGATCGTGGGCCCCAACGGGTCGGGCAAGAGCAACATCGCCGAGGCCATCGCATGGGCACTCGGCGAGCAGCGCGCAGGACGTCTGCGCGCGCCCGCAATGCAGGACGTCCTGTTTTCGGGAGGCGATGGTCGCCAGCCCGTGGGCATGGCCGAGGTGGGCATCACCCTTGATGGCGGAACCGCTGATGGCCCCGCAGAACTCGGGCTTACCCGCCGTCTCACGCGCGCCGGCGACTCCGGCTACCGCATGAACAACGGCAGCTGCCGCCTGGTGGACGTGCTCGACTCGCTGTCCTCGCGTGGCCTGGGCCCCCAGTCGCTGTCCATCATCCGGCAGGGGCAGGTGGATGCCATCTGCCAGAGCAAGCCCGCGGCGCTGCGCGGCATCCTCGACGAGGCCGCTGGCACCGGCCTGCCCAAGCGGCGCCGGCATCGCGCCGAGCTGCGGCTGAAGCATGTGGACGATCACCTCGCCCGCGCCCGCGACCTGGCGTCGGAGATTGCGTCGCGTGCCCGCTCGCTGGAGCGCCAGGCCCGTTCGGCCGAGCGCGCTGCCGAGGTGGAGAAGGACCTCACGGCCGCCCGCGAAGCATTGGCAGTGGCCCGTGCCGTCGCTGCCGGCCGGGAACTCGCCACCGCGACGGACACCCGTACGGCCAGTGCAGCTCAGGTGGCTGCGGCCGCTCGGGCGTTCGAGCAGGCCCGTGCGGCATCGCGAAAGGCCGGTGAGGACCGTCAGCAGGTCATCACCGATCGCGAGGGCGCGATGCAGTCGGCAGGACGCATTCGTGGGGTGTCCGAGCGCCTGGCCGGTCGCGCTGAGGTTGCAACCGGTCGCGTGGCGGCCGCTGCCGAAGAGTCGGAGCGCCGGCGCGAGCGCAGGCACGAGGCGCAGGAGGCCCTCGCCGCTGCCGAACGTGCCTACGAGGAGGTCGAGCAGGGGCTCCGCGCCGCCGAGGTTGCGGCCCGCGAGGCTGCCGATCGGCTGGAGCAGGCCGAGGTGGCTGATCAGGCTGCAACCGGTGCGCTCGAGAATGCCCGTGAGGATCGCCGCCTGGCCGAGCGTGACGCGCTCGAGCGCAGTGCCACCGAGGGCCGCGTGGTGCGCGCCACCGAGGCCATCTCGTCGATCGACGGCGCGGAGGCGCCCGATGCTGCGCGTGCGGAGCGACGCATGGAGATCTCCATCGCCCGCCGGATGCGCGATCAGGAGCGCCGTGCGCAGATGCACCGCGCCGCCGAAGCTGCGCGTTCAGCACGGGAGGGTGCGGCAGCACGCGCCGCCCGCTTGGCATCCGAGGCCGCATCCCTTGCCCCGGGTGATGACCGCCCATTCGAGGGCACGCTGCTTGGCGACGGCATTGAGGTGCAGGAGGGTATGGAGCGCGCGGTTGCTGCTGCGCTCGGAGAACTTGCCGATGCACCGCTCGTGGATGGTGTTGGGCCGGGTACCAAGGCACTTGAGGCAGGCGCAAGCGCCGCCGCTGTTGCCCGCCCGGTCGCATCCGGCGGGCAGACCTCACCGCCCGTTACCGGCGCCCGCCCGCTGTCGTCGCTCATCACCGCATGCCCGGATCGTGCCCGCCCGTGGCTTGATGGCCTGCTCTCGGGTGCATGGCTTGTGGACTCCCTCGAGGGGCTTCCCGAGGGGCTCGACGCCCGGGTGCTGGTGACATCGGAGGGCCTGGCGTTTCGGCCGGGCCTCGGCATGCTTACCGGGGTGCGTGGTCCATGGGCCGGACGTGCCCTGCACAAGCGGGCCATTGAGAGCGCCGAGCAGGCTGGCGGAGTGTTGGAGCGTGCCGAGCATGCTGAGCGCGCCGCCGCCGCCGCCGAGCGCCGCATGGACGCCCGCGCCCGGGCCAGCGCACGATCGGCCGAACGTGCCGAGTCGAGGGTGGAATCCGCCCGCGCCGAGGATCGCCGCCGCGCCGCCGCCCGGGCAGAGGCCGTGGCTGCACTCGACGCTGCCCGCGCCGAGCTCGTGCGCCTTGGATCCGCCCCCGATGGCGAACCCATCGACCCTGAGGTCGCCGCCGCATCGGCGCAGGCCGCACGAGTGGCCCGCGATGCGGCTCGCGAGTCGGTACGTATTGCTGAGCATGATGCGGCGCAGCGTCGCGGCACACTCGAGGACATCGTGGCCCGACGCGCGCGCGCCCGGGCAGTGGCAGAGGCCCCCGAGCCGGCGCTGGCCGATTACCGCACCGTGCTCGCCGCAGCGCACGCGATGAACGCCGTGGCCGAGGCTCTGGCCCCCTGCGGCGACGCCCTCGACGAGAGCGCCCGTGAGTTGGCCGGCAGGCTGACCGAGATGGGCACCGCGCTGCAGGCAGCACATCAGGCTGTGGAGTCTGCCGAGCGCGCCTCGCATACCGCCGCGGAGGGCGATCGTGCCGCTGAGATCGCCGTGGCCGTGGCCGCCGAGCGGGCGAGAGAAGCCGGCGTGCCGGAGGGTGCCCCGGCACCCCCGCCCGCAGCAGAGGACGAAGAGCACGCCGACGTGATCTCCGAGCGCGTGGAGGCGCTCTCGATGCGCCGCGAGGGCATGGGCGCGGTCAACCCGCTGGCAGCTGAGGAGCGCGCCGAACTTGCCGAGCGCGAGACCGAGACGGCGGAGCAGATCGCCGACCTCGAGCAGGCGGTCGATGCCCTGCGTGCGCAGATGGCCGATCTCGACGCGCAGGTGGCAGGTGGCTTCACCGAGGTGATGCAGGCCGTGGATGAGCGCTTTCAGGAGGTCGTCGGCCTGCTGTTCCCGGGTGGCACCGGGCGCCTTCGCGTTGTGGACGACGAGGGAGAGGAGGGCGTCGAGGTTGAGGTGATCCCGGCAGGCAAGCGTGCCCGCTCACTCGCCCTGTTCTCGGGTGGCGAGAAGTCGCTTATCGCCCTGGCGTTCTGCCTTGCCATCGCCATGGCGCGCCCCACGCCGTTTTACTTGCTCGACGAGGTTGAGGCAGCGCTCGACGACGCCAACCTGCGCCGGTTCCTCGGCGTGCTGCGCCGCCTGGCCGGTGAGCGTCAGTTCATCCTCATCACACATCAGCAGCCCACCGTTGAGGTGGCCGACCTGCTGTTTGGGGTCACCATGGGCCGCTCCGGCGTGTCGCAGGTGGTGGCGCGGCGCCTTGACCGCGACGCCGAGGGCCCTGCGCGCCCGTGGGTTCGCCGACAGTTGCAGGCTGCCCCCGAGCCGCCCCGCGAGGTGGAGGCCGATGAGCCTCCCGCCGCCGCGGCTGTGGGATGACCGACGAGGAGGGCGGGGACGGGCTCGGTGCATTTGCGGCCCTCTTCGAGTTAGCGCCACCTGAGGCACCGGCTACTGCCGACGAACCCGGCCGCCGTGGCCTGCTCCGTCGGCTGAAGGAGAACCTCACCAGGCCCCGGCAGGCGATCTCGCCGCAACTCGCCGGCATCTACGCGTCCAAGCTGGTGTCCGAGGACATTTGGGAGGATCTGGAAGAGGCCCTGATAACGGCCGACTGCGGAATGCCCGCCACCATGGATCTGGTGGATGCGCTGCGTGCCGAGGCTGCTGCGGGTCGCATTACGTCGGGATCCGGCCTCGCCCGGGCGCTCACCGATGAGATCGCGGGGCGACTGGCATCTGCGCCACCGCGCATCGCTCTGGGGAATGACCCCACGGTCATCCTCGTTGTGGGCGTCAATGGCGCGGGCAAGACCACCACCATCGGCAAGATGGCCCATCGCCTGTCGTCGCTGGGACAGAAGGTGATCATTGGCGCGGGCGACACCTTCCGCGCCGCCGCCGTGGAGCAGTTGGCCGTATGGGCCGATCGTGCCGGCGCAGACATCGTGCGTCAGTCACCGGGTGCCGACCCGGGCGCCGTGGCCTTCGATGCCGTTGCTGCCGGCCAGGCGCGCAATGCCGACGTGGTCATCATCGATACCGCCGGCCGCCTGCAGACCCAGCACAACCTCATGGAGGAACTGCGCAAGGTGTACGGCGTCACCGGCAAGGCGATGGAGGGCGCGCCACACCACGTGCTGCTGGTCATCGATTCCACCACCGGGCAGAACGGTGTGTCGCAGGCCCGCCTGTTCGGAGAGGCGGTGCCCGTGAGCGGGCTGGTGCTCACCAAATTGGATGGCGTCGCGCGTGGCGGCATCGTGGTTGCCATTCACCGCGAGCTCGGTATTCCAGTCACCCTCGTGGGCGTTGGCGAGGCTGTTGAGGACCTTCAGCCCTTCGACGCCCGCGCATTTGCCGAGGCCATTTTCTCCGCCGACACAGACGCGGGCCAGTAGCGCGGTATCCTCCGGCATTCGGGCCTCGTGGCCCGGCCTGAACCATGTTCGACGCACTCACCGACAAGCTGCAGGGCGTTTTCTCCGGCCTCAAGGGCCGGGGCAAACTCACCGAGGCCGACATCGACAAGGCCATGCGCGCCATTCGCCTGTCGCTGCTCGAGGCCGACGTCAGCCTGCCCGTGGTCAAGCAGCTGACCACTGCCATCAAGGAGCGTGCGACCGGCGACGAGGTGATGTCGTCAATCACACCCGACCAGCAGGTCGTGAAGATCGTGAGCGAAGAACTCACGCGCCTGATGGGTGGCGCCAACGTGAGCCTTGCGATGTCGCAGAACCCCCCGACGGTCATCCTTATGGCGGGGCTCCAGGGGTCGGGGAAGACCACCTGCACCGCGAAGCTGGCCCGGCATCTGCTGAATGAGGGCCGTGCGCCGATGATGATTGCGTGTGATGTGCACCGTCCGGCCGCCATGGAGCAGTTGGCGGTGCTCGGCGAGCAGATCGGCGTGCCGGTGCATCTGGAGAAGGGCGCCACCGACCCGGTGAAGATCGCCACCGCCGGAATCGCACAGGCCAAGCGCTCCGGCCGCGATGTGGTCATCGTCGATACGGCAGGACGCCTCACCATCGACGCCGACATGATGGCCGAGCTGGTGGCCATCCGCGACGCCGTCAAACCCACCAGCGTGGTGCTGGTGGTCGACGCCATGACCGGTCAGACGGCCGTCGAAGTGGCCACGGCATTTCAGGATGCGGTGCAGTTCGACGGCGTGGTGCTGAGCAAGCTTGACGGTGATGCGCGCGGTGGCGCGGCCCTGTCGGTGCGCTCGGTCACGGGTAAGCCGATCCTGTTTGTGGGCACCGGCGAGAAGGTTGATGCCCTCGAACCATTCCACCCAGATCGCATGGCATCGCGCATTCTGGGGATGGGCGATGTGCTCAGTCTCATCGAGAAGGCGCAGCAGACGGTGAGCGTTGATGACGCGAAGCGTATGGAGGATCGGCTCCGGGGAGGTAACCTCACGCTGGACGACTTCCTCGAGCAGCTGCAACAGGTCCGTAAAATGGGACCGCTCGGCCAGGTCATGGGCATGATTCCCGGATTCAGCCAGGCTGCAAAGATGAAGGACGTTGAGGTCGACGAGCGGCGTATTGACCGCGTGGAGGCCATTATCAGCAGCATGACGATGCCCGAGCGCTCGCGTCCGGACATCATCAACGGCAGTCGTCGTCGCCGTATCGCCGAGGGCAGCGGCACGACGGTCCAGGAGGTCAATCAACTTCTGGCGCAGTTCAAGCAGATGCAGAAACTCATGAAGCGCATGGGTAAGGGCGGCGGGGGAATGCCGTCCATGCTCGGCGCCTGACAGATCGAATCCCCTAGGGAGCACAGTGGTCAAGATCCGCCTCGCCCGCGTGGGCAGCAAGAAGAATCCTATTTACCGCATCGTGGTGTCCGACTCGCGCTCGCCGCGTGACGGCCGCAACATCGAGACGATCGGCCGGTATAACCCGCAGCCCGATCCATCGATCGTCGAGGTTGACCTCGCACGGGCCGATCACTGGATGGGGCACGGCGCACAGCCGACCGCACCGGTGAAGAAGCTCATCTCCATCGTCCGCGCACGCGGCTGATACCGGCATCGTGAACGAGGACCGCGCCGCAGAGATGGTCGCCCGAATCGCTCGGGCGATGGTCGAGAACCCAGACGAGGTATCTGCCTCGGTGGGTGAGGAACGCGGCGAGCCCGTCATCGATCTGGTTGTGGCTGAGCCCGACCGCGGTCAGGTGATCGGTCGTGGCGGCCGTGGCGCGCACGCCCTCCGCACCCTGCTCCGGGCGGCCACTGGGCCCCGGAGCGAGGGCGGTCTGGGCCTTCACATCGTCGATTAGCACGATGACCGGCGACGGCGATCGGGTTGCCATCGCGCGCCTCGGTCGTCCCCACGGCGTGCGTGGCGATATCACCGCACACGCCGACGGCCCCACCCTCGGAACGCTTGAACCCGGTGACACGGTGTTTGTGCGCATCGAGGGGGTGGATCGGACCCTTGTGCTCGAATCGCGCCGCGGCGACCCTCTGAAGGCCATTCTGGGCTTCGAGGGGGTCACGTGCCGTGAGGAGGCTGCGGTGCTTACCGGCAATTCCCTCTTGGTTGATGCAGAGCTGCTGCCAGGGATCGTGGATGACGACACGTTCTACGTGCGTGACCTGCTCGGGTTTGAGGTATTTGAGGGCGATCGCCTGCTCGGCCCCGTGGCCGACGTGGTGCCGGGGCCCGCGAATGACGCCATGGTCATCACTGGTCCGGTGGGCGACGTGCTGGTGCCTTTCACGTATGACGCCGTGGTTGAGATCGACCACGATGGCCGTCGCATTCTGCTGCGCGCCGATCTGCTGGGCAGCTGGGCATGGGGCGAGGACCAGTGAGCATTGACGTGCTCACGCTCTTTCCCGAGTGGTTCGACTGGATGCGCCGCCCGCGGCATCTCGCCAACGCCGCCGAGACCGGTGGGCTGGAGATCCGCTGCTTCAACCCGCGTGATCACACGCCGCTGGGGCAGGGGCAGGTGGACGACTCGCCATATGGCGGCGGGCCCGGCATGGTGCTGCGAGTTGACGTGATGGCCGCCGCAATGGAGGCCATCTACGGGGTGCCGGCTGAGACTGTGCGCGACACACGCCGCGTGGTGGTGCTGAGCCCCCGGGGGCGTCCATTTACCGATGCGGTGGCGCGCGAGCTCGCGGTGCTGCCTGACATCACCTTTCTCGCAGGCCGCTACGAGGGATTTGACGAGCGGGTGCACACCCACCTGGCTGGCGACTGCATCAGCCTCGGCCCATTTGTGCTCGCCGGTGGGGAAGTTGCTGCCATGACCATCATCGATGCCCTCGCGCGCCGGGTGCCGGGTGCACTGGGCAACGCCGAGAGCCTCGACCGCGAATCATTCTCCCCCGGCCTTGAGGGCCGTGTGGAGCACCCCCATTTCACCCGCCCCGCCGAGTTCCGTGGATGGGGAGTTCCGCCCATTCTGCTGTCGGGAGATCACGCCGCCATTGAGCGATGGCGGCAATCTGAGGTACGTCCCGCTCCCCAGCCCGACGTACTGCTATCCTCGCCGTCGCTTTCACCTCAGGAGGATTCACAGCAATGACCGTCATCGAGAGCCTGGAGCGGATGCAAATCCGCGACGACGTCCCCGAGTTCCGCCCGGGGGACACCGTGCGCGTGCACTTCCAGGTCATTGAGGGCCAGCGCCGTCGCGTGCAGGTTTTCGAGGGCACGGTCATCAAGCGTCAGGGTGCATCGTCGCGCGAGACCTTCACCGTGCGCAAGCAGAGCTTCGGTGTTGGCGTGGAGCGCACGTTTCCCGTGCACTCCCCCAAGATCGAGAAGATCGAGCGCACCATGCAGGGTGACGTGCGTCGCGCCAAGCTGTACTACCTGCGCGACCGTGTGGGCAAGAAGGCCCGTGTGCGTGAACTGCAGAACTGGCAGACCACCCAGACGGCATCCACTCCGGTAGATCCCGAGGCGGT
>Ga0049084_10001326_pt1 | contig 10224 bp, 10 predicted proteins | sample GreLakmeON33MSRF_FD_66720 | JGI IMG/M metagenome (GOLD analysis project Ga0049084, IMG submission 66720) | Freshwater lentic microbial communities from great Laurentian Lakes, MI, USA - Great Lakes metaG ON33MSRF | ecosystem: Environmental > Aquatic > Freshwater > Lake | place: Great Lakes... | reverse complement strand
TAGAAGATTTACTCGTAAACGTAGCAACAAAAAAAAAACAATAAAAACAATAAAAATGACAATGTAAATAATTAGTATAATTTTACTTACTAATATTTTTATGATCCCTATTTTTGTCTTTTTGTTATTTTTGTTCTTTTTATTCTTTTTATTCTTTTTGATTTACTTCGTCCACCCATCCTAGGTCTACCCGACCTTGTCAACATGTCAAATGCCTTCACAAGCGTATTCGTCAATGCTTGTGTTACTTGTTTTCTTGATTTTGGTTGCTCTGCTTCAATTAATGATTGTCTTTTTAAATATCTTGCCTCTAATAATCTTTTCAATAATACATCATAACTTTTCCAAATTAAGAGTTGTGTATCTTCATTTTCACTCTTACAATAATACATGCTTCTATAAGAAGATAGTTCTCTACGCAAGTGTGAGTTTATAAAAAAATATAAAATACTATAATTAAAGTAAGGCATACAACACATAGAAGATACTATTGCTGCTTCTACATACAATTCTGTATGTAGTAAGTTTTCAATATGTTTTGCAATACCAGCATCTAGAACTAGTTTCACACGGAGAGGTGGTTGTGTAATTTCTGGTGCCCTAATATTTATTGACTTATTGGATGGAATTATTTTGATAGTTTTATTATATATCTCACGAAAGTAAGGATTCAATAAATACGGATTCAATAAGTAACGGGGAAATTTTAAATCTTCAAGTTTCTCTTTTTTTAATTTTTTGTCTTCTACAATTTCAATTGTTTTCATCAGTATTGCCAAATGTTCAGTATCAAATTTATTTTCAAAGTTCAATCTACTTGTTCTACCAAAATCTATTACTACAGGATCAATATTTTGTTTATTATCTACGCAAAGTAATATATTATTTTCATGCATGTCTCCATGAATAAAACCGCTTTCAAGCATTAATAATGTCATAAAGAAAGTTAAAACACAACTAAATTCTTCTAAATCCATAGGCGGCAGTGCTATTCCATATATGTAATAATTACTAAGTATGTCATCATAATGTTTATCTCCTATAAATTTTTTTAAAGTTATACAACTATAATATTCCATGATAATAATATGTTGTCTCACTAAATCTATTAGAACGTCAGGAGTCCTGGTTTTGTCGCCTATAGTGAGTTTCTCCTCCATTAAAAGACGTTTTAATTTTTTTACTATATCTTGTGTAATTTTTGAATACAAATTAAATTTACTTAACAAGTTGTTAATTGAGTTTCCAATAGGTGTATAATTTCCCACATTTAAAGTTATATCTTCATTATAAATAAACGACGGACATATAGGAAATATCTTATCACTATTATTAATATGTATATGTTGTTTACTCTCATTTGTGAATTCATTGTTATCTATTATCGGCAATGCATTTGAAGAATATGATAAAATTTCATACGCCATGAGTTTTAAGAGTAATACGCTTGGAATATTACTACCAGGTAATTTTTTAAAATATTTACTAAATTTATCATTATTAAATGTTATAGTAAATAAATATGCTGGTGTAACTAGATTTTGGGTTAAAAGTTTTATGCTTGTATCTTCATCTGTTAATATTTCTTGTATTACATTTGTTACTACAACACCATCTTTAAAATCTACAGCACCCCCTTTAAAAGACATATATATATATATAATATTGTTTCATACTGAATTTTAAATCTTGCCAAAAAGTTTTTTTAAAAAAAAACACAAAAAAAAATAATAAATTATCCAAGTTATTTTTACACATTTAGATATACATGTTATTTGTTTATAGCACTATAAAACAACTATCTGTCAAGTAGCCATCGGTCAAACATTCTTACTTGTTGAATATTAGTATTCACATTAGTATTAGTAGTAGCATTAGTATTCACATTAGTATTAGTAGTAGCATTAGTATTAGCATTAGTAGTAGCATTAGTATTAGTAGTAGCATTAGTATTAGCATTAGTAGAATTCATTATTTATAAGTTATAAGTTATAAGTTATAAGTTATAAGTTATTAATAATACAATAAATTATAAAAAAAATCATTTCAATTTTAATTAATCAATTTTTAAATTAATCAGTTTTCGTCAACATATACTTTTTGACATCTTGGAAGTTTCACTTTAAGAGTTTTCTCAAGTAATGCGATTTGAGAATTAGTAGGCAATTCTTTATTTGCTTCCCATCGAGATAAAATTAATTGAGATATTCCAATAGTAGATGCTAATTCTTTTTGATTTTTTCCATTAATTACTCTTGCTTGCGCAATGATTTTTCCAAGAGGTTCTTTAACAATCATTTTTTCCACTTGAGTTACTTTATTTAAAGTGATTTGCGGTTTTTTTATAGTAATTTTATTTTTAACTACTTGCGTTTTAAGTTTAATAGAATTCCAATCTTGATGTTCCATAATATTTAAATAATATATTAAATATTGAAATAAATTAATAAAAATTATTTATCAATTTTTTTAAATTAAATTAAATTAAATTAAATTAAATTAAATTAAAAATCAATACATATATAAATGCCAAAAAATTTGGTGCTTGCTATTATTTTTATATTAATAATAATAATAATAAGCATATTATTATTGAATTATTATCAAATTAATATAAAAACTACAAATTATGATAATTTAAAACTAAATAGAGCAGTAATATATGAAACTTTTTGAAACTATTTAAAAACAATTATTTTTAAAATTGAATATAAATGTATATAAATATTTTATAATATATAATATAATATGATTATTCCTGTAAAATGTTTTACTTGCGGTAAAGTATTAGCAAATAAATATAGATATTATCAGCGCGAAGTTCAAAAACGAAAAATTGATAAGTCTATGGAAGTTAATAAAGTAGTATATTTAACAAAAGAGTTTATGGATAAAACACCAGAAGGAGAAGTGTTAGATATTTTACAATTAAAAAAGAGTTGTTGTAGAAGACATATGATTACACACGTTGATATTGAATAATACTATTTATAAATATTAAAAATATAGAAAAAATAAAATTTTTTATATATTTTTATATATTTTTATATATTTTTCTATATATAATGAGTAACTATAGAAAAATAACTAGGAGAAAAAATAAGAGAAAAAATAAGTCTAGAAAATTAAAGTTAAATAATAAATTTAGAAAAAGATATCAAATAGGATGCTCTAGAAAAAACTATATGAAAGGAGGCGGAATATCTCCAATACAATCAGTATTTGATGCTATGAATACTTTAACATATACTGGTTCTGGTTTATGGAATCAATACTCAGGAGAACCTACACCTCAACCAAGTCCAAATCCTACAATACATATATGATAAATAATATTTTTTTATTAATATTTTTTATTAATATTTTTTTATTAATATTCTTAATTTATAATATTTTTAATTTATAATATTTTTTATTTATAATATTTTTTATTTATAATATTTTTTATTTATAATATTTTTTTATATCTATAAATTATAATATGGCGTATATTAATAAATATATAGCAGATTTTAAAAATTTATGCTCGCCGGCTTTTATTTATTTATTTATATCAGTGCTAGTATTTATTGTTATTGCCATACAAAATTTTGGTAATACAACAAGATATTGTTTAGGAGCATTTGAATGTGAAATTCCAAATACATTTTTACTATTTGTATTTAAAGCAATATATATATTATTTTGGACTTTCATATTAAATTCACTATGTAAAGCAGGATACAAAGAAATTTCTTGGTTTTTAGTAATATTACCATTATTATTATTGTTTGTTATTTTAGGTTTAATTATTATAACATATTCTGTAACTCCTTCAATGATTTAATGGTTAAACATATTATGTAATAATTATTACATATAAAATATTAACATATAAATTATTAACATATAAAATATTAGTATTAATTAATACTAATATTTACAATGACTAGTAAAAGTAAAACACAATCACCTGATATATTAATAGACGAAAATATAAGTAGTTTTATAAATCACGAAGAATTAGCTTGGTTAATTATAGATAAATATTTTAGTCATGATCCAAATATATTAGTAAAACATCATTTAGAGTCTTTTAATGATTTTTTTAATAACAAAATCTACAATATTTTTAAAGAAAAAAATCCAATATTAATAATAAAAGAGCAAGATGAAACAACAAAAGAATATAATTATAGAGCAGAAATACACATAGGAGGTATTGATGGAAAACGACTTTATTTTGGAAAACCAATAATATATGATACAAACCGAGAACATTATATGTTTCCTAATGAAGCCCGTTTAAGAAATATGACTTATGCTATAACTCTTCACGTGGATGTTGAAGTGATTTATAAAATTATGAATAGTGATGGACAATATACTGAAACAAAATCATTATTAGAAAAAATTTATTTAGGAAAATTCCCAATTATGTTAAATTCCGATTTATGTATTTTAAACAATTTAGATCCGCTAGTAAAATTTAATATGGGTGAATGTAGAAATGATCGCGGTGGATATTTTATTATTGACGGAAAGGAGAAAGTTTTAGTATGTCAAGAAAAATTTGCTGACAATATGCTTTATGTCAAATCAGATTTTAATGAATTATATAGTCACTCAGCAGAAATACGCTCTGTTTCAGAAGATGCTTCAAAACCAATACGAACTCTCAGTATTAGAATATTACGTCCAGATACTAAATATAGCAATAATCAAATTTTAGTAAATGTTCCAAATATTCGTAAACCAGTTCCATTATTTATATTAATGAGAGCACTAGGTATATTGAGTGATAAAGAAATTATAAAAACATGTTTATTAGATTTAAAAAAATATGAAAATTATATGTCATTATTTATTCCATCTATTCATGATGCTGGTAATATTTTCAACCAAGAAGTAGCACTTAAATATTTGGCAACACTAACAAAAGGCAAAACATTAGCACATATTTTAGAAATATTAATGGATTATTTATTACCACATATTGGAGAAAATAAATTCATTGAAAAAGCATTTTTTTTAGGACACATGGTAAAAGAATTACTACAAGTTTATAAAAATGATAAAAAATCAACAGATCGTGATAGTTTTAAATTTAAAAGAGTTGAATTGACAGGAACACTTATTTACGATTTATTTAAAGAATATTACACTTTACAACAAAAGCATATTTTTCAAAAAATAGATAAAGAATATTATTACAAAAAAGGAATTTACCAAAATGATTTTATTAGTTTAATAGAAAATAACTATTTAGAATATTTCAAAGAACGTATTTTGGAAAATGGATTTAGAAAAGCATTTAAAGGTAATTGGGGCGCAGAAGAACATACAAAACGTCCTGAAATAGTTCAAGATTTAAATCGCTTATCTTATAATTCTTTTATGTCTCATTTACGTAAATTAAATTTACCTTTAGATTCGAGTGCTAAAATTATTGGACCACGACTATTACATTCTTCACAATGGGGTATTATTGATCCCGTTGATACGCCTGATGGTGGAAATGTGGGTTTACATAAACATATGTCTCTTGGATGTTTAATAACAAGTGGTTATTCTGGAAAACCAATAATTGAATTATTGCGCACAATATTTTTTATGGAATTATTAAGTGAATGCACGATTGAATATATTGCTCATTGTAGTAAAGTTTTTGTAAATGGAGCATGGGTTGGAATAGTAACTAAACCAGTTGAAGTAATTGACTTATTAAAAAAATATAGGCGAATTGGTTTAATACCAATATATACAAGTATTACTTGGTCAATAAAAGAAGATATTATTTATATTTATAGTGATTCGGGTAGATTAACAAGACCTGTTCTTTATTTACAAAATAATAAATTATGTTATGAAAATGATTTTATTTATAATAAAATAATTTCACAAGATTTTAAATACGAAGAATTATTAATAGGATTTAACAAATTTAAAATTTTAACTAAAGAAAAAAAGGAAGTTTCAATTGAATTAAATTCCTTTATCAAGTCTAATAAAGTATTTTTTAATTTTTACGATCTATATGATAAATCCGAGTCAATTAAACCGGTAAATGCAATTGATGAACTAATTAAAAAAGGTGGAATAATAGATTATTTAGATACATCAGAAACAGAAACATCATTAATAGCAACATATAGCGAACAAATTACTAAGTTTACTAGTCATTGTGAAATTCATCCATCATTATTATTGGGCGTTATGGGTAATCAAATAGTGTTTCCTGAAAATAATCCACTACCAAGAGATCTTTTTTCTTGTGGGCAAAGCAAACAAGCTGTTAGTTTATATAATTCAAATTATCAAAATCGTATTGATAAAATGGGGGTTGTATTAAATAACGGACAAATACCTCTTGTAAAAAGTCGCTATTTAAAATATATTTACAATGAGGAACATACTTGTGGAATAAACGCAATTGTTGCTATTGGTTCTTATGGTGGATACAATGTTGAAGATTCAATATTATTCAATGAAGGTTCAATAAGACGAGGTATGTTTAATACTACTTATTTTAATATGTACGAAGCGCGCGAAGAAAGCACAAAAGTAGCCGGAACAAATATAGATTCAAAATTTGTAAATATTGAATCGAAAACAGTGTTTGGTAAAAAACCAGGTTATGATTATTCTTACTTAGATGAGCATGGATTAATTAAAGAAAATACGCAATTAGATGATAAAAAAGTGGTAATAGGAAAAGTGACAAATAATATAAACATTGCGGACACATTTTTAGATGCTTCTGTAACACCAAAAAAAGGGCAATTAGGTTATGTTGACAAAGCATTTATTACAGAAGGCGAAGAAGGATTTAGAATTGCTAAAGTTAGAATAAGAGAAGAAAGAATACCAGCACAAGGTGATAAATTTTGTAGCAGATGCGGTCAAAAAGGAACGGTGGGATTAATAATACCAGAAGAAAATATGCCATTTACTGCCGAAGGAATAAGACCAGATTTAATAATAAATCCTCACGCGCTTCCAAGTCGTATGACTATTGGTCAATTAGTAGAAACATTAATGGGAAAAGCATGTGCGCACTATGGTGGATTTGGAGATTGTACGGCATTTGTAAATAAAGGTCCAAAACATACATTATTTGGAACATTATTGAGAAATATTGGATATAGTTCTACAGGAAACGAAATAATGTATAGTGGAGAATCAGGAGAACAATTAAATATGGAATTTTTTATTGGACCTTGTTATTATATGCGTCTTAAACATATGGTTAAAGACAAAATAAATTATCGCGCACAGGGTCCTAGAACAGCATTAACGCGACAAACAGTTCAAGGTCGTGCGAATGATGGTGGGTTGCGCATTGGTGAAATGGAGCGCGATGGAATTATTGCGCACGGTGCAACAGCATTTTTAAAAGAATCTATGTTAACTCGTGGCGATGACTACCATATAGCAATATGTAATACAACCGGAACCATTGCTATTTATAATGAATCCAAGAATATTTTTATAAGCCCTTTTGCCGATGGACCTCTAAAATTTTCAGAAAATTTTGAAAATTCTATGAACTTAGAAGTTATTTCAAAATATGGTAAATCATTTAGTATTGTTCGTGTTCCTTATTGTTTTAAATTATTAATACATGAACTACAAGTTATGAATATTCAAATGCGAATTATTACAGAAGATAATATAGAACAATTAACTTCTATGAATTATGCTAAAACAATAGAAAATTTAAAATTAACAAAATTAACAGAAAAAGAACAATTAGAATTTTCCAAGAATTATGATAAACAATTAATAAATGTTCAATTAGAAGAAAAAACAACAGAGCAAATTATAAAAGAAGATGAAGCCAAAGCTAAAGAAGAAGCAGAAGCTAAAGAAGAAGAAGCAGAAACTAAAGAGACCGATGAAGAAAGTGATACTGAAGGACTTAGTCAAGTAACAATTGATTCTATTAAACGCGCCGAAGAAGAATTTGAAAAATATCAAGATCTTGAGGATTTTGAAAATGAAGAAAACTCACCTATTAATATTGGAGATGAAGTACATAATGATGAATTAGAAATAGAAAATTTAACCACTTCAAAAGATGAATCTGGTCAAAAAGATGAATCTTATCAAAAAGATGAATCTGGTCAAAAAAGTGTAAAAATAAATGAAGCTAAAAATGAAGATATTTTAGAAATAGAAGAATTACCTATTAAAGATGAAACTACAAATAAAGAAGTATCTTTATTAAAATTATCAACAACTCCAACTATTGAAACTATTAAAGACGAATCTGATTCAACTTCTAGTTTACAAAAAAAAACAATAAAAATAAATCAACAATAATAAATCCACAATAATAAATCCACAATAATAAATCCACAATAATAATATTTAATTTTATAATTGATATAAAATTAAAAATAATAAAACTATTATATTATTATAATTTAATTATGACTAATAGTAATAGTTTTATTATTAGCATTTATAATTCACGCAAAAATTTATTAGAAATTTTAAGCGAGCGCGGATTTAATATTGATAAATACTCTGATTTTGGTATTACGGAAATTGGAATTTTAATAGAAAACAATCAATTAGATATGTTATTAGAAAATGAAACAACAAAAAAAAAAATATATGTAAAGTATTATGTTTCTAAAGTTATAAAACCTCAAAATATTTATGACATAGTAGAAGATTTATTTCATTTAGAATCTGTTTTAGAAAAAAAGGATGATTTAATGGTAATTATAAAAGACGAACCAAATGACACAATGTTAGAAAATATTAAAGATATTTGGGTTTCAGAAAATATTTATATAAGCTTAATAAATATTAAGCGATTACAATTTAATATTTTAAAGCATGTATTAGTTCCTAAGCATACTATTTTAACGCATAGTGAAAAAGAATTATTTATGAAAAAATATAATATTTTTGACAAATCACAAATTCCTGATATTTCATATTTTAGTCCAGTATCGTTAGTAATGGGAATTAGACCTGATGATGTTGTAAAAATTGTACGTAATAGTCGTACATCAATTCAAGCTGATTATTATAGAATTTGTAAGTTATATTAAAAAAATAAAAATTAATATAAAAATATAAAACGAGTATATTATAATTTATAAATTTTTTTATAAAATATATAGTAATATATTAGTTTATAATGAGTACTAATAATTATTTTAATTATGATGGATGTTATAAACAACCAATATCCATAATTTCCGATATAAGTTTTCAAACACATTTAAGGAATAATTTTTATAAGTCAAGTGTGAAAAGTGTTAAAGAATGTGAAAATCAATCTTTAAGAAATAATAGCGACTTTTTTTTAATTAATGATATAAGTACTTCATTAAATAATAATGTTATAAATTGCTATATTCCAAAAATAGATAATACAAACCAATCTTTATTTGGTACTAACTCAATAATTACGAAATCAAAACAATTGTTTGATGGTTTATTTAACACAAAAAATACCAGTGCCCCTTATATTAAACAAAGTGAAACACCTCCTATTGCTAATAATTTAATGTATAATAAAGATAGAACTCTTGATAACCAAATATGTTTTAAATATACACTAGATAATCAAGTATATACACCAAGCAAATATTACGCATATTACAAAAAACCAATATTAAATGAAACAAATATTACACTTCTCAATAGAATTATAAATACTCCGACAGACTATGAAAGTAATTTAAGTGATACAACACAAAGTGGTTTAAAATACTATGAAGAATTACTTAGAATTGATAATATTAATTTTGAAGATAGTGGTCCTTTAATAATAAGTTTTAAAAATTATATATGTCTGCCTACTACTATTAATAATGAAAATGCTTTAGATACGCAAATTAATAAATTAAAGCTAGAGTATGATAAATTTGATAATAATTTAAATACTATAAAATCTGATTTATCGGCAATTAATTATTTAAATAGTTTTGACGATGAGACATTAAGAGCATTAAATTTAAACATTGCTAGTAAAAGACAAGAGTTAAATAGCTTATTAGGTTCTGGTGGAGCAAATAATGGAAGATTAGATGATACAACTTTATTAACACAATTTAAAATAGTAGAAAATAGTATATTGTTGTTACTTATTGTATGTGCTATATTTTTTTTTACTAAAAGTAAAAAAACTATTTTAGCAAGTTAAAATTTAGTAAGATTTATGTTAATATTATAATCAAATAAAATATATTATAATATTAAGAATATTTAATATTATGGCAA
>Ga0049084_10001321_pt1 | contig 10243 bp, 8 predicted proteins | sample GreLakmeON33MSRF_FD_66720 | JGI IMG/M metagenome (GOLD analysis project Ga0049084, IMG submission 66720) | Freshwater lentic microbial communities from great Laurentian Lakes, MI, USA - Great Lakes metaG ON33MSRF | ecosystem: Environmental > Aquatic > Freshwater > Lake | place: Great Lakes... | reverse complement strand
GCCCACGTGGGCGTACCAAAACCCCTTGGCGAGAGGGCTATGAATATCTTCGTGTTGATCAGAGAAACGATGATGATTACGATGATGACTCGCCCACCATAAAATACCTTTTTGGGCTGACGTCTGGGCTACAAAAGCTAATAAGAACTGGCTTAGTCGATTCAATTTAAAAGTTCGATGCGAAAAGTAACGATGGTAGCCCGCAGTAATGGCGAACATGCGAATGGCATAACTGAAAACCAACCCTACCAAAAGAGGCCAAGCAAAGGGGGTCCAAAAAACCGCCAAGCATATAATATGAAGGCCTAAAAAACTGATTGAGAGAGGAGTCCATCTAGGTCGCGTATCTGAAGTCGTTACTAAATTTATTGTCATTCCCTAAGCATAACAAACGAACTAATAATCTTGAAGGGATTGAATAATGTTCACTATTAAACATATAATCAAAAAATGTCAAATCCGCCCCCCCCCGATTCCGCCCATGAAGAGTTGGGTGTCTCCTGTGATCGTACTTACGGCAGCAATTGCCTATAGCTTTTTTTCAAAACAATCTACCGGACTGACTGATACCTTCCGGCTCTTCGGTCAAGGCCTTGTTTTTGCAGCCGTCTTCGTATGGGCTTACCGTAGATACGTTTTCAAGACCAAGACATAGATAAATTATTGATTCTTGAGTAAGCCCTTGAACATCCATGCCCAATACATCGCTGCTGCAATCAGTGAGAATACAAGGACGCTCAGCGCGATGCCGATCATCTTTTTTTCATCTTGGGAATTCATCGACATAACTTCACCCCTACTCCCAAAACTCTAGAGTTTCAGCCATCGACTCAAAGGGATGGAATAAATCAATTTGACTGTCCATCGATCATTTTGGGGACCTGCTCCATATCCGATACCAAAGTTAAATTCCGTATCCCCGTCTATATCTAAAGTTAAATAGGTGCTAGTAGACCGGAGTGAAGAGGAATCCCACCGATCCCAGGGGCCTAAATCGTCATAGCGCTCAAGCCCTAGGCTTACCCTTGGACGAATACGATAGGCGACTTTCCACCCGGTGTTGAAAAGAGTGTTTGAATTTTGCGGTTGCGGACCTAATTCACGCTCTAAAGTTGGATTCACAGCCACTAACCATCGGTCCTTTTCCCAACCCATAATGAACCGAAGTTCGCTACTCCAAGGAGTCTGAGAAAAACTTTTATTTACATTTGCTAGTTCTAAATTCATTCCAAAGAAAAAAGGCTGAGACTCATTGTCAGCTTGAAGGGGTAGCCATTTAAATCTAACCTTGGGTCCACCAAACAAAAATTTATTGTCACTAGTTTTAACCATGGGTAAGTAGAGGCCTACGTCGAAATTATTTCCGAGCCCATAATTAATTTCCGGCGTGACCCTCCATCCATGGTCTGTCACCACAGCCCCAGTGAAATCTGGTAATCTTTGTCCCGAAGGAGTGGTATTAACGTGGAGCTCCACTGACCATTCACCTTTTCGAGTAAGGTCATTAACATAAACCTGAATTTCATCAGGCAGTTGAGCCGTCGCGATTCCAAAAAAAGCCAAGCTGTAGGCTAAGATTTTAAAACTTCTAAAGAAGCGGTTCATAGGTTCCCTTATCCATTCAATTATCTTGGGTTTGTGCTTACACTATGAATAACACGCAACGGGTGCATCTCCGCTATGACTCAATCAGTAAAAGGAATGCGAGATCTTTGGGGCACCGAATTAGCCCATTTTCAATTTGTTGAAAGGATGTGTCACCAAATTATGGGTGCGCATGGGTACCAAGAAATCCGTACCCCTATTGTTGAATCGACAGATCTTTTTTCGAGGGGCGTGGGTTCGACAACGGATATTGTGAACAAAGAAATGTATACCTTCCAAGATCGATCTGATCGAAGTCTCACCCTTAGGCCCGAAAATACAGCTTCGGTGGTAAGGGCTATTATCCAAAATAAACTTTTAGAGGGTAACGACCCGCTTCATCTTTTTTACATTGGCCCCATGTTCCGATACGAAAGAATGCAGGCGGGACGCTATCGTCAGTTTTGGCAAATCGGAGCTGAATCGATCGGGGTATCTTCGCCTGAAAGCGAAGTTGAAAGCATTGTGATGCTCTTTGACTTTCTTGCTTCCCTAGGATTAGCAGATCTATCTCTCTCCATTAACTCGGTTGGATTTCCGGAAGAGCGGACTTCTTTCTACATTGCCCTGAAGGCTTTCGTGAAAGCCCAAGAGGGGGCTTTCTGCTTGGATTGTCAGCGTCGTATCGAAGACAATCCTCTTCGTGTTCTCGACTGCAAAGTTCCTTCTTGCCAAATGGCTCTTACTGGGCATCCCGAAGTATTGACCTTTTTAAGTGCTGAATCACAATCGCATCATGAGAAATTTCAAAAATGCCTGCAGTCATCCCGAATCCCTTTTGCTGTTAATCCCAAAATGGTGCGGGGTTTGGACTACTACACCCGAACAACTTTCGAAGTGCTCTCCTCGGATCTAGGAGCCCAGTCAGCACTTCTGGGCGGGGGTCGGTATGATCGACTCATTCAGGATCTAGGCGGTCCTCCAACTCCGGCTTTCGGTTGGGCACTTGGATTAGATCGACTTGTCTCCTTGTTGATGAAGAAGAACACCGCCTTGCCCTCTAAACCCCGTATTTTTCTGATCCCATTAGGTGATTCAATGATCGAAGATGCATTCCAATTAGTTCGACCTCTTTGGGCTGCCGGTCATTCGATTGAGCTTGAAACACGAGGTGTAGCCCTCAAAAAATCCCTCTCAACTGCCAACCGAAAAGGCCACTCTCACGCCTTTATTTTGGGCGAAGGAGAAAAAGCCAAAGACATCATTACGGTTAAATTTTTAACGACTGGCGAACAAGAGGAATGGCCCTTGAGGGAAATTTCATCGCGCATTCTTAAACTTTAATCACGATCCTTAGGAGTTTATTATGTATCTTCGACATCGAGTCGCCATAGGTTTCATATTCTGTTCTCTTTTCCTAGGGGCTCAAGAAAAGATTGCTTCGCCTCTAACGATAGATTGGATCATGCAGGGTCCTTCGCTTTATGGAAATACGCCACAGAATATCTATTGGTCACCCGATGGGTCGAAACTCTATTTTTCTTGGAAGCCGGCCAGTACAGATCTTGATGACGCTATGGAGGTATATAGCGTAAATCGAAACGGCAGAAATGTTTATCAGCTCTCCAAAGAAGATCTTCGGCACCTTCCCCCCTCACGAGGATCCAAGAGTTCCGATGGTCAATGGATTGCATTTGCAGACAAGGGAGATATCTATCTTCACAACATCAAAATGGGGACCAATGCAGCGCTGACGACGACCACTGAACTAGAGTCTTCACCTATTTTCGGAAAAAAAGAATCTGATGTCTATTTTGTGCGCTCTAATAATTTATTCAGCCTCAACCTTGATACAGGCCAACTAAACCAACATACCGATATAAGAAGTGCTGGGTCTGATATCCAAGTTCCCTCTGTCCCAGCTCGCGGCGGTCGGGGTGCATTAGGCGATCAGGCGGACCGGGGGACCGAAAGCCAAGAGTGGGTTAAAAAAGAAGAGCGAGGCCTTTTGGAGACCGTCCGGCGTCGGGCTGATCGACGTATCAAAGAGGAGCAGAGCCGGCGTGAAGAACAAATTAGAAAGCCTTTTGTGCTACCCCCGACCGCGTCTGTTGGGGCGGTGAGACCTACGCCTGACGGTCGATATGCCATGATCAATTTAAATTTTCCCGCATCTAAGGCTATCAATACAATTGTCCCTTCCTATGTCACTGAAAAGGGTTACGTTGAAAATATCCCCTCTAGATCCCTAGTGGGTGATCAACAATCCACCTCTCAATGGATGCGGGTCGAGATCAAGACAGGCGAAGCCAAACCCTTTCAAATGATGCTTGAGGACGGCAAAGAATCTAAGAGGGCTATTCGGGTCTCTGAATTTAATTGGAACGAAGAAGGGACACGGGCCATTGCTTATGCTCGCGCAACAGACAATAAGGATGAATGGATTCTTGCTATGGATGTGGATACAGCCCAGGGCCGGGTTCTCTATAGTCATCACGATAAGGCTTGGGTCGGAGGACCTGGAGCTTTCGTCTTGGGTTGGATTAATAACGAAGATATTTATTTTGAAACGGAGTCAAGCGGTTGGGCTCATCTCTACCGTATGTCTTATCGAGGAGGGGAGCCAGTGGCGCTGACTAGCGGTCCATGGGAAGTCCAATCTGCCACCCTCATGCCTAATAAAAAGGATTTTTTATTAGTCACTAATGAAAAACACCATGGAGAAAAACACGCTTACCTCTTATCTATTAATGGCGGGCCTCGGCGTCCATTGACAAAAAGCACGGGTTTTCATGAACCCTACATTTCTCCCGATGGAAAAATGATGGCTGATCTTTTTTCGTCGGCCAATCGTCCCCCTGAAATTTTTATCGAGAATTTAGAAAGCAACAAACCTCCCATTCAGATTACAAAGTCTATTTCGAATGATTTTGAGAATCGCCCATGGGTCGTCCCACCCGTGCTTACCTTTCCAGCCCGAGATGGGGCTCAAGTCCCGGTCCGACTCTATAAACCCGCTCAGTGGAAGGCAGGTGGACCAGCCGTGCTCTTCATCCATGGAGCTGGCTATCTACAAAATGCACACAAAGGTTGGTCCACCTATCCTAGAGAGTACATGTTTCATCATTTTTTGATGGAGCGCGGTTATTTGGTTCTCGATATCGACTACCGAGGGTCTTCCGGGTATGGGCGCGACTGGCGAACGGCCATTTCCACCTTCATGGGAGGCAAAGATCTGGATGACGCGGTTGATGCGGCTCGCTGGATTACTTCAGAATTCGAAGTAAATCCTAAACGTATTGGAATCTATGGCGGAAGCTACGGAGGTTTCATCACATTGATGGCTATGTTTACACAGCCTGGTGTCTTTGCAGCTGGCGCTGCTTTGCGCCCAGTCACAGATTGGGCACATTACAATCATGGCTACACTTCCAATATTCTAGGGGAGCCCCAGAAAGAAAGTGAGGCCTACCGACGCAGCTCGCCTATTTATCATGCTCAGGGGCTCAGTGGTGCTCTGCTGATTTGCCATGGGGTTATCGATACCAATGTCCATTTTCAAGACAGTGTGCGTTTGGCGCAGAAGCTGATCGAACTTCGCAAAGAAAATTGGGAATTGGCCCTCTATCCAGCTGAAGACCATGGTTTTCGTGAAGCCACCAGTTGGGCAGATGAGTACAAGCGTATCTTCAAACTTTTTGAGAATAATCTAAAGTAAACTCGCATTTTCTAACCTTCAAGTCTCTACACAGAAAGGCTTCAGCATATAAGTAATGCACTTCTATGCTGAAGCCTTTATTCTTGTAAATTAGAGGGTTGGAATGGCCAAACCACCAAAACAGTCAATGCAACGAACTCACCGAAATGGAGATTTATCTCGCGTTCACGTGGGCGAGACCGTGCATTTACTAGGGTGGGCTCGTCGGGTACGCAACCTCGGTTCTTTAATATTCATCGATTTGAGAGATCGATGGGGCCTCGTCCAACTTACTGCGGACACAACGACGATTTCATCTGACCTTTTGCGCACCTTAAAGTCTGTACGAAGTGAATTTGTGCTATCGGTCAAAGGCACCGTTGAGCTAAGAAAGAGTCCTAATGAAGAAATGGTCACAGGTGCAATTGAAGTTCGAATCCTCGATCTGCAGATCCTGAATTCGTCGCTGACACCTCCAATTCCTATTGAAGACGGGGAAGAACCTGCAGGAGAAGAACTCCGACTTCGATATCGCTACTTGGATTTACGCAAGAGCTCACTTCAAAAGAATTTATGGCTTCGAAGCGAGATGTCTCATATTATTCGTGATCATTTTCGACAGAATGATTTCATTGAAGTCGAAACACCAATTTTAACGAAATCAACACCAGAAGGCGCACGAGATTACCTCGTTCCGAGTCGTGTTCATCCGGGAGAATTTTTTGCGCTCCCCCAGAGCCCTCAACTCTTCAAGCAATTACTTCAAGTTTCTGGCTTTGAAAGATACTTTCAAATTTGTCGATGCTTCAGGGACGAAGATCTCAGGGCGGACCGCCAACCTGAATTTACCCAAGTCGATGTGGAAATGAGCTTTATCAATCAAGAAGATATCCAAGACGTGATTTCAAAACTCATGGTTCGTCTCTCGGCCATGGTAGGACGCACGGTAAATACGCCCATACCTCAAATAACCTATCGAGATGCGATGGAATTTTATGGTTCAGATAAACCTGACTTAAGATTTGAAAATCGCATTCTAGATGTGACAGGTTTTTTTGTTAATTCTGAATTTAAGATTTTTAAGAATGCAACTGAAAGCCAAGGACTGCGTCGTGTAAGAGCCCTAGGTTTTTCGGGGACACTCGCGGGTAATCTGTCTCGAAAGCAACTTGATCTTCTCGAAGAACAGGCTAAGCATTTAGGGGCCGGAGGCCTGCCTTATATTAAGTGGGGCAAGGAAGGTCTATCTAGTTCATTGAAGAAATTTATTTCAGAAGAAGAGGCGTACAGAATAGCCCAAGCACTGGGTTTTAGCGCCGAGGGCCTCATCCTTTTCGCTGTAGGAACGGATGCCCAAACTTCCAAGGTTTTAGGCGAGCTTAGGAACCACTGTGGCCAGCAGTTTGAGCTTATTGACCCTTCAACCTTCGCGTTTGTTTGGGTTACCGATTTTCCGATGTTTGAATGGAACGATGAAGCCCATCGTTGGGTCGCTGTTCATCATCCATTTACGAGTCCCCATCCAGATGATCTCGACATTCTCGAAGATCAACCGGGGTCTTGTCGGGCTCTTGCATACGATTTAGTACTAAACGGATTCGAGATCGGAGGGGGATCAATCCGTATTCATAGCACCGAACTCCAATCTCGCATATTCAGGCTTTTAGGTATTTCTGTGGCTGAGGCTCAAGAAAAATTTGGATTCTTACTTGAGGCGCTCAGTTATGGAGCACCTCCCATGGGGGGCATCGCGCTAGGGTTGGACCGCATGGCCATGCTGTTTGCTGGAGAAACCAGCATTCGCGAAGTGATTGCCTTCCCGAAAACTGCTCAAGCTCGTTGCCTTATGACCTCTGCACCCAGTTTTGTGGATCTTCGCCAACTAACCGATCTGGGATTGCTCAAAGAAAATAAACAAACCTATCGCGTAGGTGCTGTATTTTTTGAATCAGAAGCCTCGAGTCCCGCTTTGAGACGAGCATTAGGTAAACGGATACAAGAAATCACTTCAACACAAACCCAGGGCTTAATTTCTTTCGATCCTAAAGGCCAAGTGATTAACGCTCGCACCATTCAAGAAGGTCCATTTTTCGAATTTGAATAGACCCAATTATTTTTTCTTGGCGCTTATAAATAGATCTTTAATAATACTGACGGTCAAATCCTGATCTTCCTCTGCCAGGGTAGGCCATAAAGGAAGACTCAAGAGACGATCTCCGCTCCATTCTGCATAAGGTAAGCCTTGGGGAGGGAGTGCTTGAGGATGGGCTTGATAGTAGTTTCGATAGAACGTGTGAAGATGGGCTGGTCGATAGTGAATGCCAGTGCCAATATTTCGATCCTTAAGGGCTTGTACAAACTCGTCTCGACTCAGGCCAGCTTTTTCAGGCAGGATCCTGAAAACGAATAAATGAAAACAATGTCCGAAAGTCTGATTGCCCTCCCAGGGCAATTGACACTCTTCAACGTCCTGAAGAAGCTTCAAATAACGATTAAAAAGCTCTCCTCGACGAAGATTGAACTGATCGAGCCTAGGTAATTGGTGAAGTCCAAGGGCGGCTTGCAGGTCCATAAAGTTAGCTTTACGCGCAGGTTCGACTACATCGATGTGAGGACTCCCATCTTTACTTTGCCGTTTCCATGCATCTTTTTCGATACCGTGAAAACGTAATCGGGTAATTCGATTCAAATATTTTTCATCATGGAAGGCAATGGCGCCCCCTTCGCCCGTAGTCATATTTTTATTCGGATGAAAGCTGAAGATTGACATCACCGAACGAGGGTCACTGCCAATTTTCTTCCCCTTATAAGAAGCGCCCATGGCCTGGGCCGCATCCTCAATCACCCATAACTGGTGCCGTTCGGCAATGGACCAAATGGCATCCATATCGCAGGGAAGCCCGGTCAGATGTACGGGAATAATTCCCTTCGTCCGTGGGGTGATCGCTGCTTCAATTTTTTGGGGGTCGATATTGAGGGTACGGGGGTCAATATCAACCAAGACCGGGACACCCCCTCTCAAAATAATCGTGGAGAGCGTGCTGACCCAAGTCAAAGAACTAGTGATCACTTCATCTCCCGGCTGAAGATCCATCACTTGAAGTGATATTTCTTGGGCTGTTGTGGCACTATTCATAACCCGGACATAAGGCGCGTTATTGTAGGTGGCGAGACGTTCCTCAAACTGGGCGGTTTTAGGACCGGTCGTCAGCCAACCACTTTGGATGGAATCAATCATTTCATCGATTTCTTCTTGGCCGATAACAGGCCTCGAAAAGGGCAAAAAAGATTCTCTGCGCAAAGCCATTCTTTCTCCTAGAATGCCTAGTATTATCTCACTATATAGCTTGCTTGGGATACGGGATGAATGCAAATCTAGATCAAGAGATAGATAAACAGCGTTTCGTCTTTATTGTAGCCACCATTCTTTTGATTTCACTCATAGGATGGTGGATCTCATTACAGATTTCACAAACACAAGATCTTTTAAGTGCTCGCATTGAAAAACTGAAGTCTGTTCGGGCGGAAGCGTGGCTCTACGATAGTTCAAAAGTCCTTAGATACTACGAAAGTAGTGGTGCTATCAACACGAAGGATTCTGGCGGGGCCGTTGTTCTTTCAAAATTGCCTACCGATCTTCCTAGCCGTAAACAGAGAATAGCTGATCTTGCTTTGAGATTTCCAGATGTTCTAATTGTGCCGAAACCCGTAGACTCTGATGATCCACCTCTTTTAGATATGTCGGGTGCTTATCTCACATTGGATCAAAGTAAACTAGCTCGTCTAGAGCGCGAACGCGTATCGGTGATTTGGAAAGCAGTGCTTCAAAGTGGAGCGATGGCGATCGGGATTCTTACGGGATTGGTCATGATTTATAAAAAACTGAATGATGAACTTGATCTCAAGTTGCGACAAAAGAATTTCATTGATGCCGTGACCCACGAGCTCAAAACTCCTATTGCTTCTATTCGCGTTTGGATGGAAACTCTTTTTTCCAAGACTCTCAAAGAAGATCAATTGACAAAGATATCGCTCCGAATGGACCAAGATCTTACTCGGCTATCTGACCTCGTTGGAAACCTACTCGTGGTCGCCCGTGGTGAAGCTGGAAAACTTCCCTCTAATCCGGAAGTCCTTAATTTGAGTGAGTCTCTTTCGAGAATCTTAACAACTATGGATCAGAAATTGGGACCTGGTACTCTCGGGCTCATTGAAAAGATCCAAGATGAGATTTATGTGAGAGCTGATCTCGAGCAGTTTCAGATAATCGTCGAGAACCTCCTATCTAACGCCTATAAGTACGCAGATAGTCCGAGATCGACTGAGGTGGAATTGAAATCGGATAAAAACCATGCCATCTTAACGATTTCCGATCAGGGATACGGAATCCATTCTCAAAATCTCACTAAAATCTTCGATAAGTTTTATCGATCGGGCGAAGAAATGACGCGCCGTGTACCTGGGACAGGTCTAGGGCTCTTTTTAGTAAAGCAAATGGTAGAACTCAATGGAGGGAGCGTTAAGGTAGCGTCTAAGGGAATCGATCAAGGGTCTATTTTTACCGTTTCATTGCCGCGCACAGAAAAACTTTGATTATTTCTCGACGGCCATGCGATAGATTTCAGAAGCAGTGACGCCAAAGTGCCTAGCCAAAGGTTTGGCAGCTTCGCGCAACGTCATACCCCCACTTCGAGCGGCTTCCAAGTAGCGCAAAGCCCATTCGGGTAAGGTATCTCCCAAAGTCGGGGCATGTTTTTCATGAATCACTTGTTTACTGTCAGCTCCCGCAATGACTAACACCATCTCGCCGCGATCTTCGGCACCTAGTGAGGCTATGACTTCTTCGGGAGTACCACGGTACCAAGTTTCATACATTTTAGTGAGCTCGCGGCCCAACGCAATTTCACGATCCGGCATGAGTCGATGGATTTCCTTGAGAGTTTCTTGAATGCGGTGAGGTGC
>Ga0049084_10001320_pt1 | contig 10243 bp, 8 predicted proteins | sample GreLakmeON33MSRF_FD_66720 | JGI IMG/M metagenome (GOLD analysis project Ga0049084, IMG submission 66720) | Freshwater lentic microbial communities from great Laurentian Lakes, MI, USA - Great Lakes metaG ON33MSRF | ecosystem: Environmental > Aquatic > Freshwater > Lake | place: Great Lakes... | reverse complement strand
CCCAGGGTGTCTAAACGCAGGTCGTGCTTCTGCTTTTCGGGGCCGTGGCAGGCGTGGCAATTTTTTTCGAGGAAGGGCTTGAGCTTGCGCAACGCCGAGTCCTCCGCCGTGGCGGTGACTGCGCCAGCGACCAGAGTCAGAAGAAGTCGGACTGGAAACAGGCGTCGCATCATCGTGGGCAGGCCAATGGATTCGCCGAACACCTACGCCCGCTCCAGCCCGGTCAGCGTTCCGGTGCTCGTTCCGAAACGGTCAATCTCCAGACCAAAATTCTGGAGCATTGAGAGGAGGAGGTTCGCGGCGGGCACGCGCTTCGTCTTGTCCTCGGGAAAACCCTTGTGCTCGCCGAGCTTGAATCCGCCGCCGACGAGAATGAGCGGCATGTTCTTGTTCGAATGTTCGCCGGTCGCCATGCCGCAGCCAAAGAGAATCATGGTGTGATCGAAGAGCGTCCCGCCGTTGATCGGATCCGGCTGCGCTTTGAGCAGGTCGATCAAGTGGGCCATCATCGCGACCTGATAACTCTCGATCTTCTTGAGCGCGCCGACTTCCTTCTCGCGCTGGCCGTGATGCGAGAAGCCGTGATAGCCGCCGCTCAATCCGAAATCGCCATTGGCAAACCCGCTCGTCAACGTGATGGCGCGGGTCGAATCCGTCTGGATGGCCAACGCGATCAATTCCATCATCGCCTTCAAGTCCTTCTCCGTGCCCTTGCCCTGCGGCGGTTCCGGCACGCCCGGCGCGGGCTTGGGCCGGTCGGTCCACGGTTCCTGCTGCACGATTTTTTGCTCCAGCCCGCGCACGGCTTCGAGATACTCCGCGAACTTCTCCTGGTCGCGTTTGCCCAGTTTCTTGTCCACGGACTTCGCCTCATCCAGCACGACATCCAGGATGCTGCCGTGGCGGGCGAACCGGTCGCGGGTCGTGGTCTTGTCCCTGGCATTTTCGTCAATGAACAACGCGCGATAGGCCTTGGTGAGATCGAGCGAGGGCACCTGCACCCCGGTGCGGGTGATGCTGATGAGGTTCGCCTCGTTCACCTGCAGCGTCATCGAGGGAAAACGCGTCGCGGAGCCGACAAAATTCGCCGCCTTCTGATCGAGGCTGATGTTGCCCTCCAGGAAATGCCCGGAGAGATGCGTCTGCACGCCGCTCAGCAGCACGGGCACACCCTGATGGCCGCCGGTGTTTCCGTGGTCGAGGTTGGAATAGACATTGAGGTCCTTGCGGTGCCGCTCCAGCGCCATGAGCGTTTCCGGCATCTGGTAATCGGCGCCGAACTTCGCCGGGAAAAACGACTGCGGATAAACGCCGTAGTTGTTGGAGAGCACGACCACCCGCTTGACCGCCTTCTTTCCTCCGCCTTTCGCACCCGTGGCGGCAGTCGCAATCGGGCCAAGGGAATCAAGCATCGGCAGCGCGATGCAGACGCCGGCGGCTTTCAGAAAACGGCGGCGGTTGAGAGCGGTGGCATTCATGGCAGTGGATTTGATTGGAGTGATTTTAAGGTCAAGGCCAGCCGGAAGGCCAGTTTTACTTCGCGAAGCTCATTGTCCCCGCGTTGACTAAAATGAGGAGAGCAGAGGGGAGCGGACGGTTTGAAGGTCGCGCTCTTGTCATGCCGAGCGCGCGTGAAAGGGCTCACTTGGTCGCAAAGGCCTTGCTTTGCACCACGAGGTGAACGAGGTCGCGGAGGCCTCCGTTCTTTTCGCGAAGCTGCCGGACCATTTGGTCCACCTCGGCGCGGTCGGTCCGCTCGATCATGCGGCCGGTTCCATACGAAACCAGCTTCTCGCAAAGGTTGCGTGTGACCTGGCTTTCCCGGGTAAGCAGGTATTTCTTCAGAGCGACGATGTCCGCCAGAGGCTCGCCGTTGGGCAACTCTGCCGAGGGATCAATCTTCTTGTTGCCGATCGGATAGTTGTCGCGCCATCGGCCGATGGGATCGAAGTTTTCAAACGCGAAGCCCATCGGGTCGATTTTTTTATGGCAGCTGAAACAGGCATCGCTCTTCCGGTGCGCTTCCAGTTGCTCGCGAATGGTCTTTGCCCCGCGCAGGTCGGGGGAGAGCGGCGGGACATCGGGCGGCGGTGGCGAGGGCGGTGTGCCGAGGATGCTTTCCAGCACCCAGACGCCACGGATGACGGGGGAGGTGTCCACGCCGTTGGCCGTGGCGGTCATGACGCTCGGCTGGACGATGATTCCGCCACGCCGAGGGTCTCTGAGCTTGACCCGGCGCATAAAGCCGCCCTTGACATATTTGGGGTAATAGTCATCGACACTTTTCGGCGGGTTGAAATCGTCCGAACGGTTGTATAGATACTGCGCGGTGCGCTCGTTCATGAAGGTGTAGTCGGAATCGATCAGTTCGCGGATCGGACCGTTGTTTTTTAAAAGAGTCGCAAAGTAGAGGTCAGTCTCCTCTGCCATCAGCGGCTGCAAGTGGCGGTCATAATAGCAGCGGAATGGTCCCAGCAAATCGGGAGCCATGGTTCCCAGCTTGTCGAGCCTCAGCCAGCTCGTGACAAAACGCCTCGTGAAGGCGGTGGCATTTTCATGGTTCAGCATCCGCTCCACCTGCGCGCGGAGCACGGCGGGCTTCTTGATTTTTCCATTGGCGGCCAGTGCAAACAGTTCCTCGTCGGGCATGGAGGACCAGAGGAAGTAGCTCAGCCGCGAGGCCAGTTGATAGCCATTGAGCGGGCCCTCGGTTTCCTTCAAATAGTAGAAACGCGGTGACGCGAGCACGGCGGTGTAGCCCATCCGGAGCGCCTCGGCGCGGGTCAGTCCCCTGGCAAGCTGGGCCTCCACAAGCTCGACGTAACAGGCCACATCCGCCGGGAGCACGGGACTTCGATAAGCCCGTTGTGCGAAATTCAGCAGGAGTTCCGCAGTGCTCTCGGTGCCCTTTGTGCCATGGATCAAGGCGTGGCTGCGCGGAGGCCATTGGTCGATCAAGGGCTCAAACGTCATGCTGTGGATGCGCACATGGGGTCCCATGTAGCCGTCGTCCCCGAACAGGGCTTTGGCCATTTCCGCTTGGTAATCCTGTTTTTCCTTTTCCGGCGCATTGTTCGGCGGTCTCGGGCGAAAGGCGGCCGGGAGAGCTTTCTCGACGATCTCCGCGGGCCTGATGGTTCTTCCATGCGGCGCGTTCTCCCATCCGACCCACGCCGTCCAAGTGGAGTTGAGCCACATCTCATGCACGAAGGTTCTGGTCTTTCCGTCCGCCGTCATGGGCCATTGCACCACGGGAGTATCGGTGGGACTGCCGGCACTGAAACCACTACCCCTGCGCACGTTCGCCCTGTGCAAGCCGAGCATCAGCGGATCATTCTCGCGGGTGTCGATCAGTTCACCCCACGAATGCTGGTTGTGGGCCGATGCCTCGATGGTGATACGATAACGGGCAGAGACGCCAACGCCAGTGCCACCCATGGCAGATGGTGAAACACGCCCCACCCCGCCGATGCCGGAGTCCGGCTCGATGTAGAGTTCGAAAATTCCGTCATAGCCCGGCTTCAGGTTTTTCAAAATATTTCCAAACACTCCGTTCGGATCTTTGCGAACAGGCCCGGCGAAGCGCCGCGCCTCAGTTTTCGGTTTTTCACCCTTAATCGTGGCCCGGCCCAAGGCATCCTCAGCAGCTCCGATGACGAGCTTGAGCAGGAAATCCGACGTCACCAGCTTCTGTCCGATGTTGTCAAAGCCGTGCAGTTTCTCATCCTCCGGAAATTCCCGTTCCACACCGGTGGCCACGTTGATCACCGCCCCGCTGCCGGAGGGATCGACGATCTCCGGCCCGACGGTCGGGCTGCGAAAATCGGGACCATCGAGGTAGAGCAAATCGCGCAGTGTGTTGCGCAACTCGGCACGATTGAGCCGGCGCAGGACGGTGCTGCCTCCGGTGCTCCGACGCTTCGCATGCGCTTCGTCCAGCCGGGCGGTGAGCACCTTGGTGAAGCCCGCCACTTCAGAGGCCGGGGGCTGCGGCTTTTTCGGCGGCGGCATCTCGCCCAGGTTCAGCTGGTCGAGGATGTCCTGCCAGGTGCGCAGTGTTTCCACATGGGAAAGATCATGGCCCAGGGTGTCTAAACGCAGGTCGTGCTTCTGCTTTTCGGGGCCGTGGCAGGCGTGGCAATTTTTTTCGAGGAAGGGCTTGAGCTTGCGCAACGCCGAGTCCTCCGCTGCTTCGGCGGTCGCGCCAATGAACAGGCACAGGAAAGTGGTGGCAGCAAGGCGTAGCGCTGGTTTCCAAACCTGCGCTACGGGTGCGGCCAGGTGCAACGGGTGAAATATGCGGCTGAACATCAGTGGTCCGTCTTGGTCGTGCCGACAGCTAAGCCCGGTCCAACCCGGTGAGCGTTCCCGTGCTGGTTCCGAAATGATCAATCTCCAAACCAAAATTCTGCAACATGGACAGCAGGAGGTTCGCGGCAGGCACCCGGGTCTGCTTTTCCACGGGAAATCCTTTGTGCTCGCCGAGCTTGAATCCGCCGCCGGCAAGAATGAGGGGCAGATTTTTCGTCGAATGCTCGCCCGTCGCCATGCCGCATCCGAAGAGAATCATGGTGTGATCAAAAAGCGTTCCGCCGTTGATCGGATCCGCCTGTGCTTTGAGCAGGTCGATCAGGTGGGCCATCATCGAGACCTGATAGCTCTCGATCTTCTTGAGCGCCCCGACTTCCTTCTCGCGCTGGCCGTGATGCGAGAAACCATGATAGCCGCCGCTAAGGCCAAAATCGCCGTTGGCAAAACCGCTGGACAAGGTGATGGCGCGGGTCGAGTCCGTCTGGATCGCCAACGCAATGAGTTCCATCATCGCCTTCAGGTCCTTTTCCGTGCCCCTGCCTTGCGGAGGTTGCGGAATGTCTGGCACAGGTTTGGGACGGTCGAGCCACGGCTCCTCCTGCACGATCTTCTTCTCCAGTCCGCGCACGGAATCGAGATACTGCGCGAATTTTTCCTGGTCCCGCTTGCCCAGCGTCTTGTCCACGGACTTTGCATCTTTAAGCACCGCATCCAGAATGCTTCCATTCCGGGCATACCGCACGCGGGTCGCCTCTTTCTGCCTGGCATCCTGATCCAAAAACATCGCCTTGTAGGCACCGCCTATATCCATCGATGGCACCTGCACGCCCGTGCGGGTGATGCTGATGAGGTTGGCCTCGTTCACTTGCAGCGTCAGGGATGGGAACCGCGTCGTCGAGCCCAGATGCTCCGCTATCTTTTGATCGATACTCATGTTTCCCTCAGGGAAATTTGCGGCAACATGGGTGAGCACACCACTGAGCAAGGTCGGCACCCCCGAGTGCCCGGCGGTAATTCCGTGGTCGAGATTGGAATAGACATTGAGGTCCTTGCGGTGCCGCTCGAGGGCCTGGAGCGTTTCCGGCATCTCGTAATCGGCCCCGGTCTTCGCGGGGAAAAACGATTGCGGATAAACGCCGTAGTTGTTCGAGAGGACGACCACCCGCTTGACCGCCTTTTTGCCCCCGCCTTTCGCACCCGTGGCGGCCGTCGCAATCGGGCCAAGGGAATCAAGCATCGGCAGCGCGATGCAGACGCCGGCGGCTTTCAGAAAACGGCGGCGATTGAGAGCGGTGGTGTTCATGTCGGTGGATTTGATTGGAGTAATTTTTAGATCAAGGCCGGCCGGAAGGCCAGTTTTACTTCGCGAAGTTCACCCTCCACTCCACGGTTTTGGTGGCTGCGGGAACGATGCGAATCGTGGCCGTCTCCGCCTGATTCGCAAACTCAACCTTCTCGCCACCGACCTCGGCGCAGACCGGGCCGTCAGAAATCTCGCCGCCGTGATGGCGGAGGTTAACGCGGCGACGGCGATGTTCGAACGATTCCTGGAGCCATCATCGCCCTCATTGGGATGGCTTCTGATTGGGAACCGGCGGCATGGGGACATCCAGATAAACGTGGATCAGCCGGTGGGTGCTTAACGCCGGATCGAGGAATTTGATGAGCTGCTGATGGCTCAGGTTCGCGGGCGCGAACACCATCAGCACCGGGAGCCTGGCCCTCTGGCCGGCTTTCCGGGTTCGATCCGCCTCGGCATCCAGTTCCTGGCGGAGTTCTGCCGGGCCGGAAACCGGCCGCGCGGTGAACTGCAACTCCGACCGCGTGGCGTCTTTTTTCCAGACGGAGTCGATCAGGAGAAGCTGGCCGGCGACCTGGCCTTCTTTTTCGGACAAGGCCAGTTCCACCGGATGAAACATTCTCGCGTCCCGGTCCAGCAGCTCGCGATCCGGCGTGAAGGCGCGGTAATAAATCTGCCCCGGTGGCGGCGGCCCGATGCGCACGCCCTGCTCGCGGTCGATGGTGGCAAGAATTTGCGCGAGCAGCCCGGCCTGGCCCAGCGTGACGGTGTCGCCGAACGCGACGGTGAGAAAATGGTCGTGCTTCTTCCGGTCGAGCACGGCCAGGGCTTCAACCACGGAGAGCAAGGAGTCCGGCGCGTTGAGCACGGACGCCGCGTCCTTGAGCTGGAAACGGAGACCGGACAGCGGGCCGTCGCCGGTCGCCGGCTGGCCGGCGTGGACTTGCAGCCGCAAATCTTTCACGCGCTTCGAGCCGTCCCGGTCGAGCGGTTCGATGAGCAGGGTCAGGAGCGCGCCCTCGGGCAGCGGATGTCCGGGATTGATGATGGTGTTCTGGTATGCCTCCTCCTTTGCGATCTGGCCGGGAACATCGAGCACGGTGAAGGGCGTGTTGAAAAGCGAGACGATGGACTTCGGCTGAAACTCGTCGGCCGCGTAAATTTTTTTTAACGGATTGGCCGGGGCCGGCACCGTCTTGGAACCGGAGAAGACAAAACGCCTTTCTGTCAACGGCCGGCCGGTGCGCCGGTCGATCAACAATTGTTCGAGCCGCAGCGGCGGCGTGTTGCTCCGGACGACGCTCAGAACGAACGACTCGCCCCTGGCCCAATGCCGGTGGGAACCGGGATCGAACGCCCCGCCGGGTTCCGTGCCGATGAACTGGAGCGCGCGATGGACATCGCTGGGCTTCGCGAACGAAAGCAGGAGCGCCTCGTAACCGTGGTCGCTCGTCTCGTCGATGACTGTGAACTCGCAGGGCGCGTCGGCACCGAGCGACGTCCGCTCGACCATCACCTCGACGCGCCGCTTCATCCTGTCGGCGATGAGGCCGGGCCGGACGAGGATGTTGGTGTCGCCGGCGAATTTCTTGAGGTGGTCTTCGTAGGCGCGGGCGGCGAGTTGTTTGTTTTGTGCGTGGCCCTTGGGTTTGCTCAACGTGTCCTCCTGCGCCGCAGCCCGAGAGGCTGGGAGGCAGAGGGCTGCCGCCACGTAAAACGGGAGGAAATTATTCGCGAGGGTTTTCATTGGACTCGGTCGTCTCATGGGTTTCTTGCCTGTATGCGATGAAAACGCCGCCGCCCGCCTGCCAAACCTCCAGCTGGGGAAACAACAGGAACATCAACCAGGCAGGGAGGCATCCTTTCGTGAGTTAAACTGGAGACGTTTGCAAAGAGTTTTGACACGGGGGAGTGGTGATTGGGGCTTTATTTTAACTCCGAAATGGCGAGGCCGTTTTCGCCCGCGACGGAATAGAGCAGGTAACGCCGGCCATCCGTGTCCACGAAGATCGCTGGGTCGCGCAAGGCGTGCTCCCGGCCCTTGACCGCGCCTGACTTCGAAGCCTTGACCGGCAGGGTCGCGCCTTCCCAGTCGCGTTCGGGGCGAAGCACTTCTTCCGAAGCCGTCACCTTCCACTGGCGCCAGTCCGGGTTGAGCGCAAGCCGCGCGCGCCGGATGCGCTCCGGTGCATCGCCGATGCTGGTGAAGTAAACCCAGAGCGCATCGTTCTCCCGCAGCAACGCGACGTGGCGCGGGCCGGGTTCGTTCAGACTGCCCGTGCGCAATTCGCCACCGGGAAAAATATTCGGCCCCGCGACAAAGCCGGTCAGCCCGTCCTTCGAACGATGGAGCACACCGCCCTTGGCCATCCCGTACCACCAGCCGTCATGCCGGAACACCCGGAAATAGAACAGGCCGAGAATCTCCTCGCGGGCCTTGAACGACAACCCATCCGGCGACCACGCCACAAAACTTTTCTGCCCCTCCACCGCGCGCGCCGGGCCGTGGAAATACATCCGAATCTCCCGGCTCGCCTCGTCCACGATGATGTCCGGCGACGCAATGTGACCGCGGCAGCCCGGAGCGTTGGTGAGATGCAGCGCGCCCGGCGCATGAATTTTCCACGGCCCTTCCAGACGGTCAGCGTAGGCGAGCCGGATGTATTTGCCGTCGTGATGCGCGAAGTAGAGGTAGTAGCGGCCGAGCGGATTCTTCACCCAATCGGGCACGCGGATGAGCGACGGCCCGTTGATGTTCTCGCCGTCCCGCCCCGGGAGCATTTCGGGCCGGATGATCGGATTGCCCGGCAACCGCTCCACTCGCGGCATCGCCCGTTCCTCGGCCGACGCGCGGAAAAGCGAAAGCAAGACCGCGCAAATGGAAACGGTTCTCAGGTGCATCGGCCACAGCATAGACTCAACCGGACCCGCAATGGAACGCGAAAGCTTGCGCACGCCATCCCCGCGCGTATCATCGGCCCTGAAGAAACACCATGCCTCGCATCGCCAAAGAAAAAGCCCCTTCCGCCCCGTCCACCGCCACCATCGGCTTCGAGTCCCGCGCCTGCGGGATCTGGCTCACTGCCGAGCAGGCGGTGCCTGCACCCCATTTGGCCGATGCGGAATGCAATGGTGCCCGTCCGGAAGGACTCCTCGGCCTCATCTTCCCGGGAGCCGGTCTGAAAATTGCGTGGGGTCCTGCGGCGAGGGATTTTGGCCGTGGCCAAGGCGGCGAAGCCGGAGGTGCGAGCCGCACTGGCCATTCCCCGCAGCGGGCTGTGACGGCTGAGCCAACGCCGGCCACGGGCAAAAGACCCGCCGCCCCGAGGGGTTTCGGGGAAAAGGCCGGCCGGCTTCGTTGCTCCTCGGTTGGAGACCGCTGCGGGTATCCGCCCTCGTCGCGCCTCGCCATCCAACCTTTTCCCCGAAAACAGGACTTCCACGGAATTTCCAGACCGGCTCCTGAATACATCTCCGACACCTTCGAGGAACACCGCGCCAAACTCCTCGCAGGGAGCACACGCGCCCCGCGTGTCGGGAGCGGCGCCCCCGCCGATCCCCTCGATCAATTCGCCGGGGCCAATGCCGAAGATCCGGACGAATACAAAGCCGAGAACGTCTTCTGGGTGCCCGCCGATGCCCGCTGGTCCCACCTCCAGGCCAGCGCCAAGCAGCCCACCATCGGCAAGATCGTGGACGACGCCATGGTCGCCATCGAGCGCGACAACCCGCGCCTCAAGGGCGTCCTGCCCAAGGACTACGCCCGCCCCGGCCTCGACAAACAGCGCCTCGGCGAACTCATCGACGTCATCGCCACCATCGAACTCACCGCCGCCAGCGAGGGCGAGAAGACGCACCGCTCCGTCGATCTGCTCGGCCGCGTTTACGAATATTTCCTCACCCGCTTCGCCAGCGCTGAGGGCAAGAATGGCGGCGTGGCAAAGTGCGAAATCCGAAGTGCGAGTGTCGAAGTGAAAACCTCGCGCCCATTCGTCATTCGAAATTCGTCATTCGGCATTTCCCCAGCCCGCCGCCTCGCCGTGATGAACCTCGCCCTGCGCGGCATCGAGGCCGACTTCGTGGACTGCATGGTCGCCCTCCCCGGCCAGCTCTTCTACAGCACGCAGATCCCCGTCTGCCTCTGGTTCCTCGCGAAAAACAAAAGCGCCGACGCCAAATGCGGCTTTCACGACCGCCGCCAGCCAATAGCCCCGGCCCACAGCACCCCATGAGCAAACCCAAAAGAAGCACGATCGAGGTTCAAGGAACGCCCATCAGCATCCTCTCGCAGCCTGGTGGAGACTTCATTTCGCTCACCGACATGGTGCGGAACTTCGATGGCGCGGGCGCACTGATCGAGCAGTGGCTCAAGAATAAAGCCACCGTCCTGTTCCTCGGCTTCTGGGAACGCATCAACAACCCAGGTTTTAATTCCCTCGAATTCGAGGGAATTAGAAATGAGGCCGGACGGAACCGTTTCTTCCCATGAGCAAGAATAAAACCAGCACCATCGCCGTCCGCGGAACAGCCGTATCGATTCTCACCGGCAAGGATGGCGATTACATCTCCCTCACCGACATGCTGAGAGCAAAAGACGGGGAGTTTTTTATCTCTGACTGGCTCCGCAACAGG
>Ga0049084_10001318_pt1 | contig 10247 bp, 10 predicted proteins | sample GreLakmeON33MSRF_FD_66720 | JGI IMG/M metagenome (GOLD analysis project Ga0049084, IMG submission 66720) | Freshwater lentic microbial communities from great Laurentian Lakes, MI, USA - Great Lakes metaG ON33MSRF | ecosystem: Environmental > Aquatic > Freshwater > Lake | place: Great Lakes... | reverse complement strand
AAGTAACGCAGAAGATTAGGTAAACCCGCATCGGCCTGCATTGGCAGCCAAGGTGAAAGGGAGTAAGGCCGGGCCTCGATGGCACCGAGGTGGAAGGTGACCGGAGCCATGTGGCCGGCGGTCTGAGTCACCGCACAGGTGAGGTCGTTCGACTTCAAAACATAACTGGGCGCACCGTGGATGGTTTCCATGAAGGTAGGGTAAGTTTTACTGTCGGTGGAGTGTCGGCCTGTCAACGCCTCGGGTCGGCTCTGCGGTTGGCGTTGTCCTCTTGCCTTCACGAGTGCCGGGTGTTGTTATCTTTCTTATGCCGCAACCATTGCCGATTTTATACATTAAGCCCGAATGCCCCTGGTGCGTCAAAGCCTTGGCTTATTTTGCGGAGCAAGGCATCGCGCTCGATGTCCGGGACGTGATCAAGAGTATGCACGACATGCGCCAAATGGTAGCCTTGACCGGCCAGGCCAAATGCCCGTCGTTCCGTTACGGAGATTTTATCGTCGCCGATTTTGCCGTCGAAGAATTCATCGCTAAGGCGACGAAGTTTCCGTCGGTGTGTAAGGATTTAGGTCTCAAGCTCTGAAAGCTTTTCCGAGAAAATCCTCGGCTCTCCCATGCCCATGAAACTTACCCTTGTCAGGGTAGGGTGTTTACCCTATAACTTTGCCCATGAGGTTAACCCCAACCTTGCTGCTACTGGCGTTTTCATGGACGTTCGGTGCCCCGCCTAATGTCGTTTTGATCATGTCGGACGATATGGGATGGGCGGACCCGGGTTGCTACGGGTCCAAACAGAACGTCACCCCTCACATCGATCAGTTAGCTCGCGAGGGACTGAGGTTCACGAGTTTTTATGCGACCCAGGCCGTCTGCACCTCTTCGCGTTGCGCCCTGCTGACGGGGTGTTACCCGAATCGGCTTGGTTTGGGCGGTACGGCCTTGGGGCCGAATTCGAAGACGGGGCTAAACCCGAATGAACAAACCTTAGGCACACTCCTTCAACAGGGCGGCTATCACACCGGCGTCGTCGGCAAGTGGCATTTAGGTGACCAAAAAATCTTCCTTCCGCCAGCCCATGGCTTTGATGAGTCGTTAATCATTCCTTATTCGAACGACATGTGGCCGCAGGGATATTTCCCCGGTGACATGAGTCGCCAGCAGAAATACCCCGAGCTCTATTGGTTCGTGAATGGGCAACGCTTCCACGCCGTCGATACCTTCGACGACATGGATACGCTCACGACGATGCAGGGTTTCCGGGCGGCAAAGTTCATCCGGGATAACGCGGGGCGCGACAAACCCTTCTTCCTTTATCTGGCGACCTCGATGCCGCACACCCCTTTGGGGGCTTCCAAGCAATTCAAAGGCAAGGGCCCAACGCCTTACGCAGATACCATGGCCGATATCGACCACACCCTCGGCGCGGTGATGCGCGTGCTGAAAGAAAAAAAGGTCGAGGACAATACCTTGTTGATCTTCACCAGTGACAATGGACCCTGGCTCAATTTCGGCCGGCACGCCGGTTCGGCCGGTCATTTCCGCGAAGGGAAAGGTACGACCTTCGAAGGCGGCGTGAGAGTCCCTTGTATCGTACGTTGGCCAGGCGTTATCAAGCCGGGCACCACTACCGACGCTTTAGCGGGTAATCTCGATTTCGTGCCTACCATCGTCGAGGCCTGTGCCGTCGCCAAACCCAAGTTGGCCATTGATGGGCAATCCTTCCTGGCCGTGCTTAAAGGCGAAGCCAAAGGGGTGCGCGAGGTCTTTGCATACTTTTACGGCGATAAGCTGGAAGCGGTACGTAAAGGTAAATGGAAGCTCCACCTTCCGCATGGCTACCGCAGTTATGAGAACATGATTCCGGCCGATCACGATGGCAGCCCCGCCCAGACCCATCAGGGTAAGATTGAGTTCGCACTTTATAACCTCGAAACGGACGCCTCGGAAAAAATTAATCTCCTCGAAAGCTATCCTGATATCGTCAAGGAACTGAAAGAGTTGGCCGAGTCCGAACGCCGCAAGCTCGATGCGGGTAAGCGGCCCGTCGGTAAAATCTAAAACCTCAGACGACCCCGGCGAGATCGAGGATACGGTAGGCCATGATACCGAAGCCTGCGATGGCTACACTCAGGCAGAGCGCCCGCCGTAGCGGCAACTGCGGGATGGGCGTGCGGGCAATTAAGGTCAGGACAAATGCAAGAGCCAGGATGACGGCGACTTGCGCCAGTTCGACCCCAAGATTGAAGCCGACGAGGATTTTAACGATGCTCGCGCGATCCCAATCCTTTAATCGGTCGGAAACCGCCGCCGCAAAACCTAAGCCGTGCACCAGCCCGAAGGTGGCGGGAATCAGCAACATCTGTCGATGGGAGGCCTTGCCGAGATAGGCCATCAGGCCGCCCAGCCCGATGGTCAGGGCGATGACAGGTTCAATCCACAGGCCGACCTGACCGAGATAGCCTAAGGCCACAGCCGCCAAGGTGATGCTATGTCCCAGGGTGAAAATGAGGGATCGACTCAGTGCCTGCCGGAGCGAGGCCGCGCCAAGAAACATCGCCATCATGAACAGGCAGTGATCCCACCCGTTCGGAATCACATGGCCGAAGCCGTCGCCAAGCAGTCTGACCAAGAAGGCTTTCACGTGAACATACCAAGGCAGTTCATTGACCTGACCGTTCTTTTCGTCGCCGATGACGAAGTCGCCAGGCTCATGCGGAATCACTGCCATGACGACCTGGTATTCCATACCGCGCCGAAGATTGGTAAAGACCGTGCCCAGTTCCGCCGGGAATAAGACCTCGACCTTAGTAGTGTCGGCGGGGATTTGTACTTCCGCCTTAACGTTCATCAGCACCGGGTAGCGATCGGCTTCGCCTTGGCGGGCGGATTGAGCTTTGATTTCGGTGGCCGACGGAAAAGTCAAGATTGTGACCGGCAAAACTTTTCCATCCGCCTTGATAACGAAGTGCTCCTTGAACTTATCAGGGCGGAAAGCGTAGGCGGCGGGTAACCGGCCTTCGTCAAACATCAGGTCATCTAATTCCTGGACGGTCGCTTCTTTCGGCAGCTTGCCGACAAGAAAGGAGGGGATATCGAACTTGATGGTGAAACTAAACTTATTCTGCTCATCAAGTACGCCGATACAGGAGGCTTCTTTCCATTCCGGGTGACCGAAACAGGCTGGAGCTACGAGCAGCCCAAAAGACAGGATAAAGAGGCGGAAAAGCACAAACCAGATGGGTTATCTATCTGGTCGACTAAATCCAACCCAAACTCGCCTTACTTGGCCGGGCGAGCCGGCGGGGTTTCGGCGTCCTCATTCGGAAGGTCGCCTTTACGGGCCGGCCGCTTGTCTTCTTGATCAGAGGCTCCGGCGGTCCGCGTGTAAATGACGCTCAGATCTGCCGCCCCTAAGATTTTACCTTTAACGGCGGCCAAAAGCACTTCCGCCGTGATGGGCTGGGCGGCGTTCTTTAAGTCAGGCTTTGCGGATAAGGCGAAGAGCGTGAGGACGTATTTCTTTTCGCCCGGACCTTTGGAGTGCGGCGATGCGTACTCGACGCGATTATGGACGCTGCTGATGCCCATCTTGCCGAAGTCGGTGGCGTTCTTGGCGACGCTCGTCGTCTGCGGATCGATGTCATGCATCAGCCAATAGATCTTCGTCTTACCTTCTGGGTCGAGGTGGTGCATGATCAGCACCAAGCTCTGCGTACCTTTTGGTACGCCCGTCCAGGCGAGTGGCGGGCTGGCACTGGCACCATCGCCGGTGAATTCGACGGGGAGCTTCTCGCCGTCTTTCACCGCGGGGCTCGTGAGTTTAAACGTGATATTCTTTTCGGACGGCTTGGCCGCGGCGACGCTGTCGACGGAGCCGGCCGGGGCACCCTTGCCTTTACCCTTTTTTCCTTCGGCCGGAGCGGCGTAACCGAGTGAAACCATGCATTGGAACATGAGCAGCAAGACGGTTAGTTGACGGAGCGATAGGGACATCATGTTCGGAGGATTCTAGCAGAGGGAGGCTTAAGGGCTGATGAAGAGATTACTTTTTGCCTTTCCCTTTAGCACCTTTTCCCGCGCCTTTCCCGGCACCCCCGGCAGTTACCGCGGGCAGGCCTTGCTTCAAGGTATCCAGCTGTGCACCTAACTTGGCCGCGAGCTCGGGTTGGGAGGCAAGTAAGTCCTTACTTTCGCCGAGGTCGGTCCGGAGGTTATACAGGCTCCGCTTTCCTTCGCTTGTCTCGATGATTTTCCATTCGCCATCGAAGAAGGCGATGTCGCGAGCGGCGATAAGGAAAGCTGGGCGCGGGAGGGTTTTACCCGTTGTGAGGGCGGGCCATTGGTTAGACCCGTCGAACTTTAATTTTTCTGGGATCGGGAGACTAAGCGCAGCGAGAAGGGAGGGGAAGAGGTCGTGCGCAGCCACCGGCTGTTGACTGAGTACGCCGGCCGCAACCTTGCCGGGCCAGCGCACGATGGCCGGTACCCGGATACCGCCCTCTTGGACGGTGCCTTTGCCAAAGCTCAGCGGCGTATTCGGACTGAAGCGGCGGGTGGCGCCGTTGTCAGAGCAGAAGATCACCACGGTGTTGGCGCGAAGGCCTTGTTCATCCAGGGAGGCCAGGATGCGGCCGATCCCGAGATCCAGACCCTCGACGACGGCCGTGTAGAGCGCGTCGGATTTATGTTTCGCAATCAGCTCCGCTGGGGCGGCGAGGGGAGTGTGCGGAGCATTAAAGGCGACCTGCATGTAAAAGGGCTTTCGGCGGTCACGTTGTTTGAGTTGCGCGATAGCCTCATCGGCAATCAGCGTGGTGGCATAGCCTTTTTCTTCAACGGTCTTGCCGTCCCGGGCCCAGTCAATGACGCCTCGTTGGTTGAGGTGGGTGAAGTAGTCGATTTCTGGACCCATGAAGCCGTAGAAGTGATCGAAGCCGTAGCCGAGCGGGCCGGGATTAGTACCCAGATGCCACTTACCGATGAGCGATGTCCGGTAGCCGGCACTTTGCAGCGTTGAAGCCAGCGTGGGCGTGCCTTTCGGGATACCTTGCTGCCCAGGTCCAACTACGTCGGTCAGGCCGAATCGCCGCGGCATCATGCCGGTGAGCAAAGCCGAACGGGCGGGGCTACAGACAGGGTATCCGTAGAAGCGTTCAAGCTGAACGCCTTCTTTGGCGAGTTGGGCAAGGGCTGGCGTGACCATCTTAGGATTATGGTAGCTGACTCCATTCCAGCCGAGGTCGTCGGCGATTATCAGGAGGACGTTCGGAGGGCTGCTCGGCTGTTGTGCCTCAGCGAGAACGACGACGAGGGCGAGAGAAAGAAAGTGACGGAGAAAAGTCATGGTTATTTACTTCCCACCTTTGGGGGCGCCCTTGCCGCCTTTGCCGCCTTTGCCACCCTTGCCGCCGTCGCCCCCCGTCTTGGTAGCATCACAAACGTCGACATCGCCAAGGGATGCCGTACCCAAAGGACCTTTGAAACCGCCAAGGATGTAGGGCCAAACGTTGCTGACGTGATAATGGTAACCCAGACTATCATGCTCATGGCCATGGATGGCGTCTAAGCCCTTAGGGGCGGAACCATCGGGTTCGGTGGGCGCCCGAACCGGAAAACCGTCTAAAGCAAACCCGACCACTTTGCCGGATTTATCATGATTCATGACGGAGGGTGCGCGGTGGTAATGGTACTCATGTCCGAAGCCAGTGTGACCGCCTTGAGGGTCAAGGGGCGCGATATTTTGAAAGGCGGTGATGCGATCAACGGGCTCGGGCGGGAAGAAGCGCACGCCATTGACGCTGATGCCCAATCCGGAACGCGGGGAGAACTTAGCCTGCCGAAGCATGGTGACCTTGGCGGAAGGCTTCGGATTCTTCGGTAAGAAAATCGTGACGATTTGTTCGCTGGGTTGCAGGTCGATGACCGAGTTGATGACGCCATCAGCCTTGGCTTGAGCAAACGTCCAACCGGCGAGTTCCTGACGAGCAACCTTGTCAAACTCCGTCCGGTTTTTGGTCTTATGGACCGTGCCGTCCGCTTCGAACATATTCCAGCCGCGCGTATTCAAGAGCTTCAGGTAAGTCGCGTCGACGCGGTAGAATTTTTTGTCGACCGTGTCTTCCCAATAGCCGCCTTGATCATTCAGGGTATTGGGCGCCCAGGGACCCATGGCGTGATCCCACGGGATTGAGCGCACCACGATTTTATAAACGATCGCCTTCGAGCCATCCGAGAGCGTGCCTTCGATTTCGGTGATGGGCTTAACCAGCGAACGCTTATCAAACATCGAGACCAAGTTGACGCCCGTCGCGCCTTCACACAGGGTGGTGATGGCTGCCATTAAAAAAAGTGAAGCGGTAAATAGTTTCATAAGAATGGGGCGAGGTAAGGTTTATCAGTTTACCAGTTAGCAGATTAAGCGGGCATTAAGAGCCGCTCAAAGGGTGGACTGCTTAAGGCACCTTGCGTTTCGTCCGCCGAAGCGTCGCGGGGTCATAGAGGACCTTATCCATGAAAAGCCCGCGGGCTGGGGCCGTGGGGACTTCCGCCGTGATGATATGTTCCTCGCGATAGGCGGCCAACCGTTCGGGAGGCATCTTATGGTCACCAACGCGAAGCAGCCCGCCAACGAGTCGTCGTACCATCTTATAAAGAAAACCGCTACCTTCCGTGATGATGGTGATCCGGGGACCTTTAATCAGGACATCGAGCCGGCGCAGGTTTTTCACCGGATTTTCCTTCTCCATGCATTGTCCGTGATTGGCGCCGAAGGCGATGAAGTTATGTTTTCCGACCAGTAATTTAGCCGCCTTACGCATGGCGGCGATGTCCATGATCTTTTTTCCAGTGCCGAGGCAATACCTCGCTTCCCAGGGCGGGGGATAACCATGACAAACTTCGTATCGATACTGCTTTCCGATGGCGGAATAACGAGCATGAAAGGCAGCAGGGACGCGCCGGAGTTGCGTGACCAAGAGACCCTTTTGGTCGCAGGAATTAATGGCGTGAACCAAGAGCTTCGGCGGGTGGGGCCAAAAGGCGTCGAAGTGAAAAGTCTGGCCGACGCTATGAACGCCTGAATCCGTCCGGCCGCTCCCATGGATCGTAATCGGTTTCTTCAGGATGCGCGAAAGCCGGCCCTCGAGTTCGCTTTGGATCGAGCCATGGCTGGTCTGGATCTGCCAACCAATATAATCCGTCCCGTCGTAAGCCACGGTAGCCAAAAAACGCTCATCTTTTAGGACCGTCGGTTTTTTCTTTGCCATCGGATCAGGCGAGGTTTGTTCCGATACCCCGACTATTCAGGTAATCTTGCAACAGGACGGCGGCAGCCCGGGAATCGCGCTCGCCGGAGCGGGCGTGGTCTTGTCGTTCTTTGGTCGAGCGTGGTTTACGGCCGCCCATTTCATCGGCAGCGAGGCTGGTTAAAGCCTCATCAATCTTTTCGATGGGAAGTTGAAAACGCCGGGCAAGCTCGAATGCGAAGGCATCCACTTCATCGCAACGCTTGGTGCGTTCGCCTTCCACGGACAGGGGGTAGCCTAGGACGATCTGGGTTACGCGAAGTCGGGATATTTCATGTGCGATCTGGTTGAACCTCTCAGCGAGTTCGGGTGCGGTCGCCGCCGGAAGGGCAAAAGCGAAGCCCAGTTCATCGGCATGGCTGAGCCCAATCCGCTTTGAACCATAATCAATACCGAGGAAGACCTTTGCCACGACCCCACCGTGGAGAGGTTTACAAATATTTCAATCCGACACCTTTGTTGGCTTGGGAGGGGTTTGACACCCTTGGCCAGGTGTCTTGCAATGCTACTATGGCAGCGAATGCACCTTTGAACGACCACGAACGTGCCTTGTATGCCCGTCAGATAAGGCTTCCAGAAGTCGGGGAGGGTGGCCAAGTCAAAATCAGGGACGCCAAGGTCCTGATCTTAGGCGCCGGCGGCCTGGGCTCGCCCGTCGCCCTCTATCTCGCCTCCGCCGGAGTGTGCACCATGGGCATCGCCGACCCGGACAAAGTAGAGCTTTCTAATCTTCACCGTCAAATTATTCACGGCTTCGACACCTTAGGGCTACCCAAGACGATTTCAGCCGCCGAAGCACTGTTGGAAATAAATCCAGGTCTACAAGTCGCACTGCATCCCGAAGGCCTGACGCCAGAAAATGCCGAGAGTTTGATTGGTCGCTATGACATCGTGGTCGACGGGACAGATAATTTCGCAACCCGCTTTTTAGCCGCCGATACCTGTACCTTAACCCAGAAGCCTCTGGTGCATGGCAGCGTCCTCCGCTCGGAGGGCCAAGTCGGAGTCTTTCTTCCTCGGGCCGGTTGTTATCGATGCGTCTACCCGGTCATGCCAGATGCATCAACGGTCCCGACCTGCACCGTTGCCGGAGTCTTCGGAGCTACTTGCGGGGTCATTGGCTCATGGATGGCCGCCGAAGTCTTGGCAATCATCCTCGGTCGCCATGCGGCTTCCCGGCTGATGGTTGTGGATATCTCCGCCGGCACCTCCACGGTTTTAAAACTGGCCCGCGATGCGTCCTGTCCGGCTTGCGGCGACCAGCCTTCCATCCTTGGCATCGAAGCGTCGCGCTATGCGGCCACGGTTTGTCCGCCACCTCCTTCCATGTCCGCCACTCCCTTAGAGGTCAGCATCGAACAAGCTGCCCAACTTTTAGCCAGCGGCACGCCGCCACTCTTGATTGACGTGCGCGAGCCAGACGAGGCTCGGATTTGTAATATTGCCGGAGCCCGACTCATTCCGATGGGAATGATCCCGGAGCGTTTAGCGGAAATTCCCCCTGACCGCTTGGTTTTGATTCACTGTCATCATGGCGGACGGAGCCTGCGCGTTACCCAGTTTTTAAGGGCTAAAGGCTACGCCCAAGTCTCCAATGTACAGGGGGGAATCAACGCTTGGTCCCTGAAAATCGATTCCACGGTGGCCCGTTACTAGGCCAGTCAAGGCTTGCCGACCACGCACCGCCCTTCTTTATTCCTTCTTAACCATGAAGCGCCTCTCTCTTCTCCTTGCTGCCTCCGCCCTCCTTGTGGGTTGCGGTCCCTCTCGCTTACCTTCCGACTTTAACCAAAACGGCGCAAGTAATGGCGCTGACAGTTTGGACCATCGTCCAGCTGGCTTTGATCGGATGGCCGATGCTATTCGCTCGGGTAACATTCCTCCCGAAGCCATTTTGGCGACCGTCTACTTTGATTTCGATAAATACACCGTCGAAGCAAAGGAACGCTCTAAGCTTGATGGCATCGCTGCCAAAGCCAAAGGGACGAAGTTGATCATCGCCGGCTACACCGACCAATTTGGTACGGAAGAATATAACCTTGGCCTTTCGGACCGTCGTGCCCAATCCGCTCGCGATTACCTGACGAAGCTCGGCTCTAACCAAGCGAACATCGAAGTCATGGCCTTGGGAGAGCAGCAAGCCGACAAGAGCGCCGCCGGACGTCAATCGGGTTCCAATGATCGTAAGGCCGTTATCGTTGATGTTAACTATTCTGGCGTCATCACCTCAGGCGCAGGAAAAGTCGCCCCGAGCGCTGGCGGTGCGTCGAAAGCACCTGCCCCAACTGGTGGCCCGACCCCCGCACCGGTCTCTGCCCTCTAAGGATACCGTTCGAGTTAGTGAACATGAAAAAGGCCCGCTTCCTGCGGGCCTTTTTATTTCATGATCGCTCAGGTCTTAGGGCAGGGAACCAAATAAATATACCAGGGTCCCGACAAACATCAGGCCTGCCGTAATGCGGCCGTACCGACGCTCCCCATCGGTGCGATGTGGGGCCGCCCAGCGACCCAGGACCCAGCAAGAGGCGGCAATCAAGGCTAAACCGATAGAGGCGTCGCGCACCCAGCCGGCATCATCGACGAGGGCATTAAGCACCCAGAGAAGGTACAGCGCGTAGGCGAAAAGCGGGAAGGCCATCGCTTGCTTCAAAGTTTCCATCCATTCCCCAGGACGAGGAAGTAAGGCGGCCAGACGCGGAAAAATCGAGAGTAAGAGGTAGGGTAAAGCCATGCCTAAACCGATAACCGTAAAGAATAGAAGGGTCTCGGAAGTGGAGCGGTCTTTATCCATGGCAAAGCCGAGGGCGGCACCCAAGCCAGGTGCCGTGCAAGGCGTGGCGACAGCCGTGGCCAAGATCCCGGAAAAGAAGGATCCAACGCCCGCATCACCGGCGCCGGCGGCCATCCCGGCGAAACTCGAACCAATTTCGAAGGTGCCGGCGA
>Ga0049084_10001315_pt1 | contig 10257 bp, 11 predicted proteins | sample GreLakmeON33MSRF_FD_66720 | JGI IMG/M metagenome (GOLD analysis project Ga0049084, IMG submission 66720) | Freshwater lentic microbial communities from great Laurentian Lakes, MI, USA - Great Lakes metaG ON33MSRF | ecosystem: Environmental > Aquatic > Freshwater > Lake | place: Great Lakes... | reverse complement strand
CTTTGCACGGCGTTGGTAAAGTCACAATCTCAGGTGACATTCTGCATAAAGACGGTAAGTTGTCACAAGCAGATTGGTGCGTGGTACAAACACATGCGCAAATGGGTGACCTTTGCGAGCGATGGACATAAAGAATTGCTCGAGGTCACAAAAAGCCCTGTTTATTCTGAAAACGGTAAATTACTAGGAGTGCTGGGGATTGGACGAGGTGTCAGCCGTCGTCGACAACTCGAAGAGCAGACCAAGGATCGAGCATTTTTTGATGGTCTGACAAAGTTACCAAATCGGTATTTGCTTGAAGATCGACTTAAGATCGCGATTAATAATAGCAAGCGTAATTTGAGTTGTTGCGCGTTGATGTTTATGGATATGGATTCGTTTAAAGGCTTAAACGATCAGCACGGCCACGTACTGGGCGATGTGGTGTTGCGCGAGGCCGCCTCGCGATTGTTAGGCTGTGTGCGAGACGTAGATACTGTTGCCCGTTTTGGCGGCGATGAGTTTGTGGTGGTCTTGAATCAGCTGCATAACGACCTTGATTACTCGATCGAAACCGCTCGCCGGATCGCGGAAAAATGCGTGTAGCCTTGGCCTTGCCATATATGCTCAACCAATCAGCGGGCGAGGATGCACCCAAGATGAAGCGTGCGAATCGCAAAGAACGTTACCCTTCAGAAGAGCGTGAAATCGTGTACCAAGGCGGTACAAGCATTGGGGTTGTGATATTTTTGGGCGATGCGACCGAGCAGCTAGATCTTTTTGCGCAGGTCGACAAGGCAATATACCAAGCCAAAAAATCTGGTGGTAACAAAGTGTGCTTTTATGCCGACAACCAGAACAGCCGCAGCCCGCTGACTGAGGCGGCCTAAGATTTTTGCCTAGGAGTTCTTAACCGCAGCGATTGAATAGACATACCCACCCCTTGGTCGTGTCTGTAGGACTACCACCCCTTTATGAAAATGCACGCGTCAAAGCCAACCCAATTGTCGTTGCCAAAAACCAAAAGTTGAATTGAGAGTGAAACTCTTCGCGATTTCGGCGGGAAGGACTCAACATCGTCAGTGCTGAAACCACTAGCGCTGAGATCGCAGCACTTACTGGTGCAACGATTAAATCAAAGCTGTTTTTGCTAAAAGAAAATGTTACGACAGCACAAGCGACCAACAGAATTAAAGTAACTATTGTTTTTGATTTCACGAACATCTCCTATTTAATCCAATACCTTCGGAATAAAGAAAATAATAGGCGAAGGGCGAGACAATTAAAACAACCCCACTGTGCCCCCACCCTCATAAAGCGCCCGCTTCACTCGGCTGGGCTATGCACTGTATTTTGCTCAAACGATGCTGCCCCCAGTTGAAAACGGTCGGGAACTGCTGCGTTGATCACTTGGAAAACACCCCCCTTTGTTTTCTGCGTAAAAAGTCTGGGGGCCTCTGCAATGTAGCGCGCGACCACTTCGGCAAACGTGGTGTTTTCGGCTAAAGCAACACTGGTGTACGAACCCTTATCGATTTGGGTTTCGATGTGCCTCGCCCAGCGCTCAGCGTCTTGGCGGGTTTGAAAAGACTTACTGACCGCTGGTTGCCCTTTGCGTAAGGTTCTTGCCTGCCAGACGCCATTGCGATTGCGCACTGATGCCATTTGCCTGCTCCATTTGGACAGGAAGTGGACACAACCAAGCTAAACCAACCTAAGGCATTGAAATCAAAGTAGTTCTACGAGTTCTCAACCGCCTTGACCATATCCTCAATCACCTTCTTCGCATCGCCAAACACCATCATGGTTTTGTCCATGTAGAAGAGTTCGTTGTCTAGGCCGGCATAGCCAGAGGCCATTGAGCGCTTATTGACGATAATCGTTTTGGCTTTGTAGGCTTCTAAGATTGGCATGCCTGCGATAACTGACTTGGGGTCATTTTTTGCGGCAGGGTTCACCACGTCATTGGCACCCAACACTAACACCACATCGGTTTGCGCAAATTCGCTGTTGATGTCATCCATCTCAAACACTTGATCGTAGGGGACTTCAGCCTCAGCCAGCAGCACGTTCATATGACCAGGCATACGACCGGCAACAGGGTGAATCGCGTACTTCACGATCACACCGTGTTCGGTCAATTTTTCGGCCAACTCTTTCAAGGCATGCTGTGCACGCGCGACCGCCAAGCCGTAGCCAGGCACAATCGTGACGGTTTCGGCGTTGGTGAGCAAAAAGGCTGCATCGTCTGAACTACCTGAACGCACATTGCGCTGCTCTTGACCACCTGCCGCCGCACCGCCGTCGCTCGTGCCGCCAAAGCCACCCAAAATCACGTTAAAGAACGAACGGTTCATGGCCTTACACATGATGTAAGACAAGATCGCGCCTGAGGATCCCACCAACGAGCCAGCAATAATCAGCATCGGGTTATTCAAAGAAAAACCAATACCGGCAGCAGCCCAGCCCGAGTAGCTGTTAAGCATTGACACCACCACTGGCATATCCGCACCACCAATCGGGATGATGATCAGCACGCCCAACACAAAGGCGATCAGAGTCATGATCACAAACGGTGTCCAACTTTGTGTGGCCATAAACCAGGCGCCGCACCCTAGCATCACTAGCGCTAAAGCCAAGTTAAACAAGTGTTGCCCCGGAAACGACACCGGTGCCCCTTGAAACAGCCTGAACTTATATTTACCTGACAATTTGCCAAACGCAATCACTGAGCCCGAAAACGTAATTGCGCCCACAAAGGTCCCAATAAACAACTCAAGGCGATTGCCCACGGGTATCGGTTGCCCCGCGGCAGCCACGACCTTAAACGCCTCTGGCTCAGCAACAATAGCGACTGCGATGGCAACAGCAGCCAAACCAATCATGCTGTGCATGAAAGCAACCAGTTCAGGCATTTTTGTCATCTCAACGCGCTTGGCCATCACCGTGCCAACCGTGCCGCCGATCAGCAAGCCTAACAAGACCCAGCCTAAGCCCGCGACTGAGCGCACTTCGTTCACTGAACCGACGATCAGGGCTGCCGTCGTTAACACCGCAATCACCATGCCGATCATGCCAAAGGCGTTACCTAAGCGCGAAGTGGTGGGGTGAGACAAGCCTTTAAGTGCCTGAATAAAACAGACCGAAGCAACCAAATACAACAGCGTGACAACGTTGATCGAAATCATGCCTTGCCCCCAGTTGCGTGGGCATCATCGACTTTTGCCTTGGGTGCTTTTTTCTTAAACATTTCAAGCATTCGGCGTGTGACTAAAAAACCGCCAAACACGTTCACCGCTGCAAGTGCCACGGCAAATACGCCCATGCCGCGCGCTAAGCCGCCTTCGGTGAGCGCGGCCGCGAGCATGGCGCCCACGATCACAATCGCTGAGATCGCGTTGGTGACAGCCATCAAGGGCGTATGCAAGGCGGGGGTGACGTTCCAGACCACGTGGTAACCCACATAAATAGCCAGAACAAAAATAATCAGATTGACAAGGGTGGGGCTAAGCGCATCCATTATTTCTTCCGTAAGTTTTGGCCGCCTTCGCAGACCAGACAGGCTTGAACAATATCGTCATCACGTGCAATCGCAAGCTTGCCTTCTTTGTCGATAATGAGCTTTAAGAAGTCAAGCAGATTGCGGGCATAGAGGGCCGAAGCATCTGTGGCAATCATGCCAGGTAGATTGGTGAGACCAACCAAGGTGACACCGTTTTCTTGTACAACCAGGCCTTTTTGTGACAAGGGGCAGTTGCCGCCCCGCTCAACGGCCAAGTCAATAATGACTGAACCAGGTTTCATGGCGCGCACGGTGTCGGCCGAGATCAGCGTTGGGGCCGGGCGACCTGGGATCAGTGCGGTGGCGATGACCAGATCAGCTTGCTTGCAACGCTCGGATACCAAAACGGCCTGGCGCGTCATCCAGCTTGCCGGCATGGGGCGCGCGTAACCGCCAACGCCTTTGGCGATTTCTCGCTCTTCGTCGGTTTCAAAGGGCACGTCAATAAATTTTGCGCCCAGCGACTCGACTTGCTCTTTGGCGGCGGGGCGCACATCAGAGGCTTCAACCACAGCACCCAAGCGCTTGGCTGTCGCAATCGCCTGCAAGCCCGCAACGCCTGTACCTAAAATCACAACGCGAGCGGCTTTGATCGTGCCGGCCGCGGTCATCATCATCGGAAACATGCGGCCGTAGTAATGCGCGCCAAGCAGCACGGCTTTGTAGCCGGCCAGGTTGGCTTGCGATGACAGCACATCTAAGCTTTGTGCGCGGGTGGTACGCGGCGCGGCTTCAAGTGCAAAGGCGGTCAAGCCTGCCTGCGCCATGGTGTCAAGACCTTCGGCATCAAAGGGATCGAGCATGCCCGCTAACGCGGTGCCAGCTTTAATTAAAGGCAACTCGGCAGTGCTAGGTGCCCGCACTTTGAGAATGAGTTCGGCATCAAAGGCCTGTGCCGCATTGGCGAGCGTGGCGCCCGCTTGCGCGTAGGCCTCGTCGCTAAAATGCGCGGCCAGGCCGGCATCGTGTTCAACGAAGACTTGGTGGCCTGCTGCCACATATTTTTTGACCGTTTCCGGCGTTGCCGAAACCCGTGTCTCTTGATCGCGGGTTTCGCGCGGGATGCCAATGCGCATCGACTTCTCCGAAGGTAATATCTATGAGTCGCGAGTGTACCTGTTTTGACCCCTCAGCTTGTTGAATCAAGCCTGAAAACCCTTCGGTTTTCTGAGAAACTGCCTTTTGTGGCATACCCCGTCGCCAGCCAAGGCAGTGGCGAATGAAGCGACTACAATTTGACATATGGATTCTTTAGTGCCTATGCGCCCCACGGGGGCTAAAAAGCGAGTCGTAGTCGGCATGTCTGGCGGAGTCGACTCGTCAGTCACGGCCTGGCTACTTAAAGAACAAGGCTATGAAGTCATCGGCCTGTTCATGAAAAACTGGGAAGAGGACGACGATTCAGAGTACTGCTCAACTCGGCAAGACTGGCTGGATGCCGCAAGCGTAGCCGACGTGGTTGGGGTTGATATCGAAGCCGTGAACTTTGCAGCCGAATACAAAGACCGAGTCTTTGCCGATTTTTTGCGCGAGTATTCAGCCGGGCGCACGCCTAACCCTGACGTTTTATGCAACGCAGAGATCAAATTTAAGGCTTTTTTAGATCATGCAATGACGTTGGGCGCTGACCACATCGCCACCGGTCACTATGCCCGGGTGCGCGCGGTGCAAGCTCCAAGCGGGTCGCGCTATCAGTTGCTCAAGGCGCTTGACCACACCAAAGATCAAAGCTATTTTTTGCATCGTTTAAATCAAGCGCAGTTAGCACGCACCTTGTTTCCGCTTGGCGAAATCACTAAAAACGAAGTGCGTCGACTGGCACACGCGCTCGGGCTGCCCAACGCGGCTAAAAAAGATTCAACCGGAATTTGTTTCATTGGCGAACGACCGTTTCGCGAATTTTTAAATCGATATTTGCCAACCGACCCAGGTCCGATCGTGACACCAAGCGGTGAAAGGGTGGGCACTCATCACGGGCTGTCGTTTTATACGCTGGGTCAGCGCAAAGGTTTGGGTATCGGTGGAGTAAAAGGCCAGCAGCAGGCTGATGGTACGGGTCCGGTTTGGTATACGGCGCGCAAAGAGATGGCCTCAAACACGCTACACGTTGTTCAGGGACATGATCACCCTTGGTTGCTCTCGCAAGCGCTGCAAGCGGGTCAAGTTAGCTGGATCGATGAGCAAGCGCCTCAGGGTGGAGCCTATGCGGCAAAAACCCGTTACCGACAAGCTGATGCAAGTTGTTTGTTCACTGCCCCGCCTGTTGACGTGGCTGCGTCGGTGGTACATCCCTCGGGCGCCGCCGGCGCAGATCCAGACCAAGCTCGATTTTTGTTGACATTTGCCGAGCCGCAATGGGCGGTAACGCCGGGGCAGTCTGCTGTTTTATACGATGGCGATATCTGCTTGGGTGGCGGTATTATTCTTTGACGGCAAGCTATTACGCCACGTGCTAAAAAAGCGTGACTCACAAGAACCTGACGCGGGCTTTCGCGTTAAACCTTAAAGGCAAACATGCGTAACGTTTATCGCGAAGATCACGAACAGTTTCGAACGCAGGTGCGTCGGTTTGTCGAAAAAGAAATCACCCCTTTTTATGCGCAATGGGAAGAGCAGGGCTTGGTGCCTAAGTCGGTTTGGCGCAAGGCGGGGGCCGAGGGTCTGTTAAATCCGATGTTGCCCGAGCCCTTTGGTGGTGGGGGTGATTTTGGGCATTCGGCAGTATTAATGGAAGAATTTGGCCGCGCAAATTGCCTGAGCGTGGCGTTTCCGCTGCATTCAGATATTGTTGCGCCTTACATTTTTACCTATGGCACTGCGGCACAAAAAGAGCGATGGCTGCCCGGCATGGTAAGCGGCGAATTGATTGGCGCGATCGCCATGACCGAACCGGGTACGGGCAGCGATCTGAAGGCGGTGCGCACCAGCGCAGTGTTAGAGGGTGAGCATTATGTGCTGAACGGGCAAAAGACTTTTATTTCAAACGGACAAAATGCGGGTGTCGTCATCGTGATTGCTAAAACCGATCCGGCAGCCGGAGCCAAAGGGATTTCGCTGCTCGTGGTCGAAGAAGGTATGTCTGGTTTTAAACGGGGTCGTAACCTTAAAAAGATTGGGTTGCATGCGCAAGACACCTCTGAACTTTTTTTTGAAGACGTGCGAGTGCCACGCACGAATTTATTGGGTCAAGAGAACCTGGGCTTTAAATATTTGATGCAAGAGCTCGCGCAAGAGCGTCTGGTGATCGCCGTGCGAGCGGCCGCTTCAATTGAAGCGTTTTTGGCGCGTACGATTATGTACACGCGAGATCGCAAAATTTTTGGTAATTCAGTGTTGTCCTACCAAAATACGCGGTTTAAGCTTGCCGAGGCCAAAGCCCAATGCGCCATGTTGCGCAGCTTTGTTGACGATTGTTTGGCGTCGCACTTTAAGCAAGAGCTCACCCCCGAGCGAGCCGCGATGGCCAAGCTTAACGCTACCGAGATGCAAGGGCGTTTACTCGATGAGTTTTTGCAACTGCATGGGGGTTATGGCTATATGTCTGAATATCAGATTGGCGGGGCTTGGGTCGACGCTCGCGTAGGCCGTATTTATGGTGGCAGCAGCGAGGTCATGAAAGAAATCATTGCCCGAACCCTTGAGCGCGATCTCGATTTGCCGGGCTGAGCTAAGCCACAAAGGCCGTTCTCTTTAAGTGCCAGGGGTCGGCTCGTGTGCCACAATCACTTAGGCGGCGGGCGGTTTGGTTTCAAGAAAACTTTGACGGCTACTCAGTTTTTTATCTAAGCGCGCCAAGTTCGGGTGGGTGCTGCGCCAGTCGATGTGGGCAAAGCGCAAATCCAAATAGCCCAAGACACACCCGACCGCGATATCGGCCAGCGTGAAGCCTATGCCCATGCAGAAGCTTTGCTCGCCCAGTCCGGTTTCCATGGCAGCTAAGGCTGCGTCTATTTTGCCGTACTGGCGCTCGATGGTCTCGGGGCTTTGCTGAGCAACAGGGCGCTTTAATTCCATCACAATCGCGATGCTGGCATCCAGTGTGCCATCGGCAAGGGCTTCCCAGCATTTGACTGCCGCGCGCTCTTTGCCGCTCTTAGGGATCAGGCTGCCAACCGGCGATGAGGTATCCAAGTACTCAACAATGACGCGCGAGTCAAAGAGGGCGCTGCCATCGTCCATGACCAGGCAAGGTACCTTGCCTAAAGGGTTGTGCTCTTGAATTCGGGTGTCTGGCGCCCAAACGTTACCGTCTTCTGGCTGATAGTCGAGCTTTTTTTCAATGAAGACGACGCGAACTTTACGAACGTAGGGGCTGGTGGGCGAAGAAAGCAGTTTCATAAAAAGGCTGGTGCAAAACAGTTTTGAGTAAAAAGTGACACTGAAAAAGTGATCTCGAGGGAGATCAGGCGGGGATTATTCGCACAAAAGTCTGATTTTTCGGTTTGGCACGGTCTAAGTCAGTTACATGCCTAGTTAAACCCGTAACCGTTTCCAAATCCTGCATGATAGGTGAGTGTAAGGCATGCGTGGCTAATTAGCGTATACACCGAGGTGATAAACTGATACCTTAGAAATCTGTTGTTTTTTGGCAATACCCCACTACTTAGACTCATATGAAAACTAACCCTGCGTTGAATGCTTTGAACGCCGTGTCGCCACTTGACGGGCGTTATGCCTCGCGTTGTGAGCTTTTGCGCCCACTGTTGTCAGAGGCCGGCTTTATGGCACACCGGGTCGAGGTCGAGGTTGCTTGGCTGATCGGCTTATCAGAGGCCCGGTTGACCGAGCTCAAGCCTTTTTCTGCCGACGCACGTAGTCGCCTGCAACAATTGGTGACAAACTTCTCTGAAGCCGACGCCGAGCGTATCAAACAGATCGAACGCGTCACGAACCACGACGTCAAGGCCGTTGAGTACTGGCTAAAAGAGCAAGTGGCCGGCTTTGCAGAGCTCGAGGCTGCAGGCGAGTTTATTCACTTTGCCTGCACCTCTGAAGATATCAACAATACCTCGCATGCCCTGATGCTTGGGCGTGCGCGCGATCAGGTGCTTGTGCCTCAGTTGCAACACGTGTTGGCGAGCGTGCAGCACATTGCGCACACGCAGGCCGAGCAGCCAATGCTTGCTCGCACCCATGGTCAACCCGCCACACCCACCACACTGGGCAAAGAGTTTGCGAACGTCGCGGCTCGTTTGCGTGCGGCGATCGCTAACATTGAGGCGGTGGTGCCTCTTGCCAAGCTCAACGGTGCGACCGGCAATTACAACGCGCACCTGTCAGCGTATCCTGAAATTGATTGGCAAGGCTTTAGCGCGCAGGTTCTGGGCGGGCTCGGGCTTAAACAAAACGCGCATACGATTCAGATCGAACCGCACGACTGGATGGCTGCATTGTTTGATGCCGTGGCGCGCACCAATACGATCTTGATTGATTTAAACCGTGATATCTGGGGTTACATCGCACTTGGTTTTTTTAAGCAACGCTTAAAAGATGGCGAGGTCGGGTCTTCGACCATGCCACACAAGGTCAACCCAATTGATTTTGAAAACGCAGAAGGCAACTTAGGCCTAGCCAACGCTTTATTGCGGCACTTGTCTGAGAAGCTACCGATTTCGCGTTGGCAGCGTGACCTGACCGATTCAACGGTATTGCGTAATTTAGGCGTCGCACTTGGTTACTGCCTAGTGGCCTACGACGCGTGCCTGCGAGGTCTGGGTAAGCTCGAAGTCAACGCTGCGGCGATTGATGCCGATTTAGATCGTTGCTGGGAGGTCTTGGCCGAGCCTATTCAGACCGTCATGCGTCGCTATGGTTTGCCCGAGCCTTACGAGCAACTTAAAGCGCTGACCCGAGGCAAAGGGATTACCCAAGAGGGCTTGCGAGAGTTTATCTCTGGTTTGGCGTTGCCGCTTGAGGTCAAAGAGCGCTTGCTGGCAATGACGCCCCGAAATTATATTGGTCTGGCTCAGACACTTGCTAAAACGGCGTAGCCGCTGTAAAAAACACCCCAAGAGTCACTGATGCTGGTGGGCTAAGTCCGATGCGCGCGCTAGGTTGCCTTGAGTGCAAGTTTTGTACCGTTTTTGTACTGTAAACCCTTTGTTTGATTGAGCTACCATGAAAAAATTGAATGTATTTTTATCGCTCTTTACTGTCGCTTCAGCCTTATTGATGCAGCCTGCACAGGCGCAGTTTGCCAAGCCAGAAGATGCCGTGAAATACCGGCAATCCGCGCTAACGTTAATCAGTTCGCACTTTGGCCGCATGCAGTCAACGGTTAAGGGTGCGACCCCTTACGATGCGGCTGCGATCAAAGCAAACGTCGAAATCCTGAAAACGCTTTCAGTCTTGCCCTGGGCCGCCTTCCCGACAGGCAGCCAAGCCAACAGCAGCGCCAAGGCTGAAATCTGGTCAGACGCGGCGGGGTTCAAGCAAGCACAGCAAAAGTTCGAAGGGGCTGTCGTAAAGTTGTCTGAAGTATCAGGCAGCGGCGACCTTGAAAAACTACGCTCAGCGTTTGGCGACGTCGGTGCTAGCTGCAAAGCGTGCCATGACTCATATCGCGCTAAAAAATAACGCCCGTCCGCTTGTAAGCGTGTTGAGCGTTTTGCCTGTTGTCGTTTAGCTCTTCAAGAAGGGCAGGACAGCATCGAGGTATTTTTCTGGGATCTCGGTGGGAGCGATGTGCGCCGAGGGCACCAGCGTCAATTTAGCGC
>Ga0049084_10001314_pt1 | contig 10258 bp, 10 predicted proteins | sample GreLakmeON33MSRF_FD_66720 | JGI IMG/M metagenome (GOLD analysis project Ga0049084, IMG submission 66720) | Freshwater lentic microbial communities from great Laurentian Lakes, MI, USA - Great Lakes metaG ON33MSRF | ecosystem: Environmental > Aquatic > Freshwater > Lake | place: Great Lakes... | reverse complement strand
GACATGGATTACCAATCTAAGTACAAAGCCCAGGGGGAGAATGTGTTCTTCGCCGATGGCCGCGATGCGCGTCCACCGGTCGCCGGCACGGTCGCCCGAGGCGACGCCCTGCACCCAGAAAAGGTTTTCGCCGCTGACTACCGTCGGGCCGAATCTTTGAATCCGTCTTTCGTGACGGCTAAGGATACCCAAGGTAATTTCCTCACGGAGTTTCCGGTCAAATCCGTGACGGTGCTCAAGGGCGGCGAACTTCAGCCCTTCGCTATCGACGGTAAGACGTTGGCTCTCGGCCAGGCGAAGTACCAAATCTATTGTGCGGTCTGCCATGGTCAGGCGGCCGACGGCAATGGTATCATGAAGGTGCGGTCCGCCGTCGAGGGCGATGTTGCCATCGTCACAATCGCGAACTTACAGACCCCGATTTTCCGGGCTTACCCGCACGGCCAGATCTACGACGTCATCACGAACGGCAAGAACACCATGCAGGGCTACGGCGATAAGCTTTCGCCGGAAGAACGCTGGGCGGTCGTCGCCTATGTCCGCGCCCTGCAGCTTTCGCAGGCTTGCCCTGCCGAACTCGTCCCAGCCTCGTTGAAGGTTAACCTTAAGTAATTCGAACATGAGAGATTCTTCTTCATCGCTTTCCGCCCATCCAATCACGGCTCATTGGAAGAAATTCTTGGCGCTGGGTCTTATCGGGCTCGGCGTGGCTTGGTTCTTTGCTTTCCAGGGAATGTTGGAACACCACCACCGTCCGCTCCTCTCCGTTTTAGTCGGAGGTCTTTTCTGGGTCTCGGTGCTCATTGGTTTGCTGATGCTCACGATGATTACTCGGGTCTTTGATGCCGGATGGGCGCCGGTCATCCGGCGCTCGTGGGAATTAGTCTTACCCGCTTTGCCTTTGGTGCTGTTGCTGAGCGTTGTCCCGATGGCGCTTCTCCCGAAATTCCGTCACCTGCTTTGGGATTGGACTGATGCCTCGCACCTTCTGCCAAACGGCCATGAAGTCGGGCATGATCCGATTCTCCAGGCTAAGAGTTGGTTTCTGAACGAGAGCTTCTTCCTCGGCCGTATTTTCGGCTACGTGGTTATTTTGGGCGGCTTGGTCTGGGCTCTGCGTAAATGGTCCTTCGCCCAAGACACCGATCGAACGGCGGGGCACACCCATCGCCTGCATGCAATTTCTGCCGTCGGTATTCCTCTCGGTGCGGTCACCCTCACGATGTTGGCGTTCGATTGCCTGATGGCGCTTTCCTACCACTGGTTTTCCACGATGTATGGCGTGTGGTTCTTCTCGCTTTCCATCCGCCTCGCGTTGGCGTTCACGGTGATCATCACTTATCGGCTTTCTCATGGCGGTTGGCTCGACGGTATTTTCAACCAAGCCCATCGCCACGTCTTGGGCTGTCTGATGCTGGCTTTCACGGTCTTCTGGGCTTACATCAGTTTCTCCCAGTATTTCCTGATCTATACGGCGAACATCCCCGAAGAGACGTATTGGTATAATATCCGCGAGTTTGATTCCATTACCGGACTCAAAAACCAATGGTGGAGTGTCTCGATGTACCTCATCTTCGGTTTCTTCCTGTTGCCTTTCCTTATCCTACTTTTTTATCGGACGAAAATTATCGCCGGTCGTCTCTTGTCGGTGGCTTGGCTGATTTTCTTCGGGGGTCTCGTCGACCTTTGGTTTAATGCCGTCCCGCGTCAGATCGCGGATAAGTCTGGCCCAGAGGGCTTCATTGTGGCGCCTTTCCTCACCCCTCATCTTTTCCTTGATTTGGCCGCACTGCTTGGTTTCGGCGGCATCGTTATCGCCGTCTTCCTGCGCGGTGCTTCGCGGCACGAGACTATTCCTGTTCACGACCCCCGTATCCTCGAGTCCATCAATTATCATGAGTGATCATTCTCCTTCCGGAAGCCGCCCGCAGATTCCCGGGCAGATTAATGCTTGGCTCGGTGCCGTCATTTTAGCTGGTCTGGCTTTCTTGGTCATTGCTTACGTTTACGTCGCCAACCGCCCACAGGGTGGGGCGGACACGGAACGTCGCGTTGCCCAAAAGGCTTTGCGCGCGGATACCGAATCCAAGGCCCAGGAGCTTCTTACCACTCCGGCCCGTAACCCCGACGGCACCGTTCGTATTCCTATTCAGGATGCCATGGCATTGATTGCGGCGGACAATAAAGTCCTTGGTAAAATCGCGCCCCCCGTCGTTGCCCTTGTCGCAGGGGCCGCTCCAGCCGAAGCCTTCGTGAAAGCGGATGACGAAGTGATGAAGCGCGGCGCAGCCGTCTACGCCCGCACTTGTATCGCTTGCCACCAGCCCACGGGTAAAGGTCTTCCGCCCGTCTTTCCCTCAATCGCTGAGGCGCCTATCGTTGTCGGTAATCCGGAATTACCGATCAAGTTCATCATAAACGGGCTCATGGGGCCAATCACGGTGGGTGGTATGACCTTTAACAGCATGATGCCTCCGGTCGTCGGCGTTACGGATCAAGATGTCTCCGACGTCCTTACCTATGTTCGTCAAAGTTTCGGCAATAAAGGTAATCCGGTTTCCGTCGAACAGGTTAAAGCTGTTCGTGCTGCCAATGCGTCCCGGACCACGCCGTGGAACACCGCTGAACTCGGCCTCAAATAATCCCAACCCTTTATACGCACGATGAGTCAGGACCCTAACTACAGCCGACCGCCCGGCCGTTCACCCCGAAACCAATCGCGTCCGCCCCGCGGTGAAGCCCAGCTGCGCGGTCCGTTTCTCCTCTGTTTTGGCTCCGCCATCCTTTGGTTGTTGTTGGCTTCCGTGCTCGGTTTGATCGCTTCGCTCAAACTACACCTTCCCTCTTTCCTCAATTCGGAATGCCTGACTTTCGGGCATGTCGTCGCTGCCCAAAAGAACGCCTTTATTTATGGTTGGGCCTGCAATGCGCTCTTCGCGGTCAATCTTTGGCTGCTCGCGCAATTAGGACGCTTTGAATTGCGTAATGGTTGGCTTGCCACCCTCGGCGGTTTCATCTGGAACGCCGCTTTGGGTTACGGTGTCTTGCAGATTTTCGCCGGAAATATGAACGGTTTCAGCTTACTGGAAATGCCGCGGGAAGTCGGGCCCGTTCTGATGGTGGCTTTCTTGCTCGTCGGCTTCTGGCCAATCGTAGCCTTCGCCCGTCGGCCGACTGGACATTCTTTTGCCTCTCAATGGTTCGTGGTCGGCGCCGCCTTTATCTTCCCGATTGTCTATGCGCTTACCCAGCTTTTGGTTCTCTGGTGTCCAGCTTCTGGACCCGTGCAGGCCTTGGCGCACAGCTGGTTTATCCAGAACCTGATGTTGCTTTGGTTGGGTGCCTCTGGGTTGGCGGCGGTCTACTATTTCATCCCTAAGGTGCTCGGACGTCCGCTGCACGGTTACTACCTCGCAACCGTTGCTTTTTGGACTTACTTCCTTTTTGCCGGCGCGACCGCTCCTTCAGCGTTATTGGGAAGTCCCATTCCGGTTTGGGTTCAGTCCGTCGGCGTTGTCGCCTCGGTGTTGATGATCATCCCGGTCATCATCACCGCGATCAATTTCCATGGGTCGCTTTTCCAGCGTGGGGGTTGGGCGCAGGCCTGGAATAGCACGACGCTTCGTTTCGTGGCTTTCGGTGCCGTCAGTTTCACTTTGGCCGGTCTGCTCAACACGGTTTTTTCGACCCGGGATTTTAATGCCGCGGTTCGTTTTACCGAATTCGCCCAAGGCCAAGAGCAGTTACTGACCTACGCGTTCTTGACGATGGTTATTTTCGGGGCCGCCTACTTTATTCTGCCGCGCCTGACGGGTGCCCTCTGGCCCTCTGCCAAGTTGATTCATCTTCATTTCTGGACGACGGCACTGGCCGTAATCGGCAGCGTGGCCGTTTCGCTGGTTCACGGTTATCAGGCTGGGCATCAACTTTTGAATCCGGCGGTCACGATGGCGCAGGTCGGCTCATCTTCCCTGGCGTTAGCGGGAAGCGTTTTCGCCGTCCTTTTTCTGATCGGGCATCTGGCTTTTGCCCTCAACGCTTTTAGCATGATTTTCTCCTCCTCGGCACCGACAGCCTCGGAAGCCCAATCCGACTAATTCACTCCTGCTATGAAGAACCTTAACTTCCTCTTCGCTGGTCTGTTTTTCACGATCGCTTTACCCTTTGGTGGCTTATTGCTGAGTAGCCAGGTTCAACTCGGCTCACTCTCCCGGGCGCCTGCCGAAGAGGGGGGTCCCTTATTTCCTGAACGTGAGCCCGGATTGGCGATTCAAGGTCGGGCGGTCTACCGTGAACTCGGTTGCGTTGCTTGTCATACGCAGCAAGTGCGTCCCGCGGGTCAAGGCAGCGATATCGCCCGCGGTTGGGGCTCTCGCCCCTCCGTGGCCCGCGATTACGTGCTGCAACCCCAAGTCTTGCTCGGCGAACGTCGCCTGGGTCCTGATCTGGCTAACTATGGTGCCCGGGCTAAGTCTGATGATGATATCCATACCCTGTTGCGCGATCCGCACTCGGCTGGTTATGCGCTCCAGAAGCCTGACTTCGCCTATCTTTATGTCCTTTCCCCTAATGGTAAAACGGCGAAGCCCACCGAGCGTGCCGTTGCCCTCGTCGCCTACCTTAAGTCCCTTCGTCAGGACTACGCCTCCCCTGAAGCCAAATTAAAGCAGTGAACCCATGAACGACCGTAACCGTCAACCAGACCGTAATCGCCCTCGCCCGGGTTCCCCTGGCCATCCCTCCGACGGGCTGACCGACGGACGCTTGGTCGAGCTTCACTCGCAGCTTTCCCAGGATAAGGATGAGCCGGCCCAGGGTTTCTCCCTGACGCCGATCTTCATCGTTTTCTTGTTTTGCGGATTCGGCTTCTGGGCCGGTCTTTACTTAACCCGCAATTCTGGCCAATTTTCGGCCGCAGTTTTCGATCTCGATGCCCCTAAGGTTGCCGCGAATACCGGCCCCATGGTTTTTGAGCCTGATGCCGTGAAGGGCGAAAAGCTCTTTTTGGTTAATTGCGCCGCCTGTCACCAGCCTTCTGGACTTGGCGTCCCTGGCGCTTTCCCTCCTCTGGCTGATTCGCCATGGGTGGCCGGTGCGGATGAACGTCTTATCAAGGCCATCCTCGTTGGGCTCGTGGGTGAAATCGAAATCAAGGGCGCCAAATATAACGGCAATATGCCTAACGTCGGTGCCACTTTGAAGGATGCCCAAATCGCCAATATCGCCACCTATGTCCGTTCGGCCTGGGGTAATTCGTCTGAACCGGTCATGGATACCAAGGTGGCCGAAGTCCGGAAGGCCATCGGCGCCCGCGGACAATACACGGCCAAAGAGCTACTCGAGGACCATCCGTTAGAAACTAAGTAACCCGAACGAAAGTTTTAACAAAAAGACCCGGAAAATTCCGGGTCTTTTTTTGGAGGAGACAGCGAACGCCGCTACTGGGTTCAGGCCGAATGCTTCTTGATGAAAGCGGCGATGTCTCCCTTGGGGCGTGCGCCCACAATCTTGTCTACCACGACACCGTTCTTGAAAAGAAAGAGGGCAGGGATGGAAGTGACGCCAAGGTTTTGCGCCAGGGCCGGGTTGCTATCCACGTCCACCTTGCAGATCTGGACCGTTGCCCCCATTTCGGTGGCAAGTTGATCGAGGACAGGACCTAACTGCTTGCAGGGCCCACACCAGGTGGCCCAGAAGTCTACCAGCACCGGAACGGTCGACGCTTTGATGGTCGAGTCGAAGTTGGTGGTATCGAGATTAGTGATGAGTTCGGAGGCCATGAAATAACTTAACCTTTGGAATTGGTGAAGAGTTCGGCTGCTAAGAAGAAAACGGCCACGCCGGCAGCGACGAGCGTAAAGACGTCGACGAGGCCTTCGGTCTTGGTGATGCCACGATCTTTGCCTGCATTGAAGCTCGGGGAAGGTCGAGGGGCTGAGGCGGCCGGTACGGCTGCGCCTACGGGGGCTGCTGCCGGAGCAGCGGAGGGAGCCGGTGGGGGCGGGGGCGGGGGAATAGCCGCCACAGGTTTTGCCAACTTAAGCTTAGGGGCTTGAGGAGCTGAATTGTCGCCTTCAGGAGGAGGCGGGGGCGGGGGCGGGGGCAGTTCGGTGCTCATCTAAAGGAAGGTAATGAAGTCTTAGAAAAGAGGTGAGTCAATCAGCCAGTGTAGTTTTTAAGAATCAAGACTCCGGGTTATGCTTGCGCAAAAGCTCGGCGATTTCTTCCGGATGGGCTTCGGTGATTGTTCGGCCGCGGCGGCCGAGGTCTTCGACCGTTTTGATCACCGTCTCGGTCATTTTTTCGTGGGTCTCGGCCGACCCTCCGACGAGATTGAAACCCTCACCTTGCGTGATTCGTTTATGGGTATCTTTGCTGTCTAGGCCTATGCCTAAGAGGTGGTTAGCGGTTCGCTTAATCTTAGCCATTGCTGGTAGGTTGGCAGCTTAGATTGAATTTCAAGTCCGGATCTTATTCGGCGGGCGCAGTCGAGCTATCGAATTCCGAGCCACCCTCGAGGGCTTCGCCCGCATAAGGCCCAGCCGCCGGTTGGGCCTTGCTGCAGTTAATTTCTGCAAAAGTTGCGTCTTGTTCCAGTCTTAGCGATCCCAGGCGGGCTAATTCGAGGCAGGCTAAAAAGGTCGCAACCAAGTAGCCCATGGTCGGGCGTTCGGGTAGTAAGCTGGTAAAGGCGAACGTGGTCTCGGTCTCGAGCCGCTTAAGGATATTTTCCATCCGGTCGGAAACGGTGACGATTTCGAGCGCAATATTTCCAGGCTGAATCCGTTCCGCTAGCCGACGGAGGACCAAATTAAAAGTATTCCAAAGCTCAATCCGGTCAGCGGGTGCCACGGGCCGCACGACGGCGTCTTCACCTTGAGGTTGGGTGACGTAACGAGCAAGCAGGCCCTGGCGTTCATCCGCCAAGCCGCGGATGATGGCCGCCGTTTCTTTGACGCGTTTATACTGGATGAGTTGTTGGACCAGAGCCCAGCGCGGATCCTGACCTTCGTCGCTGGGAGAGATCTCTTCTTCCGGGCGACTTTCAACCGGTAAAAGCATCCGGCTCTTGATATACATCAGCGTGGCGGCCATGACGAAAAAATCTCCCGCCAACTCCAGGTTATCTTTTTCCTGGGTTCGTAAGATTTCCAGATACTGCCGGGTGACTTTCTCGATCGGGATATCGTAAATATCGATTTCGTTCTTTCGGATTAAGAATAGCAGTAAATCGAGAGGTCCTTCGAAGACATCGAGGCGGATAGGTAAGTCCGCTGGCGGTAAGATACCGTCCTCCGGGATGACAGGGGCTTCGCCAGTATTTTCCATGGGCCTAGAATTTGAACAATCGAGCCCGCAGGAGGAAGCCCAATGAGCTGTCGCCGCGGTCGGAAACCCTCTTTTGGAAGCCATATTCGAGCTCCCATGAATTGCCGACTTTTTGAATCAGGCCGATGCTTTGGTAAATCGATTGTTTGGTGACCGCATCGTAATTGGACGTGACGAAGGCCGAATAAACCGAGTTAAGGGTGACCTTTCCCGAGAACACCAACTGGCGTGTCGGGGCCACTTCGCTGAGTTCGACCCAGCTCACGGACGTTCGCCAGAAATCTCCGGAATTAAAGGCGATGCTTTGGTTAGATTCCAGAGGGGTGCCGCTTCCGTTGGGTAGTCGCATGAACGAATCAATGGTCACCCACGATGCCGGAGTGAGGGTGATGTGCGTGAGGAAGTCGCTACGGCCTGTCTCGGCCTCCGTTGCCCCCTTGTGCCAATCGGTGTAAAAGTCTGCCCGCAACAGGTTGCGGGTTCCGAACTGGGTGTTGCGGGTTGCCAAGGTGTTGCGGATCCCAAAGCGGACCACTTCAGTGTCGGTCGTCGAGGCGGCATCCGCTCGATCTGCCAAGTCCACTTCATTCAAGACCGAAACGGCCGTGGCTCGCTCCGCGATGGGCAGTTTCCCGATGCCGCGGTCAGCACCAGGCAGGGCGCGGAATTGGATGATGGGTCGGAGGGTGTGCCTCATTCCGTTGATTCCCCACTTGTCTGCGACTAAATCCCAAGAGCCCGTAACTAATCCTTCAAGATCGAAGCCGGCCTGTCCGATGACTTTTGAAGCGCTGCCCGAATGGTCTAAGCTCGTAGACCACCCAGTGGTACGGACGCCGGCGACGGGCTTGAAGGTCAGCCAGTCCTGCAGGATGATGGGATAAGTTATTCCGTAGTAGGCGTCGATGCGTCCCGTCGACCAGTTCGTCTGATTTACCGGCTGTGGGATGATCGCCGAAGGGCGTTCGGAAAGGTAGCCAGCAGTCACGAAACTTCGCTGCGTCAGGCCGGAGTCGCCCAACGAAGTTTGCGGCAAGTCGAATCTGACTTCCGGATACTTCTGAACAATGTCCTGATAGTTGTCGACTTTGGCTACGACTTGGGCCGAAAGGTAGCCGCTGCCGAGTGGGGCGGAAATCTCGAAATTAGCTTGGGGTACGCCCGTGCGATTTAAGAGATTAGGTCGAAAGTCGCGAACGAAGTCCGGGTCGCTTTGCGCGAAAAGTTGACCGGCGATTTCAATCCCGCCCGAAGTGCGGCCGTTGATTTCCCCTATAAAAAAATCGCGGCTTCGTTCCGGTAACCGCCCAAAGGCATCCAGAAACAACACGCTCCGATCATTGATGAATCCGGCCTGAAAACTGCCTTTCCACACGGTATCTCCCTTGGCTACTTTGGCGTTGTCGTAACGTAACGCCGGTCCGTAAAGGAACCCAGATTTCGTGTAATAATCAAACAAGCCACCGACCCAGAGCGAAGGGGTCTGGCGCGCGAGGGCGGTCGTGCGGATAAAGAAACCTTTATTGTCCGCGTTGCCCATGCTCAGGTAGATATCATAGGGAATGTCTTTATAGCCTTCTTGACCGTAGTAAGGCAGCACGAAGAACGGCATCCCGGCGAGGTGCGGTTTAACGTTCCGCATCGTTAACCAATTATCTTTTTCGGAATAGGTGGCTTCGCTGATATCCAAGTGCATGCCCCATTCCGATGGTTCGTTATTCCACATCCGAACGCCCTTCATGGACTTGTCGCCTTTGACGATTTTTAATTCCTCCGCGGTGAAATAGATTGGGCTCTTGCCGAAGCGAACGTTGGTGGCAACGGTGGTGTCGGTCTTCGGGTCGACGACAACTTTCTCTCCGATGACGCGCAGTGCCTTGGTCGCGTAGACGACATCCCCTTCGGCGGTGATCACGCCCGTTCGATAATCAATGCGAATCTTTTTTGCCCATAGCACGGTATCGCGGCTTTCGAGCCGCGCATGGGTTGCCACGAAGACTTTGCCGTTTTCCTCAAATCCCAAGTCGTCCCCTACGATATTAGGCATCAGGTTGATGGCCTTCTGGGCTGCCGACGTTTCCTCGACAGCATACGCGGTCAGTGCGAGCCCAAGGCTTGCGGCAAGAATCCAGAAACGACGGCCAGGCATCCTTCCGAGACTTGTCGCTCTGGGGCTTCCCTCAAGTATTTTCGGGCAATGAGCGCTTGCCGACCTTGAGGGAGCGTAGATTGTTCTCCCATGCGCATCAGTCCAGCCGAGTTGACCGCCCTGGCGGATGCCACCGAGACCTCGCCGCACCGCTTTTTAGGCCTCCATGCCATGGCCGGTGGGGGGTGCGTCGTCCGGGCGCTCTTTCCTGGGGCGGTGCGGTGCGAGCTTTTTAAGGCCCAGAGCAAGCAGGGTGTCGCCATGATGCGATTACACGAGGCAGGAATTTTTGAGTTAGAACTGATCGGAGCTGCCGATTTTCACTACCATTTCCAGGTCGCCTACGTGGATGGCACCTTGCTCGATGCCGAAGACCCTTACCGTTTTTTACCGACGATCTCAGAGCAAGACCTCTTCCTCATTGGCAAGGGGGATGACCATGGGGCCCACTATAAATTCGGCTCCCATGTGCGGACAATCGACGGGGTCGCTGGGGTTTCTTTTTTAGTTTGGGCCCCTTCTGCCCGCCGTGTTTCCGTGGTCGGCGATCATAACCTCTGGAACGGCCGATCCCATCCGATGCGGGCGTTGGGGGCGTCGGGAACCTGGGAGCTTTTCATTCCCGGTCTCGCCGCCGGCGCTCGCTATAAATATGAAATCGTGGGTCCGCAGGATGCGACGCCTTTCCTGAAGACGGATCCCTACGGCTTGCATTTCGAACCTTCGCCTAATCATGCGGCGATCGTGTGCGACCTGTCCGCCTATGTCTGGCATGATGCC
>Ga0049084_10001311_pt1 | contig 10265 bp, 10 predicted proteins | sample GreLakmeON33MSRF_FD_66720 | JGI IMG/M metagenome (GOLD analysis project Ga0049084, IMG submission 66720) | Freshwater lentic microbial communities from great Laurentian Lakes, MI, USA - Great Lakes metaG ON33MSRF | ecosystem: Environmental > Aquatic > Freshwater > Lake | place: Great Lakes... | reverse complement strand
TTTTAATAAAAGAGCGCAAAATCACTGCGGGTTCTAGATATCTTTTAATAAAATCAAAAATCACGACGATGCTCTAGATAAAAGAGCAACATCAAAGCATTAAAAAGCTTTTAAACTTGGATCGTTTTCGTTTGCGATTCATCTATATTCAAGTATTTTCCACACGAGCAATGAAACCAACCTTTTTTGTTGTCTCGGACCAATCGAAGTGTTGATGTTGGCAACGTTGTCTTTTCACCACACATACAAGCAATATACGACTCTTTGGTCCATTTATTTTTACACGGTGAACACACATATTGCATGTTGTTTACATTTAATTGCACTAGTCCTGATTTGCATTCGGGACAATTTTCCATGATCAATATTTAAGCATATTTCCCATGATATCGTTTTTAACGCAACAAAATTGCTTTGTTATTGAACTTCGAGATAATGTATTTGATGCATACAATTGATGCGTGTCTTCAAGGAATGAATCATGAAGACATGTAAATAATACATTACGATATATAAAAGATGATCATCAATCCACTTACTGGGAAATCTATAAAAGCGTCAGGTAAACTAGCAAAACAATTGTATCAAATGCACAAGGAGAAACGCATCAAATTGAAACGACAAGATATACAGACAATGAAGGAATGTATGGTAAATAAACAACATGGTGGCGGTACTTGCCAAGCTGAATATTTAAACAACGATGTTATGACAAACATTGCAAGTCGTTTAGATTTTATCACCAAAACGAGACTTGCCGCTACAAGTAAAAATTACGTCAAGATATTTAAAGACGCGAATGTTAAAGAAAAAAACATAATAGAGATTGGATCATTAGAAGAACGTATAAATATGTTAAAAAGCGTCCGATTTAACTGCTATACTTTGGGCGATTTCCAACATAACACAGGATTAGGTACACTTGTTAAACAATGCGCAACATTTGAAGATGATGGTTTGTTTCAAGAGTACTGTGATTTGTTTGTTACCTATCCTATTCCAGATGGTGGTCGTCGCCTTCCAGACATTAATGCAGTTGTATGGAAGGACAATGCATCATTTAAAACAAGATGTGAAAATTTTTGGATATTAGGGGCTATATCAGCATGTATTGACGATCCGCACGAATTGATTACCATATATGATGATATTTATGACAAATATGAAACTAATCGGGGACAAACAGGTTATAATACGCCACTTGCTAGTATAATAGAAAACATTCCAAGTCAGATTATAAACACATCGGGCACATTATTAGAAACACGAAACAACACAGAGTTATCTGATATAGAAAAAGAGGAAAAATACGATAAGATATCCAAAACAACCTTAGCTGGTTTAAATTTGGAGACAATCATTAAATATTTACAATTGTTTACATTGCACAACATGCAAAAACATGGGATGTATTAATCAAAATCATGATTGTTACATTTTCAATATGCGTAATCACCCTTTTGTTATTGTATTTCTTATTTATTTTTAGAACTCGCTTTGATTTTGCGCTCTTTTATTAAAAGAGCTGCGGACTCGCTTAGATATTTCCCCTTATATAGTTTTTAAAAGGAACATAAAATTACTATACCGTATTAATCTTTGTAATTAAAATCTTTTGATTATTTCCAGAATAGGGTTTTATACATTTGCTTTAATTGTGGAGCTACATGCATCCATCCTCGATCATATTATGCAATTGTTCATTACGTGCTCATTCTGTATGGTACAAAGCCACATAGTAACCTCCGCCTTCTTGCGCGTATTTGCCTCGTTTTTTGTATTGGACTTCGATTTTCCGACATCATCACAATCTAGTGGTAGACTAATCTAGTGGTAGACTAATCGTTTAACGTAATCAAGATCAACGTTGTAAATCTCCTTGTATTTCCTATACTGATGTTGTTTGAGAAAAGCTTTGACGCAAGTTTCGACGGCGTAAATGTTTGACGCCTTGTACTCGAACAAAACATCAATGTTGTCTGCACGACTGGATTGGTGATTAGAAAGCCGTGTTCGCATGTCACGCGTTCTTCCGAGTTTGTACAGATTGTCAGCATCTTGGGATGCTTTGAACACGTAGATGTAGCCTTCTTTACCTAGACCTTTGATTGGTGTTTTTCGTTTTTGGTTCATCTCCAACCTCGCAACATCGCGTTTAAGACCATCTAGCAATTGGTCTCGATGTTTTAGGAACAATGCTTCGACTTCAATGAAATAAGTGCGGACCATTTCGGCATTTTTCGCACGTGACATCATGCAAATGCGTTTGAAACAGTCAGGTGTGATCATACATCGTGTGTAATTGTTATTACGTGGGTCTTTTTTGTGAGGATTTTGTTCTTTTACAGTAATGTAATCAAAGCCGTTCTTGTACCCTGAACGCAACGTAGCCATCAATGTGCGTTTGTGTGCAGACAACCATGTCGCAACTGCATCAATGTCAATGACAAAATCAGTCTGAGATGTATTTGTTTCGTAGAACCTGAACAATTCATCGATGAATTTTCCGGGTATAGATGTCAACCGTTTGATGTAAGCAATTGGTGTCAACCATTTGTTTAATAAATAATTTTATTTTAAAAGTGTGGCTATCCTGTCGTTTAAAACGTGGACGAATAGGTACACGTTGGAGGATTAGGTATACATTGGTTGACTTGGTACACATCTGACTCAAGTGAAAAATGTTTTATAAACGAAAATTGTTTATTTTTAGAACTCGCTTTGATTTTGAGCTCTTTTATTAAAAGAGCTACATGCATCCTCGATAGTATTATGCAATCGCACATTCGGTGACCTCTTGATCATGTCCAAAAGATACGATCGCCCCCGATTGTTATCGTTGGATTCTTCAAGGAGAGTGAGGGCTACTTCCTTGCTGATTTGGCCAGTCGGTAGCTGTGACGTGTAATTCATGACCACGATGTCCATGTCACGGCCAAGGCCAGCATAATAAGCGGCTTCGATCATTGAGGCGATCGCCCTCGTCCCCTCGTCAATTACAAACAGAATTGTCGTTGCATTGTCCTTTGCTTTTGCCTCTTTTTCGATCAATGATGAGTCCCAATTATCCACTTGCGGATTATAATACGCCATACCATGTTTTTCGAAGAATGGAATCGCAATATCTTTGCGCCACGTTGTAGGATTGCACGATCCCGCCAAAAATACGGATGGCTTATCCCTTGGTTCCCTAGGTAAAGGAGCGACCATATCCATGTTGCTTCCTGAACAGCCAATCATATTTGAGATCCAAGACATCTTGACTGTCTTGACTGTGACTTGTTTTTACAATGCTATATTTCTTTAAATGGTTCAAATTTTACATATTATATGTAAATGGCAACCGAACCGAAATCGCCGCTTCAAAGTCGAATGTGTAATAGCGTTCAAAATAATGTGAATCCTTTTACGGGACAATCCCCAATCAATAAACAAGATGTCGACATGTTTGAGCTGATATGCGAACACAATGATGTAGCGGATGTCGTTAGAGCTTTCAAGGAGAATTCAAACGTGAATCCCATCACGAAACGTGAACTCACTGAAACATCGCATAAACGTGCATTTCTGAATGCGCTAGTGGCGTATGTGGAAGGTGAAGATACACCGAGTCCTAGACGAATACATAGTTTTAAGACTGTTCAAAGTCCTAAGACACCATCAGTCAAATCAGTCAAATCAGTCAAGGCAGTCGAAAGTCCAGTTAAAACAGCTAAGGTAGTCACGTCGGTCGAAAGTCCGTCAGTCAGGTCTACTCGATTTCCCAGCCCTGATCATATAATCCCACTAGTCACACCGAAACCCAAAAGTCAGATATCTACTGTTATCGAATCTGTCAAAATCCTTGGCGAACGATTCGAACAAATCAACAAACAAGTCAACCTCGATTCAATCAACGAGAAATTGCTTACACACGCCAACGATCTCAGTGCCATCGCTACGTCCATTTCGGAAATTCAACCCATGAAGAATGATATCGAAAGTTTAAAGGAAGATATCAAGCGTATTGATATTCGTATTAGCGAGCTTTACAAAAATATGCAAGATAGCCAAGTCGTTGAAAAACCTATGATGATTGAGTGAGGAGCGCGTCTTTTCGCAAACGCATCAACACATATTCGATATACTCTTCGTATCTCATATCTAGGGCGTGATACCATCTCCGTATTTTGAATGCATTGATATTGAGATCGTGTTCGTGATCGTCCACCCATTCCATGATGTCACTCGCAAGATGGCATACAATCATCTCGGCGCCAATCGTTGCCGGTTGGGGATCCCAATTTCCCCGTTTGAAGAATTCAATAGACAGATTGGCGTAGCGGACGTTTCGATATTGCGGGTGTTTTGGATCTTGGTGTTTTGCTTTGAAAAGTTCCATGATTGCATCCATGCCCTTGTCGTTTTCGATGAGCTTGCACAATTTGTACATAAGTTTGTGATTGTTTATAATGAATGTCTGATTGGTTGGATCGATGTAGCATTTTTTGGGAACTATAAATCGAATGATGGGATTTTTGGGGGGCATATGCTGTTGATCAGGAATCGAAGGCTCATCGACTGATTTTATGCTGATTTTACTGATTTCATCGACTATTTGACTGACTGGTCTTTTGATTACACGGATTTGCATTGTAGCTTTTTGGCTTTTATTTTTTATTTTTATATGCCCTCCAATTTTATTTTTTAGTCGCAGAATGTAAAATGGTGAAAAAAAGTGTCAAAAATAACCGGTTGCCAATAAAAGAAAAGAAAGTTGTCAGGAAAGACAGTCAAGACAGTCAAGAAAAACCGTATACCGCCATCATGAAAACGCTGCTAGGAATGTCACTCGTGGTCAGTTTGGTGCTGTACGCATTTCTATTGAATTACATTTTCAAGCTAGAAACGATGGGATGTGAATGTGCCAAGGGATGGAGGCGTGATTACATCCAATATTATCTCATGTTGTTCGTAGTCTTTATTGTGGTTCAAATCGGCGTGTTGACAATGGACGGCATTGAAAGCTTGGTCGGCCTTAACGCAAGTCTATTCGGCATCATGTTTGTCCTCGGGATCTTGTTTATTGTTTTCACGCTTCAATATGTGCACAAACTTAAAGAGATAAAATGCGAGTGTTCCGAGGGAGCTGGACGGCTTGTGCTAGAAGTGGTGGCGATCATTGATGCGATATTTTACGGCCTCATGGTTTTGAACGTGTCTATCGCTTTGATATATGCGTTTATCGTGGCAAGGCATTAACTTATATAATCGCATTCGTGGTTTGTGGATTGTTTTTTATTAGTTGGGTTGCTTTGTTTGAACATTGTAATCATAAGCATGAGTGTTAAAATTTTGACTTGGGATTCTAGGGATTCGATGCGTGTTTCGAGTGTTTGGTCAAGGATAACCTGACAAATTCGGCCATTTGACGATACCTTCCTTTTTTTCGACGATACCTTCCTTTTTGACGACAACATTTAAAGGTACACGTTTATTTGTATTTGATCTACTTGTTGTATTTCCTTTAAGTGGATATCTATCGTGTATTACGTATTGTGGCTCCAATTCTTTAATATATGCGTCGAGCAATTGTATTTGGTTTGTATATTCATCTGTATTCCAAAACGCCATAAAAGCGTTTGTATCCTTTGTTTTGTGTTCAAATATTTTTAATTGCTTTTTATCTACATTATTATATTCGTTGATATGGAAACAATCAAACCAACTTGTATAAAGCGCCTTTGCATTTTCTTTGTTTTGTTCAATTTTGAGTTGGGCAATTAAAGCGTTAAGATAATCATAACGTATTGTTTGTTTCTCAACATTGAATTTTTGTACATCATTCATAACATCAAATAAATCAAATAAATCGATATTTCTTTCCTTTACTTGTTTGATAAATGTAGGGATTGATGCATTTATTGGTTTTGTTAATTTCTTCTCTAATATTTTTGTAATCTTATTCTTTATTATAACTCCCGGTTTTAATACGTTAGTATTTAAAAAGAAATAATTATATTTAGGATTGATCATATAATTTAAAATTGTAATTTGTGTTCCCTCATTTATGCGTTCTAATGGTGTTAATGACCAGATGTTCATAAGTTGGACATAGGCATTTCGATATTGCAGAATGTGATACATGAAACAATCCGGATTTTGGGGGGTGGCAGTGACGAATGCGCCAAAGAAATCGAATATTTCGTCGTGCAAGTTAATAACAAAATTTGCGGTGCATAGTGCAACCACCTGATTGTATTCTGATAATATCGGGTCGTCTAATGATGTTGGTTGTTTAAAATCAATCACGTCCATGTTTTTAAGTCCGGTTTTGCATTTGGTATTTTCCTTTGGCTGTTGTTTTTGAAGTTGCGTTATGATATTATCTTTACATGTTGTCAACATTTTACCGAGTTTTTCAATAAATGCGTTATCAAATATCTTGGTACTTAATAATTTTATATATTCATTTTCGGTGTCGTATCCATTCGAGACAATGTCAAGGTAGCTATTGCATTCAACAATAATTTTTGTTTTAATATCTGTAAAATCGGAAGGCACTTTTATCTCGATTTTTTTACCTGGTGCTTGTATTTTGTTCTTGTTAAATTCTTCCATTAATGTTTTAATTGTTTCATTCGGTTTACCAAAAAGACTTGTAATTTTCTTCAATCCAGGTCTAGGAGGTATTATTATAGGTGGCTTGCTCATCCCCTTACTTTTACAAGAGGAACATAATCAAACCACTATATCGGAACACTAATTTAATCAAGCATTATTGTACATTAGCGACAGCAGGAGCAGGTGCCACAATCCCACTTGGAAACCTAGCCACCCCCGTCTGTGTACGGGCATCCAAACGCCACCTATAATTCAATGCCTCGTCAACATTCACAGCGGACTCGTGCATCGGCTTGAAATATAGCTTGATCGCCTCGTTAGGATCCGCGCACCAAGCCCAATCCACGTTGGACGGCGGAGCAGGTGGCGAATACAACATCGCAAAGCCGTCAAAGTTGCTCCCGTACAACTTGGACTTGCGTGGGGCGTTGTACCACATGTACCACAAACACAGCTCGCGGATGTTCGTCACGTTCATCAAGTACCAAATGATCCATTGGCGCAGGATGATGAGGCGGTGGATTGTGTTAAAGTGTGATTTGCGAACGGGAATCGCCGTTGGTCCGGTCGTGGGCCCGTTGTCATAATCGATCCAATCCCCGTTTGGATTGTAACGGATCACCAGGACGTGACAAGGGTGGCGACCAAACGGCATTCCTTGCATCATTGCGTTGGTCTGTCCGATAGTCTTGGCCTTTTCGTCATTGGCAACGTAACTCTCGTGTTGGTTCTCGTCCTTTTCGATTAGGATGATAAAGTAGTGTCCCTTGAACTCGCCACGGATAAAGTAGTCGATGTGTCTGTGCGTTCCTCCTTCGACAGTCACCGTGTGGTTGCTTCCCATTGTCAAATTATGTTTGGGAAAGATCTTTGCCAGGATATCGAGCGTCTTTGAGAGCATAAACTCTCGATTGGATACTCCGATATCTCCAAACTTGGTACAGTCTTGGCAAACCGGCATTTTGCCTGTATCATTCCTGTTGATGACAGTGCTCATGCGAGCAATCTTGCAAAGGGCACACACTTCGGCACGATGGAGGATATCGAGACACTCGTTCTTGTTAGAGTAGTTCTCGCGACAATGTTTGCATATACTCGACGACTTGAGCACATTCCACGTATCCTTGGCATTGATCGTGCGAAGTTCACGTGTACCGAGCAATGCGAACGACACATAAATACCGTCTCCACTGATATAAGTGTTGTTGATGCTGTTGAGCGCGGTGTTTGAAACCGCGATGTCTTTGAGTGATTTGCTCATACACGGTTGTTCAAGATCCTTGTACTTGGCGCACATTACGCGTTTCGTGTTGGGATTGATGACGCCCGTCATGTTTGTGCTCGTCAAATACTTGACTTTCTCGTGTTTCGGTAATGCTTCGAACGCCATCATCTTGACATCGGTGAACCTGCCGATAATCTTGGTTGCCGCAACGCGAACGTTGCTCTTGACGACTTTGATATCGTTGCCGTGATGCATTTGCACACGTTCCATATCAGTCAAGCGGCTTTCAAAATCGCGACAGGCGACTTCGAGGGCGATGATACGAGCGGCATATGTGCAATCGGATTTGCTCGAATTGCCAACGTCTTTGACTACCTTGACTGCCTCGATTGTCTTGACTGCCTTGACTGTCTCGATTGCCTTGACTGCCTTGACTGCCTTGACTGCCTCGATTGTCTTGACTGCCTTGACACGTTTAATCATAGGCTTGTCATCGTCAGAATTAACGGACGAATGATCAGACTCGATTCTTTGACGTTTCTTTAGAGGAGCATTTGGAGCATTTGGAGCGACAGTAGAGACAGTCACATGTTTTTTTGCCTTTGTAAAAGGAACTGTCGCGATAGTTGAAACGACTGGAGCTACTTGAGCTACGGGAGCTACGATAGTTCCAATCATATCACGGACTTGATCAACACTGACGAAATACCACGTGGTCCCATATTCGGATATGGGTACGTTCAAACATCTCCTTGTATTGTCACTCAGAACCATATCGAAACAGCAATGTGCGCTTAAAGCAAGATAATTTCGAGTACGTTCAACCTTGCCGACAATAGTCGTCATTTGGTCTGGGAGAAGTGGATTGGGAAACGTGTGAGCCACATAGTCATTCTTCACGGGCAAACGAAAGCCTGAAACTTGAGAGTTAGACATTGTTTGTTACGATTGTTTTTGATCACAGGAAAACAAGTAATTAATCAACTATTTTATTACGGGATTTGATTTTTTTTTTGTGCAATGGGGAAATTATTTATTTGCTAGAGAACTATAGTCTTTTCGTGTCCCACTCTGACAAAGATATCTATATATGCTGATTCGCCCACGTTTTTTAGGTTTTTGAAAAGCGCAGCGTCTTCAGACACCATATCCACCATCGGCGGCTTATCGGGATCTTCTTGTTGCACACTTTCTAGCGGATGGTAAAACCATGGATATTTTAGCTTTTCAAACACGCCTTTTCTAAACAGTGTGAATCCAAGGCCCGTATAATCAACCTGTACCAGTCGTTCCTCTGTTTCCTTTGCTTTCGTTTGTCGCATTTCCTCGAGTTTAGGTAGCGTCAAAAACTCGAATGCGGCATTCTTGGCGAAATATTGCAGGTCGCACGATGGGACAACGGCGAAATTAACGCCATCCTCCATCATATAAATGCCGCTAACGATGTTTTTATCATAGGTATCGCTGTCATAAATGAGTTGTTTGATTTGATTCGGTTGAAATGCAATGTCGCTATCGATCCACATGATGTAGTCGTAGTCTAGTTGACCCCCGAACGGCTTTTGATCGGCACCGGCACGTACATCGGCGCCTAGACATTTGGCTCGTGCAAAATGAACCACGCTATTGTATTGTTGTGACAGGATGACCTCGTAATTTTCTTGCGCAAATTGGTGAACGAGGAGTGTCCATGATTTTAGGAATTCCCCCGAGTATGAACGACCGGGTAGTGCAAATACGATGCGTTTTTTTCTTTGGGTCGGTTTACATTCGTTGCAGCTAGAATCGGTACACTCCATCTTATTTAATATGGTTGCTATTTCTTTAAATGATAGGTTTTTGCTGCGGAACGCGTTGCCATTATTTCTATATTATTCAAGATTTCCCATTGACTTTTAAAAACAAGATTAATGTTGCATTAAATCTAAGAGACGATCAATATCTTCATGGGACGTTCGCTAAATGCGGTTTATTATTTTTTACGTGAATTTAATAATCTTCCTTACCATGATCAGTCACAAATAATTGATGAAAATAAATATACGGGATTAGCGTTGCAATTTATTAAGAGACGATCAATCTTCATGGGACGTTCGCAGAATGCGTTACTTCTATTTTTTACGTGAATTTAATAATCTTCCTTACCATGATCAGTCACAAATAATTGATAAATATACGGGATTAGCGTTGCATTTTATTAAAAGATGGGACATTCGCAGAATGCGTTGCATTTATATTTTGACGTTAATTTACAATATTTCCTTACCATGATCAGTCACAAATAATTGATAAATATACGGGATTAGCGTTGCATTTTATTAAAAGATGGGACATTCGCAGAATGCGTTGCATTTATATTTTGACGTTAATATACAATATTTCCTTACCATGATCAGTCACAAATAATCAATAAAAATAAATATACGGGATTAGCGTT
>Ga0049084_10001301_pt1 | contig 10304 bp, 11 predicted proteins | sample GreLakmeON33MSRF_FD_66720 | JGI IMG/M metagenome (GOLD analysis project Ga0049084, IMG submission 66720) | Freshwater lentic microbial communities from great Laurentian Lakes, MI, USA - Great Lakes metaG ON33MSRF | ecosystem: Environmental > Aquatic > Freshwater > Lake | place: Great Lakes... | reverse complement strand
AGGTAAATAAGCTTCGTGAGAAGCGAGTTACCTATAGCATTCATTATTTATCGCCTTAAATCAAATTTAAAAAACAATCTTTTTACTTTAAATGCATTTTTTTTTCAAAAAAAGCCGGTTTTCCTCTGCGAAGACGAGAAAATTGTTAATGAACAAACGGTTTTTCCACCGAAAATCCCTCGGAAAATCGATTTTCACGTCAAGAAAATGACGAAATCCTTAATGATTCTAAAGTCTCCTTAAGTAGACAAAAGAAAAATCCAACCTATCATGAGCTGTTTTTACTCTACTCAATCATCGGGGGTTCCATGAAAACGATCATCTCATCAGTACTCTCCCTTCTCTCAATTTGCCTGTTAAGTGCTTGCAGTAACTCAGATCAAGGAGGCAGTATTGGCGCAGTAGTTAATCAAAACGAGAGCATACGGATCGATGGTTCAAACATTAAAGGCATCTACCAGGCCAATTTGATCCCGTTGAACCATAATTTACACTTCATGAAGGTAGGTGTTGGCGCCATTCAGAGAGATAAGGACAGCTTTTGGGCTTCTATAAGGCTTAAGTATGGGTCTAAAGATGTTTCTCACAAACAATCCATCTATACCGGTAGACGTTGCCCTAATATCGACGACGATAAAAATAAAGACGCGTATATAGACATAAATGAAGCATTAGAGGTTATTGGGCAAATAACTATCCCCCTGGACGGGGATTTAAATTCACAATCCGGCGCTAATTATGAATTTCCTATGGGAGATGGCGCCAAAGGAGCTTACTTTTATAAAGAAATGGCCAGTTTTGAACAAATGTTTGCCGATTTAAGAGAAGCCGACTGGGATGAAACTGATCATATGATCAAACTTAAAAAAAATGAAGGCTTGACCTTACCGGGTCGTATTCTGGTTGTTCATGGGTTAAGTAGAAAAGTCAGTTTACCCGCTACAGTTGGAGGTACAGAAAATGAGGATGCTTATGAATCTATTCCAGTGGCTTGTGGCGTTTTGTGGAAAGTCGAGAAATTATCAGAAGATTTGTCGTCAGAAGTTTGACAATTAGTTTGGCGTTATCATTTGCAATAAAAGCCTAATTAGAATAAAAAAAATAAATGAATCTTCTACCACATAATGGAGAAGCTTTCCTCTTTGCCGATCTATTTTCAAAAGAAGAAAGCGACTCCTTGTTTTTATCACTGCAACAAGAAATTTCCTGGAGGCAGGAACCAATATTCTTGTTTGGAAAACAAATCATGCAGCCTCGTTTGACAGCTTGGTATGGTGATCCAGGTAAAACTTATCGCTACTCCGGACTGACAATGCATCCACTCCCATGGAATGAGTGCTTAATCAAAATTAAAAACCACCTAGAACAATTTACAGATAAAAAATTTAACAGCGCTCTTTTGAATCAATACCGCAGTGGCAATGACAGTATGGGTTGGCATCGAGACAATGAAAAAGAATTGGGACTAGAACCTGTGATAGCTTCAGTGAGCTTTGGTGCCAATCGGAAATTTTATTTTCGAAACTACAAAGAAAAGTCGCAAAAGATAGTAATTGAATTATCTCATGGGAGTTTGCTCCTAATGAAAGGCGATACACAGACTTATTGGGAACATAGTCTACCGAAAATTAGCCTACTAAAAGAAAGCCGAATCAATATCACCTTTCGCTTTATTCAATAGGCTCACCAACACCATAATGTTCTTGTGACTTTAAATATATTTTTTCAGCTTCCGGTAACCAATGAGATAAATTTCTACGGCGGGTTTCATCCGATGGATGAGTTGAGAGAAATTCGGGAGGAGGAGCTGCCCCGCCAGCGGATTTTTTCATTCTCGCCCATAATTGAATAGATTCTGCTGGGTCGTAGCCGGCTTGGGCCATGTATTTTTGACCCGCTTTATCGGCCTCAACTTCATCAGAGCGCGAAAATTTGCGATCAAAAAAGGCAATGGCAAAACCAGCTGCAGCTCCTCCTAAGCCAGTTAACATTCGACAAGAGTCAGATTGACAAAAAGCTTGGCCGCCAACTGCAGTAACCGCACCAATCACTAAACCGGCCACATTGCCTCGAATGGCCCGAGCATAGCGCTGTTTACCATGTCTTTTAGCAGCATGAGCAACTTCATGACCCAAAACTGCAGCCAGAGCTCCTTCTGTTTTTAAGGTAGGCATAATCCCAGTGTAGACAGCAATTTTGCCACCAGGCATACACCAAGCGTTAACCTCAGGGCTTTCAATCAGCATCCACTCCCAATCAAATTTTTGCCCTGAGGCTTTTGCAATTCTCGGGGCCACACGATTCAAGATTTCTGTCCATTTTGCATTATTAGAAATTTTCGATTTTGTTTTCATTTCATCATAGGCTTTTAATGCCATTGCATTAATGTCTTTTTCATCGGGATCAAGAACGGTGCAACTACTGAATGAAAGGTTCAAAATCAAGAAGAAGCATAAAGTTATAAACTTTTTAATTGGCTCTCCTTTGCAGCTTCAGGCTTTACCATGAGAAGTCGCTGCAAGTTGAAGACCAATAATTAACACTCTGGAGATGAGTTTTTAACCTTATTTAACTGGAGGAAGTTTCCCAGCGAAATCAGTGATCATGTATCCCAAGGCTAGCGTTTGTTCAGACAGAATAACTTTATCCCAACCAACATAGTTCATAATTGCGTAAATCGTAAGTGCATTTGTAGCTTGAGCAGAGGCAAAGAGACCACCAATATCAATGTCTTTAAGCTCAACTAATTTTTTAACCAATTCTTCTACCTGATCTTTGGTATAAGTATTTTCAACGAGTGAGACCCCAAGGAGATTATGAAGGTTTCCCTCGATGCTCTTTACGTGCACTCCTCCTACACCATAAATTTGCACTTCCTTGATAGAAGACAGTGAATTTAGAGCAGTGAAATATTTTTGGATGAGATGTTTTTCTACCATTGGGAGCTTGGATGCAAGAATGGGATTAGGTGAGTTTTTCTTGCCCAGAAATGAGCTAACCTCCTCTTTAATAGGAGTTGAACCTGGGAGGCCCACAATGGAGCTACTGACTTTGTCGACAACCACAGAGAACTGCATGCTATTGCCGCCAAAATCCCAAACAATAAATTTGCCTTTAGGTTTCTCCTTAGCCATCACTGATCGAAGACTCATGGAGACTTCGTCTAATTTGGAAAGAACGCGAATCTGTCCACCTAAAGCTCTGCCATAATTGCCCAAAATTAGTGGTGCTGTGGTAATAGTACGATAGGTCCCAGTGGCAATGCCACTCACTGCTTTAACATTAAATTTACTCAACGCAGACCTGGCCTCAGCTGAAACCTCAAGAGTCCGATCGATGACCACACGGTTAAGAAATAAGGAACCGTCATTTTCACGCAATATGTTCCGATCCGTTTCAACTTCCCATTCTTGTTTGTGGATGATGGTGTTCAATTGATGCTGACATCGATTTATATCAGCAATAAGTAATTTAATTCGGCTCGTACCGTACTCAACTACTCCGAGCCTTTCATTACAAATGGGAGTTTGCTTGGAGCTACATGATGTCGTAAAAATCAGCACTAATAAAATACTTAACTTCATAATAGCCTCGGTAGGTTATTTAAAAAAAATGAATCACAAAGGCTCCAAAAAGCTTCATGTATAGAAGTATTAGCGGCAGAATTTGGACAAAACTTTAGAAAGGATAAAACATGAGCCTATTAATCAGTTTTATAAGCGGCCATAATCATGATTCCAAGAATAAATGTAAATGCCAGAATAAAAGGTAAAGCCATAAAAACCTCCTGTTTATTATGGCCTATTATTTTAACTTAACTTGCCTTCTTTGAAATATTTTGAAGAGCTTCCTCAAACTTTTGCGGATTGATTTTTGATTTAGCAAGATCGCCTATAGATAAAATTCCTACTAATCTCTTTTGTCGATTCAAGACTGGCAGCCTTCGGACTTGATTCTTACCAAGATTCTGGGAGACTTCTTCCATGGACTGATCTTCATAGCAATAGAACACATGCTTAGACATCACATCATTTACTTGCAATTTATTTGGATCCCTTCCCTGAGCAATACCCCTGACTGCAATATCTCGGTCTGTTACCATTCCAACAATTCTATCGTTTGCTACAATGGGCAGAATACCAAAATCACCATCATTCATTTTCCTAGCGACTTCCGTCAATGACATGGATGGATTTCCTACCTCTACTTGTTTTGTCATACAATCTTTGATTAACATAAATTACCTCCTAGGTATTAATCGTTAATATTTGCAATTTCTAGACCAAGAGGATGGGGCCATACTGGTTAAAAAAACTTCACTAAACAAAGGCTTGCTTTACTTTCCCTTACTGTTCATTTTTTTATTTTTCTTGTATTTGTTTTGTATTTGAGGTTTGGCGAAAATCATTCCTGCTACAAATATGATTAGCCAAAAGAGGCAGTAAAAAACTAAGAGTTGAAAACCTAGGTCGGTTATGTACATACAGTTATATTAATAACTGCAAGCACCGAGATAGGTGCCTGCAGTTGTTTTTTTAAATGGAAATAATTCCGTTACCGTTGTTACCGTTGCCGCCGTTATTGCCGTTGTTGCCGCTGCCGCCGTTGTTACCGTTGTTACCATTGTTACCATTATTCCCGTTTCCACCCTGCTGCTGCTGTTGATCATCATCAACCATCAAATACGTAACTACGCTTACTATAACGAGATCAGCGGCCAGAGAAACTTTCTTATCTCGTTCAGAAAGTCCAGCTGGAACGCCAATTCCTTTTTTATGGTATTTATCTAGGAAATCTGCGGCCCCTTTAGCGGCTTCTTCAGGTGTGGCGTTCATTTTACGAAGTGAGACTAAGAGTTTTTCGTATTCGGCACGAATGGATTTATCCAAAACATTGTTAATCATGTAATTCATCATCTCTTTAAAGGCGATATTATTTTCATGTAAAACGACCAATGAATATTCAAGTTCATTGGAGGCGCGTGTAAAGTAATAAGGATCTCGTATGTCCCATTCCTTTAGCATCTTTGTTTTAAAAGAGGAGAAAGTTTTGGCAATTTTGGTTTCTGGAATAACTTTGATCTGACTATCATTCTCAATCAGGGCCCGGGCCTGAATTTGAGCTTGGGTTAAGCCTTTTTCTGGATCAGTTCCTAAATTTTCTACGAGGGATTTTGAACTTTGAGACCATGCATTCATCGAATGATATTAATCGAGAACATTTAAAAAAACATGACCGAGATCATAAGAGAGAAAGAATAGAGCACAAGGGCCGTGCTCCACATAAACAAGTTATTTAAAGGTTTAATGCAATATTGTTAGCATCTTCTCTGGCCAGTTCAATGAATTCGGCCATTAAATCAGCAATCTTTTCAGCTTTTGGTCCCATGCTTTCTGGAGTTTTTTCGTTACTTAAGTATTCAAAGACTCCCTGAATAACATCATTTTTACTTCTTGCACCAATAATTGATTGGATTTTTTGGATAATCTCTTTACCATCTTCCTGAGTCATTTCAAATTTATGAATGGCAAACTGAAATTTTTTACGATCTTTTCTAGTAATGCCAATCCCACTTCTTTTTGGACCGCCTTCAACATTATTTGGACTTGGTGCAAACCAGGCTCCAAGATCACCTTCCACAAGTTTTCCATCTGTCACAACTTTACCCAGTTCTGCACTTACAGAAGAAACAAAAGTAACAGCAGCAAGGTCAATTTCCCAAGGATGATTTCCCTGTTGAAGATTAACCATTAAATGCCTTACAGCTTCAGCAGTGTAAACAGTAAAGAAATCTGAAAGAACTGATTGACCTAAATTTGAAACGAGAGGCCAGCCTGAAACATCACTGTCAGCCAGAGACAATATTAAATTTCTATAGAAAGGTTTTTGATCTTTCGTTGCCCTTAAATATTTTGAAAGATCCTTTAGATACTCTGGATCAGTTGCATCGGCCACCCCGCGTCCAGGCGCAGAGGCAAAGCTGCGACCACTCATCACTTGAACATGTGGATTTGTTTTACCTGTTAAATAAAGAACATGATAATTGAAGTTATTTTCATCAAGTTTTACTTTTACGCCGAAACCACCGGTAAGTGCATAGAGTGTAGCTAAATCAAAAGGAGCTGCATTAACACGCGCATCCTTTAAGGCGAGGGCCATATCATTTTTAGCAGGCCATGTTTTATCATCTCGATCATAGTAGCTTAAAGAATCAACTGTTGAAGTAGGTTTGATAGCTTTTAGTGAGTCATAAACACTTTCTATCTGTTCATCACTCAAGCCCCCCTCATAGGACTTACTGCTGCGATTCCATTTAGCACCTTTATATTTTGCCAGCGTCACGGAATCAAGAAATACTGACTGAGATTTAAAAGCAGCAGACCCAATGTTCTTAAATCCCCCACCGCCGCCATTCTTTGAGTCCCCTAATTTATCCAGAGCAGGTTTAAGTTTGGTTTTTAAAAAAGAAGTGTAAGTACTACCGCGAATTTGACTCATGTCCCAACTGGCATTAGCGGGATAGGCAATACCTTGGGAAACGCTGGCCGGCTGTCTATTTACGTTTTGTTGTGAACTGCATCCTGTAAATATGACCAAAGCCAGACAGAAATTAGATAAACGCATGAACAAATCCCTTTTTTAGGAAATTTAAATACCTCCTTATTTTGACAGATATATTAGAAAGCACAAACTAAGAGAAAGTTTCCCTGTGGCATTCTGGACTGTAGTGATCCGCTATTGAATTGTTAAGGAAAACCTCGGATGTAGCCAGTTACCGTAAGAATCATTGAAATGAATAAGATGAAAGCCAAAATCCTGATTCCTGTTTTTAGATATTTTTTATTAATATACGGTTTTCCATGAATATAATGGTGACGCCAGGAATAGGCTTCAAAGAAAAAGACCATCGCAATTAAAGCATGAACAATATGATCCGTAGTGGCCAGTTGCAGGAAACCGGGTGCCATATCTTCAAGTTGTTCAGGAGTATAAAACTGAAATCGAGGTGCTCCAGGCTCCCCTACCAAATAACCTATTACTGCATTGGCAAGAAAGAAAAATCCCAGCATGAGGTTAATACGATAAGACAAACGAGTAGATTTTACTAAAGATCCATAAACTGAAAGCGCTCCACTTACTCCTAATACCAGACAATGCATCACACTTAAATTTAAACCCATGAAGTAGGGAAAAAATATTCCTAGGAAGGAAACTAACATCATTATATATCCTATCTCTAACCCAACCGCCTGAGGCGGACTATAAAGCGTTTCTTGAGTATCTGGATAATCGTTAGTCTGAGAGTGTCGGTGGAATATAGTGGCCATAATTTCCTCCTGCTTTCCCCAATCACTTTAGCATCTGCAACTCAGAAACTCATACTGAAGTTTTAAATAAGGATTAACAAATTAAGTCAGTGCGCGTGGATAAATTTAGCTCGTCTCGGGTTGCATGTTAGGATTTCTGCTCCTATGTTTAAGTCAACAGAAGTGGAAGAAATTCCATTTATTACAAAGGAGAAGTTTATGTTTGGAAACAAAAATCTTTCTACAAGAAACAAAAGTGACAGAAATAATGACCGCTCATTTTTCTCTGGTCTGACACCTTGGTCCTCATCGTCTGATCTTTCTTCTTTTTCAGGATTTAGTCCTTTTACCTCTTTAAGGGATGAGGTTTTAGATCTCTTTGATAATTTCACGAATACGATTCCTGCTCTGGGTGGAAATGTTCAATTCATTCCCAAAATTGAAATTAAAGATAAAGGGTCATCTTATCTTGTATCTGCCGAAGTGCCAGGTATGTCTGAAAAAGATATGAATGTGACAATCAGAGATAATTATCTCATTTTAGAAGGTGAGAAAAAAGAAGAGCATAAAGAAGAAAAGAGTGGAAACTATCGCTCGGAATTTAGTTATGGTAGTTTTTATCGGGCTATACCATTGACTGATGAAATTGATACTGAAAAGGTTAATGCCAAATACAGAAATGGTATACTTGAAGTGACAGTTGAAAAACGACCAGAAGCTCAGAGAAAAGCAAAAAAAATTCCTATCTCAATGAGTAAGTCCAATTCTGACAAGCAAGAAACTAAGCACTAAAAGATGCTACTCAAACCCCGGATTTTCTCCGGGGTTTTTGATGGATAAAATGACATGAAGAATGTAGAGACTAATGATTGCAGAAAAAAAGCACCAGACAGAAAAAATAAAATAATTAAAAAATATTTTTAAATTAGGATATTCAAAGTCGTAATGAATATGATGATTGATTAATGTTGGTGTGATGGGGTAATAAAATGAGGAGTATGCAAGTACTCAGGAAATAATCACTCCAAGTCCTAGAAACGCCCAAAGAATTCTCCTGCGTACAATCTCTGTCTCAGGAACCCATATAGGCCAGAATATCTGGCCAAAAGCTGTGAAGAGATAAGTTGAAACTTGTTGAAGCACATAGTTCTCAGGCTTATTAATTGTTAGCCATAACACCCCTTCACTTAATTGCTGAATTGCAAAGATGAGAGGAGTTGACGTCAGCACAATCTTTTTTTTGGATGATACTTTTGAAAGACTGGCGGCCCCTACAACTAGTAAAATCCCGCCCGAAGTAAAACTCGCCTCTGGTGAAAAGCACATAGAGTCCCCTTTTGAGGACAATACGCGCTTATTAAGTCTAAGTAATTTGCGACGCAAACGCGCCAAAATTGGAAGATGGCATTAAACTTGAGTCGCTTTTGACTGAAGCTTAAGTCGTTTTTTGAGAGATTTTCTGTCTTTCTTTTTATTAATAAGTCTTTGAAGAAAAAAATCAAAAACTGCACCATGTGGATCTAGAGTCCCAGTACCATCTGCTTTAATTCTCACTACCGTTTCAAGACCCAGACTTTTAGCCTTTTCACTCAGAAGTCTTGTATGTCGAGGAGAATGAACAAAGTGATTACCATCTCTGGTTTCATTATCATTCAGATCATTGGCAAACAGGATGGGGCAATCATCCGTAGTCATATTGCCATACATATCCAGATCCTCACGTATTTTTTGACCTGCTTCAGTGTAAATGTCCTCATAGGAATTTAGACGATAACGAGTCCATACTTGAGATCCGATAAATTTATCGGTATTTTCTTTTCCAAAATATTTATACCAGACCGTGTAGTCATAAGAGACCTGGGCATTTAAGTGGCCAGCTGCGAAGACTCTGGAAGATTCAAGTTTCAGAGGATTATCAGATTTTTTTAGCGCAATATCATTATGGGTGGCGAGCCAGAGACTTGAGCTTCCACCAGCACTAAATCCGTAGGGCATGATTATCTTTTTATCTAAATTATATTTTTTTGCATTAAGGCGCATATACTGCACAAATCCAGCAATATCTTCTCGCATAATATCCTGCAAAGATGCATGGCTTAGGTAGCGGTAGTTGATAGCTGCAAATGCAATGCCCTCTTTATTATATTTTTTGACTAAATACATATTACTATTTGAAATTTCATCTTTACTACCCATGACAAAGCCACCACCGTGGATATAAATCACCAAGGGTGCCTCTTTTCTTGTGGCCGGTAACCACAGATCAAATATTTGTCTTTCATGAGTTCCATAATGCTGATTTAAAAATACCAACTGCTTTTCGGCGGCTAATATATTGAGAGAAAATAATAAAACTAAAAGTAATAGGGATTTTTTCATGTCTTCATTTTACCAGAGCTAAGCACCCCGGTAAATGAAATCAACCACTGGAAAAATGATCCTCAATAATCAATCATTCCAGTCAGCATTATTCGTTAAAGGTCATGAATTATCATTTGTTACATGGGAAACTCATTCAGAGATTGGAGGAGATTATGCCAAATTCAAGTATAGTTTCAAAAATTATCATGATTAATATCTTGGTGTTTTTCCTCTGGAATATTTATGGCCTAACTAACCTGCAATTTATGATGGATCATTTTTTAGTCAGCTGGTCTGCTGTCAGTCAGGGAAGAATCTGGACTCTTTTAACAACTGTATTTTCCCATAACATGCTCTTTCATCTTTTTATTAATATGTTTGTTCTTTATAATTTTGGAATCATCGTTGAAAACTATCTCGGTCCAAGTCTTTTTTTAAAATTCTATCTGCTGGCAGGAATCGCAGGATCACTTGCTCATTGTATAGTGAGTACCCTCCTGATGCACCAACCGCAGTCCGCAGCACTTGGAGCATCAGGCGCAATCTCGGGAGTCGTCCTTTATTTCGCACTGATTTATCCCAATGAAAGAGTCTATATTTTTGGACTCATACCTATTCCTGCTATTTGGGCGGCAG
>Ga0049084_10001300_pt1 | contig 10312 bp, 7 predicted proteins | sample GreLakmeON33MSRF_FD_66720 | JGI IMG/M metagenome (GOLD analysis project Ga0049084, IMG submission 66720) | Freshwater lentic microbial communities from great Laurentian Lakes, MI, USA - Great Lakes metaG ON33MSRF | ecosystem: Environmental > Aquatic > Freshwater > Lake | place: Great Lakes... | reverse complement strand
CGGTCACTAGGCCGACCGTGCCCAAGGTGGTCAGTCCGGCCGCTCCCATTCAGAATCCAATCGACGCCTTCGTTCAGGCGCGGCTGAAGGCCGAGGGCCTCAAGCCTGCGCCGGAGGAGGACAAGGCGCGACTTATTCGGCGCGTCTCGCTGGATCTGACCGGGCTGCCGCCATCGATCCAGGAGGTTGATGAATTTGTGAAAGACAGGTCGTCGAAGGCCTTCGAGAAAGTCGTGGACCGGCTGCTGGCCAGTCCGCATTTTGGCGAGCGGCTCGCGCTGCCGTGGCTGGACCTGGCGCGCTACGGCGACACCAGCGGTTATCACAATGATTCGCTGCGTGACATGTGGCTGTGGCGCGAATGGGTGGTGAAGGCCTTCAACGCGAACATGCCGTTCAGCCAGTTCACCATCGAGCAGCTCGCGGGCGACCTCCTGCCCAAGGCCACCATCCAGCAGCAGGTCGCCAGCGGCTTTCATCGCAACCACATGACCAGCGACGAGGGCGGGCTGATCGACTCCGAGTACCGCAATCTCTATGTCGTTGACCGCGTCGCCACCACCGGCGTCACCTGGCTGGGCCTGACCGTCGGCTGCGCCCAGTGTCACGATCACAAATACGACCCCGTCACCCAGCGGGATTTCTACAAGATTTACGCCTTCTTCAACAACGTCCCGGAAACCGGCAAGGACGGCGTGCGCGACCGCAACCCCAAGCCGTTCCTCCGCGTGTCCACGCCCGAGCAGGACGAGAAGCTGAAGAGCCTGGAGGCCGAGGCCGCCTCCGCCGACAAGGAGCTGGCAGAATTTACCAAGACGCTCGCCCCGAAACAAACCGCGTGGGAGAAGCAGCTCGCCGCCTCGGGCACGAACCAGGAACCCAAGGGGCCAGCGGTCATTTTCCCGCTCGACAAGGATGGCGCGGGCCTCAGCGACTCGGGCCAGCCGGTGGCCGGAAAGCTGAACGGTGAAGGCACCTTCCCGGAAGGTGAGGTGGGCAACTGCTATCGCATCGAGGCCAAGGGCTGGATCGAATACGGCGAGAAATTCGGCTTTGAAACCAACCAGTCTTTCAGCGCCGGCGCCTGGGTCCGCCCGAAGGCGGCCGGCGGATCGCCTTTTGGGAAGATGGACAGCACGGCCGCGATTCGCGGCTGGGACGTGGAATTCCACGGCCTGCGCCCCAGCGTCCATCTCATTCACAAGTGGCCGGATGAAATCATCCATGCGCAGTGGGAAAAAGATTTGTCCGCCGAGGCCTTCACCCACCTGGCCTTCACCTACGACGGCTCCGGCAAGGCCGCCGGCCTGAAGCTCTATGTCAATGGCGTGGCCGTGAAGGCGACCGTCAAAGCCGACAAGCTCACCGGCACGATCAAGACCGGCGCTCCGTTCAGCATCGGCCGGCGCGGGACGAACGGCGCTCCTTTCAACGGCCGCGTCGATGACGTCCGCATCTACGAGCGCGCCCTGGGCGCCACCGAAGTCGCCAGCCTCAGCAGCGGCGCGCGGCTCGCCCTCGCGGCGGTTCCGGTGGAGAAGCGCACCGCGCCCCAGAAGGAGCAGTTGGAAAAGTTTTTCCGCGAAACCCAGGTGCCGGAGTTTCCTCTGTTGCAAAAAAAGACCGCCAATCTCCGCAAGTCCAAGGACGATCTTGACCGCTCACTCCCCAACACCATGGTCATGTCGGAAATGGCCAAGCCCCGCGACACCTTCATCAAAGTTCGCGGCAATTACGATCAGGACGGTGAGAAGGTGCTCCCCGCCGTCCCCGCCTTTCTCCCGCAGGTCAGCGCGCCGACGAACGGCACCGCGCTCAACCGGCTTGATTTCGGCAAATGGCTCGTCGCCCCGGAGCATCCGCTCACCGCGCGGGTCACGATCAACCGCTGGTGGGCCATGCTCTTCGGCAACGGCCTCGTGAGAACGCAGAACGATTTCGGCGCGCAGGGCGAGCGGCCCAGCCACCCGGAGATGCTCGACTGGCTGGCCTCCGATTTCATGAGCGACTGGGACACCAAGCGCGCCCTCAAACAAATCATCCTCAGCTCGACCTATCGCCAGACCGCGAAGGCCTCCGCAGAACTGCTCACGCGCGACAGCCAGAACCGTCTGCTCGCCCGCGGTCCGCGCCAGCGACTCGACGCCGAACTCATCCGCGACAACGCCCTGGCCATCGGCGGCATCCTCAATCCCGTCCTCGGCGGCCGGAGCATCAAGCCCGCGCAGCCCGAGGGCACCTGGGAAATCAACGAGATGAGCGGCTACAAATACGAGAAGTCCAAGGGGGCCGACCTCTACCGGCGCGGCCTCTACGTTTATTGGCGTCGTTCCACGGTCTATCCCTCCTTCGTCACGCTGGACGCGCCGACGCGCGAGTTCTGCGTCGCCCAGCGCGCCAAGACCAGCACGCCGCTCCAATCGCTGGTCCTGATGAACGACCCCGTGTTTGTCGAGGCGGCCCGCGCGTTTGCCCAGAGGGTGATTGCGGAAGGCGGCGCGGACTCCGCCTCGCGGCTGACCTTCGCGTGGCGGCTGGCCCTGGCCCGCCCGCCCTCGGACAAGGAGCGCGCCGTGCTCGAGCGCACTTTGCAGCAGCAACTGACCACCTACCGCAACGACAAGGAGGCGGCGAAAAAACTCGTCAGCGTCGGCGATCTGCCCAGGCCCAAGGATGCGGATGACAGCGAACTGGCCGCCTGGACGGCGATGGGCAACCTGCTTCTCAACCTCAACGAAACCATCACGAACTAGCCATGAACTTCGATCAACAGATTCGGAACGCGATCAGCCGCCGCACCTTTCTTCGTCAGAGCACCACCGGCCTCGGCGCCCTGGCCCTCGGCTCGCTGCTCAGTCCGCGCGCCTTCGGCGCCACCTCACCGGTAGTGCCCGGAGCACTCAATGCCTTGCACTTTGCGCCCAAGGCCAAACGCATCATCTATCTCTTCATGTCCGGTGCTCCGTCGCAGCTCGACCTCTTCGATCCCAAGCCGAAGCTGATCGAGATGACCGGGAAGGATCTGCCCGAAAGCGTCCGCAAGGGCCAGCGCATCACCACCATGACCAGCGGCCAGAAAAATCTTTTCTGCGTCGGCTCGCCCTACACGTTCAAGAAATACGGACAGGCCGGCATGGACATTTCTGAACTGCTGCCCAATCTCACCAGGGTCGTGGATGATTGCACTTTCGTCCGCTCGGTCTTCACCGATCCGATCAATCACGATCCCGCCGTCACATTTTTTGCCACCGGTAATCAGCAGCCGGGCCGCCCGACCATGGGCGCGTGGCTGGCCTACGGACTCGGCAGCGCCAACCGCGATCTGCCGTCATTCGTCGTCCTGACCAGCGGCGGCGGCGGCCAGACCTTGCAGACGCGCTATTGGGGCAATGGTTTTCTGCCCGCCCAATACGGCGGCGTCCAGTTTCGCAACGCGGGCGATCCCGTCCTCTTCGTCTCCAATCCGCCCGGCGTCAGCAGCAAAACTCGGCGCGAACTGATCGACTCCGCCAATGACCTCAACCGGATGGCGCTGGGAAACCTCGGCGACCCCGCCATCTCCGCACAGATTGAAAACTATGAGTTGGCCTTTCGAATGCAGACCAGCGTTCCCGAGTTGACGGACATCTCGAAGGAGCCAAAAGAAATTCTCGACCTCTACGGGGCCACGCCGGGCAAGCCGTCCTTCGCCAACAATTGTCTCCTCGCCCGCCGCCTCGCCGAGCGCAACGTGCGCTTCATCCAGCTCTGCCATCGCGACTGGGATCATCACAGCGACCTGCCCAAGGGTCTTCCGACCAAGTGCAAGGAAACCGACCAGGGCGCCGCCGCCCTCATCATGGATCTGAAACAGCGCGGGTTGCTCGACGACACCCTGGTCATCTGGGGCGGCGAATTTGGCCGCACCGCCTACAGCCAGGGCGAGATCAAGAAGGACAACTTCGGCCGCGACCACCATCCGCGCTGCTACACCATGTGGATGGCCGGGGGCGGCATCAAGCGCGGGGCAGTGATTGGGGAGACCGACGACTTCGGCTACAACATCGTCAGCGACCCCGTGCATGTGCACGACCTCCACGCCACGCTCCTGCACCTGCTCGGCGTGGACCACCTCAAGCTCACCCACCGCCACGAAGGCCGCGATTACCGCCTGACCGACGTGCATGGCGAAGTGGTGAAAAAACTTCTAGCCTGAGCCGCGCCGTCCGAAAACCACCCGTTGACCGCCCGCCGCCGCCGCGCATAGGTTTGGCCAGATGAAAGCCGGTGTGGAACCAATGCAGCAGCCGCTGCGCAAGGTGGTGGGCCGTCCGCCCACCATGTCCCGGCGGTTCGCACATCTGGAAGACCTGACCCGCTTTCTCCAAAAACACGCGCATGAAGCACCCGCCAGAACCGACGGAGGTTATTTCCCGCTTCGAAAAGTTGTTGGTCGCCCTCGCCGCCAGCCAGTTTAATTTTACCGTGGTGGGCGGCCTCGCGGTCATCTTCAACGACGGCCTTTCTTATGGAACAACCTGAAAAATCTTACGACGTGCCGGTGTGGAAATTCGTCGCGGCCATCGCCGGGATGCTCGTCGCCGTCACGCTGGGCACGATGTTCTGGATGTGGCGCGACGCCCGGCCGCGCCGCCCGCATCCGGTCGCGCCGGCGCGCGTGGTCCGCACCGGCGAGTGGACGAACGGCATGGTCTGGATTCGCGGCGGCACGTTCTCGATGGGCGCCGAGGGCGGGCAGAACGACGAGCGGCCGGTGCATCGCGTGACGGTGAGCGGATTCTGGATGGACGAAACCGAGGTGACAAACGAGCAGTTTGCCAAGTTCGTCGAGGAGACTGGCCATGTCACTGTCGCCGAGCGCCAACCCGACGCGAAAGATTTCCCCGACGCGCCGCCGGAGTTGCTGGTGGCCGGCTCCGTCGTGTTCCAGGCGTCGGCTGGCCCCGTTCCGCTCGACAATTTTCTCGCGTGGTGGAAGTGGACGCCGGGCGCGAACTGGCGTCATCCCGAAGGCCCCGGCTCGAATCTGGCCGGGCGCGAGAAACATCCCGTGGTGCAGGTGGCGTGGGACGACGCGGTGGCGTATTGCGCGTGGGCCGGCAAGCGGTTGCCCACCGAGGCCGAGTGGGAATACGCCTCGCGCGGCGGGGCGGAGGGGCAGACCTACGTCTGGGGCGCGGTGCAGTTACCCGGCGGCAAATGGGCGGCGAACATCTGGCAGGGAAATTTCCCCTACGAGAATAATTCCGCGGACGGTTTTCGCGGCACCGCGCCGGTCCGGTCATTCCTTCCGAACGGTCATCATCTTTACGACATGGCCGGGAATGTCTGGGAGTGGTGCGCCGATCTTTACCGGCCGGATTACTACGCGCAAAGTCCCGCGCGCGATCCCGGCGGCCCGGAGACCAGCTTTGATCCGAACGAGCCGAACGTGATCAAGCGCGTGCAGCGCGGCGGCTCGTATCTGTGCGCGGATGTTTATTGCCGGGGCTACCGGCCGAGTGCGCGGATGAAGGGCGCGCCGGACACCGGGCTTTCGCACACCGGCTTCCGTGGCGTGCGGTCGAATTGAACCCGAACTCGGAAACAGGGAAGGCGGAAGCTGGTGGGGCGGGCGTCCCGCCACTGAATCTTTGACGGGCGAGACGCCCGCCGACACAGCTGTGCCACTAGCCGACGGTGCTTCTCGCTTCGTTAAATCTCCGGCGACTTCGCGCCCGCCTTGACCGGTTGGCCGGGCGCGCGCAAAGGCCATTCCTTCGACTCGGTCCGCGCCGTCTTGAGGATCACCTCCACCTTCGCCAGCACGTCGGGATTCTTCGCGGCCACGTCGTGCGCTTCGGCGGGGTCGGTCATCAGGTCGTAAAGTTCCAGCGGCCGGCCGGGCGCGAGACGGACGGCCTTCCAGTTGCCCATCCGCACGGCCTGCTTGCTGGCGCCCTCGTGGAACTCCCAGTAAAAATATGCGTGCGGCTGCGCCTCCTGGCCCAGCAGGACGGGCAGCACGGAAACGCCGTCCAGGCCCGGCGGAGTTTTCACGCCGGCAATGTCGGCGGCGGTCGGCAGAAAATCCCAGAAGGCCCACGGGAAATCGCTGACCACGCCGGGTTTGATCTGTCCGGGCCAGCGCACGATCATCGGCACGCGCAGGCCGCCTTCGTAGAGGTCGCGCTTGAGGCCGCGCCGGCCGGCGGAGGCGTTGAAGAAGTCCGCCTGCACGCCGCCCTCGCTGTGCGGGCCGTTGTCGCTGGAGAAAAAAATCACGGTGTTCGTCTCCAGCTTCAAGGCCTTGAGATGATCGAGCAACCGCCCCACGTCGGCATCCAGCCGGGTGATCATCGCGGCCTTGTTCCTCTCCGGCGGCGGCCAGGTTTCTTTGGCATAGGGCGCGTCGTCCGGCACCTCGAGGCCGTTGCCGGTTTTTTTGCCCAGCTCGTTGTTCGCGTGCGGCACGGTGTAGGCGAGATAAAGGAAGAAGGGAAAGTTCTTGCTCACGCGCACGAAGTTGTTGCCGGCGCGCGCGAAGAGGTCGTGGATGTATTGGCCTTGCAAACCGTTCGCGTTCCGGTCGAGCAGCCAGACCGCGTCGTTCCGCCAGATGTTGGTGGGGTAATACTGGTGCGCGTGGGTCTGGTCGAGGAACCCGACGAAATCCTCGAAGCCTTTTTTGTTCGGCGTGCCGTCGGTGTGCTCCAGGCCCAAGCCCCATTTGCCGATCAGGCCGGTGCGATAGCCCGCGCGCTGGAGCAGTTCGGCCACGGTCACGTCCTCGGCCCGCAGCGCCGCGGCCGCGCTGTTCCCGCGCACGCGCGTGTGGCCGGTGTGCTGCCCGGTCATCAAGGCGGAGCGCGAGGGCGCGCAGACGGTGCTGCCGGCGTAGCATTGCGTGAAGCGCATCCCCTCGGCGGCGAGGCGGTCAAGGTTCGGGGTCAGGATTTTTTTCTGGCCGTAGCAGCCGAGTTCGCCGTAGCCGAGGTCATCGGCCAGGATGAAAATGATGTTGGGCGGACGCGGCGGCAGCGGCAGTCGGCCGGCGGCGGGCGCGGAAACGGCGGCAGCCAGAACAAGGCCCGCGCCGATGCCGAAGAGCATGGCCAATGGTTTCATTTCCCGCCATTTCACACCAAATGATCAAAGTTCAAAGTGCAAAGTTCGAGGGGGCGCGGTCCGGTGCCCGGCACGCGTAAACGCGGAACTCCAAAGCCGGAGCGCCGGCCTCCAGCCCGGCGAGTTTTCCGGAAACGCGACGGATCGGAGATCGGCGCTCCACGGCGGTCTGCGTCGGTGCCGCCTCCGGGTACAGAAAAAGTGCCCGCTCACCGGGGCAAGCGGGCACGGAGAGTTCGGGTCGGCGATTATTTCTTCTCGGCCACGACACGCTTGGCTTCCCAGTCGCGGGAGGTTGGCTCGGCACCATTGCGTCCGGGGAATTCAGTCTTGCCCTTGATGGTGTCGCCATCAACTTTCCCGCTGTATTTGATGACCATTTCGTTTGCGCCGAAGGTGCGCTTCACGCTGAAGGAGATGTCGGCTCCTTTGACTTTGCCATCGGTGATTTCGGTCTCGACGGGCGCCGGTGCCGCCGGTGCCGGATCGGCCGCCGCCGCGCCGCGTCCGCCGCGGGCCGGTTGGGACAGGGTGCCGGTGAGTTTTTCGCCGTCGGCCTTGAGCTTGAGGGTGGACTTGCGGGGGGTGGTGGTGGCGGGGGCGTCGGCCCGAAGCGCCTGGGTCCAGGTCCAGGTGCCGGTCGCGTCGGCTTTCTTGTCATCGGCCGCGTGGGCTTGGGCGAGGGTGCCGAGCGTGAGAACCGCGACGGCGAGGAGGGAGGTCAGGGAGGTGGGTTTGAGCATCATAATTTGTTGTTTGTGTTCCGAGGCGGCACGTCATGTGACGCCCGGTGATTATTTATCCCCCCGGCAGACGGCAGGCGGAGAAGGGGGGTTACAAGGAAAGTATGGGGCAACCTCGAAGGCGAAAAGCAGCAGGCCGCGCGCTGGGAGGCCCCTGGGTTACTTCGCGGGGAGCGGGCCGCCCTGGCCGGGATTTTCGGGTTCGGAGGAATGGCTCCCACCGGCCTGATGCGAGGCGCGGTCCCAGCCGCCAGCCGCCGTTGCCAGAGCTGGCCGAAGAGGCCGCTCAAAAAAATTCCCGCGCTCTTTTTCGGAAACGTCACCACGGCGGGTTCTCCGTGGGCGATGCGCAAAGTGCGGTGGGAGAATTTGGAGCGGGAATACATGGTAGTGGGTGGCTAGTCCGAACGCACGTAGTCGTCGCCGCCGTCGGTTTTACTGTCCTCGAACTGCTTGTTCGGCCGGTGGAACGGATGAGCACTTCGTTGTTGGCGAAATAGATTTTCAACGGCATGCCCCAGGGATCGACGATCTCGCTCTTGAGGTTGAGGTCGGATTTTTTGAGGATGAGGATGACCTTCTTCTGGTTCTCGCCCTGGAGCGCGCGGGCGATCTCGGCGTGGTTGCCCTTGGGATATTCGACGACATATTTCTTGTACTTGTGAAAAATCTCGAAGAGGTGGTCCACTTCGGCGCGGAAGTTGGCGATGGGCCGGTTGGCTTTCCAATGTTTCGCGGAGCGCCAAGCCCAGCCTGCCCCAATCACAGCCAGTCCGATGACAAGGATCAGGACAATCCTGGGGGAAGAATTCGATTCGCTGCTCATGCCCTGCGGTTAAGCAGGTTTTTTGCCGGGCGGCGGGGCGGTGCTGGCGCGGATGATGATTTCGGCGGACAGGCGTTTGGATTCAACGCGCTCACCGCGCAAAAGTTTGATCATGGAATCCATGGCGGCGGTGCCGAGGCGGAGCTTGGGCTGGTGGATGGTGGTGAGGGGCACGCGGAAATGTTCGCTGAGCAGAATGTTCCCGAAGCCGACGATGGACATGTCCTGCGGAATCTTCAGGCCCTGCTGGAGGAGGACGCTGGCCGCGCCGATGGCGACGAGGTCGTTGACGGCGAGGATGGCGGTGGCCTGGGGTGATTCGTTGAGCATTTGCAGCGCGGCTTTTTCGCCCTCCTCGATGGTGCTGCCGGCGTTGAAGACGAGGGTGTCGTCGGGTTCGATCTGCGCCTCGCGCAGGGCGCGGCGGTAGCCTTCGTAACGCTCCTGCGCGTCGGGCGAGGCCGGCTGGCCGGTGAAGCAGGCGATGCGGCGATGGCCCAGATCCAGCAGATGTTTGGTGGCGATGAAGCTGGCCTGGAGGTCGTCCGTTTCCACGTTGGCGAACTGGCTGCAAAACGGCCCGCGATGGCCGAGGATGACCGTCGGCGTTTTCTGGCGCAGCAGTTCCTGATAGATCGGCGCGGACGGCGAGAGCCGGTAAACCGGCGAGACGAACAGCCCCTCCACGCGCCGCGAAAGAAAATGGCGGAGGCAAACCTCCTCGCGTTCCGGCTGGTTCAGCGTGTGGGCGAACATGACGTTGTAGCCCATCTGATAGGCGCGCTCCTCGAGGGCCATGACGATGCGGGCGAAGATTGGGTTGGTCGCGGCGGAGATGACGAGGCCGAACAGTTTGGAGGTGCGGTTGCGCAGGCCCTGGGCCGCGATGTCCGGCAGGTAGCCCATCTGTTTGGCGAGCAGGCCGACGCGCGCCTTGGTTGCGGCGGCAATGTCCGGCGCGTCGCGCAGACATTTGGAAACCGTCATCGTGGAAACTCCGGCGCGTGCGGCAATGTCTTTCAACCGCACCATTCGTGTGCCGGGGTCAGACATTCGATCCGCTCCAATGTAATTTTTGCCGCAAGGTTTGGAAAAATGAGCTGCCCGGCAGCCGGAGCAGGCGGAGCGCATAGCGGCTCCGGCTGATGGTGATGACATCGCCCGTGCCGAGCGGGAAGGACACCTGGCCGTCGGAGGTCAGCGTCGTCTCGACCGTTTCGCTCAGAACTTTCACGCGCACCGTCGAGTCGAGCCGGACGATGACCGAGCGGTTGGAAAGCGTGTGCGGGCAGATGGGCGTGAGGGTCAGCACCTCGGCGTCCGGGCTGACAATCGCGCCGCCCGCCGCCAGCGAGTAGGCGGTGGAGCCGGTCGGCGAACTGATGATCAATCCGTCGCAGCGGTAGTTCGTCAAAATTTCATCGCCCACGCTCACTTCCAGCTCGATGAGCCGCGAGGCTGCGCCGCGGCTGATCACAAAATCATTAAGCGACTGCTGCGCGATGGCCACGCCGCGCGCCCGGCCCCGCGCCTCGATGAGTCGGCGGGATTCGAGAAAAAATTCTCCGGCCCAGATCTGCCGCAGCGCCTGCGGCAAATGCGGCGACTGCACGGCGGTGAGAAAACCGAGGCCGCC
>Ga0049084_10001299_pt1 | contig 10317 bp, 7 predicted proteins | sample GreLakmeON33MSRF_FD_66720 | JGI IMG/M metagenome (GOLD analysis project Ga0049084, IMG submission 66720) | Freshwater lentic microbial communities from great Laurentian Lakes, MI, USA - Great Lakes metaG ON33MSRF | ecosystem: Environmental > Aquatic > Freshwater > Lake | place: Great Lakes... | reverse complement strand
TTGGCGTGGCGATTTGCTACGACCGTCACTTTCCCGAATACATGCGCGCGCTGGCGGTGAACGGCGCGGACCTCGTCATCGTGCCGCAGGCCGGCGCGGTCGATGAGTGGCCCGAGGGACTGTACGAAGCCGAGATGCGCATCAGCGCGTTCCACAACGGCTACTTCACGGCGCTCTGCAATCGGGTGGGAAAAGAAGACTGTTTGGATTTTGCCGGCGAATCGTTCGTGTGCGGACCGAATGGTGAGGTGCTCGCGCGCGGCGCGAAGAGCGCCGACGAGATCGTCTATGCCGAGGTCGACCTTGCGACGACGGCCAGCTCGAATGCCCGCCGCCTGTTCCTGAAGCACCGGCGGCCCGAACTCTACGCCGGCTGGATCGGGTAGACAGCAGGCAAGGAAATGAGGCTCCGGTAACCTGCTGCAACCCGAACTGGTCAAACTCCGACAATTGCGGACGGGGCGTCGGGAATCATGATACAAACGGCGTTCGGTCCTTCAGGCTTGCCGGTGCCAATCATCAACGCTGACGACATTCGCCGGTGCTCGCTGACGCGGAGCGTGAACGCGGCGCTGGTGGTCGTGCAGGACGCCACCTTCACACCGGAGGCTGATGGCTAACCGACCTGAGTCGCCGACGCTGCGACGCACTTTGGGGCGGTGGGACTTGACCGCGATTGGCGTCAACCAGGTGATCGGTGGCGCCATCTTTCTGTTGCCGGCAGACGTGGCGCGCCTGGTCGGACCGTGGGGACCGCTCGCGTTCATGGGCGTGGGCTTGCTGTCGCTGTCGATCGCCCTGTGCTTCGCCGAGGTCGGCAGCCGGTTCGAGAAGACTGGTGGCCCGTACCTGCCGGCCCGCGCGGCGTTCGGCCGGTTCATCGGGTTTGAAGTGGGCTGGATGATGTGGTTCACGCGCGTCACCAGCCAGGCCTCGGTCGCCAACGGTCTGTCCCTGGCGCTGGCGTTCTACTGGCCGGCGCTGGCCATGGGCGTACCGCGGATGTCGCTGATCGCGGCGCTGACACTCGCGCTGACATGGATCAACGTGCGTGGCATCAAGCAGTCGTCGTGGGTCGTCAACGCGCTCACCATCAGCAAGCTCGCGCCCCTGGTCATCGTCATCATCGTCGGAGTGTGGTTCGTGGACCCGGTCCGGTTCGCGGCCATGCCGTCGGTCACCCAGCAGCAACTGTCGAGCGCGCTGATCCTGTTGATCTTCGCCTACGGTGGCTACGAGGTGACGGGAGTGTTGGCAGGAGAAGCGGCGAACCCACGGCGCGACGTGCCGTTCGCGTTTGTCGCCACGCTGATCACCGTCTCGATCGTGGTGTCACTGACGTCGTTGGTGGTCACGGGTGTCTTGCCGGAACTGGCGGCAAGCCGTACGCCGCTGGCCGACAGCGCGGCAATCTTCCTGGGCGCGGCCGGTGCGCTGATGGTCGCGGTCGGATCGGCGCTCTCAATGACCGGCAACAACATGGGCCAGATCCTGAACGGGTCGCGCACCATTTTCGCGCTGGCCGAGAACGGCGACCTGCCGAAGTGGTTTGCGAAAGTGCATCCCACCTACCAGACGCCGTCCAACGCCATCCTGTTCACGGCAGTGATCGCCGTGATGCTGGCGCTGACTGGATCGTTTGTGGCACTGGCCGCGGTGAGCGCCATCGCCCGGTTGGTGATGTATCTCGCCGTCTGCGCATCAACGCTGGTGTTGCGACAGCACGACCGCGAGATCGCCGCGCAAGCAGGCGCACACTTCAGTGACCTCGATGGGGCGGTCGCACCGGCCAGGTTCACCGTGCCCCTGGGGCCCGTCATCCCGGTGGTCGCCGCGATCGTGGCACTCGGCATTCTCGCCGGTGCCAACCAGGCGCAGTTGACCGCGGGCGCCGCCGCCCTCGCCGCCGGCGCCGTGCTGTTCTTGATCGCGACGCGCCTGAAGATGTAGGTGCTACTCCACCGTGTAACCCATCGCGATGGCGTTCTCCCGTATGCGCCGGTCCCTGGTCACGATCGTTACCAACTGAGGCGTCTCGCCAGACTCCTCGACCGTCGCCAGGTGAATGGCGTCGAGTGTTCGGATAGGTTCGACCGGAAAGGGCCGTGCTGCGCGGACCAACACCGGGACCGAAATGGCGACTACTTCGCACCGCCGCTCGAACTGCCGAAGCCGGCGCAGTGCGGCTCGCTCGTATTCGGCGCTGAGCCTTCCTTCAATGCGAGCCCGCAGAATCGCCCTTGAGGCTTCGCACAAAGTTAGCGCCGACGCGAAGCGTTGTCCGTCCCCCCTGACGGCTAGCCTGGCGCTCTCGTCTTCGTCCAGCAGCGCCGAGACGAGGGCACTGCTTTCGATGTAGCGAAGGATTGCGCCGCCGGCAAACGAGACAGGTTCCGCACCATCCCCGCGGTGTGGACGACGTGTCAGAACTTGTCCTCGCGGGTCCAGTCAATCAGTTCTTGAACCGTGCCCGAACTCAGCTTGATTTGCAGACCATCATCTGGCAACGGGTCTCCCTCTTCGAGGGCAGGTCGAATCAGCCCGTCGGCGACGAGCTGCTCGTATCGACTCAGCTTCTTCTTCCCCCGGCCAACCGTCGCGCCCGTCCCCGGCGGCACCAGCTCGGCGACCACACGTCCATGCGCAGTCACCGAGATGCGCTTGCCGCCCTCGACCTGGCGGACGTAGTGGCTGAGGTTGTTCTTCAGCTCACGAATGCCAATCGGCTCCATAGCGAGATTGTAGCCACATGTGGCAACAATCACAACTGGCCGATATAATGGCGATGTGTTCGATGAACTGAGGACGTTGCTGGGCGACCGCGTGTCGGTGTCGGACGCTGTCCGCGAACACCACAGCCACGGCGAATCGTGGCACGCGCCCGGGTTGCCCGAGGCGGTGGTGTTTCCCACGTCCACCGACGAGGTGAGCGCCATCGTCAAGATCTGCGCCCGGCACGGCAAGCCGATTGTGCCGTTCGGCATGGGCAGTTCGCTCGAAGGCCACGTCAACGCGATCCACGGCGGGGTATCGATCGACCTGACGCGGATGACGCGCGTGCTGCGGATCAGCCCAGAGGACCTCGACATCACCGTCGAGGCCGGACTCACGCGGCTGAGGCTTGATGCGCACCTGAAGAACACCGGATTGATGTTTCCCATCGACCCGGGCGCCGATGCCACCATCGGTGGCATGGCCGCCACCCGGGCATCGGGGACCACGGCGGTTCGCTACGGCACCATGCGCGACAACGTGCTGGGGATGACGGTGGTGCTCGCCGATGGCCAGGTCATCACGACTGGTGGCCGGGCACGAAAATCATCGTCTGGCTACGACCTGACGCGCCTGTTCGTCGGCTCCGAGGGCACACTGGGGGTGATCACCGACTTGACGCTGCGCCTTTACGGACGGCCCGAAGCTGTTCGTGCCGCGGTCTGCCCGTTCGAGTCGATGGCGGGTGCGGCGGCCACCGTCATCCAGACCATCCAGCTTGGCATTCCGGTCGCGCGCATCGAGATCGTCGACGAAGCCCAACTTCGCGTCGTCAACGCCTATTCCAAGACGAACTATCCGATCGCGCCGACGCTGTTCTTCGAGTTCCACGGCATCAGTGACGTGATGGTGGACGAGCAGATCAAGGCGGTTGAAGAGATTGCCCGCGAGCAGGGCGCCACGGGGTTTCAGTGGGCGTCAACCCTCGAAGATCGCAACACCCTGTGGACGGCCCGGCACAACGCCTATTACGCGACGGTGGCGTCGAGGCCGGGCGCCCGGGCGTGGACCACGGATATCTGCGTGCCCATTTCGCACCTGGCTGCGTGCATCCTCCAGACCCAGGCCGACCTGAAGGCCGCGGGCGTGGTGGCGCCGTTGGTCGGTCACGCCGGCGACGGCAATTTCCACTTGATTTTCATGCTCGACGCCAACGACCCGAAAGAGTTCGAGCAGATCTCTCGGCTGAACGAGCGGCTGGTCGAGCGCGCGCTCAAGTTTGGCGGCACCTGCAGCGGCGAACATGGCGTCGGCATCGGCAAGCTGAAGTACTCGGTGAAGGAGCACGGCGCCTCGCTCGACGTGATGCGGTCGATCAAGCGCGCCCTCGACCCGGACAACCTGATGAATCCGGGTAAACTAATCCCCGAACCCTGATCCCCGATCCCTGACATGTCCAAGCGAAAGCCCGAGCCTTCCCTGTTCGACCTGCCCGACAACGACGACTCCGGCGTTCCTCCGCCACTGGCGAAGGGCGGGTTCTCGCCCATCGGCAGCGACGGGACGTCGAGCGTGTCGCTGCATGAAGCGGCGCAGTCGCGTTACCTGAATTACGCACTGTCGGTGATCACCTCGCGCGCGTTGCCTGATGTCCGTGACGGGCTGAAGCCGGTGCAGCGCCGCATCCTGTTCACGATGTGGCAGCAGAACCTGACCGCCGACGCCAAGCACCGCAAGTGCGCCAAGGTGGTCGGCGACGTGATGGGTAACTTTCACCCGCATGGCGACAGCGCGATCTACGAAACGCTGGTCCGCATGGCGCAGTCGTTCTCCCTGCGCTATCCGCTGGTCGACGGCTCGGGCAACTTCGGCTCGCTCGACGGCGACGGCGCCGCCGCCATGCGCTACACCGAATGCCGCCTGGCCCGGCTCTCGGACGAAGTGCTGCAGGAGATCGAGCAGGAGACGGTTCCGTTCCGTCCCAGCTATGACGGCACCAAGGTCGAGCCGGTGGTGTTACCCTCGCGCGTGCCCAACCTGCTGATCAACGGCAGCACCGGCATCGCCGTGGGCATGGCCACCAACATCCCGCCGCACAATCTCAACGAGATCATCACCGCGCTCGTCAAGCTGCTCGATAATCCCGATCTCACCACCCTGCAGCTGTGCCGGTGGGTCAAGGGCCCGGATTTTCCGACCGGCGGCCACATTCTTAACTCTCCCGACGAGCTCAAGGAGATCTACCGCACCGGCTCGGGTTCCATTCGTCTGCGCGCCACCTGGGAAGCGGGCCCCATCGCGCGTGCCGAAAAAAAGCTCTACATCACCAGCATCCCGTATGCCGTGAACAAGTCGCAGTTGGTCGAGCAGATCGGCGATGTGGTGCTCGGCCGCAAGATGCCGTACCTGGTCGACGTCCGCGACGTCTCAACCGACGATGTGCGGATTGAGCTCGACGTCAAGGCCGGCGCCGACGACAACCTGGTGATGGCGTACCTGTTCAAGCACACCTCGTTGCAGACGACCTTCGCCGTCAACATGACCTGCCTGGTGCCGACGGAAAACGCCGAAGCCGGACGGCCGGAGCGGCTCGACCTCAAGCAGATGCTGTGGCATTTCCTCCACTTCCGCCTGGAAGTGGTGACTAACCGCCTCGAGCACGAGTTTGCGCAGCTCAACCGGCGCATCCACCTTCTCGAGGGCTTCGAACAAGTCTTCGACGCCCTCGACGAGATTATCAAGATCATCCGCAAGTCTGACGGCAAGGCCGATTCCGCGGAGAAGATCATGGCGCGGTTCTCGCTCGATGCCGAGCAGACCGATGCCATTCTCGAACTGAAGCTGTATCGACTGGCACGGCTCGAGATCCAGGTCATTCAGACCGAGCTGGCCGACAAGCGCAAGCGGGCGCGGCAGATCGCCGGCCTGCTGAAGGACGACGCGGGCCGCTGGAAGCTGGTGCGCTCGGAGCTGGAAGAGATTCAGGCCAAATACGGCAACCCGAAGATCGACCCGCGCCGGTCGCTGATCGAGGAGGCCGAAGAGGTCGAGTACTCCGCTGAGTCGTTCATCGTCGACGAAGACAACGTCGTGATTGTCTCGCGCGATGGCTGGGTGAAGCGACAGAAGGAAGTGAAGGATCTGACCACCACGCGCCTGCGCGAGGGCGACGGTGTGCTGGCGGCGGTGATCGGCAGCACCCGCGCGACGATGGTGTTCTTTACGAATTTTGGCGTCGCCTACACCAGCCGCATTGTCGATGTGCCGGCGTCCACCGGCTACGGTGAGCCGGTGCAGAAGCTGTTCAAGTTCAAGGACGGCGAGAAGGTGATTGCTGCGTTCAGCCTCGATCCTCGCATCGCGAAGAAGATCGAGGCCAAGAAGGAAGGCGACGTGCCGCCCGTGCACGCGGTGGCGATCACCAGCGACGGCTATGCCATGCGCTTCTCGCTGCAGGGTTTGGTTGAGGTCAGTACCCGCTCCGGCCGCCGCTACGCCCGTACCGCCGACGGTGCCGAAGTGGTGACCGTTGCCCTAACGACGGGTGAGGAAACCGTGATTGCGGCTACCAGCGCCGCCCGCGCCATGCTGTGCCCGGTCGAGGAGGTGAACTTCCTGTCGGGTCCCGGCCGTGGCGTCATCCTGATCAAGATCGACTTCCCCGAAGACAAGGTGATCGGCGCGCTGGTCTCGACCGGCGATCGCGATCTGCTGACGGTGGAAACCTCGCGTGGCGCCGAGCAGACGATCAGCACCACCAAGTACGAAATTGTCGGCCGCGGCGGCAAGGGCCGCGAGCTGATGCAGCGAGGTCAGTTCACGCGGGTGGTGCCGAACGAAGTGCCACTGCCGACGTTGGAAACGAGCTGACGCGCGATAGCGACTTACAGCGCACTGCTACCTGCCATCACCCTGGGCTCTCACAACAAGGTGTCGATGGCCGATCTGAAGGCGCTACTGGCAGGTCTCGGCATGAAAAATCCGCAGAGCCTGCTGCAGAGCGGCAACCTGGTCTTCGCAAGCCCCGCTCGCGCAACTGCGCCGCTCGAGAAGCTGCTCGAAACGTCGGCCCGCAACTGGAACACCGTAATCAAGCTCGCTGCGCTCGCGGCCAAGAACTAGCCACCGAGAACACAGAGGCCTCTATGTCCTCTGCGTCCTCGGTGGCCAACGTCTTAGAACGACATCTGCATGCCGAAGCGGACGTAGCGCGCGTCCATGATCGCGGTGGGCCTCATCCACGCATTGGTCGCCGCGACGGCGCCATACGTTTCATTGACCCTGGTCACGCTGCCCGCGTTCAGGATGTTGAAGAAATCGGCGAAGCCCTGGACCCGGGTGCGGCTGCCGAAGCGGAAGGTCCGGCCGAGGCGGAGGTCGAGTACCTTCCTGGTGTCGAGGAACACGGTGTTCGGTTGGATCAGGTTCACGCCGATCGTGGTGGCGCCAGCGGTCGAGCCGATGACGGGCTGGCCGGCGAGGGCCGCGGTCACCGTGTAGTTGGCGGCAACGCTCGGCCCCGGCTGGGCCAGGAAGGAGCCGCTCAACTGGAATTCATACGGCAGTTGATAGGCCGCCGACATCTTGAAGGTGGTGCGGAAGGGCGGCGTGGCGTCGCAAAAGCGCGCCGAGTTCGGGTTGTCGCGCTCGTCGCAGGTCGTCGTCGCCCGGCGATCGGTGGTGATGCCGCCGAACAGCAACAGCTTGGTGAACCGCGCGTTGGCGCTCACCTCGAAACCGTTGTAGACGGAGGTGTTGATGTCCGAGAACGTCCTGAGGTTGTCGGTCGGGACGCCGAGCTTGGTCGGGTTGAGCGTGTGCATGGTGATCGCCGCGCCGGAGGCCGGCAGCCTGGGGTCGGCCGGGGTGGTAATCGAGAACGGCGACCAGTCGGCGACCGCCAGGTTGGTGTTGTCGGTGACATCCAGGTTGTAGAACTGGCGCCGGTAGATGCCGGCCGTCATCGACACCCGATCTATCAACTGGTGCTGCACCGAGGCGTTGTATTCCCAGTTGTGGCCCCGCAGCAGGTCCGGATCCGGCCGGCTGGTGATGCCGCCAAAGTTCGAGGTGCCGCCGAATACCTCGCCGAACTGGATGTTGCCGGCTGAGTCGAACAGCGACTTGTTGCTGTCGAGGTCGAACCAGGCGCGGGTCTGGGTCGAGTAGGTCATGCCGTTGAAGATGGCAGCGTAACCGGCCGCGGCTGACGCGATGTACTTGCTGGCGTTCACCTTGATCGCGGTCTTGCCGTTGCCGAACAGGTCGTACGCCGCTGCGGCGCGCACCGACCAGTCGTTCCAGTTGGGGACGTCCTTAATCTCGGCGAAACTGCGCGCCTGGATCCAGGTGCTGGCCGCCGCCGACTGGGCCGGGACCATCGCATTGAAGTGGTCGTAGCGGCCACCGATGTTGAGGGTGAGCTGGTTCATCGTCCAGGTGTCCTGCACGAAGAAGCCCAGGTCGTTCTTGACCTTCTGCTGAGCGGTGACGGCGCCGTTGGTCACGGCGACAGCAATCGGGCAGGGCAAGGCGACGCACGGCACCGGGTTGGTGGCGCTGGCGGGAGCGCCGAAGAGGCCGTTGTTGAACACCAGCGTGTTGATCTGGCCGTTCGACGAGAACGTCCGCGAGTTGGTGCCCCAGCCCATGGTGACGCCGGTCTTGATGGCGTGCGAGCCGGTGATGTAGCTGGCCGAGGCCGCCGAACTGTAGCTCTTGGTAAAGCTGGTGTACGGCGGAATGGTGTTGCCGCAGGCTACGGTCAGCCGGCCGGTAGTTTGCTCCAGGCGGGGCAAGTCGCGAGGCTGCACACTGTCGGTGCAATTCTGTTCGTAATCCTGGGTGTAGTAGGAGATGCCGGCCTCAAGCAACAGCTTGCTGCTGGTGGTCTGCGTCCACTTGAGCTGCGGCACCCAGCCCAGGCCGAACGCATCGGTCGAGGCTTCGGGTGAGGTGGTCGGCAAGGTGTTGAAGCCGTTGTAGAACTCGCCGTTGTACTGGCGGTCGAGATAGAACCGAATCTTGTCTTTCTGGGAGACCTGCCACGTCAATCTCGACACGGCGCTGTAGTTACCCATCGACTGGCGATGCGCCGGGCTGCCGTCGGCGAAGGCGGAGCTGGCGACGTAGGTTTTATTGTCTTCGTACTTGTAAGTGAAGTAGAACCACAGCTTGTCGCGCTTGATCGGGCCGCCGAATGACGGGTTGATCTGATAGGTGTAGGCGATGCTGGGCTGCGGGACGCCCGCGGCCTTCACCTCGTCGGAGCGGTTGTCCGCCTGCAACCCGCCGTTCATGCCATAGGCGAAGAACGTGCCCGAGAACCGGTTGCCGCCATCCTTCGGAGTGCTGTTGATGCGCAAGCCGCCGTTCTGCATTTCCGCCGACTCCGCGCCGGTCGTGAACGTCACCTCTTGAACGCTCGCGTCGTTCATGTAGAAGCCGCTGAACTGGCCGCTACCGCACAGGTTGTTCACGCGCAGTCCGTCAATGGCAATCACCAGGTCGGCGTTGTTTGAGCCGTGCACGCTCATGTTGTACTGGCCAAGCACATTCGGCGTCACCGACGTGCCCGGCAGCAGCAGCGCGCGGGCCGGCGTGTTGCGCATGGGGGTGGGAATCGAATCGAGAATGTCCCGGTTGGCCACGAACTGCGTCGTGTTGTTGGTGACGTCAACCGTCGGCGTGGCACCCGTGACCGTAACGGTCTCTTCAAGAGCCCCGACTTCGAGCGCCGAGTTGATCTGGGCCGCGAAAGTGCCTTCGAGCACGACGTTGGCCCGCCGCCCGGTCTTGAACCCGGGCAGCGTGAACGCCACCGCGTAGGTGCCCGGCCGCAGGTCGACGATGCGGTATTGCCCGGCGGCGTCGGTGACCACCGTGCGGGTCTTCTCGATCAGCGCGGGGCTGGAGGCTTCAACGCTGACGCCGGGCAAGACGGCGCCAGAGCCGTCTCTCACCGCACCGGTGATCGAGGCCTGCGCACTGGCCTCCCGGGAAGTCATCAACATCGCCACAAAAACAATAGCCGCCGACAATGTGACTCGACGCATGGTTCGTCTCCTCTATCCAATAGAAACAGCTCAACAGCAATCCTAAGATCACCTGATATAGAAAAGTGATGCTGAGCGTCAGCGGCGGAGGTTACGGGGGTCGGGCGCTACTGTCAAGACATTTGGAGACAGGCAACCGGGGGACGATCGTGCCGTGCCGTGACAGTAGGAGGGAATGCCGACCTGGCCGCGCCGCGTTGGCGGGCCAGGTCGGTGATTCTACTTGCGCTTCGCGATCTTCAGCTCGGCCAACCTGGCCACCATGTCGGCTCCGGACGAAGCGGGCTTGACCCCGGTATCGATGTGGAGAATCTTGCCGTCCGGATCGATGTAGAACGTCCAGCGCTTCGCCATGCCGGTCATGCCGAGAACGCCGTACTTAGTGCCGATCTCTTTGGCGACGTCGCTCAGGATTGGGAAATCGGCTTCGTGCTCCTTGGCGAACTTCGTATTGACCTCGATCGGGTCCGTGCTGATCATGTAGTACGCGACGTTGTATTCCCGAATCAGACCGCCGCTCTCACGGAGCGACTTGCATTCGGCCGTTCAA
>Ga0049084_10001297_pt1 | contig 10329 bp, 11 predicted proteins | sample GreLakmeON33MSRF_FD_66720 | JGI IMG/M metagenome (GOLD analysis project Ga0049084, IMG submission 66720) | Freshwater lentic microbial communities from great Laurentian Lakes, MI, USA - Great Lakes metaG ON33MSRF | ecosystem: Environmental > Aquatic > Freshwater > Lake | place: Great Lakes... | reverse complement strand
ATGAAGGACAAAAATCAATTCAAGGCCGCAAGGAGTATAAGCGCGAGCGCTATTTATGCAGGGCGATGGCATTACGCAATAGTGGCTACCCGTGGGTAAAAGGACATTTGTTGTCAACGTTATATTGGTTCATTGTGCGGTTCCGTAGCAGAATTTTCCGTAATTATTATCAAACGAAACTACATGCTGGTGAATCAATTTACGCTTGGCATGCTGTTAGTATCTGCAGAGATGATTAATATATTCTATTCGGGCTGGAGGTTGGGGGCGCTGTCTTTTTATATTTGGTTTCCATTTGTTTTTTCCGGTTTTTGTTATTTTTTTGGAATGAATCGAGAGCCGGCGGTTGTTGCTCTTGTATTTTTATCTATAGCTGCCTTATTTATATATTATGTGATTGGTGGAAAATTAGGCCCTGTGCAAATATCCGCTGTAGACTGTATTTTTGGTCTGCTGGTCCTTCTCATGACTCAGTCGTTGTTATTGAGCGGAAATATATTTTCTATAAATTCTTGGTTTTTGTTTGCTTATGTTTTAATGCCTTATTTAATTGGGCGAACGCTGGCATGCGGCGAAAGTCGGCGCGTTGTTTTGGTTAATTTTGTCTTGTTATTTTCTGCTCTGATTTTTTTATCCTTATTTTCTGCATATAAAGACGGGATGGTTTCGCGGGCCTCTGTTTTTGGCTCCGCTTCTAATTCTATCCCTCTTAGTATTGTTATTGCTTTCTTCTCTTCTTATTTGCTTTCCTTTAAAAATTATAGCGTGCGATTCTCCGTGTATCTAATAGGTCTGTCTTTTGCTTTTGGGGTGCTCGCTGGTGTATTGGCCCCTCGTTGGCTTCTATTGGCTCAGCTATCAATTTTTGTAGGTGTGTTGTGGCTCCAAAAAGGTATAAAATTTGAAGGAAAGTTAATTTTTTCTTCACTAATTGGATTTTTTCTTTCCATATCTTTAAGTCAAGTTAAATTAAATTTTTATGTTTCTAGTGGCATTGTTGATGGACATGCAAGCCTCTCTGGCCTTGGTGAAGTGGGCGGCTCGATGATGGAGCGGCATCTCATGATTAATAATGGTGTCGAATTATTTTTAGGCAACATTCTCTATGGCGTTGGTGTGGGAAATTTTGATAAATTTTTTGGTGTAGCTGAAAACTCTTTTCCACATATGTCATTAGTTCAAATTTTTGCAGAACTTGGAATTTTTGGTGGGGGACTATGGCTTAGTTTTGTAATTTTTATTTTATATAAACTAGTTTTACACGTAAGGGCTGATTCAAAACACCTTCCATATTTTTCCATTCTGTTGTTTGGACTCATTTTTTCACTATTCCACGGAAACTATCTTACTGATAAGCTAATTTATATTGCAGCGGGCTATGTGGCATCTTTGCAGGTTATTTTTCATGCGCGGGCAAAATGAAAACGTTTGCTATGAACTGGGTAAAAGCTTTTCTTTACCCAAGACCGTTGCTTGGCTTGTTATATTTGCCACGTTTTTTCGGCCATTTGATAAGGTATGCAAGGTCAAATGGCTCTCCAAAAATTGGTGTATTCGATTTGCAGCCGTGCTTGGGAGATTGGAGTACGCATACACCATTTGATGCGCACTATTTTTATCAAGGTGCATGGCTTGCCAGGCGGATTTGTGCAGCGAAAATTGCCAAGCATGTAGATATTGGTTCCAGTGTCCTTACTATCAGCGTACTGAGCGCTCACGTCGAAACGGTTTTCGTCGATTATCGGCCGCTTAAAGTTTCGCTCCCGGGCTTGACTTCGATCGCGGGAAATATTCTGGATTTGCCATTCCCGGATGGGTCAGTCGAATCCCTGTCATGCCTTCATGTCATCGAGCACATTGGCCTGGGGCGCTATGGCGATCCGATCGACCCGCAAGGCAGTGTAAAGGCTGCCCTTGAGTTGCAGCGCATTGTGAGACCAGGAGGAAAGCTTTTTCTTTCGTTGCCCATCGGGTGCGAAAGAATTTGTTTTAATGCGCACCGGGTGCATGCGCCATCCTCGGTGGCAGATATGTTTTCGCAGATGAAATTGCTGGAGTTTTCTTATGTGGATGACGGCGGTCAGTACCATGAGGCAGATCCAAACGAGTCTGCCAGTCATTTGGAATATGGCTGCGGCTTGTTCCAGTTCGAGAAGCTGTGAAGATTCTCTGTGTCCTCGGCGAACATAATTATGGCGATCCCGCTCGGGGCGGAGGCTATGAGTATGTAAATTTTCTGCCTGCCATACGCAATTTGGGGCATCAAGTTGTATTTTTTGAGTCATTTAATCGCAATACCTACCGTGACTTTGCCGATCTGAACCGGAAATTTCTGGAGAAGGTGCAGGCGGAAAAGCCGGATATCATCTTTTGTGTGCTGCTCGGTTATGAAATTTGGTTGGAGACGTTGCAGCTGGTGCGTGAAGGAACCAATGCTATCCTCATCAACTGGTCCACCGATGATTCCTGGAAGTACGAGCAATTCTCAAGATTTGTTGCGCCAGCATTCCACCTTTACGCGACCACTTATCCGGAGGCAATCGCCAAATCTAAACGAGATAGGCATAATAATTTTGTTCTGACGCAATGGGCGGCAAATTCGGCAAATCTTGCAGAGCCACTGCCTGCCTCTCAGTGCAGTTATCCCGTGTCATTTATTGGTACCGCCTATGGAAACCGACCGCAATGGATGGTTGCCCTTAAGGAGCGTGGTCTCAAAGTAGAATGTTTCGGGCACGGGTGGAAAAACGGCCCGATTCCTGCGGAAGATATACCAAAGATTATGCGTGACTCGATTGTCAGCCTGAACTTCGGAGATTCGGGAATGGTAATGCACGGAATCGTTCCAGGGAGAAGCCGTCAAATCAAGGCTCGCGTTTTTGAAGTGCCTGGTGCCGGAGGTTTTCTCATGACGGAGTACGCCGAGGGGCTAGACAGATTCTATCGAATTGGAGATGAAATCTCCGCATACGATGGGATTCCGGATCTCGCGGAAAAAATAAGGTACTTTATCGGGCACTCTGAAGAGCGTGATCGCATAGCGATGGCCGGATATATCAGAACACGGGATGAACATATCTATGAGATGCGTTTTAGTAAATTACTCGATGCAGCTATGCAACAGGAGAAACAATTTTTTGATGAGCGGCGTGAAATCAATTTTGAAAAGTACGATGCACTCGAGAAGAAGCACAGGGCGGGCTTGCTGCTAAAGATATTAAAACAGTTGCTGCTATTCCCAAGCGTGATGATTTGGGGAGATAGAAGAGGCCCGAGGGCCGCGCGCAGATTCCTTTTCGAGCTGAGCTGGCATCTTGTTGGTAAGAAAACATACACTGTAACGGGTTGGCCGGGACGGTTGTTTTACAAGGAAAGTTGATGCAGTCTGCGGTCAGTGTAATCATCCCTTGTTATCGTTGTGCGGATACCATCGAACGTGCCGTCGGGTCTGTAATCAACCAAACATTACCCCCAAAGGAAATTTTACTGGTTGAGGATTGCAGTGACGATGGGGGTATCACCCTCGCAGCGTTGTACCGTCTGCAGAAAAAATTTCAAGGTGAAATCAGCATCAGCGTCATCCCGCTGAAGCAGAACAAGGGTCCTGGGAGCGCACGTAACACAGGGTGGGAGGAGTCTTCGCAGCCTTATCTCGCTTTTTTGGATGCAGACGATAACTGGCACCAAAAAAAATTGGAAATTCAGTATCAATGGATGGCGGCACACCCAAATGTAGTGTTGTCAGGGCATCAAAGCGTCAAAATTGCGATAGGTGAAGCTATGCCAGATTTGCCCAAAGAATTGGTAGCTCACCGCGTAAATAGAGGTGGCTTGCTGATCTCTAACCGCTTTCCAACTCGTTCGGTAATGCTAAAACATGAAGTCCCTTATCGCTTTATTCCAGAGAAACGCTACGCTGAAGATTATTTGCTTTGGCTCACCATTGTATTTAGTGGTCAGCCAGCTTGGTTTTTGAAAATGCCAATGGCTTACTCATTTAAGGAGGAGTTTGGTGCCGGGGGGTTGACTGGTAATTTGTGGAAAACCCAACAAGGGGTGATAGATACCTATCAAAGACTTTTTAGGTCAGGTTTCATTTCATTCTTTGCACTTAGTCTGATTTTGTGTCTCTCCTTTCTGAAATTCTTTCGGAGGTGGGGTGTTGTCAAACGGCGATCTTTGTTCAACCGAACTTCCTGATGTGAAAAAACTCTGCTACGTTGCCACCATACCCGCCGCCGTTCATGCCTTTTTGCGTGTACACATTCAAGCGGCGGCTGATAAGTATGAAGTAACGGTCATATGCAATTCTGCTGACAAGCACTTGCTTGATGGTCTTAACGCGCGTGTTATTCTGCTACCCATCGAGCGCAGACCCTCGCCCTGGAGGGATATGCTGGTCTTGTTCCAACTATTCAAACTGTTTCGCCGTGAGCGCTTCGATATTGTGCATTCCATCATGCCCAAAATCGGGATGCTTGCTATGCTTGCGGCAAGGCTGGCTCGCTTGCCTATTCGGATTCATACCTTTACCGGGCAGGTTTGGGTAACGAAGCATGGTGCGCAGCACATGTTGCTAAAGTGGTTCGACAAGCTGATCGGTAACCTCGCCACATGTATTCTGGCAGATAGCCCATCGCAGCGAGATTTTTTAGTGAATGAGAAAGTGTTGCAACCGGGCAAGGCAAAAGTGATCGGGGCAGGTTCGATTTGTGGCGTTGACCCATTACGTTTTCATCCAGATTTTGAGGTCAGGCAAACAGTGCGCCATGACTTGGGAATTACAAAAGATGCCAGGGTAATTTTGTTTGTTGGACGGCTCAACCAAGACAAGGGGATCCTGGATTTAGCTGCCGCCTTCAATGTGATTGCCAAACACAACCCGGATGTTGTGCTGTTGTTGGTGGGTGCAGAAGAAGACGTGCCCTTTAACCGTATACAGGAGATCTGCTATGCGGAGCGTGACCGACTGATGGCAGTAGGTTCCTATCAGTGGCAAAAGGGCTTCGATTTTGTCCTTCGTGCCTATGCGGCCTCTCAGGCCAGACACCGGTTTTCCTTGCACCTCTACGGCCAGGAGTATTCCGCCTACAGCGCTACCCTGCGTTCCCTTGCCCGCCGGCTCGGGCTGCGGGAAGATAGCGTGGTCTTTCACGAAGGAGTGTCGGAAGAAGCGTTGATTGCGGCATATTGCCAGGCCCAGCTGGTTCTTTCCGGATCCCATACCGAATGCCAGCCGTTGGTCCTGCTTGATGCCAACGCTGCTGGAACACCATTCGTTGCCCGCACTACCGGTTGCATTGCCACCATGCCGGGTGGTGTCGCTATCCGTACTTGGGAGGAAATGGCGCATCAGCTGGATGCGCTGACGGATGGCGGGCCGCCTTGGCATTCGCTATCGGATGCCGGGCGCCAAGCCGCCAAGGATATCCATCATCCGGACCATACGGCGAGGCGATTGCTTGATGCCTTGACAGCGATGGGGGTCAGCATACCTGCAGGGGTAAATGATGATTGACACTTTGGAACTTCCTGCAGATCGGGGGCCAATGGTGACGGTGGCATTGGCCGTACTAAATGGTGGCCCGGTCCTTGAGTACGCCGTGCGTTCCGTCCTCAACCAGTCCTGGCTCGATTGGGAGCTCTTGTTGCTAGACGATGCCTCCACTGACGGTGCCATAGAGCGCCTAGCCTTCCTTGCTGATCCCCGCATTGTTGTCATCCGCGACGGCTACAACCGAGGACTCTCTTTCCGCCTCAACCAGGCGGTCGGCATGGCCAGGGGCAAGTACTTCGCCCGTATGGATCATGACGATATCTGTCATCCAGAGCGTTTTGCCCGTCAGGTCACTTTTTTGGAGAGGCATACGGAAGTGGACCTATTGGCGACCCAGTGTCTCACCATGGACGAGCAAGAGAGATTAATCGGGGTGCTGCCGTTTGCTATCGGCCACGCCGATATTTGTCGCCGTCCTTGGCAGGGTTTCTACATGGCTCACCCATCTTGGATAGGTAGAACGGAATGGTTTCGCCGGAACGCTTATCAAGATCCAGCACCCTATTGCTGCGAAGATCAGGAGCTTTTGCTTCGGGCTCATTATGCAAGTTGCTATCACACACTTCCAGAACGCCTTTTAGCCTACCGAGTCCGTACTCACACTCCATGGCAGAAGCAGTTTCGGACTCGTGTCGCGATGGGGAAAATGAAAAGTCGGCATTTTCTTGCTCGAGGAATGTTAGTGAATGCCTTGCTTAGTGGATTGATCGAACTCGCGCGGATTGGTCATGACAGTTGGTGCAAATTTCGTCACAGGGCGCCTCTGCCAGCCAACCTTGGCTGGCGATCTATACCCTCATCTGAGGAACGTCAGGAATGGGAGGCGCTAATTAAGGCCCTAAAAGCCTTAGTCGGACGCCCGAATAGTAATAAAGCGACCGATGGCAAGAACTGAGTCAGACAAAGTGAAAAAATCTGGTGAGCTGCCCACGATCATGTTTGTGGTGACCACCCCTTTTGCCGTGAACGCCTTCTTGGCAAACCATATTACAGTCTTATCTGAAGATTACAGGATTATTCTTTGTACTAATCTTGAGGCATGCAAACTGTTGCCCTCTTTGAAAAATAGGGTGGAAGTGAGTCACATACCTTTTGCGCGAAAGATCTCGCTGGGTACTGACCTGAAAAGTCTCCTGAAGTTGACTGCGTTGGTTCGCCAAGTTAGGCCCGCAGTCATTCACAGCATTACGCCTAAGGCCGGGTTGTTAGCCATGCTGGCAGGTTTGATTGCGGGTGTGCCTAATCGCTGGCATACATTCACCGGCCAAGTCTGGGCTACTAGACAAGGCTTCCCTCGTAATGCTCTCAAGGTCTTGGACCGACTGATCGTACTGATCGCTTCTAAGGTCTTCGCCGACAGCGCTTCCCAGTGTCGTCTACTGCATGATGAAGGGGTAGTCCGAGACGGCCAAATTGGCATGCTGGGCTCCGGATCAATCGCTGGCGTCGATCTCAAGCGCTTCTGCCCAGATGCCGTTAATCGCGAACGGCTTCGAAAACAAATAGGGGCTGGTGCTAACGCTTGCGTATTCTTATTTGTTGGACGTTTGGCTAAAGACAAAGGCGTGTTTGATCTCCTTTTGGCATTCCGAGAACTAGCCACTGTAACGCGCGATATCGAGCTTTGGATCGTTGGTCCAGATGAGGAGGGGCTACTGCAAGCGCTACAAGAGTCGGCATTGGGCTGTGATGCGCCAATTCGATGGCTGGGAGCAACGCCAACGCCTGAGCATTTCATGGCAGCAGCAGACGTTTTTCTGTTGCCAAGTTACCGGGAAGGCTTTGGTTCTGTCCTCATTGAAGGAGCTGCTTGCGGGATTCCAGCAATTGCCTATCGTATCGATGGTGTGATCGACGCTGTCGCCGATGGCAGTAGTGGCCTATTGGTTGAAGTGGGACAACCCACAGCTTTTGCATCTGCCATGAAGCAACTTGCACTCGATAGGGAGTTGCGCTTGCGTCTGGGTCATCAAGCCCGGGAACGTGCAGTTCACGACTTCAGCAGTGAGAGAGTGACAAATGCATGGCTTGAGTTCTATCGCAGTCAGATGAACAAGCAAGATGAAACGACTTATTGATTTCACTTTTGGGCTGGTGGCGCTGACCATTTTCCTGCTTCCCTTGTTGCTTGTCGCTCTATTGGTACGTGTTACTTCCCCGGGCCCTATTCTTTATTGGAGCGACCGGGTGAGCCGCAACAATCGCATTTTCAAAATGCCCAAGTTCCGCAGTATGCGCATCGAGACGCCCACTGTGGCCACGCACCTCCTGCAAAACCCCGGCCAATGGTTGACACCAATCGGTTTGTTTCTGCGCAAGACAAGTATCGACGAACTGCCTCAGTTATGGAGCATCCTCAAAGGCGACATGAGCTTTGTCGGTCCTCGCCCCGCGCTTTTCAATCAGGAAGAGCTGATCACATTGCGGACGGAAAAAGGCGTCCATGAGCTGGTGCCTGGTCTAACAGGCTGGGCACAGGTTAACGGCAGGGACGAATTGTCGATTCCCGACAAGGTGAAACTGGACGCTGAATACCTTCAAAGACGTTCGCTTACTTTTGATCTATGGATTCTGTGGCTGACGCTGTTGAAGGTTTTACGACGCGATGGGGTTTCCCATTGACTGACGAGGATTCTGGAGACTAGAGATAAATTTGCAGAATTTTGCGCTGCCCATGTTGGCGTTGCCGATCTTCATCGTTTCGGGACTGTATCGAGCCGTCTTCAGCTTCAGTGGCTGGCCTGAACCAATTGTAGACCGATGGCTTTTTTCTGGGCCTCGGCTACTTCTACATTCACTTGGGCTGTGAGCACATCGAAATAGGCCTGTGATACGCGCAAGATTAGGTCTTGTGACGCCAGTACGAACTGCGAATTGGCTTGGAGAACTTGGAGTTTCGCTTGTTCGTAGATCGCAAAGTTTTCTTTACGGTAGATCGGCTGGGTAGCGGTGACGGTTAAGGCCTGTGCATCGATCATTCTTTCAGGATTATTACCTTCTTGAATCAACTACTTACGCTGATTTCCAGTAAAGGTGATGTTGGGGAGGAACCCGGCCCGACCTTGTGGTAATTTTTCTTGTGCTGCCTGGAATGCAGCACGGGCAGCACCATACTGAGCGTCCCCCTCTAAAGCCTCGCGGTAGGTAGATAGCATCAGGTCAGATGCGTGCAATGGCGCTGACAGGATCATCCCGGCTATTAGCAGTGAATAAGTGTATTGCGGAATTTTCAAATTAAATCCAGGTGGTCTTGTTCTGTAGAGGGATGAGATGAGTAGAGTCATTTCCAAGATTCGCGTACCCATCTCAACTGCCCAAATAACTGCCTTTATAAATCAGCTGTAAATTAATCAGATAAATCTAGATTATTTCCGGTGCACTGCCATCGCCAACTACTTGAACACATATTCAAGAGGTTTCTTTTGGCGGTCCAGTCAAGCAAATTCTTTGCATAATCCACTTTTGCATAGCAGCTAGCGATATCTCCAGCACGGCGCTCAACCACATTAAAAGAAATTCTAGTCTCAATCACTTTTTGATATCCAGCAATCATTTCCAAAACACTCAAACCAGACCCAGTCCCTAAATTAATCGCAGTCCAACCGGTATGGCTTTTTATATAATTTAAAGCCGCCAAATGGCCTTCAGCTAAATCCATGACATGGATGTAATCCCTTACTCCAGTCCCGTCAGGGGTGAGGTAGTCATTTCCATAAATATTCAGATGGGGTAACCGACCTGATGCTACTTGGGCAATGTAAGGCATTAAATTATTCGGAACTCCATTAGGATCCTCTCCAATGAGTCCAGACTCGTGCGCGCCCACTGGATTAAAGTAACGCAGGCAAATACTTTTCCAAGTCGAGTCAGACTTTGCCACATCTTTAAGCATTTCCTCAATATGAAGCTTGCTTCTTCCATATGCATTCGTGGTGCTCGTGGGATGATTCTCATCAATTGGCAGGTATTGAGGATCACCATACACTGTGGCGCTAGAACTAAAAACCAAGGTTTTTACATCAACCCTCTTCATTGCCTCAAGAAGGCTGATGGTACCCTGCACGTTATTGGCGTAATACTCAATCGGTTTTTCAACCGACTCGCCCACCGCTTTTAACCCAGCGAAGTGAATAACGACATCAATCTTAAAGTCCTGCAACGTCTTAATAACCAAAGAGGTGTCGCGGATATCGCCCTCAACACAAGGCAATACCTTATCTAAAATCTTTCGCAATCGCTCTAAAACACTTCTTCGACTATTGCAAAAGTTATCTAGAAGCACTACTTCATGACCCGCTTCTGATAGCACCACTGCGGTATGGCTACCGATATACCCTGCACCACCGGTAAGAAGAATATTCACGAAGATTACTTTATGATGTGGTAAGTCAACATCGAGTTACGCTCAAGCCGAGTGCGTCATCACGCTCATGAGTTAGTGAGGCTGATCCTCGCATCAGAAAACAAATCTCTCGGGTTGGTGCGCATTTCTGAGAGGCGGGATACAGGTCTCGAACAGGGTGACCGTGTTGCATAGATTGACTCCCTGCTCCTGAGATACGCAGTTCACCAATACGGCCTCCATCACTGGGGCATCACCCACCACCGCAAATAGTCGTCCATTAGCTTTAAGGCTGTTCTTAAACGCATCCGGCAGGGCCGGGGTGGATCCGGTCAGAACGATCACATCAAATGGGCCATGATCCATCCACCCCTGAGCAGCATCCCCCTGTGTGGTCGTCACATTGCTGATGCCGTGAGATTGCAAATTC
>Ga0049084_10001295_pt1 | contig 10333 bp, 8 predicted proteins | sample GreLakmeON33MSRF_FD_66720 | JGI IMG/M metagenome (GOLD analysis project Ga0049084, IMG submission 66720) | Freshwater lentic microbial communities from great Laurentian Lakes, MI, USA - Great Lakes metaG ON33MSRF | ecosystem: Environmental > Aquatic > Freshwater > Lake | place: Great Lakes... | reverse complement strand
AGCAGTGTGAGCAGGCCTGCCGCAAGCCAAGGCACCATCGGATGCTCGGCCCAATAGCCTAGGGTTGCAGGGCTCTTGGCGGGCTGGGTTGATGAGGCAGGCGCCTGGGGTGCTGAGGCTGGCGCGCTGGCGCTGGGCAAAGCCGGCACGGGCTGGGCTAATACTGGCGCTGGTGCTGAGCCTGCAGAGGCCGGTGCCGATGCGCTGCTGGCAGCATCGGTGCTGCCGCTCAATTTGCTCAATTCGTTGATGTTGCGGGCAAGTTCGTCGGCTCGACTGGCGGTCTCCCGCAGGCTGCGTTCTTTGGCCAGTCGGTCCTCAGCTGAGCTTTCTTCGACGCTGTTTTTAGCCAGGGTTAATTTGTCAGCGCCAGCTTTGCCGGCCTGCTGGTCCTCAAGCTTGGCCTGCACGGTACCGCTGGATTGCCGGCTTTGGCTTTCGATTTGCGTCGCCTGGGCGATAGCCGCGAATTTTCGCCGGAAGTCGTTGAAGTCTTGGCTCTGCGCCGCAATGATGCGCGAGGCCAGCGGCGCGGGTGTTTGCGCGGACTGCTGTGCAGTTGGAATAACCAGGACAGCGCCGGCTTGGATCCGGTTGACGTTTTCTTCCAGGAAAACCCCAGGGTTGGCACGCAGCAGGGCGACCAACATTTGGTCTAAAGATACGCCAGACGGCTTCAAGGACAGGGCAATTGCGCCCGCAGTGTCGCCAGATCGCACCGTCACGGTGTCTGGGCCGAGCTTGGGCGTTTTGTCCGGGCTGGCGTCTTTGGGGCTGGTGCCAGCTTTGGCTTGGGCGAACAGCAGCGTGTAATCGCGCAGCAGTCTGCCATTGGACCACTTGGCCTCCAGCACCAAGTCAATGAAGGAATCGTTGATGGCCCCGCTGCTCACGAGCCGAATAAAGGGCTGGCCATCGGCGCGTTTTTGTACAGTCACCTGGATGGCTGAGACGATGGTGCTGTAGCTGATGCCGGCGGCCTGAAATGCGTCTTGGGAAGCAATGGCTGTACTGAGTGTGGCGGCCTCATCGGCCGAAATATCCAGAAAATCAATCTCGGCGCGAAGAGGCTCCCCCAGCAGCGAACTCACCACCACGCGGCCCAAGGACAGGGCCTGTGCCTGTGAGGCCCACAGCGTGAGGCTCAGCACGCCGCACACCAGCGCTGTGCGCGGCCAATCCCTAATTTTGACAGTCACGGTGATGCCTCCATGCATCGGATTCTACGTGCCCGAGCCAGCCGGCCAGGGGGCCGGCAGCGCTGCTTTTTCAGTGGGCCAGAAGAATTCGCAGCATGCGGCGCAGGGGTTCCGCAGCGCCCCACAGCAGTTGGTCGCCAATCGTGAATGCGCCAACATAGTCCGGGCCCATGGCAAGCTTGCGGATTCGTCCCACTGGAATATCCAGCGTGCCGGTCACGGCCACTGGCGTGAGCCCTTTCAAGCTTGCTTCCCGGGTGTTGGGTATGACCTTGGCCCAGGGGTTGTCTGCAGCAATCAAGGCCTCGATATCGGCGCTAGGCAGGTTTTTCTTGAGCTTGAAGGTCAGTGCCTGGCTGTGGCAGCGCATGGCGCCCACACGCACGCAAAGCCCATCGACTGGGGTCTCTGCGCTGCCAAATGCTGCACCCTGCCCCAGGATTTTGTTAGCTTCAGCCCCGCCTTTCCACTCTTCGCGGGAGACGCCCCAGCCCGCCTCGTCCGATTGCTTGCCCAGGCCCAGGTCTTTGTCAATCCAGGGTATGAGGCTGCCGCCCAGGGGCACGCCAAAGTTGGCAGTTTCCTGGGAGTCGAGCGAGCGCTGGCGGGCCAGCACCCGCTTGTCGATTTCCAGTATGGCGGATTTGGGATCGTCCAACAGGCCGCGCACCTCAGCATGGAGACTGCCAAACTGGGCCAGTAACTCCCGCATGTGCTGAGCCCCGCCGCCCGAGGCGGCCTGGTAGGTCATGCTGGTCATCCACTCGACCAAGCCCGCTTTGAACAGGGCGCCTACGCCCATCAGCATGCAACTCACCGTGCAGTTGCCACCGATCCAATTTTTGCCGCCAGCAGTCATGGCCTTGTGGATGACAGGCAGGTTGACCGGATCCAAAATAATGACAGCGTCTTTTTCCATGCGCAGCGTGGACGCCGCGTCGATCCAGTGCCCCTTCCAGCCCGAAGCGCGCAGCTTGGGAAAGACTTCGGTGGTGTAGTCGCCACCTTGGGTGCTGATGATGATGTCGCACCGCTTGAGCGCATCGATATTGAAGGCGTCTTGCAGTGTGGTTTCGTTCTTTGCCAGGTCAGGGGCCTGGCCGCCGGCATTCGATGTGGAGAAAAACAGTGGCTCGATCAGACCGAAGTCGCCCTCGGTCTGCATTCGGTCCATCAGCACCGAGCCAACCATTCCGCGCCAGCCGATCAGACCAACCAGATGTCCTGTTTTCATGATACTGCCCCTTCAGATGTTTGTGAATGATTTCCATCTGCCCGGCTCGTCTGGCCGGTGGGGGCGCGACGAACCAGGCTTGACTAGCCCTTGGTGGTGGTTTGGGTGAATGTCCGGCCGCAAGCTCGGCACTGGCGCGACAACACCCAGCCCAGGAGAGCGGTTGTGCATGGCGCGCGAGTTTGATCAAACATGGCTAGATTGTAGTTTGACGCTATGCCAGCGCTCGAACAACCGCAGCGCCCATCTCGGCGGTGCCCACGCGCGTGGTGCCGGGGCTGAAGATGTCCGATGTGCGCAGTCCCTGGACCAGTACGCGCTTGACGGCAGCTTCGATTCTTTGGGCCGCCGCCTCCTGCTTGAGGCTGTAGCGCAGCATCATGGCCGCACTCAATATCGTGGCCAATGGGTTGGCAATGCCCTTGCCGGCAATGTCTGGTGCGCTGCCATGGCTGGGCTCGTAAAGCCCCTGGTTGTTGGCATTCAGGCTGGCCGAAGGGAGCATGCCGATGGAGCCGGTGAGCATCGCTGCCTCATCGCTGAGGATGTCGCCAAACATATTGCCGGTGACCACAACATCAAATTTCTTGGGCTCGCGCACCAATTGCATGGCGGCGTTGTCAACATACATATGGTCCAGCGCCACATCCGGATATTGCTTGCCAATGTCACTGACCACGTCTTTCCAGAACTGGAAGGTTTCCAGTACATTGGCCTTGTCCACGCTGGTGACGCGTTTGCTGCGTTTACGTGCCGCCTGGAATGCCACATGGGCAATGCGCTCGATTTCTGGCCGGGTGTAGCGCATGGTGTCGAAAGCTTCTTCTGCGCCTGCAAACAAGCCGTCTGTGGCGACTCGGCGACCGCGTGGCTGGCCAAAATAAATATCCCCAGTGAGCTCGCGAATGATCAGGATATCGAGCCCGGCAATCAACTCGGGCTTGAGGCTGGAGGCGTCAACGAGCTGCTCGTAGCAAATGGCCGGACGAAAATTAGCGAACAAGCCCAGATGTTTTCGCAGCCCTAGGATCGCTTGTTCGGGCCGCAACGGGCGGTCAAGCGTGTCGTATTTCCAGTCGCCCACTGCACCAAACAACACCGCGTCGGCCTGCTGGGCCAGCCGCAGCGTGGCTTCGGGCAGCGGGTGGCCATGGGCGTCGTAGGCGGCACCGCCAACCAGCGCGGTCTCCATCTCAAACGACAGATCTAGCGCCTCGAGCACCTTCACGGCTTGGGCGACGATTTCAGTGCCTATTCCGTCACCCGGCAAAACCGCAATTTTCATGGCATGGTAACTATGTTTGTGATGGAGGTTCAGGTGATCAGGCTGCGGGCCAGCCATGGCTTTCCAGCCAGACGTTGGGCCTCAAAGGCGCGAATTTTATCGGCGTGGCGCAGGGTCAGGCTGATGTCGTCGAAACCGTTGATCAGGCAGTATTTACGAAATGCTTGCACCTCAAAGGGCAGCTCCTGCCCATCCGGCTTGAGAACCACCTGGCGCTGCAGGTCAATGGTCAGGCTGTAGCCTGGAAAGGCCGCCGACTCATCGAACAGTGCGCTTACCTGCGCTTCTGGCAACACAATTGGCAACAGTCCATTTTTGAAGCTGTTGTTGAAAAAAATATCTGCGTAACTCGGGGCGATGATGGCGCGAAATCCGAATTGGTCAAGCGCCCAAGGCGCATGCTCGCGCGACGAGCCGCAGCCAAAATTCTTGCGCGCCAACAGGATGCAGGCCCCTTGGTAGCGGGCCTGGTTGAGCACAAAGTCGGGGTTTGGGCGGCGGCTGTTGGGGTCCTGCCCGGGGTAACCGGGGTCAAGGTAGCGCCACTGGTCAAACAGATTTTGGCCAAATCCGGTTTTTCGGATCGACTTGAGAAACTGTTTGGGAATGATGGCATCGGTATCAACATTTTCCCGGTCCATCGGGGCCACCAGGCCTTTGAGCGTGTCAAATTTTTGCATGTTGGTCGGTGCTCAGGCAAACTGCCGGGTGTCGACAAAATGGCCATGGATGGCCGCGGCGGCCGCCATGGCTGGGCTCACCAGGTGGGTGCGCCCACCGGCCCCTTGGCGGCCCTCAAAATTACGGTTGCTGGTCGAGGCGCAGCGTTCGCCGGGCTCGAGCCGGTCAGCGTTCATGGCCAGACACATGGAGCAGCCCGGTTCGCGCCATTCAAAGCCGGCAGCGCGAAAAATCTCGTGCAGACCCTCCTGTTCAGCTTGCGCCTTAACCAAGCCAGAACCCGGAACCACCATGGCCAGTTTGATATTTTTCGCCACTTTTCGCCCAAGCTTGCGCACCACCGCTGCGGCTTCGCGCATGTCTTCAATGCGGCTGTTGGTGCATGAGCCAATGAAGACCTTGTCGACATAGAGATCGTTGAGCGCCTTGCCAGGCTCTAGGCCCATATAGGTCAGGGCCCGTTCGATGGCGCTGCGTTTGCTGGCGTCTTTTTCTTTGTCTGGGTCGGGTACTCGGCTGTCAATGCCGAGCACCATCTCGGGGGAGGTGCCCCAGGTCACCTGGGGAATCAATTGGCTCGCATCGAGTTCGACCAAGGCATCGAAATTGGCATCCGCGTCAGAGTGCAGGGTTTTCCAGTAAGCCACTGCCTGTTCCCACTCAATCGTTGCCGCATCACCAGAGGCCAGATGACCGGGGGCCAGCGGTCGGCCCCGCACATAGTCAATGGTTTTGTCGTCGACCGCCACCAGGCCGGCCCGGGCGCCAGCCTCGATGGCCATATTGCACACGGTCATGCGGCCTTCCATGCTCAGCGCGCCGATGGCCTTGCCGCCGAATTCGATGGTGTACCCGGTACCGCCTGCGGTGCCAATTCGGCCGATGATGGCCAGCACGATATCTTTGCCGCTGCAGCCGCGTGCCAATGTGCCACTCACCCGGACCAACATGTTTTTGGCTTTTTTTGCCAGCAGGGTCTGGGTCGCCAAGACATGCTCGACTTCACTGGTTCCGATGCCGTGCGCCAAAGCACCAAAGGCGCCGTGGGTAGAGGTGTGCGAGTCACCGCAAACTACCGTCATGCCAGGCAGGGTGGCACCGTTTTCCGGGCCGATCACATGCACGATGCCCTGGCGTTTGGACAAAAACGGAAAATAAGCCGCAGCACCAAATTGCTGCATATTGCTGTCCAAGGTCATCACCTGCTCTTTGCTGGTGGGGTCGGTGATCCCCGCATAGCCCTGTTCCCAGCCTGTGGTGGGCGTGTTGTGGTCCGCTGTGGCGACGATGGAACTGTTGCGCCAGACCGTGCGACCAGCCTGACGCAGGCCCTCAAAGGCCTGCGGGCTGGTAACCTCGTGCACCAAGTGGCGGTCTATGTAGAGGATGGCGGTGCCATCTTCCTCGGTGTGGACAACGTGCGCGTCCCACAGTTTGTCGTACAGGGTGCGTCCCATGTTTTTCCTTCGTGTTGCGGCATTTTAAGCGGCTGCCGCTACCCCGTTCTCACACTAAGCCGTACCCCGGGGCCCAAGTCCGCTGGGCCTGAGGGCGAATCAACGCCTTTGATTTTGCTGGATGCTGGCTTTTGCGCTGTCAGCGCTGGGCAATCGGCAGCACGTCGCGACGGATCGAGCCTGAAAAAAGCTGGCGCGGACGGCCAATTTTGTATTCGGGGTCGCCGATCATTTCATTGAGCTGGGCAATCCAGCCGACCGTGCGGGCCAGCGCAAAAACAGCGGTGAACAGGCTCACCGGTATGCCAATGGCGCGCTGAACGATGCCGGAATAGAAGTCGACATTGGGATAGAGCTTGCGCTGCACAAAGTAGTCGTCTTCGAGGGCAATTTTCTCCAGTGCCATCGCCAGCTTGAACAAGGGGTCATTTTCCAGGCCCAGCGAGGCCAGCACTTCCTTGCAGGTCTCTTGCATCAACTTGGCGCGTGGGTCGTAGTTCTTGTAAACACGGTGACCAAAGCCCATGAGTTTGACGCCCGAATTTTTGTCTTTGACCTGCTCCATGAATTGGCCCACCTTGGCAATGCCACCCATCGCCTGAATGTCTTCGAGCATGTTCAGGCAGGCTTCATTGGCGCCCCCGTGGGCCGGACCCCACAAGCAGGCCACGCCTGCCGCAATTGCTGCAAAGGGGTTGGTGCCAGAACTGCCGCACAGACGCACAGTCGAGGTGGAGGCGTTTTGTTCATGGTCGGCATGCAGAACAAAAATACGGTCGAGTGCCCGCTCTATCACCGGGTTGACCACATAGTCCTCGCAGGGCGTGGCAAACATCATGTGCAAAAAGTTGCCCGCATAGCTCAGGCTGTTCTTTGGGTACATATAGGGCTGGCCGGCACTGTATTTGTAGGCCATGGCCACCAGCGTTGGCATTTTCGCGATCAAACGCAGGGCCGATATATCCCGGTGCTCGGGGTTGTGGATGTCGGTGCTGTCATGGTAGAAGGCCGACAGTGCGCCAACCAGACCAGTCATGATGGCCATCGGATGAGCATCACGGCGAAAACCACGCAGAAAGAATTGCATTTGCTCGTTCACCATGGTGTGGTAAGTCACGCGCTGGGTGAACTCGGCCTTGGCAGCGATGTCAGGCAGGCGCCCGTATAAAAGCAAGTGGCAGGTTTCCATGAAATCGCAGGTGGTTGCCAACTGCTCGATCGGGTAGCCGCGGTACAGCAACTCGCCTTTGTCGCCGTCAATATAGGTGATCGCCGACTGGCACGCTGAGGTCGACAAAAACCCCGGGTCGTAGGTGAACATGCCGGTTTGGGCATACAGCTTGCGAATGTCAATCACATCGGGCCCGACAGTGCCGCGGTAGACCGGTAAATCGATGCTGGCGCTGCCGTTACTGAACGACAGGGTAGCCTTGTTGTCAGCGAGTTTCATTTAAAGCCTTTCAAGGGGTTGTCTCAACATAGCCAAAATTTCACGGGTGTCAGTGCGATCCAGCGCAGCATCGATTTGTCCCAAGGACTTGCGCGCCAACTGAAGATCCAACAAGTCCCGGTCGCCCAAATCCATCAGATCGCCCAGGGCCTGTGCTTGGCTGCGGGTCAGGGTACTCTCGAAGCGATTAAAAAATCGCTCAATCAATAAATCGTTCTCAAGCAGGCCGCGTCGGCAGCGCCAGCGAAGCTTGCTCAAACCTCGTTGATCAAGCAATTCTTCCATGTAGCCTCGCTGTCATATCGCCTTCAAACGGTGCGCAGCACCATCATCTCCTTGATTTTCCCGATGGCCCGGGTGGGATTGAGTCCCTTGGGGCAAACATCGACGCAATTCATGATGGTATGGCACCGGAACAGGCGATAGGGATCTTCCAGATTGTCTAGCCTTTCGGCGGTGGCTTCGTCACGGCTGTCAGCGATAAAGCGGTAGGCCTGCAACAGCCCGGCAGGACCGACGAACTTGTCTGGATTCCACCAAAAACTTGGGCAACTGGTGGAGCAACTGGCGCAGAGTATGCATTCGTACAGGCCGTTGAGTTCTTCCCGCTCCTCAGGGCTTTGCAGGCGTTCCTTCTCGGGCGGGACGGCATCGTTGATCAAGTAGGGCTTGATGGAGTTGTACTGCTTGAAAAATTGGGTCATGTCCACAATCAGATCGCGGATCACCGGCAGACCTGGCAGGGGCTTGAGCACGATGGTCCCGGACAGGGTGCGCATATTCGTCAGGCAGGCCAAGCCATTTTTGCCGTTGATGTTCATGGCGTCTGAGCCGCAAACGCCTTCCCTGCAAGAGCGACGAAAGGAGATGGCCGGATCAATTGCTTTGAGCTTCATCAGGGCATCAAGCAGCATGCGCTCGCTGCCGTCAAGCTCCACCTCGATGGTTTGCATGTAGGGCTTGGCGTCCTGGTCGGGGTCGTAGCGGTAGATTTTGAAAGTACGTTTACTCATGGTTGGTTCCGGCTGGTTGGCGTCTGGGCGTCAGAGGCGACGGCTGTCTTGGCCATTGAATTCAAAATGTGCGTACCTTTAATTCAACTGTCGCCACAGTCAAGGGCTTCATCTGCACCGGTTTGTAGCTCAGCCGATTGCCTTCGCGGTACCACAGGCTGTGTTTATGCCATTCGCTGTCATTGCGGCCGTTTGGATGCTCCGGGCAGTCACCATAGTCGTCAACGCTGTGCGCGCCCCGGCTTTCATGGCGCGCCGCCGCCGACACCATGGTGGCCTCGGCGGCTTCGATCAGGTTCTCAACTTCCAGGGCCTCAATGCGGGCCGTGTTGAAGACCCTAGATTTGTCCTTCAGGTTGATTGAGTTGACCCGCTGGCGCAGACTGGCCACTTTGGCCACACCCTCGTCCATGCTGGCCTGGGTGCGAAAAACGCCGGCATGCTGCTGCATGGTGGCGCGCAGTTCGTTGGCGACATCCTGCGCGTATTCTCCTGTGCTTGCATGGTCTAGGCGGGAGAGGCGAGTCAGGGTGCGCTCGGCGGCATCTGCTGGCAGGGACTTGTGCGTCCGGTTGCTGTTGTTGAACTCGACGATGTGATTACCCGCCGCCCGACCGAACACCAGCAAGTCGAGCAGTGAGTTGGTGCCCAAACGGTTGGCGCCGTGCACACTGACGCAGGAGCACTCGCCCACCGCATACAGGCCGTTGACCACCTCGTTGTGTCGGCCATTGGCCTGAACCACCACCTGGCCGTGGATATTGGTGGGAATGCCGCCCATCTGGTAGTGGATTGTGGGCACCACAGGTATGGGTTCCTTGGTGATGTCGACATTGGCAAAGTTATGCCCGATCTCAAGCACCGAGGGCAGTCGCTTCATGATGGTGTCTACGCCCAGATGGTCGAGCTTGAGCAGCACATGGTCTTTATTTGGACCGCAGCCCCGCCCTTCCTTGATTTCTTGGTCCATGGAACGCGAGACGAAGTCGCGCGGCGCCAGATCTTTGAGCGTGGGCGCGTAGCGTTCCATGAAGCGCTCACCCAGGCTGTTGAGCAAAATTGCGCCCTCCCCGCGGCAGCCCTCGGTCAGCAGCACGCCCGCACCGGCAACCCCCGTGGGGTGGAACTGCCAGAACTCCATGTCCTCCAACGGAATTCCGGCCCGTGCGGCCAGGCCAAGTCCGTCACCCGTGTTGATGTACGCGTTGGTGGACGCGGCAAAGATGCGCCCGGCCCCGCCCGTGGCCAGCAGTGTGGTTTTTGCCTCCAGGATATGAAGGTCCCCGGTTTCCATCTCCAGCGCGGTCACTCCCAAGACGTCGCCATCGGCGTCCCGGACCAGGTCGAGCGCCATCCATTCGACAAAAAAACTGGTTCTGGCCTTGATGTTTTGTTGGTAGAGCGTGTGCAACATCGCATGGCCAGTGCGGTCTGCTGCTGCGCAGGCGCGCTCAACCGCTTTTTCGCCATAGTTGGCCGTGTGCCCACCAAACGGCCTTTGGTAGATGGTTCCGTCCGGGTTACGGTCAAAAGGCATGCCCATGTGCTCGAGGTCATAAACCACCTTGGGCGCTTCACGGCACATGAATTCGATCGCATCCTGATCGCCCAGCCAATCGGAGCCTTTGATCGTGTCGTAAAAATGGTAGTGCCAGTTGTCCTCGTTCATGTTGCCCAGCGATGCGCCAATGCCGCCCTGAGCCGCCACGGTGTGGGAGCGGGTCGGAAAAACCTTGCTGAGCACTGCCACATTCAGGCCAGCGCGCGCGAGTTGCAGCGAGGCCCGCATACCTGAGCCGCCAGCGCCCACAATGACGACATCAAATTTTCTTCTGGTTACGGAGTAAGTCATGGATTTTTAAAAACTGTGAGACTGGGTGGGGCCGCCGCGCTGGTTTTTTTTTACAAACGCCACAGGACCTGGATAGACCAGCCGGCGCAGCCGACCAGCCAGACCAGCGAAAGTACCTGCAAGGACAGCCGCAGTGCCAGCGGTTTGATGTAATCCATCCAG
>Ga0049084_10001293_pt1 | contig 10341 bp, 8 predicted proteins | sample GreLakmeON33MSRF_FD_66720 | JGI IMG/M metagenome (GOLD analysis project Ga0049084, IMG submission 66720) | Freshwater lentic microbial communities from great Laurentian Lakes, MI, USA - Great Lakes metaG ON33MSRF | ecosystem: Environmental > Aquatic > Freshwater > Lake | place: Great Lakes... | reverse complement strand
CGTATCCGGCGCAGCTGCTCGCACTCATCCCGTTCTACCGGGCGGGTGAATCGCTTTTCAACCGCCCACACCTGCCACTCTCGATTCCGATGCTCATCGAGCGGTTCCGGGCCGACGTGGGACAGTTCTTCTCCGACTTCGGGATGGTCGCCGTGGGGGGAATCGTGGTCTGGTGCCTGGTCGCGCCGTTCGTCGCAGCGGCGGTCTACTACCTGACGCGCCCGCCGCTGCGATTGCTCGCCAGCCGCGCGCGCGCGGGACGGACCGCATGACGACGCTGCTCGCCGCCGGGCTCGCCATCGCCGTCGCCTATTTCGCGATCGTCTGGGCAATTAGCGTGCGAATCCGGAACTACGGGCTGCTCGACGTCGCCTTCTCGTATGGCGTGGCGATCCTCGCCCCCGTATACGCCTGGTTCGCGCCGGGCGACCCGGTCCGCAAATGGGCGATGACGGCGATCGGCTTGGCGTGGAGCCTGCGGCTCGGCACCTACATCCTCATCCGTGTGCTGCGGCACCATCCGGCCGAAGACGCGCGGTACCAGACGCTGCGCGCGCGCTGGCCCGGGCCGCTGCAGTTCCTGGGATTCTTCGAGCTTCAGGCCGTGCTGGTGGTGATCTTCTCGCTGCCATTCCTGCTCACGGCGTTCAATCCTGGGGCGGCGCTCGCTCCGATCGAACTCATCGGCATGGCAATCGCCTCAGTCGCAGTGCTTGGCGAGGCGATCGCCGACCTGCAAATGCAGGCCTTCAAGCGCCACCCGGCGAGCCGCGGCCGAGTCTGCGACGTTGGGTTGTGGCGATACTCCCGCCACCCGAACTACTTCTTCGAGTCCCTCGTCTGGGTGGGATTCTTCGTCGCCGCGCTGGGATCGCCGTGGGGCTGGATCACCGTCGCCTGCCCGGTGCTGATGCTCTACTTCCTCTTCAAGGTCACCGGGATTCCGCTCACCGAAGCATACGCCGTGAAGAGCAAGGGCGACGCGTACCGCGAGTATCAACGGACGACGAGCGCGTTCGTGCTCTGGTTCCGAAAGGCGTAGCCCGTCACTCGTCCGTTCCGGCCCAAGCAGTAACTCGCCGGTGAACGGGTGATGCGTGCGATGGCGCGCCGTGTCGTTAGCGGAACTTCCACGTGAGTCCGAGCCACGGTACGCCCGGCACGATGCCGTCCTCGCCGAGGATCGTCACGAATCCGACGTCCCACGCCGTCCGTTCGCCCAGCATCCGAATCTCCTGTCGCGTGTGAGCGGCGCGCGGCTTATTCATTCACTGTCACCGAAAGTGGAGCAAGAACCGCATTGATGTCGAGGCGGAAAAGGATACGGGCGCCCGCCGCCGGTCGAACCACACTCACAACGCAGATCGATATGCACACGCACTCAATTCGTTCGTTCAGGCGCACGTGGCGCTGCCGATGGCTTCCCACGCTGATGGCGTGCGCAACCAGCGGCCTCGCGCAGGGTGCGCCCGCCGCGTCCACACCGACGGTCACGCTCGCCGACGTCTTTCGGCTCGTTGGCTCGCAGCCGGAGATAGCCGCGGCCCAGGCGCGCGCACGCGCCGCGGGAGGGAGCCGAACGACGGCACGATCATTGGCCAATCCGATGCTCGACTATCGAGTGGAACAGGCGTCCGCTGCGCGCCCCGCGCCCGCCATCGAGCGCGAGGCGATGCTCACGGCGACGCTTCCGCTGGACGCCTTCTACAGCTGGGGTCCTCGAGCGAGCCGCGCGGGTGCGGAGTATCGCGCCGCGCAGAGTGACCTTGCGGCCACGCGGCAGCGCGTGCTGCTCGAGGCCGCCCGCGCGTACCATCGGGTCGGCGTGGCGCAGGTAGGCGCGTCCGTGAGCCGCGACCTGGCCTCGTGGCTCGACTCGCTTGTCGCGTACAATCGCGCACGTGTGCGCGAAGGGGTGGCCGCCGAAGTGGATCTCCTCCGCTCTGAGGTCGAGCGAGGGCGCGCCAGCGTCAACGTCGCCCTGATGGAAGCCGAGTTGGCCCGCGCCCGCGCGGACCTCTCGCAGTTCCTCCCCGACGTCGTGGGCCGGCCGGCCGCGCTCGTCGTTACTGTCCCCAACCGACCGCTGTCGCTTCCCGCGGAATCGCCCACGATGCCCGTGAACCCCGAGCTTCGGTCCGCGCGCGAACGTGCGGCAGGCGCGGCGTCAGGACTCACGATGGAACGGCTCTCGATCATCAGGAATGTCGGCGCCACGATCGGCACGAAATACATGGGTGGCGCGACCGCGCTGGTGGTGGGCGCCAGCCTCCCCTTTCCACTCTTCGACCAGAACCGCGGCGAGATGGCACGGGCGTCGGGAGAGCGCGACGCGGCGCAGCAGGACCTCATTGCCGTCGAGCGCCGCGTTCGCGGCGACGCGGCCGCCGCGCAGGCAGCGGCCGGGGCGCTCACGGCGAGTGCAGCGGAACTCGCGACTCCCACGGCCGGCGGCGCGCCGGACTTTCTCCAGAAGGCGGATGAAGGACGCCGCATAGCCCTCGGCGCCTACCGTGAAGGCGCGGCGCCGCTGATACATCTGCTCGACGCGGCCCGGGCGCGGGGCGAAGCGCACGTCGCCTTCGCCCAGCTCATCGCCGCACAACGCGACAGCGTCTTTTCGCTGCTCGCGGCCCTTGGCATTGACCTCATGTCCACGCCGCTGTCGCCAGACAGCACGAGCCGATAATGCGAATCACGACCAACAACATCTCGCGCGTAGTCGGGTTGGCCATCGCATGCGTTGCCTGCTCGGGCAAGGGTGATGACGCCGCGACCACAAAAGCCGCATCCGACAGTGCTGCCATGGCCAACATGCCGGGAATGGCCGGAATGCCCGGAATGCCCGGAATGGCGATGCCGGGAACCGGCGGAGACTCCATCGGCGCTGTCGCCCTCACCGCCGCGCAAGTCGCGAAGGGAAAGATCGCGTGGGAGTCGGCAAAGGCGGGCAGCGTGGCGGTGAGCGCCGTGTTGCCCGGCCAGCTCGTGCCGAACGAGGACCAGACGGCGCGACTGGGCGCGCCTGTGGGCGGGCGGGTCGTCTCAGTGCTCGTGAAGCCGGGTGATCGTGTCACGCGCGGCCAGGTGCTGGTGACACTCAACAGCCCGGAGGCAGCGATGGCGCAATCCGAAGCCGCGAGCGCCGACGCGGCGCTTGGGGCACAGCGTGCGCAGGCCACTTATGCACGGAGTGCTCGCGACCGCGCCGAGCGACTCCTCGCGCTCAAGGCCATTCCGCGCCAGGACTACGAACGCGCCGTGGCCGACGATGAACTCGCGCGATCCGCGCTGGTGCACGCCGAGGCCGAAGCAACGCGCGCGCGTAGCACTGCAGAACAGCTTGGTGTCGTGGGCACGGCGAGCGGTGAGGTGCGGGTCGTGTCGCCCATCGCCGGTGTGCTCCTCGCGCGTACCGCGGTTCCTGGCACAGTGGTCGAGGCCGGAAGTGCACTCGCGGTGGTCACCGACGCGTCGAGCCTCTGGTTGCAGGTGCAGGCGCCCGAACAGCTCGCGTCACTCTTTGCCACCGGCGCGCAGCTGCGCTTCACCCTCTCGGCGTTCGCCGCCGAGACACTCAGCGCGCCGATCGAGGCGGTAGGCGCCGCGCTCGACGCCGAGTCCCGTACGCTGGGCGTGCGCGCGCGCGTGGCCAACGCGAGCGGCCGCCTCAAGCCAGAGATGCTGGCGAGCGTGATGGTGCAGGGGGCGCAACGTTCGAGTGGCGTGGTGGCCCCTGACGATGCGGTGCAGCAGCTGAACGGCAAGTCGGTGGTGTTCGTGGTCACGCCCGACGGCAAGGGCGGCGCGCTGCTCACGGCGCGCGCGGTGACGGTCGGTGCACGGTCCGGAGGGCGCATTGCGGTCACAAGCGGCGTGAAGGCGGGTGACGTGATCGTCACGCGGGGGGCATTCACCGTGAAGGCCGCAGTGCAGACGGGTTCGATGCCCGCGATGGTGATGTGAGATGAGCGCTCACCTCAGTCTCACCCACCGGCTCATCGCCGCGTCGATCAAGCATCGGCTGGCTGTCATCGTCGGCACGCTCGTGCTGGCCGCCGGCGGCTCGTGGGCGTTCTTCACGATGAACGCCGATGCCTTTCCCGACCTGACGCCGAATCAGGTGCTGGTCATGACGACGGTCCCCGGGCTCTCACCCGAGGAGGTTGAGCAGCAGGTCACGTACCCGATGGAAGTCACGATGCTTGGGCTTCCGCGCACGCTCAGCGTGCGCTCGGCGTCCAAGGCGTCGCTCTCGGTGGTGACGATCACCTTCGAGGATGACGTCGATTTCTACTTCGCGCGCAATCTCGTGCAGCAGCGGATGCAGGACGCCATGGGCCAGCTCCCCGACGGGGCGGAGCCGATGCTCGGCCCGCCGTCCACCGCCATGGGCGAGGTGTTGCAGTACCTCGTCGAGTCCACCGGCGACGCGCGCGACACGCTCTCGCTGATCGAACTCTCGAATGTCCAGGAGTATCTGATTCGCCCGCTGCTGCGCACGGTCCCGGGCGTGGCCGACGTGAACTCGTGGGGCGGGATGGACCAGCAGTACGAAGTGCTGGCCGACCCGGCAAAGCTGGCCGGTTATGGTGTGACGCTCGCGGACCTCGAGGCGGCGCTCGCAGGCAACAATGCGAACTTCGGCGCCGGGTATATCGAGGACCGGAATGAGCGGCTCTCGATTCGCGGGCTGGGGCGCGTTGCCGACTCGGCGGGGCTGGCCAATGTCGTCGTGTCCACGCGGGGCACGACGCCCGTGCTGATTCGCGATCTGGCGCGCGTCAGCATCGGGCCGCGGCCGCGGTTTGGCGCGGTGACCCGCGATGGGCGCGGTGAGGCGCTCTCGGCGACGATCCTGATGCTGAAGGGTTCAAATGGACATGAGGTCGTCAGGCGGGTGAAGGAGCGACTCGACGAGATCCGCCCGCTCCTTCCGGCCGGGATCGCGATCCGCACCTTTTATAGTCAGGGCGACGTCGTTGACCGCACGACGGCGACGGTGTTCCGGAATCTGACCGAAGGTGCGCTGCTCGTGGTCGCCGTGCTCCTCCTCTTCCTCAGGAACTGGCGGGCCTCATTGCTGACGGCGTCGGTCATTCCACTCGCGCTACTCGTGGCATTCATCGCGATGCGATTCTTCGGGGTGACCGCCAACCTGATGAGCCTGGGTGCGCTCGACTTTGGGCTGATCGTCGACGCAAGCGTCGTGATGATGGAAAACTTCATGCGTCGCGTGACCGCTGAGCGGGCTGCAGCAGAAGCCGCACCTGTGGACCAGCGCGATCTCCTGCGCGACGCAGCATTCGAGGTTGGGCGGCCCATCGTATTCGGAATGGCCATCATCATCGCCGTGTACATCCCGATTTTCACCCTCGAGGGACTCGAAGGCAGGATGTTCCGGCCGATGGCGTTTACCGTGTGCGCCGCAGTGCTTGCTTCGCTTCTGCTGGCGTTGGCGTACATCCCGGCAGTGTCGTCGTACCTCTTCGCGCGAATGAAGCCAGGCAGCCACGACGATGCGCGCTGGTTTGTCGCGCTGCGTTCGCGATACCAGGGATGGCTCGCGTGGGCGCTCACCCATCGGGTGTCCGTGGTCGGCACCGCGGCTGCGGCGCTGGTTATCGCCGTGGCATCGCTGCGTTTCATCGGTACCGAGTTCATGCCGAAGCTCGACGAAGGCTACCTGCTCATCGAAACACGCCGCGCGCCAAGCATTTCGTTGGGTGCGGGGATTGCGGTATCGGAGGAGATCGAGCGCACGCTGCGAAAGTTTCCCGAGGTCGCCACGGTCAACACGAACCTCGGGCGCCCGCGCGAGGCCACCGAGACGATGCCGCTCAACGAAGGCGACGTCTACATCAACTTTGCGCCACGCAGCAACTGGCGCGTGCGGTCGATGGATGAGTTCCTCGAGCAGGCTGATTCGGCGCTCGCTGAAATCCCCGGTCTCAGCTTCGAGTTCAGCGCGCCGATGCGGATGCGCCTCGACGAGGTCATCTCAGGGGTGAAGACCGACCTTGGCGTAAAGGTGTTCGGCGACAGTCTGGCGCTGCTCAACCAGAAGGCCGACGAGGTGTTGGCGGTGATGCAGTCGGTTCGCGGTGCCGAGGATGCGTTCGTGAGTGTCACCGACGGTGCAATGCAGCTTGACGTCGACCTCAATCGTGCGGCGATGGCCCGGTATGGGCTGCGCGTGGCTGATGTGCGCGAGGCCGTGGAAACAGGTGTCGGCGGGATGCAGGCGACCACCGTGGTCGATGGCCGGCGGCGATTTCCCGTTGTCGTGCGGCTCGAGGCAACGCACCGGGCGACGCCGGACCTCGTTGGGCAGCTGCGCTTGCGCACGGCGACCGGCGGTACGGTGACGCTGGCGCAGGTCGCGACGTTGCGCACGGTGGAGGCGCCCGAGGTGATCAATCACGAAGCCGGGCGTCGTTTCGTGGTCGTGCAGGCGAATGTGCGTGACCGTGACCTGGGCGGGCTGGTGGCCGAACTGCGGCGTGAAATCGCGGCGCGCGTCGAGCTGCCGCCCGAGTACTACGTGACCTTTGGTGGCCAGTTCGAGAATCAGGCCCGCGCGATGACGCGGCTCGGCGTGATCGTGCCGGTGGTGCTGCTGCTCATCGGGGTACTGTTGTATGCGAGCTTCGGCACCGTGCGGCACGTGATGGTGGTGATGCTCAATGTGCCGTTCGCGCTCGTGGGTGGGATCGGCGCGCTCTGGCTGCGGGGGCTCAATCTCAACCTGAGCGCGTCGGTGGGATTCATCGCCCTCTTTGGCGTGGCGGTGCTGAACGGTGTGGTGCTGCTCACGTATATCAACCAGCTTCGGGCCGGCGGCCTTTCCGTACTCGACGCGATTCGACAGGGTACCGAGGGCAGGTTTCGGCCCGTGCTGATGACAGCGCTGGTGGCGAGTGTCGGGTTCATTCCGATGGCGCTCTCCACGAGCGCGGGCTCGGAGGTGCAGCGACCGCTCGCCACGGTGGTGATCGGCGGGCTGATCTCCTCGACGATTCTGACGCTGATCGTGATGCCGACGGTGCTGGCGTGGGTGGAGGAGCGGGCGGCGAGGCGGGTCGCATGACGTCTCAGCGGAACGCTCATTGGCCAGTGATCTGCGCTCTCGACGCGCCCAGCCGAACATGAACAACCGCCGTCGTCCCGTCACGACTAGCGCGTTCAAGCGAATGGTGTTAGCTCCGGCGTCAGCGGCGGCGGGCCAGTATCGGCTGGTGGCCGAGGCGATTGACGGCGACGAAGTGGCGGCGCTGGAGGTCATGGTACATGCCGCCACGTCGGCGATGGGAGCGATGCTCCTGCGCGGCTCGCAGGCCATTCCCCTGGAGGAGCAGTCATGAGCTCGACGAAGCGTTCGCGCCGGTTTGGCGCAGCAGTCGCCGGTGCAGTTGCGGCGACTCTGGTCTCTGCAGCAGTGCTTGCGGCACACGATTTCTGGCTCGTTCCGAATGCGTTGACGTTTGCGGCGGGCGGGTCGGTCGAAGTACTCGGCCAGTCGGGTTCGTCGTTCCCTAAGAGCGGCGGCGTCACGCAGCCAGCGCGGGTCGCCGAAGCCCGGATTGTCGGCCGCACGAGCGACCAGCGGATCACGGATTTTTCGGTGAGTGGGAAGTCATTGAAACTCACGCACAAGCCGGTAGCCGCGGGCCAGTACGTGGTGGGCGTATCGCTCGTGACGGTAACGGCCAAGACGACGCCGGCCGCTCTCCAGCGATACATCGCGCTCGAAGGCGCGCCCGAACTTGCAGCTCGCTACGAGCAGGAAGGGAAGTACCCGAAGGTGGACAGCGTGTCGCGGATCACGGCGAAGTACGCCAAGACGATTGTCGAAGTCGGGTCGAACGGCGCGCGCGCGTTCGACAAGGTGCTGGGGCAGGCGCTTGAGATCGTTGCGCTCGATGACCCGGCGCACACGCATGTGGGCGGCACGATGCGCGTGCGACTCCTTTTCCACGGCAAGCCGGTGTCGAACGCGCACCTTCGCGCCGGCTGGGGCTCACCGGCGGCCGTGCACGACACGACGGCGGGGCCGGTCATGCCGTCGCGTCCCGACCAAGTCATTGTCACTGACGCCGACGGTGTGGCCAAAGTTGCCGTCTCCGAAGCCGGACTCTGGAACGTGCGCACGGTGTATGGCGCCGCGATGCAGGGAATGCCGGAGCATTGGGAGGTGTTCTTCTCGACGATGGTGTTCAGTGTGAGCGCTGGCATGGGCGGCGACAACAGCGATGTCGAAGCAATGGCCCCGCCAATCGTGACTGACTCCGCCGATGTGGCGGCGGTTGTGGCCAAGTTCCACGCCTCGCTCGCGGCGGGCGACAGTTCTGCGGCTCTGGCGCTGCTGGCGGATGATGTCACAATCCTTGAGAGCGGCGGGGTGGAGACCAAGACCCAGTATCGTACAGGGCACATCAACGGCGACATGTCATTCGCCAAAGCAGTGCCCAGCGTGCGCACGGTGACCGGCGTGCGGGTTCGCGGCGACGCGGCATGGGTGACATCGTCCAGCGTGACGCAGGGCGAATCCAACGGCCGCCAGATAAACTCAACCGGCGCGGAACTTGTCGTGCTCACTCGTGATGGCGGCGCGTGGAAGATCCGGGCTGTGCACTGGTCTTCGCGCGCACGGCGCGCTGCACCATGACGCACTCTGCAGACCATTGGCGCCAATGGCGCCAATGGCGGCAGTGCGCACGGCCGTCCGGCGGCCGGTCCCCATGCCCGGCCGGAGGCTCCATCCGAGCACGCGCCGCGAGTGGTAGTCCATGATGATGGCGGGATAGAACCAAGGCCCCGCGATCACGAGATACGAGATGTCTCCGACCCAGATCTGGAGCGCGACGGTCGTCTTCTGGCCGCGCAGGAGATTCGGATGCTGGCGAAGAATCGATCCACGCCGGTCTTGGCGCGACAGCCGCGGACGGCCCGGGGCATGTGACACCGCAGTCGTTAGGGAGAAGTGTCAACCACGATGGAGCACGATCCCCAGCCAGCCTCATCGGCTTGTTATGCGTCCTCACTGCGGTTGCCCAGGAACCTGAGCCATAGAAAACCAATGATTCCTGCGGTCAGCGAAGCCAGAAGGATCGCCATTTTTGAGGCGTTTACGTTCTCGGCATGTCCAGCAAAGGCAAGATTCGCAATGAAAATGGACATGGTGAACCCGATACCACCAAGAATCCCTGCGCCGATAATGTGCCGCCAGCTCAGATCGGGCGGCAAGCGGCATATGCCGCTTGCAACAGCCGCCCAACAGAGCAGCGACACCCCCAGAGGTTTACCCACAATCAAACCCGCGGTGATGCCCAGGCTGTTTGAGCTGCTCAGTTCCTGCATCCAATCCGCGCTGACGAAGATGGCAGTATTGGCCAGTGCGAAAAGCGGCAGGATGATGAACGCGACCGGTTTGTGGAGAAAATATTCGAGCCGGTGCGAGGGCGACGCCTCGCCGTCGGCCTTGGCGGAGAACGGGATGGCAAAGGCGAGCATCACGCCGGCGACTGTCGCGTGAACACCTGATTTGAGCATGAGAAACCACATCAACGCGCCGCCCAGCAGATAAGGGGTCAGCGACATCACGCGGAAAAGACGATTCAAACCACCGAGCAAAGCCCAGACGGCAAGCGCCGCCACCAGGTACCCAACCGACAGTTGCGCGGTATAGAACACCGCAATGACGACAATTGCGCTCAAATCATCAATGACGGCGAACGCAACCACGAACACCTTGAGCGACGGCGGAACCCGGTTTCCGAGCAGGGCCAGAACGCCGAGCGTAAAGGCGATGTCTGTTGCCATCGGAATGCCGATTCCGGCTCGCGTCGGCGTCCCCGCGTTGAACGAGAAATGAATCAGTGCAGGTACAGCAATTCCGCCGAAGGCCGCAAACGTCGGCAGTATGGCGTTCCGGAGGTTGGACAGTTCGCCGCTGTAAAGCTCGCGTTCGAGTTCCAGGCCGATGAGTAGAAAGAAAATTGCCATCAGCGCATCGTTGATCCAATGCTCCAGGCTGAGACCGACGACCCGGATTTGCCACCCACTGGCATAATCCGGGCCGAGTGAGGAGTTCGCAATCAGGAGCGAGATGGCGGTACAGGCAATCAGCAGAATCCCACTCGACCTTTCTGAGTGAGCAAACTTCTGGAATGTGCCTGACAAGGTTCTCGGGTCCAGGGGCATGAGCTTCTTTAGAGAAAAACTTCAAACACTGATCAATCTCTAGATGGAAGCATAACGGGAATGAGACAGTCTTTTTAGACTGCGTACCGCGAGTATCAACGGACGACGAGCGCGTTCGTGCTCTGGTTCCGAAAGGCG
>Ga0049084_10001292_pt1 | contig 10344 bp, 12 predicted proteins | sample GreLakmeON33MSRF_FD_66720 | JGI IMG/M metagenome (GOLD analysis project Ga0049084, IMG submission 66720) | Freshwater lentic microbial communities from great Laurentian Lakes, MI, USA - Great Lakes metaG ON33MSRF | ecosystem: Environmental > Aquatic > Freshwater > Lake | place: Great Lakes... | reverse complement strand
TCTTAGGTGTCATTGGACTTTTCTTCAGTGACAGAACCATTCAACAACCAATGTTCACCGGATTTCATTTTGATAAAATGGCGGGTTCACTTTTTCCATTTTTATTTGTCACCATTGCCTGTGGCGCATGTTCTGGTTTTCACGGTTTAGTTTGCTCGGGAACCACCTCTAAACAAATTGATAAAGAATCTCACCTTCATCCTGTGGGTTATGGAGCAATGCTGGCCGAAGGATTTGTAGCCTTAGTTTCATTAGGCATTATCATGATGATGGCGCCTCATGAAGTTACTGGACTCAAGCCGGGCACAATTTATGGTCGTGGTATTGGAGAATTTCTAACCCTTATTATTGGAAAAAATCATTTACCCTTTGCTATGACTTTTGGGGCCATGGCCTTTTCTACTTTTGTCTTTGATACCCTGGATGTGTCTACCAGATTAGGAAGATATTTAGTTGAAGAATTGACAGGCCTTTCTGGAAAAGTTGGAGCAATCCTCGGAACATTCATTACGATTGCGCCTGCGGCCTTAATATTAATGAACACAACCTCTGGTATGTGGGCACAATTCTGGACATTATTTGGAGCGGCCAACCAATTATTGGCCGCCCTGACTTTACTCGTGATTTCAGTGTGGTTACATAAAAACAATAAACGCCTGGCATTCACTTTAATACCAATGGTATTTGTTTTGATCACAACCTTGGTTGCCCTGATTCAACTGGCCCGAAGTAACTGGGAGAAATCTTCAGGAATAGATCTACTGCTGGTAAATTCACTCACCTCCATGGGACTCATTATGCTTTCAATTTATTTGGTAACTGTGTCTTTGGGTAAAATGCTTAAAACGAGGAATGTGTATTGAGTGGAGATGGATAGTATTCCCTGGCCAAATTCAGAAAATCCGAAAGATCGATAGGTTTGATGAGTATTTTTAAGTTCTCCAGATCATATTCATTCTTATCCGGAATTCGTGCTGTAACAAGTGCGATTGGGATCTTGCCAAGTGATTCTGGAAATTCATTTCTAAGAGTTTTGATAAAATCAATACCGCTCATTCCTGGCATTGTATAATCTACCACTATCAAACAGGGATAATCTTTCGGAGAGAGTTTAGATAAGTATTCAAGGGCTACAATTCCATTTTCAAGAGGTAGAGTTTTGATGTCCTCAAACTCCAGAGCATAACACATAACTGATCTGACATCTTCATCATCATCTATAATACAAATTGGTTTGTTCATGGTGCATTCCCTTTTTTAAGCACCACCTTGAAGGTAGAGCCTTTAGCTATATCACTTTTCACAAGAATCTCTCCTCCATGTGCCTGGACGATTTCTTGTGCAATAAATAAGCCCAGTCCTATGCCGCTTACTTCAGAAGCTGGTATGGCCCGTTGAAAATAATTAAAAATTCTTTTTTTATCTTTTTCACTTATTCCATATCCAAGGTCAGTCACAGAAAAAAAGATTGTCTCTTTCCTCTGGGTCAATTTTACTTCGATTGGTAGCTTCTTACCATACTTAACAGCATTATCTAAAACATTGGAGAAAACTTGTTCGATTCGTTTTTTATCGCCAATAAATAAAATATTTTCTTTTAATTTGACAGAAAATTGTTGTAAAGGATGTTCAATAAACTGGTGCTTTAAGACTGAATTAACAGTTTCACTTAAATTAAATGGTTCCTTTAAATAATGCATCTGATTTGAACGAATGCGGGAAATATCAATCATTGCATCAACTAACTTCCCCATGCGATTGGCCTGACTTTCCATTTGCTCAACCAGGGCATCAACTTGCTTTTTTTCATAGTGAGTGACCGTGTTTTTGATCGAATTTCTTTTGAACACCTGAGCGTGAAGTTTTAAAGCAGTTAATGGTGTTTTTAACTCATGACTGGCAATAGTCAAAAATTCTTCGCGGTAAAACAATAATTCCATCAAGGATTCAATTGATAGGCCCTCTTTGGGTAGCGCTGATTGTTTGATAAAATTCATAGAAAGCTGTTTAGCAGAAAGCCAAAAAAAAGTACATCTCAGACCCTAATGACTAACCTAAAAGTAATCATAAGACCTCTTGATATTTCCTTCATTTGACTCATTCTTAATGACGGCAGAAGCTTATTTCAGTTCTTTAGAAGTTAAGAAAAACTAATAAAGGAGAAGAGTATGAAAGCACTTGTATTTCATCGTCCAAAAAAAGTTTCTGTGGATACTGTTCCAGACCCCAAAATACAGGCAGATTCCGATGTCATTATTAAAATCACTTCCACCGCGATTTGTGGCTCTGATTTGCATATCTATAACGGTCTGTTTCCATAACTGCGAAATATGGTTCTTGGTCATGAGATGATGGGTATTGTTGAAGAAGTGGGGTCAAAAGTTAAGAACCTGAAAAATGGTGACAGAGTAGTTGTCCCTTTTCCCATTGCCTGTGGTCGCTGCTGGTTTTGTGAACATCAATGGCCGACACATTGTGAAAATTCAAATGAAAAAAATTATGGACCTGAAGGTGGAATACTGTCTCAAAAAGGGGCAGGTCTGTTTGGATACACTGATCTCTATGGTGGTTATGATGGTGGACAAGCTGAGTATGCAAGAATTCCTTTTGCAACTTTTGGTCCTCGGAAAGTTCCAGAAGGCTTAACAGATGAACAAGTTTTATTTTTAACAGATATTTTTCCCACCGGATGGGCTGCTATTGATAAGGCCAATCTCCAAGGGGGAGAAATAGTCGCAGTATTTGGATGTGGCCCAGTTGGAATCATGGCCCAAAAGGCGGCCTGGATTCGCGGCGCCAGTCGGGTGATAGGCATAGATCTTCTGGACTATCGCTTAGAAATTGCCAAAAAATCAGCCGGTTCAGAAGTGATCAATTTGAAAGAAGTTGACCCTGTAGAAGCGATTAGGGAGATGACCCATGGAAGAGGAGCTGATGTGGTGGTGGATGCCGTGGGAATGGAGGCGAATAGAAATATTTTGGATAAGGCATCTAATCTGGTGCACTTACAAATGGGTACAATTAATTGCCTCAAGCAATGTTTTAGTGCTGTTCGAAGAGGAGGCAAAATCAGTGTCGTAGGATTTTATGGTACCAACTACGATAACTTCCCTTTGGGACAATTTTTTGAAAAAGGGATTACTCTTTGGGCAGGAGAAGCTCCTGTTCATAATTATATAGATGAACTGGCCGCACTTGTGAGGGATAAAAAAGTCTTTCTCGATGATATCATAACTCATAAATTACCTTTGAGCGAAGCCCCTAATGCCTATCATTTGTTTAATGCTAAGGAAGATAATTGCTTAAAAGTGGTGCTCAAACCACATGGATTAGCATAGAATGGAGGTATAGAGGATTAACAATGCTAGTCTCAGTATATGACATTTCAGTGCACCAGTTTATACTTACACTTAGTAATCTCAGGCAAATTTTAATTAAAGCCGAAGCTTTTGCTCAGGCAAAAAAATTTGAAATGCCAGTGTTGTTAGAGACTAGACTTTATCCGGATATGTTTCCCTTAGGTAAGCAGATCCAAACAGCTTGTGATGCGGCCAAATTCTGTGGTTCAAGGTTAACTGATGTTACTCCTCTGGCCTTCAATGATAACGAGCAATCATTGGCCGACTATATTGCCCGCATTGACCATACCCTTGAATATTTAAACAGCTTAGAAGAAGAAGATTTCAAAAATTATAAAGAAAAGAAAATTAAATTTCCCTGGAATCAAGGTCAGGAACTGACGGGTAAAGATTATTTAATTCAATTTGCCTTGCCCAATTTTTATTTCCACGTCACTACTGCTTATAATATTTTACGAAGCTCGGGCATTGAACTGGGCAAGTCAGATTACTTAGGCAAGATTAACTGGCAATCACAAAGCTGATTACTCTGCATCCTTGGTCATCATCGCCGCTAGATTAAGCTTAGCTATCTCTGCAGCATAATTATAATTAATGGTTGAAGGTTTGTCGCACTCCATGTGATAGCACGGAGTTTTTGTGCTCCAGTTTTCAATTGTTAAAAGTGTAGGGACATTCGCATGAATGAAGGGAACATGATCACTTCCCCATGCACCGATAGTAATCTTTGTTTTCAGGCTGGTATAAGCGCCGGTGAGTTGAGAAAACCATTGGGCCAACCCTTCATATTGAGAGTCTGTTTCAAGCTCGACAATACCATTGGAGTTGTAACCAACCATGTCCATATTAATCGCCAAAACCATTTTCTTAATTTCGCCATTTTTTGTTAACAAATCAGCGTAATGCTCGGCCCCAAAGAGTCCGGATTCCTCACCATTGGTAATGAAAAAGCGAAGAGTTTTTTTGGAGTTAAAATCTTTTAACACACGGGCCACTTCTAAAAGAACAGCTACCCCACTGGCATTATCATCTGCGCCGGCAAAATTCTTTCCAACAGAATCCACATGTCCCATCAACATAATAACGTCATCTGCAGAGGATCCATTACCTACTTTATCTGCCACAATACTGCAGGCATCAGGACGGTAACAGTATTGAGAAATGCTATAACCTAAAGATGTGAGGATTTGTTTAACTTGTGCAATCGCTTTTTGATTATCAGATGAACCCACTAAACGTGTTTTATAATTAGAAAGCATTTCAACGTCATTCTTGATGGCGGCCACATCAATGCGAGAAGTAAAATCCTTAATGATTGGAGAGACAACTGAAGATTTAAGGACTATAGGTATGTAGCTCTTTACACCGCGCCCAGTGGTTAACCTGAAGTTTTTCATTATATGCGAAGGAGTGTTCTTTTTTAGATTAACTAACCAAAGACGACCATCTTGTTTAATTGTTTTAATAAAAGGTGAAAATTCTTTTACATCATGAGGGTGTGAACTCATCACTTGATAGAGTTGGGGTTTGTGAATACTGGAAAACACCAAAAAAGAACCAAGAAGTAATGTGGCCAGGTTTATTTTATCCATTGCTTTACCCCCCGAAAACTAAAAAACTCTCTCATATTAGAAACTATCAATAACGGTTTAACAATCTTATTTGCCCCAAGAATAATGCATAAATCATTCTCACAACTTCTTACAGGGGGAAAGTCTAGGCATCCCAATTGCAATCTCTTAAAACGACCAACACGGAGGAAGTCTATGAGTTTAAATTTTTTAAAAGACAAGGGAACTCCATTAGAGAAACAACGCTTCACCTGGAAAGATTTGGTGCAGAAACCAATTAGTAAACAAACAGTTCTACCTGGAGGAGCTAAAACATTTTCAACATGCCACACAAGCCATGCCGAAAAAACAGGTCTCAATGAAATGGCCGTGGAATTCAGCAGTGGGTAATGGAGCTGACGCTTAATAATAAAATTGTTTCACCTGAGGAGAATTTCACCATTGAGATTGATCAGGATGATGTGGGGTTAAAGCACTAAATTTATAAATCGTCGTTTGATGATAGAGATCTCCTGGTCTCAGAAGAGTTGAGGGAAACTCTTTGTGATTGGGTGAATCTGGAAAGTGCTGCGTCTCCAAACAGAGTCCCCTGTGTTTTTGATAGGCCTCCTTGCCTTTGCCTATGATGGATCCATCCAGAAAATTGCCGGTATAAAATTGCAGTCCCGGCTGAGTGGTATAGACTTCCATTAAAAGCCCACTCGTTGAATGAAATAAATCCGCGACTTTTTTTAGTCCTTTTTTATTTCGTAAAACATAATTATGATCATAGCCATGTTTTAATTCATTTAAGTAGAGACCGATGTTGCGCCTGGATTTAAAATTCATTCTTGCATCAACTGGCACTAACTTCCCTGTGGGGATCATTTCATCATCAATCTCTGTAAAATAATCAGCGTCAATTGTTAATTCGTGTTGAGCAATCGTTTCTTTTGGGATGCCGCTTAAATTAAAGTAAGTATGCTGTGAAAGATTTAAAAAAGTCGCCCGGTCTGTCGTGGCCTTGTAGTCAATTCGAAGTTCATTATGCTCACTTAAACTGTACTTGACTTGCACTCTTAAAGTACCAGGATACCCTTGATCTGCGTCAGGTGAAATGTATCTTAAGATTAAATTTTTTTGTCTATTTGCGTACAACCCCAAAAAACTTTATCAAAGCCTTTTATTCCCCCATGCAGATGGTGAGAATCTTGGTTAATTGTTAATTGGTAACTTATTCCGTTATAAATAAAGTGACCTTTATTAATGCGATTTGCATAACGGCCAACGATCGCACCAAAATAGGGATGTTCGTTTAAATAATCTGAAGGTTCTTCAAATCCAAGAACAATATCAGCTAATTTACCTTCAGCATCAGGCACAAAGAGATGGGAGATGATCCCGCCCCAATTAATTATTCTCATTTCAAAACCATTTAAATTTTTTAGTATGAATGATTTTAGTTCGATAATTCACCTCTCATTACAATTATTCCATGAGGAAGAGTTGTAAAAACTCATCGCGCTAGATTAAGCTCATTGCATGTACAGGAAAAAATTAATAAAACCTGACGGTCGAAATCTAATCCTCTATTCAAGATATCCCATATCAAATGACATCATTGCGACGAATCCAAAAGATGAAGGTGTTAAGGCAAATCCCCACATGCGCTGGCATCCATTACGAAAGGAATGGGTCATTTACGCGAGCCACAGGCAGAATAGAACTGATTGACTAGATCCTCTGCTTTTTCTTGAATGGATCTTCCCCAAAACTTCTCGAGTTTTTGGCGAATGCGGTGATAAAAACCGTAGTATTTATATTCGACTGTATTCAAGTATGTTAGATCTCCTGGAGGGATGTCTTCCAGATGATCATTGGAGGAGCTTATATTGCGATTAGGTTTATTTTTTTGATCTTTTAAAGCTTCTTTGAGTGGCTCATGATCTTTCCTAAAAGCGCCAAGATCAGAGAGTTTTATGTCATTTTTTGACTTCGAAGCGGAATTTTTAGAAGAACGAAATTTATCCACGACTCGAGCTTTGGTTTGCTTATCCACCTGGCGGTTTTTATCACTTAAAAAACTTTTTTCTCTTGGAGCCTCCTTACTTACTGGATCCTCAGACTGCACAATTTGTCTTTTTTGCTGACTCTTCAATTCTTTTAGAACCTTTACTTTCAATGGTTGTCGGGGTTGAGGCATTTGCGCCATTTTTGATCTTGAACTTAATTGCAAAACCATAAGGCTCAAGTGTATGAAAAGCACTAGAGAGAGGATGATGAAGTAGAGACGATTTTTGTATAACCAGAACTTTTTTTCCAGGAAAACCTCCTAGAACTTACTCATTTTAACATTTCAATTCCATAGTTTCCTGAAGAGAATCTAAATAATGTCGGACAAAAAAAGATCTGGGGAACTTTAGATAACATTTTTTGACATGGCAGGTAGAGATGTCCCAGTGCCATAAGAGAAATTTAAAATATTGGAACAGAATTTACAACATCACTCATAAAACCCATGCGTGACTCGTCGGCAAGTTTTTTATCTAAACAAATCATGGTAGATTCATTGTTTTTATATGAGTACTTATCAAGATTGAAGCTACCAGTAGAGGTCATGATGTTATCGAACATCATTTGTTTAGAATGAATGTGATTAAAGTACAGCCATACTTCAATATTTCGGCCTTTGACCACTTTTGATAAGTGTTTTCTTTGGGTTCGTCCGATTAAAGTAGAAACAAATAGTTCCAGCTTTTCAATTAATTGGGCCGTATCCATCTTGCCATTACGTCTTAAGTTACGGGCAAAATTTCGAAGCTGATGACCAGCTTCCCCCCATCCTCCATCAACTCCATTAGAAATAAAGTCAACCTTCACTCCACGCTCACCGCCGGCCAAAATGGCTTTGATAATCTGGGAATTATCATATTCATTCGTTGAATCTTCTGAGAACCGGAAAGTCGGCGAACCAATGAACATGTTGTATTTAACATTTTTTAAGATTTCAATATACGCCTTAGAAATGATTGAAGGAGTGGACGAAGTCTTAGTCCCCTGAACCAGTACACGACAAACTCCAGGGATGTTTTGCACTTCTTGACCTAACCAAGACGCATAAAGATCAGTCCCACGAAGCTTCATGAGCCTTTCTTGCCCTTGTTTTTGCACCACCAGGGCTTTATAGGCAAGCATTGTTGGATCATCATTATATCTTTGATCATTCCAGATACGAACATATTCATTAATTAAATCAGTCACGGCCGGACCAACTACGTGTACATCCTTGTCACGAGTTTGATTATTAAAGCCTGTAGAGGAATTTTCAAAATCGTGCATATTCTGACCACCGATGATGGCTTCTTCTCCGTCACGAATCCAAAATTTAGTATGGTGAACAGTAAACAATGTGCGTGGATTAAAAAAACCCTTACCCAAAGTGACCTTTACTCCACCACTGCGAAGCTTCTTGAGACATTTTTTTAAAATCAAGTTAGTCCAGACACTTTCCACAAACAGTCGCACATCAATGCCAGCACCAGCACGCTCTATCATGGCATCAATAATTTCGGAACTTGTTTCATCACAATATTGAACCATGACGACTGAATGAAAAAATCTTTTTGATTCTTTTACCATCCGTACTTTTTCTTTGAATGAAATTTCTCCATTACTTAAAAAACGCAATTTATTTCCGGCCGTCATTTCAGTCTTAGTCAATTCATCCAAACGGCGATGAAGTTCCACACCCAACAAGGGACTTTGCTCAATACTTTTGGAATCAAGTGGAGCAAATTGTTGACCATACATTTTAAGAGGCAGGCTAAATTTCCTTATTGGATTATGATTTAAAGAATGCCAATCAGATGGGTAAACATAAGGCCTTGAATAAGTTTGAGTTGACTCGCTAAAGCTTTGTGCCTGATAAAATTTTCTTTTGGCCGAGGCAAAATCAGCTGTGCCGGAATTTTGAATAAACCTTTCAACATCAGTTTCAAATAATGAATGAACAAGTGCTGGATTTCTTTCCGTAAGAATAGGGGTCGCTACATTTCGCTCTTTGTCGATTCTAAAAGAGAGCAAAGAATTTTTGGATGGTTTAACTACGCTGCCAGTTTTAGACTCCAGATAAACACTGAGGGAGCTGAAAGTTTCGATGTCCCCCAGGCCTTGAGCATAGACTGCTCCAGAAAGAACTAAACTAAGCACAATTGATAAAAACATTCTACGTCCCCACAGTAGTAGATTTACAAGGAGATGATATATGTTAACGTTTTGATATGTCAGACTAAAAATGACTTTTCGGGCAACGCGTTAAGCATTTGTTCGGGTGATTGGGGACATACTATTCAAATATGGCTTTTTTGAATGTACCGTCCCAACTGAAAAGAGAAATATTCGGTTCGATAGTTGTTTTAGTGACCACTTTATCAGCTTTCTTAACTTTCCAGACTCCATTCACTCGAATCAAATCAAGAGGATAATGAACGTATTTAAGAGGATCTTTACTTGTCATAAGTGAAAAAGAAAAAGATCCACCCTTATCCTTTGAAAGAACTGTACCAGATTTAGTTTCAAGCATTAGAGGATGATTTTTTTCACCTTCAACCTTAAAGGCTACAGAGTCACCTTTATTAAACTGTTCCACAGTTTTGGTTTCTTGCATGGCCTCACCATCACTATCTTTGTAATCCAAACGAATCCCGATTAGATTTCCAGAGGCATCCGTTAAAACCCTTACAGCACCTGAACCGTCATGATTAACTTTTATGCTGATTACTCTAGTACCTAGTGGTTCAGTGAAACCAACCATTGCTTCAACTAATTCAAGTGCAGTTTTAGACATACTTGAGTCTATAGGACAGTTCTCAACTGCCAGGACGCTGCAAGTGCAAAGCATTGAAAATAAGAGAAAGGCTTTGGTAATAAAATTAAAACCCATGCGAGTATTCTAGACTGGAATTTTGTTTCACTCAAAGATAGGCAAGAAATTAGCATTTGGACAAAATTAAGATGTTGGGTCTTATGAGTCACGTTCAAACTAGGAAGGAAACGGAGGTTCCTATGCTCGAAGAATCTCAAGCAAGACGCTCAGAAGAAGTCTGGCCACCCCTGGCCTATGAAAAATGGAAGGATACTTATATCACCCTTCACATGTGGACTCAGATTGTAGGAAAGATTGAACTTAAACTCAATCCTTTGGTAAATCATTGGTGGGAAACTGCCCTTTTAGTTACACCTCGGGGATTAACCACCTACCCCATCTATTACCAAAACCGATGCTTTGAAATTGAGTTCAATTTTTTTGAACATCTCTTAAAAATATCTGTCTCTGACGGAACCAACCGAAGTATGTCTCTCTACTCTCTTTCAGTATCAGAATTTTATCATGAATTAATGAGGCTTTTAGCTGAACTTGGGATCAGTATAAAAAT
>Ga0049084_10001290_pt1 | contig 10346 bp, 9 predicted proteins | sample GreLakmeON33MSRF_FD_66720 | JGI IMG/M metagenome (GOLD analysis project Ga0049084, IMG submission 66720) | Freshwater lentic microbial communities from great Laurentian Lakes, MI, USA - Great Lakes metaG ON33MSRF | ecosystem: Environmental > Aquatic > Freshwater > Lake | place: Great Lakes... | reverse complement strand
TTGGCCGAGTCAATCGCTTCACGACGCAACCGTGTGGGTCATTTTGGCAGCGGTCATAGCAACGATCTATTCGGGAGTGGAGTATTTCATCGTTGCATGGCGAGTGGTTCAAAAACAAGGAGAGAAGCGATCATGAGTGCAACTGAAGGCACGTTCAATTTCGGAACGCTTCTTGTGGGCACTGTTGCGGTGAGTCTCAGCGTGAGCATGGTGCTATTGATCTTAAAAAGACTCCTACGAGGGCAGAACGTTGTTGCGGCAGTCAGTCATTCGCCTGTTTCTTGGACTGGGACAGATGTTTGTGTGGCATTTATGATCATGATTGGGATGCAACTCGGTGGGGTCATACTGATTCGCTCTTTTGTCGGTCCCAGTATCGAGACTCGACCAGTCGATCTTGCTGCGTCGATTTGCTCGACAGTGTTTGCGGTTGTGTGCACGATTGGTTTCTTCTTGAAACGTGGTGCGACATTGTCGATGCTTGGATTGAGCCTGCTGCACTGGCGACAAGACGCGTGGAGAGCGATTGCAGGCCTTGCTCTGGTAGTGGCACCGTTACTGACGCTGGCCGGTGTGCTCGATTCAATCGTTCCGTACCACCATCCGATTATTGATTTTCTCAAAGCGCATCAAGATGCCACCGTCACAGCCATGATCGTGCTCTCGGCAGTTGTCGTCGTGCCGATTGCAGAAGAACTCTTGTTTCGACGAATTTTACAAGGCTGGCTTGAGACTCGTGAGGCACAGCGATCAGGCTGGGAAGGCCCTTTGCCAATGACTTCTTACAGCAAAGGATGGGGAAGCATCGCTGTGGCATCTTTATGCTTTGGTCTTGCACATTACGGACAGGGAGCGGCATGGATTCCACTGACGCTTTTTGGAATGGTTCTTGGATGGTCGGTCTCTCAAACGGGTAGACTGTTTTCAGCTATATTGCTGCACGGAGCGTTTAATTGCGTGAGCGTGGTGATTTGTCTTTTGCAGAACAATCAGGCCAGTTGATCGACGACAGTCCTCAGATCAAGCGATTCATGCGGGTAGGGATAATCGTCTTATCGCAAATCGTTCTTGGCTGATTTGGAACCCACGTGACACAATTTTAGAGTCCGTAATCGTTACGGCCCGTATGTGGTAATCAGTTCTCGGAGAAGCTACCCGCTGATGTCTGCTCGAGAGAATCCTTCAATCCTGCAGCGAGTTGGGGACGTTGGCGTCTACGTTCTGGTGCGTGTGGCGATCTGTATTATCCAATCGCTGCCTCGCGAGTGGTGTGAGCGCCGTGCTCGAAAATGGTCTGACATACTCGCCAACCGCATCAAAATACGGCGCCAGGTCGTGCGAGAAAATCTGAGGCAAGCCTTTCCTGAAAAAACTGAAAAGGAGTGTCGCGAAATTGCTTGTGGAATGTGGGAGCATCTGTTGCTCATGATTGTTGAGATCGCTCATGCTGAGCGGGTTATTCGTACAACAACATGGCGGCGCCACCTTAAAATTCACAATATGCCGCAGTTTATTCGAACGCTTTGGTTGGATCGACCGAAGATAATTGTGTCGGGGCACTGTGGAAATTTTGAACTCGCTGCTTTTCTTTTCGGCCTCTTTGGTTTTCGCGTCTATTCGGTGGCCCGAGAACTCGACAACCCGCTGCTGGACAATTTTATAACGAGGTTCCGTGAGTCTAGGGGCCAGCGGATGCTTCCGAAAAAGGGGAGTGCGCCAGATGTTTCGGCGGTACTTGTTGATAATGGAATCATCGGATTACTTGGGGATCAGTATGCCGGACAAAAAGGCTGCTGGGTCGATTTTTTCTCTCGTCCGGCAAGCGTTCACAAGGCAATTGGGATTTTTTCGTTGACCAGTAATGCACCGTTACTGGTCTGTTCGGCGACTCGTAGAAATCGACTTTTCGAATTCGATTTAAGGCTTGAGGGAGTTGCCGATCCGCAGCAACAGCACCCCGCTACGGTCAATGCTCAGGCTCTTTCACAGTGGTTTACAACGCTGTTGGAACAGGCCATTCGGCGTGCCCCGCAACAGTACTGGTGGGTGCATCATCGCTGGCGTGGTGAGCCTCCAAAAGCGAGAGTAAAACCGCCAGCACACATGATCTCACAATGAATTGCTCCTACAATTGTTTTACGAGTCGCGACGCAAACGTTCACGTCGCACTCATTTTTAATACGACGCTTTCTTCTTGGCTTATTGTGAACTATGAGTAGGTGGATTCCTGTTGCATTGATCAGTGATTGCCCGGAAGGGGAATGCATTGAGCGGATTGTCGAGGGACGCGTTATCGCGCTGGCACACACGTTGACTGGTTGGTACGCAGTTGACGGCGTCTGTGCACATCAGGGCGGACCTCTTGGAAATGGAACCCTCTGTCAAACGCTCCTTACATGCCCCTGGCATGGTTGGCAGTTTGATGTGGCTACCGGCCAGAATCGTCTTTCCAGCGCCGTGCGTCAGCAGGTTTGGGAAGTACGGCAAGACGATGAACAAGTGTATGTAAATTTTGGTGAATATCCGGAAGGGTAGTGCGAGTGATTGAATACCGTACCTTTCGAAATGGGGATCCCCCTCATATTGCTGATACCTGGGCTCGAGCCACCCTCGGACCGTGGACGATGTCCCCGCTCACGTCGGCCCTCTTGGAAGACAGAGTTTTTTCCAGAACTTATTTCGATCCACAGGGACTGTTTGTTGCGACCGAAGATGGAAAAATTGTTGGCTTTGCTCACGCGGCACGAGGTCCCGATTCAAGTGGCAGCGGGCTTTCTTTGACGGAGGGAACAACTCTGCTTGTGATCGTCGAGCCGCATCAAGATCGTGAAGGCATTGCCGATGAACTCCTTCGACGGTGCGAACGCTTTTTAATAGATCGTGGCGTGAGCGTTCTGTTCGGGGGTGGAGATGCCTCTCGTCGGTGTTTCTATTTTGGACTTTACGGCGGTGCAGATCTTCCGGGGATTCTCGACTCACTGCCAGATATGAAGAATCTATTTCTTCGCGCAGGATATAGCGAGTCGAAACGAATATCGATTCTGTCACGTTCGATTATTGGATATCGTCCAAAAGTCGATCGGCTGCAGATCGCCATCAAACGCAAAACACAGCTGAAATCTTTTGATATGCCTGCATTTCGAACCTGGTGGGAGGCGGCAAGTCTTTCGGGTATTGGTTTGCGAAGATATGAACTGTTTAACGCCTCCGCAGAACTGCTCGGCGCTTGCACGATCTGGGACATGCAGCCGTTTTCGTCGTCTCGATCAACTGCAGTTGCAGGACTTTTAAGCGTTGACATCATGGGCACTCGCAGGCGCGAAGGACTTGCGTACTACCTTGTGGCTTGGGCGATGCACGACTTAGCAGCTCAAGGAGTTGCTCAGATCGAGACGCAATCTCCCTGCTGCAATGCAGCGGCGATGCATCTGTTTGAGAAGCTCGGGTTTATAGAACTCGAAAGAGGTACCGTCTTTCGGAAGGAGATCGCATTGTAATCTTGAGACGGTATTACTTTTCGGAATGAATGTTCAAGTTTTGAAGGTGCTCCACTAAGTCCTTATGAGACGAGGGATTTATTCGGGAGAGTCGCAATGACAGAGGAGGGGTGTGCACATCCTTTCTCAGGTCCCGCAAGAAATCTTCAAGTGCCGTACGCCGTTCGGGTGTTGTGCGTAGCATCAAGTACGACCAAGCCCAAGCTTCAGCGTAGTGATCCTGCGTAAGGTCTCCTGCGTTTTTAATTCGCTCCAGACGTTCTAAATCCGGTTGCCAGGTTCCTTCCAAGAGTCTGCCGGTGAGATTCGCCAGATGCTCTGCGTGAAGTCCTCCTGTGACGCGAGGAACTTCAAAGAATTCTGCGAGTCCTTCATCAAGCCACAAAGGAATGTTTGGAACAACCGCGTGCACGTATCCGTGAGTTGTCTCATGTCGTAGATCTTCTGCGATCCTATCTTGCCAAGGCGCAAAAACCGCAAGTGACGTATCGGTTTCGACAAAAAATGCGCGTCTGGTGGGAAATTGTGGGAAGTGAACCGCAGCATACTCAGAGTAACTCTTTGTATCGTGAAAAAGATACAGATGAACAATCTCGTCGGATACCGGAAGATCAAGTTCTTGACTGACTGTAATGCGAAGAGACTCGAGTTCTCTGACGAGACGGTGATGGCTCGCGAGTGGAAAATCGGCATGAATAACGAGTTGTTCTGCATGAATTTCCGATGCATCAGGCAGACCGATCGGTTGTGTGAGCATCATCGATGCGCACCCTCCCACCACCACGACAATTGTCAGAGTGATTATCAAACAAACTGTTCGCTGCGTGCTGGGCATCAAGTCTGGTTGCAGAGGAACTTATGGAGCGGGCGAACGCTCGAAAAGGAAAAAGGCGTTGGGTTAAAATCCATGTGCCACGGATGGACCGACGGTGACTGTAGCGATCGCGTGGCCTGTCACCAATGGCGTTCAAACAGCTTAAAAAGGCCATTGATTCGATTATGGATTATGCAAACGATTTCTGTGTAGATTTGTTTCCAATGAATCGAGCACCCCGTTGAGTACGTCGAGTGCTACTGGCCGAGAAAGAACAGCCGCAGCACCTGCCCGACGGGTGCGTTCACTCGAGTGCCCTCGAGGAAAGGATTCCAGCAGCACAATCAACGCGTGAGGCATGTTGGCCGAGAGCAGTTCAAGCCACGCCAGGTCGGTGGCGCGAATGTCTTCAAGATCCCAGAGAATAATGTCAAACGACTCATCGAGCGGAGGATGGTCGCCCAAAAAAGAAACAGCTTCTCGACCGGTCGCTTTGACAAGATCAATCAAGCCATCAAGGTCGATACTCCGACGAGCCACCACAGCAATTGAACTTACTCTTGGTAGACCGTGAAAAAGTTTGTAACGACCAAGGGAGAGCGATGAAAGCAACCTCTCTTCTCTTCGAGAAGTTGTGGCAATTCCGTAAACACCCGGTTGATTGTGATTCAATTGCTCAAGCCATTCACCAACGCGCCCCGCAACGTCGTACCAGAATAGATCATCAACTCCTCCGAGCATTGGACCGCTACGTCGTTTTCCATCGGCCAGACTTCCAAGCACGGAAACCACTGGGGTCAGCGGCCAACTCGACACGATCAACGCGACGTCCTTCTCGAGCCACATTCCAGCATGCTCGCATGCTAAAAGACACAGTGTCGGCATTCGATCGTGACTTAATCTGGCCTCGTATACATCCTCTGGTGTTTTGAAAGTCAGGATCGTCACGTGGGCCTTCAACCAGTCAAGGGCAATCGAAAGCTCTGGGTGGTCAGTTGTGCCCACCCAGAACGCCAGGAGCGGAGGCTCGCATCGAGGTGTCTCAGCACCAGCGCTGAGAATGGCGTTGACAGGCATGTTTTCGACCGGCGTTGTTTGATGAGTCACCATCGCAGAATTTCTCGAGAGTGGTGGAAGCGATTGCAATTGTGTTTTCATGAAACACTTACGCAACTTCGGATTCAAATCTCAATTGATGCACTACGGAGATCGAAAAATCTGCCGCGATTCATGATCGTATGCAGGAGCGTAACTCGAGGCACTTCAGCGAGGCAAGGCGAAATGGCGGTGGTGGGTCATGTTGGTAAGATTTTCAAAAAAAAGAATCTGGAATCAGTCTTGACCATTTCTGGCTGTCATACACAAATAGCGACTCGCCTGAGATGACTTTCAGCGAACCCGACTTCAAGGACGAATTCGGGATGAACGAGGGATGTACAAACATCCCGGGAATCGGAGATATCTATGATTCATCTGCACGAGGATTCTTTTTCTGCCCGTGTTCCGTTTGCTCTTTCGCAGGTTTTAAAAAGGCACCATTTGTTCTCGGCATCACAATGGATTCATTGTGATGAAATCATGGTTTCGGATATGCACGATGATCCAATAAATTGTCGGCGTGGTGATATTTTTATTGCCCGAGAGACCGGCGACGGCGATGGCCATGATCGAGTAGCCGAGGCGATCAGTCGCGGTGTTGCAGGAATTGTTGCAGAACGGATGGTGGTTACCGGTGGAGTTCCACTCTGTTTAGTGCCGGATTCAACACGTGTTTTTTCTGCAATGTCGCACGCGTTCTATAAATATCCTGCTGATCGCCTCCAACTCATCGCAATCACCGGAACCAGCGGGAAAACCAGCACGACTTGGACTTCCGCGAGTGTTCTGGCTGAATCCGGCCTTGCCGTCGGTGTTGTCAGCGATCTTGGTGTCTTCGATTCGACAGGATATGAACCGAATCCAGGAAATCTGGAACACCCCAAAACGTTTTCGAGCATTCTGTGCAAACTTGTTCAAAGCGGTTGCACTCACGTAGTGGCTGAGATTTCTAGCCAAATGCTTGCACAGCAGGTTCTCGAAGGTGTTACGGTCGATACGGCTGTTATTACCAATCTTGCCGATGCTCACGAAGATTTACACGGATCCAGACGAGCCTATCACGCATTAAAGGCGCGTTTAGTCCACAGTTTATCCCCTACCGGATGCCTTATTGTGTGTGCTGATCAACGGCGTGGTCGAAGTCTTCGGGAGCGATGGGATGGATTGTCTCTCTCGACGGGTCTTCAGTCGCCCTGCGATGTGGAGGGAACGCTTCTCGAGCGAAGTCTCGATGGCCAAACATTTCTTCTTCGAATTGCAGGACATGTCGTGCCGGTGTGCGTACCATTGCCCACAGCCGCCTGCGCAAGAAATTGCCTCCAGGCTGCAGCTGTTGGCTTGCGATACGGCGTCGCGATTGAAAAGATTGCGTCCGGAATCGAATCGTCAGCAAATATTCCAGGTCGTCTTGAAAGGCTCAACCGCGGACAGGCGTTTGCACTGTTTCTTGACCAGCCAACGAGCGTGCATGCGTTAAAATCCTCACTCAAAAGCCTTCGCCGTGTAACACCCGGCAGACTGATTTTGCTGATTGACCGCGCATTTTCGAAACATTGTGGTCAACGAGGCAGCGAATCGCTGATTGAATGTGCCTCCTGTTGGTGTGACGACGCCTATCTTCTTCGGGCACCGTCTTTGAATGGGCGTTGCAATGATTTGTCAGGAGTGAGCGGTGTGATCAACTCTCTGCGTTCGAACGATTGTCTGGTTGTACTCTCGGACGCTTTTTCAGGTGAGTCGGGTGCTTCCGTCGATTCCTCTGCTGTTCGAGGCACACTGATTGAATGGGTCAACGAGGTGATCGCATCCCAAAATCCTCCAGAGGGAACGTTTCGACCGCGCCGGGCAGCGTAAGAAACCGAGTGAATCATCGTTCATAATTCGTATGCTGCACAAATTAGTCTGCGGCGTTGTACATTCACAAAGCATTCGGGTTTGCAATAGACAAGTGTGCAGACCGATGGTCAAAATCAGACGCTTGATGAAATCAGAGCGATCGATTCACATGGGCATACTTTGGAAGTTCGCTTTCATGCAGAGCGGTATGACGAGAGTGAAAATGATTTCATTTGTTTACACGATGCGAGTTGCTTTTTTGTGAGTATGGTGTTGGAGAGAATCATGGTCGAAAGTACACCGTTCGATGATCTTGGACTTGCCGTTTCCAGTGACGAGCCTCTTGATCGACATACGTGGCTAAGCGTGGGAGGGGTGGCTCGATATTTTTGCGAACCGGTCGATGAAGTTGCACTTTCCAAACTTGTGGTGCGATGTCACGACGTGAACATACAGCTTCGAGTCCTCGGAGGAGGATCCAACGTGCTTGTTCCTCGTGCAGGATTTTTAGGGATGGTTGTGAGGCTCTCGTCACCCTCTTTTTCCGCCATTGAAATTTCTCAGACTTCGATAAAAGCCGGTGCAGGAGCAAAACTTGTGCACGTTGTCTCTGCGGCAGTCCAGGCAGGACTTTCTGGAATCGAAACACTCGTCGGAATCCCAGGGACGATTGGCGGATCACTCATAGGGAATGCGGGTGGTCAGGCCGGGGATATCGGTGAACGAGTCAGCGAAGTCACGCTCATGAATACCCGAGGCACCATAGATACGCGAGGACGATCAGACCTCGCTTTCCAATACCGGCAGAGCAATCTGGAAGACAGTATTGTCCTTGGTTGTAGACTTGAACTCGATCAAGAAAATAATATTGTCTTGACGAAACGAATGCAGAAGCAGTGGATCGTCGAACGATCAAGGCAGCCGTCCGGAACTCGTACGGTGGGAATGATGTTTAAGGATCCGCACGGGACCTCTGCGGAGTCGCTGATTGAACAGGCGGGTGCTCGCGACATGTATGTTGGAAAAGCAAGTATTTCAGGTGCTCATGCCAATTACGTGGTTGCCGGTTCTCAATGTTCCAGTGACGATATTCGCTCCTTACTTGACGAGGTGCGATTAGTCGTACGCGAACGACTGGGAATTGATCTCGAGCCACAATTAGAGGTGTGGTAGTTCAAGAGCCTCTTTTTATCGAACGTCCCAGCAAGTTAGCATGAACACTTCTCCTCGTCGAAAACCGGTAGCATCCGCACAGGACCTCACTTCTAAAGGTGCCACACATTTTTTTGCTACGCGTCAAAATGGAATCGGTTCGATTGTGCTTGTTCTTTTTGCAATGGTCGTCGGAGTTGCGGTCTGGGCTGAGTATCGCGATCAATTGCTTGCCGATCCGAGGTATCTCATTCGTGCCGACCGAATCGATGTAGTTGGTGTGCCGACGTGGTTACGAAGCGACATTAAATCAGAATCGCTACGTGATTGGAGTTTTGAAGGGGAATTCGTTTCGACTGATCCCCAGACACCAAAGCGTTTAGCCCGCGCATTCGATATGCATCCGTGGGTGAAACGCGTGCTACGAGTGGTTATCAGTCATCCAGGGGCTGCAACGGTGGAGTTGATTTGCCGTGAGCCGATCGCCATGGTTGCTGTCCCAGGAGGGCTTTTGGCTGTGGATGCCGATGCGGTAGTGTTACCAAGCGCAGATTTTTCAGGCGAGATCGCGGCTCAATATCCCTGCATTCGTGGTGTTGAATCAAGCCCTCAAGGTCCCGCAGGCTCCCCGTGGGGTGATGTAGTCGTTGAGGAGGGAGTTGGCGTTGTGCTGGCAATTGGACCGGAATGGAAACAACTATTTCTGACCGAATGCAGGCCGAAAAGAGAGTATGACCAGAATTTTCTTGAAACTTCACGTTCGTGGGATCTTCATGGTCCATCGGGGCTGGTGATTTTGTATGGCTCCGCACCGGGACAAGAAAAAATGTCGGAACCGTTGGCTGCAGAGAAAGTATCTCGCCTTCAGGAAATTCTTAAGCGCGGCGAAGCTGTTACCGGAACGATTGACCTCACTCGCCAAAGGAGCAGCGCCGAAAAAAAAGCTTTCCCCCAAAGCCATGCCTCGCCTGCGTCGCCCTAGTCAAAAGTATCGACAACCACGATTGACTCAAATATGGTTACTCGGCGATTTTTTCACTCTGACAGAATCAGCTGACGAATCTCCTGAAAGCGTGGATGCTCGGCGGACGCACACCACTCAAAGAGAACTGATTCGGTGGTGGTTACAATCGCACCGGAGCTTTCCATTCGCCGAATGGCCGTCTCATGGTCGATTCGGCGAATGGAGGTGATCGCGTCAAGAACTATCAAAACGTTATGACCCTTTGAGAGAAGATCGATCGCTGTCTGTAAAACGCAAACGTGAGTTTCAAAGCCTGCCAGGACAACACAATCCATGCCTTCAACGGCCCTGTCAAATCCAGGGGTGCCACAGCAACTAAACCTCATTTTTGACTCAGGCTCCGGAAGATGATGAGCCAGTTCCGGCGGCGTTTTTCCGAGTCCTTTGGGATATTGCTCAGTTACGACTCGCCGAACGCCGAGAAGTTTCGCGGCTTCTGCGAGACGGATAATATTTCGAACGATCAGTGGGGCATCGTTCATCGCGGCAATCAATCGTTCCTGCACGTCAATGACGGCAACCACCGACGTCTCTGGGCGTATGAGCATATTTGGAATACCTCTGGAGATTGTCTGGCTCAATATGTTTCCGCATGCCGTGGAGTGATCTGGAATGACTTTTTAAAATTCTATCCGCTTTTTACACGAGACGGGGCGTGAACCGATACGTCAGGCCGTTGTCAGTGACTAGTGAAGTAAGCGAACATATTCAATGAGATCCGCAAGGCCTTGATGAGAGAGATCTTTTTCGAGTCCATCGGGCATCATCGATCGACCGGTACTTCGTAGCTCTTCGATGTCCGTGCGTAAAAGTGACTCTGTTTTTCCCTCCGCTGCAAGAACTGTGATGCTGCTGGCAGTTTCGGCGGATAACAGTCCGGCGGCAGTGCGTCCCGATGTGCTCGTGACCACGAACAGTTGATACT
>Ga0049084_10001288_pt1 | contig 10359 bp, 9 predicted proteins | sample GreLakmeON33MSRF_FD_66720 | JGI IMG/M metagenome (GOLD analysis project Ga0049084, IMG submission 66720) | Freshwater lentic microbial communities from great Laurentian Lakes, MI, USA - Great Lakes metaG ON33MSRF | ecosystem: Environmental > Aquatic > Freshwater > Lake | place: Great Lakes... | reverse complement strand
ACATCACCATTTGTCCAATTCAAAACGCCGAGACACTTTTCCCAATTTTCTTTAGAAAGCTTTACTCCGGCCTTTAAAAGGGCTTCAGAGTCTGTCGCCATCATAAGGCCTTGAGTCGAACCGTCACCCTGACAAAGCCCAACCGAAGAGGAATCAGTTAAGGATGAGCCGCCTAAGATTTTAGGACAATGTGGAGCGAGACTATCGTGTGTAAGAAGAAAAGCGATGCCGGCAGAACCAATAGTAAGAGAAGCTATAAACGGTTTTATCCGTTTGCGGTCCATCGTAGGATCATTTTTAAGATATTCAATCGTCTCTTCAAGTAGGGGGCCAGAGTTTTCACCGGATACAATTAGCGCCGTTTTAATCACACCGCTTTCAATCATTTGTCCTGCCAAAAGAATACTCGAAAGAACACCCAAGCAAGCATTTGATAGATCAGAAATCATACAATGAGGTGAAAGTTTTAAATTAAAATGAACTTTGGCAGCAGTCGCCGGTTCCAAAAAATCGCGGCAGACTGAAGCATGTAGAAGTAGATCTATTTTTTCCCGAGGGAAAGATTTTAAAATCTTCTCTGCCGCTTGAGAAGCGATAGTACTTGGCGGAGTTCCTTTTTTCCAGAATCCACGCCTCTTAATACCTGTTTGAAGTTCAAGTCTTCCGGCCGGAAGACCTGCTCGCTCATAAAGAGCGCTTAGCTCATTTTCAATATCATCAGAAGTTAAAAATAATTCTGGCTCAAGGTAGGCATAGGAATGAAGTCTTAAATGATTAAACCTCATGTTTTGCTCCCATCAGACCGTGTAAATTGGCCATGGAAATGCCGGACAAGATTGAGCCAATAATTCCTAAAAAACCTTGATCAGTTCCAATAATAAATAGTCCCGCAACTTTTGTTGTACCATCACGGGTTTTATCAATTGATCCATAGACGGTTCCATTTAAATGCCATGTATAACGTTCAATAGTTAAAGGAGAAAAAATATCCTTGAACAAAACCTTTCCATCAAAACGAGGTACCATTGTTTTAATTAATTTCAAGGCCGACTCCCCGACTTGTTCTTTTTTTAGATCATATTCTTCTCGACCCAATTCTTTCCAGTGCGCATAATTTGCCATGAACGTAACTCTTATGACTCCCTCTCCTGAATTTTTCTGAGCTTCATAATTATCAGGGAAGCAAACGACAGCTGAGGTTGAGTCATATAAATTTGTGGCCGGTCGATAGGAATAGTTTTTTGCATTATTATAAAAAACGATGGTTGAATTATTCTGATCTAATGGGATTTTTTTATCAAAAATGAAAATACTCTCAAGAAAAGTCATTGCACCTACTCGAGGTGAAGATGGACTCTCCAAGGCAGGAGTAATTCTTACTGTTTCCGGGTAACCGATGCTTGAGAGGATGATAGGTGCATAGAGAATTTCTCCGCCTAGATCCACACCAACGACTTGACCCATCTCACTAGTCAGAATGGAAGTTACACTGGATTTAAAACGAATCTCGCCCCCGACCTCTTCTAATCGCTTCAATAAAAGAGAAATGATTGTTCTAACCCCACCCTCAGGACGGGAAAAACCCTCAAAATAAAGCGACTTAAACATTATGACAAATTGGGCAAAGTCCATGTCATCTTCCCATGCAGATCCATAAATTAATAACGGGCATAGAATCATTTCAATAAGTAGATCATCTTTGAAGATTTTCTTTAAGGTATCGCGTGATGAAGTATAACCAAGAGACAGGTCTAGCTCGTTAAAACCTTTAACTTTTTCTACGAGTACAGCGAAGCTATCTATTTCCTTAGGAAATTTTTCCGACACTTCAGTCATCAATAAATCGAATTCATTCGAAAACTTTAGCTCAACGTCGGGAAATGAAATTCTAGAATGTGTTTGAGGGCAAAGTTTAAAATCATCGTAGGAAAGACGAAGCTGCTTTAGAAGCTTAGAGAATGGTTTTCCCTTCTCGCCCTTTTTTATAAAATTAGTCAGTGCGTGCAGCCCAACATCAAATTGGCGAACTCCACCCTGATCAAAATTTCGTCTTTGGTAATAGGAATTAAGCCCTCCAGAAATGGAGTGCTTTTCTAAAATGACGACCTTCTTGTCAAACATTGCTAAACGGATCCCGGCGGCAAGCCCTGACATCCCGGCACCGATGACAATGGCATCATATTTCATAAGGTGTTATGCGAATTTAGGCGAAAGGTAGCTAACACAAGATTCAAGTGTCGCAAGTTTCGAATAATCTTCTTGAGGAACTTCAACTTTATGGCGTTTACGAAGCTCCATAACGATATCTAGAAAATCCATTGAATCAAGATCAAGCTGCTCACGAAGCGACTTGGCATCATCAATAACTGTCACGTCCTCATCTGGAGCGATATCTGAAATAATGTCTAAAACAATTTGACGAACATTTGATGCAGTCATGGCCCAATACTCCTTAAACAGTATATTTTTTAATGATTAATGCTGAGTTAATACCTAACATCCCAAAGGAGTTGTTAAGAATATAATTAATATTTCCAACTAGCTTTGGCTCGTTAAAAACAAGATTTTTAATTACACAGTCTGGATCAAGCTCGCCCACATTCATTCCAGGGTGAATGACACCATCTATGAAACTTGGAATATTACCAGCAAGCTCCAGAGCTCCAGCAGCTCCCATACAGTGACCAATATGACCTTTAGTAAAGTTAATATAAGTCTTATCAGAGTCTGCAAAGGCATCACGAACTGCTTTACTCTCATTTATATCGCCGGTGCCAGTTCCAGTAGCGTGCATATTTACGAGATCAATATCGGAAACTTTTAGTCCAGCTCTCTTAATTGCTTTGTGCATGCACTCAACCTGACGCTCACTATTTGGATTAACAAAATCTGTCGCATCTGAATTGATAGCATAGCCGGCAATTTCAGCATAAATTTTAGCGTTTCGTTTTTTAGCATCTGAAAGACGCTCTAAAACATAAATGCATCCACCTTCAGAAATAGCAATTCCATTTCGGTTTTTATCCAGAGGCCGAGAAGCAAGCGTTGGATCTTCATGATGAGCAAGCGCACCTTGGGCAGCGAATGCAGCAAATATACCAAAAGTTTGAGGAGACTCTGAAATTCCTCCGGCCAAAGCAACATCAACTTCTCCAAGAAGAAGCTGTTGAACACCTTGGATGATTCCTACATTTCCACCAGCGCAAGCTGAACCAAGAGTGTAATGTGGTCCAGTGATATTTAAATTCAAAGTCACCTCACCAGCTGGTGAGTTTGAAACGGTTCTAGGATTATGGTGCGGAGACCAGAGTTTCCAATCAAGGTTGTTCTGGTGCATTTCAAAAATTTCGTTTTCTGTTTCGACATTACCGTGCTCAGTAATACCTATATAGACGCCTACCATTGATTTATCGACTGTCTCCCAACTAATACCTGAATCCTTAACGGCTTCATTGGCGCAATAAATAGAAATACTTCCAGCTCGAGTTCCGCGACGACGTAACTTTTTAGATTGGAATTTGTATTCATCAAAATCACAAAGACCCGCTGCTTGTTTGCCCATGTAACGAATATCAACATGCCTTACGCCAGACTTGCAGTCCAAAAGATTCTGTCTAAATTGCTCCAGATTATTGCCGTTAGGCGCAGTTAATCCAATTCCAGTCATCACAATACGTTGTGTGTCATCCATCGAAAATCCCTAGGAGTAGAGCGTAAAAATGAGATAAAAAAAATAACTCACGAAACGTTATTTGTATAGTGAACAATTAATCCTTAAGATAACGATTTCGTCTTGCCCAATATAGGCCTTTCAAGCATAGTTAAACGTCTAAAAAGTAAATTTTAAAAGTGGGGCCTTATATTATGGAAAGCTTGATCGTTATCAGCAAAGTTAAAAAATTCATTAAGGAAAAGGGAGATATCAACACTTCAGCAGGATTTTTCGAACCTCTGAATCAAGATATATTAAAAGCTTGTCGTGACGCTATAGCCCACGCTCAAAAATTAGGCCGTAAAACTGTCATGGGCAAGGATTTCAACTTCTTCATTGAAAACCCAACTATCGGTGAAGCGTTAGTTGTTGCGTCAAAAGTTAAAAAAATGATTAAAGATGAGGCAGGTCTTTCAACATCGGCCCAGGCAATAGATCAGCTCACAATTAGAATTCAAACTATTTGTATTCAAGCGATTGAGAACTCTAAGGCGGATAAGAGAAAAACAGTGATGGATCGTGATTTTTCGGCACCAACAACAATAGCTTAATTAATATTTGAATCTTAGGTCCCATGCAACCAGCACTGGACCTGAGATTTGAATTTTCTTAGCGGGGCCCAAACAAGAGAAGTCCTGTCGTCAGATCTATGTCTCTAGCATCTACTCGATCAATTTGAAGATAATCCATTACAACTTCTGCTAACATCGCGTTCGTGACCCGATTTGATGCATATACACCCGCCAACTGACCATCCGTTAGATTGGCCGAATCAACAATAAGCTCTCTAAGTTCTTTAAGGGTATAAAAAGTATTCTTGGTCTCGTGGTATGAATTAATCATGTCTAAGATACCTTTACTGTGAACTCCTCCGATCCCATAGACTGTAATACCTTCAGGTAAATCAGGAGCGGCCCGAAGATACTCTTCAGTTGATTTTTTAAATCCGTTTTTTACTTTAGTAAGATTCGACTGCTTAATTGGATTAGGAGTTAATCTCTTTTTCAAAATTTGAATCGCTAACGTTTTATAATATTGTGAACCATGTCCGCCCAGGATGTAACGTGTTTTACCACCAGCACGTATCGTAATTTGAGAAGAGTTTCCTCCAATGTCCCAAAGTACTAACTCACCAGGAAGTGTGCCCTCAACGGCTTGGAGTGATTTTAATCCAATCTGTGCTTCTTCAAGTACTGAAAGTAAACGAGGATATGTTCCTGAAATATTTTGTATCTTATCAAATAAAAGGTCAGCATTCGTGACTTCTCTAAAAATGCCAGTTGCTACAACATCGGGATTAATTACTTTAAATTTTTCAAAAATTAGTTTTATTTCCTGGAAAGCGAGCAGTGTTTTATCTTTTGCTTCATACGAAAGTGCATGTGTACCATCATGTTCTAAAAAAACAGATTTATCTTGTTCAATAGGCCAGTTCTGCTTGAAAATTTCCTTCACTATCTTTTTTTGACAGATATCAACATTGGCCATCAGTAGCTTAATTCGATTTGAACCAATTTCAACAACGGTCTTATTTTTAAAACAATGTTCCAAACCTGTTTTTTTAGATGTGCTACAAGAAAAAACAAGGAACAAAATTGGCAATACCAAGATTTTCATTTAAACATCCTCAATTTAATAAAAACTAATTATATCAAATCATATCGAATCGCTGAAATTTTGCCACTGATAAGAATGGGTCTCTAATCGTTGACTAATAAACTCTAGCTTAAAGGAGGCGGACGTGATGTCGTTAGCTGAGTTTCAAAGTAACGAGAAAGCCTAACAAAAGGTAGACCAATCAGGAAATAGACTAAGGCAGTAAGTATGCCCAGTCCTAGGTAATCAAAATACGTGGAGGCCAGTTGACCGTAAATTGTAGTGAGCTCAACCATGCTGATAACTGACACGAGGGACGAGTCTTTCAACAGAGCAATAAAATCATTAGTCACTGGTGGGATCACGACACGAATTGCCTGAGGTAAAATAATATGTCGTAAAGACTGAAACCAATTCATTCCCAAGGCCTGAGAAGCATCCATCTGAGATTTTGGCACAGACAAAATACCTGCACGGTAATTTTCTGCTTCGCAGGCCCCATAATTTAATCCAAGACCAAGCACGGCCGCTACAAATGGATCAAAACTAATTCCCACGTGAGGAAGTCCGTAGAAAATTAAATATAACTGTATTAAGAGAGGAGTTCCTCGAAAGACCTCAACATAAGAAAGAGAAAGCCACCTCAATGGACGGGGACCATAGAGACGAGAAAGGGCCGCGGCCATACCCAAAAACATAGCAAGAAGCATCGAGATGATCGAAAGCTCAAGGGTCATGACCGCGCCCTTGGCAAGTAAAGGCAAAAAAGTAAGGTAGTTTTTAAGTTTTTCTGCGAGGGTGCGCTTTCCCCATGCTGTCTCTAAGTATTTTTCATAAGCAACAGGCCTAGTCAAAGATACAGGACTCTGGCCCCAGACTTTGGCAGTTGTCGTATTCCACAAATTCCAGCGCTCAAGAACTTTCTGAATACTGCCATCACGGATTAATTTGTCGAGGGCATTGCTTATACGGGAATCAAATTCAGGATTTCCAAAACGGGAAACTATACCATATTCCATATAACCAATAGGACCACCAACCAGCTTCAAGTCTGCATTCGGTTTGGCATAATAAAGAGCTATGGGTTCATCAAGCAAAACAGCATCAACACGACCGAGGACTAGATCACCATAACAGAGAACTTCTTCATCATAACCTATAGTGGTAATTGAAAACGGTTGTTGATTGAGTATTTTTTGTGCCAGTGAGGCATCAAGCGTGCCAACTCTTTTGCCCTTTAAGTCATGAAGAGACGAAATATCGGTATTGGATTTTTTAACTGCCAAGGCTTCTGCAGTGTAATAATACGGCTGACTGAAATGCACAACTTGGGCGCGATCGGCAGTGATCTCCACACCATTAACGACGATGTCATAATCACCACGAATAAGCCCTTCGATTAGGCCATCCCAACTATTTTGAACAAACTCGACTTCCATTCCCAATTCTTTGGCAAGTAAATCTACGATCTCAGCTTCAAAGCCAACAACTTTATCTGGATTTTCGGGAGATTTATAAGAGTAAGGTGCCCCGCTTTCAATGTCAGCGCCCCAACGAAGCTTCTTCTTTTCTACAGCGTGAGTAAAAGTGGTCATGATTAATAAATTTACGATGAGAAATAATTTAATCATAGAAAATGCCTTAGAAAGCTTTTTGTCCGATCATCTTGCGGATTACCGAATATCTGATCTGGTGGACCCATTTCAACAATCGATCCATGTTCTATGAACACAATTTTGTCCGCAACATCTCGGGCAAAACGCATCTCATGGGTCACCACAATCTGGGTCATGCCTTCTTGATCAAGATCCTTCATGACAAGCAGTACTTCATTAACAAGCGCAGGATCCAAAGAACTAGTTGGTTCATCATAGAGTAAAACACGAGGAGACATGGCCAGGGCCCTCGCGATTGCGGCCCGTTGTTGTTGTCCACCCGAAAGCTGGTCTGGATAATGATAGGCCTTGTCAGCTAGACCAACTTTGGCCAGCAATTCTTTCGCCCTAATCTCAGATTCTCTTTTATCAATATTGCTTACGACCATTGGAGCTTTGATAATATTTTCTAAGATCGTCAAATGTGGAAACAAATTGAAACTCTGAAAAACCATTCCCACTTTTTGTCGAATAGCGAGCGAGCGACGTTGAAATTCTTTAAGACCAATTTCTGATGGACTGCTTAGAATCGTATCAAATATCTGTGCCTTGCCACTATCAATTGTTTCAAGCCCATTAATGCACCTAAGAAAAGTAGACTTTCCACAACCAGAAGGCCCGATAAGGGCAATAAGATCACCCTCAGCAACATCTAATGACATACCATCTAAAACTAGACGGTTATGGAAAGACTTTTTAACATTATCAATTTTAACAATCACTTTTGTTCCGTTATTTAATTAAATAGGCCACAGCAACACCAACAAAATTGCCTAAGGCAATTCCCATCAAACCCGTAGTAACTCCCGAAACTAAGATCGTCTTATTTTTTAAAACCTGACTCATTGGCGCCACAAATGCTGGTCCAAAAATTCCGGCCATTGAAGTTATGATGGCGGTGTCCCTATCAATCTTGAGCAGGTAGCAACAAAAAAAGTGCAGCACAATACTTCCAAACATAATAAGGCCGGTAAAGAGAAAATACCAAGCACTACCAGATATTAATTGAGATACGTCGGCAAGGGATCCAACTGCCACACAGAAAACCATAAGAAAGTACTGACCCCATTCTTGAGATCCTTCAAAGTGTCTAATTTTTTTATTAAACGAAAACAAAAGTGCCAAAGTAGTAAGACCAAGAATAATAACACTCGGCAAGTCTTCTCCAGTGAGCATTCGAGAAAGAAGAACTGAAAGTCCTACAATTCCACCTGATATGCATAAAAGGAAAACTGAATGCAGAGCTTTTTTATTAAGGCCTAATTTTTTCCAGTTTACGAGGTCCATCTCCCCTTCATCTAGACCATGGTGATTAAATGCAGGAAGAATCCAAGTGAGTATTTTTACACCTACTGACATAATGAATAATAAATAAATACCGCCAAAGACTAAATCAACCGCATTGAGCATGACAAAAATATCTTCCCTAACACCTAGAATTTTACCAATGGCCGTAAGATTTGCCGTTCCTCCAACATAAACTCCAACTAACATGCCGGCCATTTTCCACACTTCAGGATCATGGCCTTTAAAGAATGTTCCAACGAGATAACTTACCAGCATGACGCAAATAATGAGAATGACGAATGACAAGATAGTTGTTTTAGCGAGCTTAAACCACCCCAACAAATCGACAGAAATAAGTAACAACGGAAGACTGAGCATGACACTAACTTCCGAAAGTGTGCGGCCAAGATCTTTATCCCAGAATGAACCAAGCAAGTTTCCGAGCAAGATACCTAATGCGTAACAACAGACTATAGGACTCAACCACTCGATGGGTTTGACCTTCTTTTCAAGATTTATAATTAGAAATGGCAATAACAACGCCAATGCCGACAGACCAAGCTTTTGAAGCATGCTAAAAAATCCTTTTAAGCATCAAATCGCGACCGTACAGGTATGTAAAGTATTTTTCCTTTACCCAAATCCTGCTCTGAGCGAGAATGGTAATATGAAAAAAATATTGCTTGTTTTATTGCTAGTTTCGTCAAATCTAATGGCCAAATCAGAACAAAATTTGACCCTTTATTTTATCCCATCTCCCATGGGATTGGACTGGTCCTCACCTGCTGACATTGCTTTATCTGCTTTAAAGAACCGTTTAAGCTTTAGATCACATTTCATGGGACACGTATTCGTGGAGCTGGAATGTGGGAACCAAAAAGAACAAACCGGAATGGTAGGAAAAAACTTTGATTACCTTACACAGCTCTTTTTTCACAAGCGGGGATTAGGTATTTTGTATCATAGCTTCGATGGTCACTTGGAAGACAAAGCAGATGTTCAAGAGGAACTTAATGATTTTACGGCCGGTGGAAGTCGCATAAATTTTGTTCAATTCAATCTCAACGAAGGTCAGTGTAACCGCACTATGACCTATCTCAAAGAATACCGTAAAAATAATGTCGGCCGTTATTACGGCCTGGCCAATCGCCCACTTTACGGAGAAGGTTCAGGATGCTCAGCTTTCGGTGCAAGTTTTGCAGAAGTTGCTGGGGTTATGGATATGGATATCAAGGAAGCCTGGACACAGACAATAAACATTCCGCACGCCTTTGCAGGTCCACCACTTCAAGAAAAAGGTGTGAGCATATTTACACTCATATCTAGCGGTACGAGTTGGGCAAAAGAAAATGAGCCTCATCAAAAATTAACATTCTGGTCTCCTGACTTGATGTTTGATTGGGTAAATCAAAAGGTAGCAAAATCGGCATTCGAAAAATTTTATGCTGTTAAAGAAATTGGTTACTCAAAAGGTATTGTTATTGATAGATCATTTCTGCCTGCGCCATCAGGCCCGATTTGGCAGCAACATCTTGATCCGAATATTAAGAAGACAAAAGAATAGGGAAATAAGATCAATTCCTCAAGAGATTTTTAATCTTTATTCATAGGTACATTACAAAATTAATTTAATTACCAAGTGCCAATCCTTCACCTCTTGGATCACTAACACCAGTCCACTGATTATTTTCTCTTTTAATGGCCTGGATCGAACAACCTAATTTTTCATGAACAACATTGTGTCCCCTTTCCTTTAATGCTTTTTCAACATTACTTGAAAGATAAGGTGCTTCAATTTTTAAAAGGTCAGGTTGCCATTGTTGATGGATTCTCGTGGCGGCAACTGATTCATATAAAGGCATATCAAATTCCACTGAATTTAAAATTGTTTGGGCAACACAAGTAATAATCCTTGTGCCTGACGGAGAACCAAGCGCCATAAAGGGTTTTTCATCCTTTGTAATAATTGTTGGGGACATACTCGACAGAGGTCTTTTCTTTGGTTCAACAAGGTTATTATTTCCACCGACTGCACCAAAAAGATTTTGTGCACCAACTTTCTGAGCAAAATCATCCATTTCATTATTAAGAATGATCCCCGTACCCTGA
>Ga0049084_10001287_pt1 | contig 10362 bp, 10 predicted proteins | sample GreLakmeON33MSRF_FD_66720 | JGI IMG/M metagenome (GOLD analysis project Ga0049084, IMG submission 66720) | Freshwater lentic microbial communities from great Laurentian Lakes, MI, USA - Great Lakes metaG ON33MSRF | ecosystem: Environmental > Aquatic > Freshwater > Lake | place: Great Lakes... | reverse complement strand
CCGAATTCCGCGCGGCGGTGCAAAAGGTGCTCGATGACACCGGTGTCCCCGGCGCCGGCATCGCGCTGGTCCGCCAGGCGGGTGTCGAATGGGCGGGTGGCGTGGGATTGGCCGATCGGGACCGCCGCTCGCCGGTCACGGGCGACACGCACTTCCGCGCCGGCTCGATCAGTAAGACCTTTGTCGCGATGGCGCTCGTCCAGTTGTCGGAAGACGGCGACCTCGATCTTGATACACCGATCGCTGAGATCGCCCCGGAAGTCCCGTTCAACAACCCGTGGGAAGCGGGCCACCCGGTACGGGTGATTCACCTGTTGCAACACACCGCCGGCTTCGACGACATGCACTTCAACGAGGTGTACAACCTCGCGGATGCGCCGGACCTGCCGCTGCTCGACGTGTTGCGCCGCAACCCGCGCTCGCGCGAGGTCCGCTGGCGGCCCGGCACGCACGTGTCGTACTCGAACTCCGGCTACGGCCTCGCCGGCTACCTGATCGAGAAGATCACCGGCCGGCCATACGAAGACTTCATCGCCGAGCGCACCTTCACGCCGATCGGCATGACCACCAGCAGCTTTCGCCTGACGCGCGCCGACGAAGCGCTGTTGGCGAAGGGCTATCGCGATCGGACCGGACTGGCGGTGCCTCACACGCAGATCTACCTGCGACCCGCGGGGAATCTCCACACCTCACCCGTGGAGCTCGGCAGGTTTGTCCACGTGCTGCTCAACTGGGGCGAGAACGCTGAACACCTGGTGATTGATCCTGAATACCTGAGCAACATGGAACACCCGCGCAGTTCGCTGGCGTCGGAGGCCGGGCTGCGCGTCGGCTATGGTTCAGGCATCGCTGCATCCACGACCGAAGGTTTCCCGATGCTCGGCCATGGCGGCGGCATTGACGGCTTCTCTTCGCTCTACGCCTATTCAGCAGCTCGCGATGTCGGTTACGTGGTGATGCTGAACTCGACGCACTCACCGGACGCCATGCGGCGAGTTTCACGACTGGCCGTGCGTTACTTGAAGGCTGACGTGGAGCCGCCGGCCAGGCCCACGGTCGCCTTGCCGGCAGCCGCGTTGCAGCAGTTCGAGGGCTACTACCACCCAGCCAACCCCCGCAATCAGGCCATGGCGTTCATCGAGTGGCTGATCGCCGGCATCACCGTGTCCGCAACCTCGACCGGCCTGCATGTCGATCCACTATGGGGCAATTCGGCCGATCTGATCCCCGTCGCCAGGAACCAGTTCCGCGTCGAGGCCGAGGCCGAAGCCACGCGCGTGTTTGCCACGGACGAATTCGGCGGAATGGTGTTAACTGGCGGCTTCCTCTATTCCGAGCGTCGCCCGCGGTGGCATGTAGAACTGGTGCGCGGACCGGTCCTGTTGTCGTTGGTGATCGCGCTCACGCCGCTCGTCATGCTGGTGCCATGGCTGATCAACGCAAAGCGCGCGGACCCCTTGACCTTCTGGTGGACCAAGAGCGCGTTGATGCTGGGAAGCCTCGCGTGGTTGCTGCCCGTGGCAGGGATCATGAACGTGTCCGACAGCAGTCTCGGCGAGCTGAATGCCTGGACCGGCATGATGTTCCTGGGGACGCTGCTGCAGCCGGCCGCCACCGCGCTCTCGCTGTTCTTCGCCGTCGACGCCTGGCGGCGAGGTGCGGAGCCGTGGCTCCGCACCTACGCCCTGGGCGTAGTGTTGTGCTCGTGCGTGCTGACCGCCTACCTGGCGGCGTGGGACATGATCGCGTTTCGCCCATGGGCGTTCTAGGCGCGTGAGGTCGTCGGCCCTCGGTACTTCATCGTGGCAAAACCCACGATCAGGCCCACGAGTGTTCCGGGGATGATGATCTCCCAGAAAATACGGGTTGGCGAGCGTCACCAGGTAGGCGAGCAGCGCCCTGACCACCACACCAACCGTCAAGACCATTGCCATCGACTACGTGCGTTGGGCCACGAGTCCAATGATCGCTCCCGCGACCACAGGCCTGGGCGAGCACGGCTCCGAGGGCAAACGAGACCGCCTCGAGCACCCGCGCGAACAGGTCGTGAACGGGCGCGATCGCGCGGTCGGACAGCCAGGTCACCGCGAGGTCCCCAATCGTCGCGGTCTGGAAATCAAGCAGCACCAGTGTGACGCCGCCGCCGCGCTTCAGCCGGCGCTCCGCCTTCCGCGCATTCGACGCGCATCCGTCCGGGCATAAGCGCAAATGGGTGCGAAACCGGGCGCGGTTTGGATCGTCGCGCTCGACGATGATCTTCTCGAGAGTCATCGTGAAGAACTCCTGCGTGAGCTCGGCGGCTTCGTCTGGGCCCAGAGACCACTTCATCCGCAGGTACTTGTAGATCGGCCTCCAGTACGCCTCGATGATCGTGGCCCACGCCACACGGCGGGTCTCTTCATCGTCGCTGCGCGTGCCTTCGACGACCGAGAGGCGGGTGGCGGGAAACGACATCGTGGAGTAGCCTAACGGTAACTGTAACGTTCAACCGGAACTCTCAAGTTTCCAGTTTCAACTTTCAACACCCCATGACGGAATGGAATGCGGCGGCGTATCACAAGGTGTCGGGACCCCAGACCAGCTGGGGGCAGCGGGTGCTGTCGCGCCTGTCGGTCAACGGCGACGAACGGGCCATCGACGCCGGCTGCGGCAGTGGACGCCTGACGAGCGAGCTGATGGCGCGTCTGCCCCGGGGGCGGCTCGTCGCCATCGACCGCTCATGGAACATGCTGATGACGGCGCGGGCGAACCTGCGGCCCACGTTCGGGGACCGCGTCTCGTTCGCGCAGGTGTCGCTGCCGGCGATGCCCTTCGCCAACTGGGCGGACCTCGTGTTCAGCACGGCGACCTTCCACTGGATCAAGGATCATCAGGCGCTGTTCAACAACATCCTCACGGCGTTGCGGCCCGGCGGACACCTGATGGCGCAATGCGGAGGTGGCGCCAACCTGGCGCGCGCGCACGCCCTGGCCGAACAACTGATGCACGCCGAACCGTTCGCGGAATACTTTGGTGACTGGCCCGGTCCCTGGGAGTTTGCCAACGCCGAGGTCACCGCCGAGCGCTTGCACCGCGCCGGCTTCACGGAGGTCGTCACCAGCCTCGAAGAGGCACCGACGACACTCGCCAGTGAGGCAGACTATCGGGAGTTCGTGACGACGGTGATCTACCACGCTCACCTCGAACGTCTGCCGACGGCCTCGCTCAAGCAGGCCTTTATCGATCGGGTCACCGAACTGTCGGCCCGTGAAGACCCTCCGTTCACCCTCGACTACTGGCGCCTGAACATCAGTGCCAAGAGACCATGCCCATGACACACCCTTCTGTGATCCGGCCGGCCGATCACGCCGTCTATGCTGCCGACAAAATGGGTAAGGCAACGCTGTTCGAGTCGCCGCGCCTGCTGGTGGGCCTCAATGCGTTCGAGCCCGGCCAGGAGCACGCGCTGCACGCCCACGCCGGCCAGGACAAGGTCTATCACGTGCTCGATGGCGAAGGCCTGTTTCTGCTCGACGGCCACCAACTACCGATGACCGCCGGCGACTTGCTGGTCGCGCCGGAGGGCGTGCCGCACGGCGTCCGCAACAGCGGCCACCGCCGCCTGCTGGTATTGGCCGTATTGGCGCCTTCGCCTGTAAAGTCACACTCGTGAAGACGCCGACATTCGCCGAGGTCGCCGCCCGGTACCGCATCAGCAACGGTTCGCGCTTCCGCCTGGCCGACATCAGCCCAGCCGACGAGTGGGGCGCGTCGCTGAAAGACGATGCCGAGAACCTGGTGTCGGACGGCATCGCCCGGCGCTGGTGACCAAACGTCTCTGGCGGGAGCGCTTCGAGGACATCAACGCCTACGAGCGCTATCTCTCCCGGCAGGGCGTGGTGATTCGCAAGTTCTTCCTGCACCTGTCGAACGAGGAACAGCGGCGGCGCTTCATCAAACGGCTGGGCGAGGCCGACAAGCACTGGAAGTTGTCACTCGGCGACCTCGGCGAGCGCGCGCACTTCGGGGACTACATGCTCACCTATGAAGACACCATCCGGCGCACCTCGACATCCTGGGCGCCGTGGTACGTGATTCCGTCCGATCGCAAGTGGTTCACCCGCCTCGCGGTGGCAGCAGCCATCGTCGACACCATCAAGTCGCTCAATCCCCAGTTCCCGGCCACCGATCCCAAGGTCAAGGCCAAGCTCGCCAAGGTCAAGACCGCGCTTGAGGCCGAAGTGGCGGCCGAGAAGGCCAAGCGCAGGACGCGGCGTTCGTGAAGCGCTGCGCGTGGCCGGGCGACGACCCGCTCTATGTCCGGTATCACGACGACGAGTGGGGCCGCCCCGTCACCGACGACACTCGGTTGTTCGAGAAGATATGCCTGGAGGGCTTCCAGGCCGGCCTGAGCTGGATCACGATCCTGCGCAAACGCGAGAACTTCCGCCAGGCGTTCAAGGAATTCGCGCCGGCGGTGGTGGCGAGGTTCACGGCGAAAGACGTGCAGCGGCTGCTCACGAACGAAGGCATCGTCCGTCACCGCGGCAAGATTGAATCGACGATCAACAACGCGCGGCAGGCGCTGGACCTGATCGACGAGAAGGGTTCGCTCGCCGCCTACTTCTGGTCGTGGGAACCGGCTGCCGCCGAACGACCCCGTACGGTGACGCACGAAGTGCTGGTGAAGATGACGACGTCGCTGCAGTCGATCGCAATGTCGAAGGACCTGAAGAAGCGTGGCTGGTCGTTCGTCGGACCGACCACCAGCTACGCGTTCATGCAGGCCATGGGATTGGTCAACGACCACATCCATGACTGCGGCGTGCGCGGCGACGTTGAAAAAGCGCGGGCCAGGTTGACGCGACCGCGCTAGCTCGTCGCTACTGCTGCGTGACTTTGTGACCGTGCTTGGCGAGCAGCGTCGGCAGTCCGTCTGGGCCCACCAAATGGGCGGCGCCGACGACAATAAAGCAGCCGCTGTTGTTGGTGAGGCAGGCGTCGACATGGGGCACCCAGTTCCGGTTGCGCTCCACTAACAGCCGGGCGTACAGCTCCGGAGAGTCGGCGAAACTCACGAGCAGTGATTTCTCCAGCCCCTTGATGTCACCGGCCGCCCACTGCTGCGCCATTTCGCGGACGTTGCCGACTTGCGTGTCGATGTCCTTCATCCCCGACACCAGCATCTCTTCCTGGAGCTTGGCCGGCAGTTCGTCGAAGCAATCGATCTGGTACGCCAGCGTCTCGAGCGCCTGACGCTTCAGCCCGCCGGCTTTCGCGCGGTCGAAGAAATGCTGATCGATGCCCAAATCGGCCTTGAAGCCGGCGGCCTGCAGGGATGGCTCCAGCAGCGTGATGGCGACCAGCCACGGCTTCATGCGCTGCAGCGCCGCCATGGGCAGCCCGAACGACTGGGCGCGCCTGGCCACTTCGGCGAACGTGGCCGGCGCGATGAGCTGTTCGAGGGTGCGGCCATCCGTCAGCATGGCCTTGCCGAGGGCGTTCATCATCTGCGCCGGGTCGGTCATCTCGTCGAGGTCGATTTCTTCGACCAGGGTCTTCGCTCCGGCGAAGGCCTGGTTGATCTCTGGGCTGAGAGGATAAAAATCTGGCGTCAGCACGTGGAGCGATCCCAACAGGTAGGCGACCGACCCGCCAGGGCCCTCGACTCTCCACATGAAGTTCTTCTTGCCGTCCTGCGCGGACCCCGTCGCCGCGAAGAGCACAAGCGTTACCAGCGCGGCGAGGATTCGTCGTCCGACCATCCCAAAGGCTAACATGCTGGGGATGGACGTTCGCGAAGTGCTGACCGGGGCGGTGGTGATGGGCCCCATGACCAAGGGGTCCAACCTGCCCTATCGCCGTCTCTGCGTCGAGCTCGGCGCACGAGTCACGATCAGCGAGATGACCGTGGCCAGGCGGCTCAAGCAGCGAAAGAAGGGCGAGTTTGCGCTGATTCGTAAGTTCGAGGGCGAGCCGTTCTTCGGCGTGCAGCTCGCCGGGACCAACCCCGAGGAGATTGGCTGGGCCGCAGCGCTGGTCGAATCTCGCGGTGTTGACCTGGTTGACCTCAACTGCGGCTGCCCGATCGATCACTTCACGCACAAAGGCATTGGCGCGGCGCTTGGCCGCCAGCCCGCCCGCATCCGACGCATCGTCGAGTGCATGAAGAAAGCGGTGACGACGATCCCGGTCACCGTGAAGCTGCGGTTGGGGTGGAACGACGAGACGCGGAACGTGGTGGACCAGGCGAGGGCCGCCGTCGATGGCGGGGCCGACGCCATCTTCGTTCACGGCCGCACGCGCAATGCCCGCTATCGCTTCGCTGCCGATTGGGATGCGATCGGCACCGTGGTCGCCGCGGTTCCAGTGCCGGTGGTCGGCAACGGCGACATTCTATTTCCGCATGACATTGCCGAGGCCAAAGCTCGCTCCGGATGCGCGGGGGTCATGAGCGCGCGGGGCGTGCTGATCAAGCCGTGGCTGTTTCGTGAAGTGTCCGAAGGCTACCTGGATCTGACGGGTGAAGACCGCGTGGCGATCTATCGTCGGTATGTGGCGCTGGCCAAGGACCATTGGGGCGCGGATGCGTATGGGCTGGAGCGCGTGACGCAGTTCACCCGCTGGCACGCCGACTTCTGGCATCGCTATGTTCGACAACGGCCGGATGGAACGTTCCCGGGGTTGCAGACACGCGAGCAGGAACTCAACCTGCGGACGCCACTCGAGGCATTTCTCGCTCGTCCAGACGAAGCAGCGCTCGACTACTTGACGGCGTGCCTGGTGCAGGAGCGAGAGGTCGAGCCGGCGATGGCGCCTGAGCCGGTGGTCGTGGAATCACGAGGGCGCGACCGCGATCCCGAGCTGGTCGAAACCGAGGGCTGACGCTGGCCCTTACCAGGCGTTCACGAGCAGCTGCCAGGGTGACAATCGCGGGCGATCGTCGGCGAGCTGCCGCAAGGTGCGGCTGGCCGCGTCGGCACGCGCGCTGCAGGCGCCCGTCCGGATGTAGACCAGCGCTTCGGCCAGCGACGACTCCGCCGGATCGCCCAGCTGACGGGTGATGTCGTCGCCCGCCGCGCAGGTCGGCGTGATGCCGGTGAAGTAGTCGCCCTCGTTGTTGGCGTTCTTGATCGAGAAAGCCACCGGCGCCAGCACCTTGTCGCAGAACGTCAGCCCGTACTGGCCGACTGGCTTGCCGTAAGTGGTGTCGCCAATCACCACCACCGGCAGGTATGGCCGGAGGGTGTTAATGACCAGCTCGCTGGCCGACGCCGAAGACCGCGTCGTGATGACCACCAGGCGCGACAGATTCAACGCCTGCTCCGGATTGGTGAAGCGCGTGGTCTTGTTCAGCGTCGGCCCGACGCGGTCGTTGTGCACGTAGTTCAACAGCACCTGACCGTTGGTGCGGGCGCCGCCGATCAAGCTGGCCAGATGCACGGCGACGTCGACCAGGCCGCCGCCGTTGTAGCGCAGGTCCAACACCAACTCTGTCGCGCCCGCCGCCCTGAGCGCCGCAAAGGCGTCGTTCAACGCCGCCTCGGATGGCCGCACGAAATTTCGGAAAAACAAGTAGCCCACCCAGCGGCCATCGGTTTCGATGACGCGGGTCAGTGAGACGGTGGGAATGGTCACCAGCCGCTTCACCATCTGGGCCTGTCGCCGATCGCCGTTGGGCTTGACGAAGACGATCTCCGACACCACGCCAATCTCGCTGGCGCCAAACGCGGAGCCAACCGTGCCCGCCGACACCAATGCGGCGACGGTCTGGCCATTCACGTGCGTGATGCGGTCGCCGCGCTCGAGTCCCGCCGCTTGTGCCGGACTGGCGTCATACACTTGCAGCACGCGCATGTCAGTGGTGCCGATCTGATTGCCAAAGCCGTAGCCGATGAACTGGCTGTCGCTGTAAAACGCGTCGTTGGCTGCGGCCGAAGTGATGTAGCTGTAGCTGGTGTCGATTGGGCGGTAGCGAACGGCTTCGAGATACGCCTCGGGCGAGGTGTACGACGTGGGGCTCACGTTCGCCGGCAGGTATTGATACCAGTAGTAATAGGAGTTCAGGACGTCGCGCACGTACAGGTTTTGTGTCGGCACCGAGCAGTTGCTCGGTCCGGTCTGCGCCGATGCCGCCCAAGGACACAGCAGCGCGCAAGTGAGCACGAGAGAGGACAGAACCCGTTGCATGTACTGCCTATTCTGCAATGTTTGCGCCGCCGCCACTAGCGGAAGTGTCACAATATCTCCAGCGGGTTTAATCGGTCGAAACGCCGTTGTGCTTCATTGCATTTTCGCGCAATTTCGGCCCAACCGAGTATTCTTCGGGCGTGATGCGACGCGGCCTTGCCATCCTCATCTTCGCGCTGTTCGTGCCATTCACCGGCCAGGCGCAGTTGCCACGGCCCACCGCGCCGTCGCTGGTGCTCTACAACGCCAAGGTGATCACTGTCGATGCGGGGTTTTCGCTTGCTGAAGCGGTCGCCATTGACGGCGCGCGGGTGATGGCAGTGGGGACCAGCGCGCAGATGCGGGCGATTGCCGGACCGTCGACTCGGCTGATCGATCTCAAGGGACAGGCGCTGCTGCCGGGCCTGATGGACAACCACCTGCATGGCGCCGGCGGAGGTCCTGGAGTCGACCTGTCGCGCGCGCGATCGCTCGCCGACGTGGCGGCCGCCATCGCGGCCAGAGCTAAGACGGCCAATCCCGGCGACGTGATCGTCTCCAACAGCGACTGGCACGAAGCTCAGCTGAAGGAGCAGCGCCTGCCGCTGCGCGACGACCTCGACCGCATCGCGCCCGGTCACCCGGTGATCCTGGTACGTGGTGGTCACGAATACATCCTGAACTCGGCGGCACTGGCGCGTTCGACCATCACCGAGAAGACCATCGAGCCCGCCGGCGGACGTATCACGCGCTATGCCGATGGCCGGCTGAACGGCGAGCTGGTCGACGCTGCGCGCGCGCTCGTGCGCCTGCCACTCCCGCCGCCACGCACGCTCAACGACCAGATCGCGGCGCGGGTCGCCGACTACAAGCGACTCAACGCGGTCGGGCTGACAACCGTTCGTCATCCCGGTGTGTCGATTGCCGACTACCGCATGTTGCAGGAGATCCAGAAGCGCGGCGAGCTGACGCTGCGGCTCAATGTGCTGATGAGCAACGCACTCAGTCTCAACGCGACCACTCCCCCGCTTCTCACGTCGGGCATCGACAAGGGAGAGGGCGACGAGTGGCTGCGCGTCGGCGGCGTGAAGCTGGCCGTGGATGGCGGCTTCGAAGGCGGCCTCATGCGCGAGCCGTACGAGGAGCCGTGGGGTGAAGGAAAAACCTTTCGCGGCCTGCAGACCATCGATACCGAACGCTTCGTCGCCACGGTGCGGGCCTTTAATCAGGCCGACTGGCGGGTGGCCACCCACGCCGTCGGCGACGCCGCCATCGACCTCGTACTCAGGGCCTACGAAAAAGCCAACGCCGAACAATCCATCGTCGGTCGACGATGGTCGATCGAACACGCGTTCATCGGCCGGCCCGATCAGTTGCCCCGGATGAAGGCACTGGGCGTGGCCATTTCAGCGCAGAATCACCTTTACCTGGCGGGACCGAGCCTGGTGAAACACTGGGGGGCGACGCGCGCGGCCATCACCACCCCGGTCAAGATGTACCTGGACGCGGGCCTGCCCGTGTCGTCGGGAACTGATGCGCCGGTGGTGCCGTATCCGCCGCTTTGGACGATCTACCACTTCGTCACGCGCGACACGATCACCGGCGGCGTGCTCGGCGCCAGCCAGCGAATCGGACGTGATCAGGCCATTCGGATGGCGACCATCAACAACGCCTGGCTGATGATGGAGGAGCAAGACAAGGGGTCGATCGAACCGGGCAAGCTCGCCGATTTGATCGTCCTCAATGAGGATCCGCTGACCTGCCCCGAGCAGCGCCTCCGCGACGCGCAGGTGATGATGACCATCGTCGGCGGCAAGACCGTGTTCGAGAGGTAGGGTGATGATGAGACGGATGTTTCTTGCAGTGTCGATCCTGATCGCGGCCGCCGCGTGTACCCAGCCACCGGCGCCTACGGCTCCAGAAGCACGACCCGACCCGCTGCCCGGCACGAAGCTTTCGGTCGATCAGCTCAACAGCCAGATGTTCCATGTCAGTGCGGGCAAGCGCCTCAAAGGCGCCTGGCCCAACGGCGCGCGGGTCGCGGTCGGGCTGTCGTTCGATGTCGACAACGCCACCGCCACGCTCTCCACCGGCAACCTGGACTACGAGATTCTGTCGCGCGGCGAGTACGGGGCGGTTGATGGCCTGCCACGGCTCCTGCGGATGCTGGACCGCCAGCAGGTGCCGGCCTCGTTCTTCATCCCGGCCGCCAGC
>Ga0049084_10001284_pt1 | contig 10370 bp, 8 predicted proteins | sample GreLakmeON33MSRF_FD_66720 | JGI IMG/M metagenome (GOLD analysis project Ga0049084, IMG submission 66720) | Freshwater lentic microbial communities from great Laurentian Lakes, MI, USA - Great Lakes metaG ON33MSRF | ecosystem: Environmental > Aquatic > Freshwater > Lake | place: Great Lakes... | reverse complement strand
ACAACCCTTCGATTGCTCACTGAAACCGTATTTCACATGTATTGCATCGGAATAACAATTTACATTGCACGTAATATTGCGGAAAAAATACCATCACCGTTTCATGGAATCGGTGGTTTTGATCACTTTCGTGTCAAAGAATTAACAAATGCGGCCGTTTTCACCTTCATTTTCATATTCTATCAACTTCACCTTCGTCAAAAACTCACATACATTGCAGATCGCTTTTATCAAAGCTAATCGACCTCCTCTACATTCGGCTCACTTGGCGCACCAGCTCCACCCGCCGCCCCGCCCGCTCCTTCACCCGCATCTCCTCCTGGGCCGCCTGCACCCTGGTACATTTTCATCATAATTGGCTGGAGCTTGCTCTCAACTTCTTTGTACTTTTGTTCGTACTCCTCCTTCGAAGTATCGATGTTGGCGGCCTCGAGCCATTTCACACCTTCCTCTACGACCGGCTCGGCCTCTTTCCAACACTCTTTGGCAATGTCAGTTTCGGCGTTACGCAGGGAGTTGCGGGTGCTATAAAGGTAGTTCTCAAGCGAGTTCTTTGCCTCAATACGAAGTCGTTGTTTCTCGTCTTCTTCCTTGAACGCCTCCGCATTCTTCACCATGTTGTCGATGTCCTCTTTTGACAGGCGACCCTTGTCATTTGTAATGGTGATCTTATTTGTTTTACCTGTGCTCTTCTCTACCGCGCTCACTTGGAGAATGCCATCGGCCGTGATGTCAAAGCTAACTTCAATCTGGGGAATACCACGGGGACCAGGGGGAATGCCGGATAGCTCAAAGGTACCAAGGCGGTTGTTGTCGCGTGTCATGGCACGTTCTCCCTCAAACACTTGAATGAGCACGCCCGGTTGGTTGTCTTCGTAAGTGCTGAAGACTTGAGACTTCTTTGTAGGAATCGTCGTGTTTCGCTCAATGATCTTTGTCATCACGCCACCGGCTGTTTCAATGCCAAGCGAAAGAGGAGAGACATCAAGCAGTAGAAGATCCTTTGTCTGTGAATTGCCTTGACCTGTGAGAATGGCCGCTTGAACCGCGGCACCATATGCAACAGCCTCGTCCGGGTTGATGCTCTTGCAGAGCTCTTTGCCATTGAAGAACTCGGTCAGGAGGCTTTGGATTTTAGGAATACGCGTAGAACCGCCCACAAGAACGACGTCATGAATTTCACCCTTGCTCATTTTTGCGTCCCGTAGAACGTTTTCCACTGGAGCGAGTGTTTGGCGGAAGATGTCATTGCACAGTTCCTCAAAACGCGCACGAGTTATGCTTGACGCAAAATCAATTCCTTCAAAAAGTCCATCGAGCTCAACATTTGCGGTTGCAGATGAGGAGAGGCTACGTTTAACACGTTCGCAAGCCGTGTTTAGGCGTTTCATTGCACGAGCGCTATCAGTCAGGTCTTTCTTATGCTTGCGCTTGAATTCTTGGACGAAGTGCTCAACAAGGCGGTTGTCAAGGTCCGAGCCACCTAGATGGTTGTTGCCAGATGTTGCCTTTACCTCAAAGATGCCGCCGTCGATGGCAAGGAGAGACACGTCGAACGTGCCGCCGCCAAAATCAAAGATGATGACGTTTTTCTCCTTGCCGTCGTTTGTTTTGTCAAGACCATATGCAATTGCTGCAGCCGTTGGCTCGTTGATAATGCGAAGCACTTCAAGACCGGCAATAGCACCAGCATCTTTGGTTGCTTGGCGCTGAGCGTCATTGAAGTATGCAGGCACCGTAATCACTGCTTTTTTAACATCGTGGCCAAGGTAAGCTTCCGCGGTTTCTTTCATTTTTGTGAGCACCATTGCTGAAATCTCTTCGGGGTGCATGGTTTGCATCTTTTCCTTGAATTCAACCTCAATGACGGGTTTCTTGTCTGCACCGGCCTTCACTGTGAAAGGCCATAGCTTCATGTCGTCTTGAACAACTTTTTCGTCAATGCGACGACCAATGAGGCGCTTAGCGTCATACACGGTGTTTGTTGGGTTCATTGACGCTTGATTTTTGGCGGCATCGCCAATAAGGCGCTCTTCTTTGTTAAAAGCGACGTAACTAGGTGTAGTACGGTTACCTTGATCATTTGCAATGATTTCAACACGATCTCCTTGCCAAACGGCAACGCACGAGTAAGTAGTACCAAGATCAATGCCAATGGCGACGTTGTCTTTAGTGGTGGCCATGTTTAAAAATAATAGCATTCATGTCTTAAATAAATTACAGATACTTAAGGCCCATACAAGTTTGGATTGACAGATTGTAGGCGGCGGGTTGTTGATCGCAACGTCATTTTCGTGCGACCAGGTGACATTGAAACCACGGGAGAACCTAACGTTGGAGTTGAAGCGGAAGTTGAAGGGGATGGCGACGTTGATTTCGTGCGACCAGGTGACATTGAAACCACGGGAGAACCTAACGCTGGAGTTGAAGCGGATGCTGACGCGGATCTCATGGAAAGTTGTGCGACCGCCCGTACTGTCTTCGCCATCGCGTTTGTCTTTCTGGTGTGCGTACGTGCTTTTGCGGTTGTTGCAGTTGCTTTTGCTGCTGTATCAACAACGATAGGACTCGACGATGCAAATATATCATACAGTGGTGACGGCGAGTTTCGTCCTTGGGTGGTGGATGGCGCTATCTTTGTGTTTGCGTTGCAGATCACGTTCAACACACTTATAGCCTTTTTGATTGAAATTCGCTTCAAGGGATGAGGATTCAAGCAATCTCTAACAAGGTTATTGAAAAGTTTGACAATCACGGCATTATCATTTCTTTCGGGAACACAATCATATGCACATTCTAGAAGAGACACCCCCAAACTATATACATCTGATTTCTCTGCAGCCTTCCAACTTTGAAGTTGCGCCTCTCTTTCGGACTCCAACCGCAACCTTGACATCGATTCCCACAATTCCAAATACGAGGCTTTTCGCGCAACATTGTCAAGATCAAATTTCCCATTCACCTTGAGCAACAGTGACGTTTCTATGTCAAATACTTTATCAAGATCCTTTCGATCACGGAAAACAACAAGTTTTCTATTAACCGAAATGTTGAGATGCTCTTTTACAAGACGATATTCAGGAGGACTATATGCATAGATTGCGTTAAATAATGTTTCATTGTCGGAATAGACGTCGTCAAATGGTTTCATCATTCCAAAATCTATCAAACGGGTGAATTTCAATTTAGGATCATTGGGAACAATGACGATGTTGAGAGGCTTGATGTCTTGATGACACATTCCATGTTTTACTAGTTTTTCAACACCCTCGAATGCGGATCTCATAAGTCTTGCAAGCCCTTGACGTGTTACTCGAACTTGACTACGACTTACGTGTGAATATATCGTTGTCGTGCCTCTAGGAAGGAGCACTTGATGAAAATCGATCTCATCATCTTTCGGCTCCGGCAAATTGCCATAAGATGCGTGATTCTTTACGTCAATAACACGTTTATCTATTTTATTGCAATACGCGATATGAGGCTCATTTGCTTTAATGAGCGCATAGTCGGTTTTGCAACTATGAAAAGGGTAAAAGAAATATTGAAATTTCGGATCTATTTTCGACAACACCGCCGAGCTTGTCATCTCTTCTTTCACCTCTTGGCCGTTATCACTAAACACTTTAGACGCATGTCCAATCGATGCATATCCTTTGCAAGGGATTGACGGCGCAAATACACACCCATATGTACCTTCTCCCATAAAGGCACCACCTTCTTTTTTGAGCTTGAGATTTCGCTTCGTTGTTCTCGGCATACCACGTGCTATAAGTAATTTGAGAAGTATTTTTGTCCTTGAGCCGCTTTATACACACGATGAATCAATCTCTCATCCTCGACAATGTTTATGTGATTGCGTTTATCAAACACATCAATGCTCTGCTCGTGTCCAATAAACAGACGCTTTGCAACTTCAAGACTTTGTACCGACACTTGGCCATCGCCATTTCCATATACAGTAGAGTATGGCGATTCCCCGTTATTTCTAATCCGAAAAGTTTGAGGTGTATCCACGTCCGTGTTATAAATGATCTCTACGGGCACATGAAGAGGCTTTGCAATGTCGGACAAAAACGGTTTGTAAAGGTCCCTCCAAATCATGAAGCTTATATTATTATTGCTTGCGAGCTTATCGAAATCACCAGGGCTCACGTTTTTATGAGGGTTCTCAATATTGATAAGTACTTCATCGTCTTGGAATGCAAGAGAGTTTGGAAGGCACATGATAATGCCGCCATTTTTCCGCAATGGTTCTTTGAATTGATGGTTAAACATCGGAACATAGTATTCGCCGCTGAAAATTATTCGCAAGGCCAGTGGTGTCCCACCAAAGGGCGCACTGATACAAAACCATCGGTGTAAATGAGTCGAAATCCATTGTTCATCAACATAAGATGTTAAAAACCATTTGAATAAAACACCGCCAAGACTATGGGACACCACCACACACGGTGCCTTATTTTTCCGCGTTGCACGCTCAAGAACATATTTTAGCCGGTCAAAAAATTCATTACGAATGCTCGAGTCTAGTATCAGTCTAAAATCATAGGGAACTCCATACAAGGACTGTTTCTCAACGTATCCATTTTCTTTCAAATAATCGCACATGTTTCCGAAATACTTGTAATGGAAATTGCGTTGCAGCATTTCTTGGTATGACTTTGAAAAGATGTCGAATTCGGGCACGAGATTCGTGATACCACGCGTTCCAATTGTGTCAAATGGAACAATATTTGCATCGTAACCCTTGAAACCTAAAATGTCATTGTTTGCCCGGTCTCTTCTAAGCTCGACATACATATCTTGTTTCCATTGGTCCATGCTTTTCTTGGAAAAGGGCGCAATGTTGATCCATCGATTGTCAATGATCCTTTGATTAAAAACGGTTTTGAATTTGGCATTTTTATTGACAAGAACACTCCCACCAAAGCCAGGAATCATGACAATCGGTTTCATTGTCAAATGTAACTTACAAGTTGTTAAATGAACTTCTCTTTTTATCTGCATATTGTATCGTTCTTGTTTCAGCGTTGTTGGCCCCCGACCCTGTCCCATTTCCAATATTTGGTGTTTCAAAAGCTCTTGGTATAAAGTCTAGAAACATTCCATCGGACGACGATAATGCCGTTGTCGCCGACGACTTTGATGACTTCTTAGAAGACTGTGAGGAGGCGGGTGGCGCACATGGTGTGTGCAACTGGACATAGTCGAGCCACATTGTTGGCGCTTGCGACTCTATTGTATTTATAAAAAGTAGCTCTTTGTCTGACCAAATAAGTGTATTTTGTGAATTCGGGTGCATTGCCCATGGGCAACCCAGTAAAAGGCCAATGCGTTCCGCTTTGTAAGTCTTTTTATAATCATATGAAAACAGCCACCATATTTTTTGGACATTGGCATGTTGTTTATAAAAGCACAAAATCGCGCCCCATAAAAACCACATGAAGTCATTGTCTTTCATGTCGTATGGAAATCCGGTTGGTAAGTCCATGAGTAATTTACGCCTTGAGAGGTATTCAAGCGACACACGAGACTCCTCGAATTTTCCATCCGTCCAAATGCTCGTCAAACCCACCAAGACTTTATGAGCCAACGGTTTTTCTTCAGCGGCCGTTGGAAGGATGCGCGCATACGTTTTGATGCCCTTTTCGGTGAGTTCGGCATCGTCCGGAAAGAACTCAATTATTTTGGATCGCAACGTTTGTATTTGAAGTGGTTGTCGAAATCTATATTTTATTCGGTGAAAGAGCAAACAGAATTTTACGGAAAGGACAAGCACTTCGGCGGCATCCAAATGGTCTTGTTCAATTTGTCGCAAAACATCATCGCAAATTAAAAGCCATGGTTTTACATTCTCTGCCGTCATGACCTCGCCTGCCTTGGCCAATAAGGAGATCCATGCATTTTGTAGATGGTCCTCATTGTTCGACATCAAAAGCTTGCATGTGGTTTCGAGGCAATGTTCGATATTACTTTGGGCCACAAAATCAATATATTGTCGCCGACATTGAGCCATTATAAATCACAAATACCTTACTATATCGTCATAAAAATGCTATAAGTTGAGCAACGCACACAAGCAACTTTGCAAAAAGACACCAAAATTTGAGTCTAAGGGATAAATAATACTCTAAGTATAGAAATAGACCCCCGCATATCTCACGAATATTAACAATGACTCAAAATGAGCCCCTCCTTACGCCGACGAAGTCCCGTTACGTTCTCTTCCCAGTTGCATATCATGATATTTTTCAAATGTACAAAAAGGCATCATCGAGCTATTGGGTTGCCGATGAGATCAATTTCCAGCAAGATCTTGTCGATCTAGAGAAACTAAATTCGAATGAGAAGAATTTTATCAACCATATTCTAGCGTTTTTCGCGGCATCGGATGGCATTGTGATGGAAAATCTAGCGGCGCGTTTTATGAACGACATTGTTCTTCCGGAGGCCAAGAACTTCTATGCGTTTCAAATCGCAATGGAGGCGGTTCATAGTGAAACTTACTCTCTTTTAATCGACACATACTCACGCGATCCTGTTGAAAAGAACCGTCTTTTCAATGCAGTGGAAAATTTCCCCGCGATTCAACAAAAGGCACAATGGGCAGTTGATTGGATCAACGACAAGGATTCCACTTTTGCGCAACGTCTGATCGCATTCGCCATCGTCGAAGGAGTATTCTTTTCCGCATCATTCTGCGCCATTTTTTGGCTGCGCGAACGGGGTCTTCTTCCTGGTCTTGCTTTTGCCAACCAGCTAATTTCGAGGGACGAGGGGCTGCATACAGAATTTGCATGCCTTCTATATTCTTACATCGTAAATCGTGTGAGCGAAGAAAAAGTGCATGAGATGATGAAAAGTGCCGTTGATATTGAAAAAAGTTTCATTACCGAATCCATCCCTTGCTCTATGATCGGCATGAATTCTGAACTCATGAAAGAATACATCATGTATATTGCGGACCGTCTTCTGGTCATGCTTGGGTATTCAAAGCTCTACAATGCCACAAATCCTTTTCATTTTATGGAACATTCTGCAATGGAGGGAAAAACTAATTTCTTCGAAAAGCGCGTCAGTGAATATTCCAAGGCGGGCGTATCTTTTACCCCCGGTCAATCTGCGGTACCTAACAATGTTTCGATTGACTTTGACGACGACTTTTAATTTTCGGCCCAAACTTTTTGGTTGGCATTATTTTTGTTCATAGCTCATGACTTCTAACGAATTTGTATCAAATTACATATGTGTCGATGAAAAATTGATAGGAACTCTAATATTATATTCTTCAACCAATCGTATAATATACACAACAATACAACTATATCCAAAAAAGCCAGCTCGCCAACTACTCGCCTCTTACGCCCCAAAAACATCGCAATGGCGAAGACTACCCTCATCGATGTCGTTCCTCGCGCTCCTTCCAACTTTAACAAGTTCATGAAGATGCGCCTGAGCGAGCTCAAGGCCGACTACGAGAACCACCGCGAGCGGTTTTCTGCGGCTGCTCTCGAGTGGAAGATGATGCCCGAGGACGCTAAGAAGGAGGCTATGGACAAGGCGATTGCCTATGTCGAGGGCCTCAACGAGCCTCCCAAGGCCCCGCGGAAGAAGCGCGTCGCCATTGACAAGCTCGACGGCAAGGTGGTCAAGAATGTGCGTGGTCCCAGCGTTTATAACCTCTACATCAGCAAGCTCATGAGCGATGATATCATGGTTTCTGAGGTGCCCGACCGCAAGGAGCGCTTCAAGGCTGTTGTGCAGAAGTATTCGATGCTCTCCAAGGACGAGAAGGAGGCAATTCACGAGGAGTTCAAGGATAAGCTGGTGAAGGTCATCGTTCCTGCACCGGAGACGCCTGCCAACTCTGACTCGGACGACGTGAAGACGAAGACGAAGAAGAAGGCGACCAAGAAGAAGGAGCAGACCGAGACCACTGATAACAGCAGCAGTGACTCTGAGGCGAAGCCTAAGGCTAAGCGGGCATCGAAGCCGAAGCCGAAGCCGACGGCCACGGCCACGATTGCTGAGGAGTCGGATGTTGCAATGGACGATGCGGAGGCAACCAAGCCTACTGTTGCGGACCCCGAGCCGGTTGAGGCCGAGCCAGAGGCTGAGGCAGAGGAGGAGACCAAGCCTAAGAAGAAGCGCGCCGGCAAGGCAAAGAACTAAAACATGGGAGGGGAGCAAAAGAGCAAAAAATACAAAACATTATAAATATGCTCTTTTGTTCATTATATGTAATGAAAGGTGTTGAAGAGCTCATTGATCATCTCGAGGAGCTCCAATTAAGAAATGAAAACACAAAGATTGTGCAAGATCTTTCCGAATCAATTTCAAAATTGTCGATTGGAAAAAAAAGAAGAGCACCGGCAGAAAATATTGCAGACCTATCCGAAGCATTTTCACAAAGACTTAACCTCGATCATGCTTCAAAGATTGAAGAAGAAGAAATTTCAAAAATGATCAGTAAATTAGTCTTGAGAAGTCAAGTCCCTGAAAAATCTGAGACGGACCTCTCAAAGTTGCTAACAAAGCTCACATTAAAAAATCAAAAACGCATGAAAACCAATCACGCCCAATCTTTTGTTATACCCATCGCTCCCCCTCCTCTGCCCGTCTCGCTGCCTTCAGCTCCAATTGCGCCCGTGCCTACGCCTATGCAAACGCAAACGCAAACGCAAACGCAACCGACCAAATTTACAATGGCTTTGCGTAAAAGGTCACCCATCTTGCACATGATTGACATGAAAAAAGTCCAGGGCCTTTCGCAGCGGTCAAGCGACCTTATAAAAAATTTAGCCAACCTTCTCAATATTTACAAGAAACTCAAAAAGCAAAAGGAGTACAAAGGCTCTATCTTATCCCTCATTCACAACACACACGCAATCGCAAAATCAAAAAAAAGCCTCCTAAAACGTCTTTTGCGCGAAAATGAAAACATTGCTTCAGCATGGGAGTATATTTTTGAGATGGATGCCGCATCAAAGCAACTTGGCACAAATCTAGACGATCTTAAACTCTTTGTTGAAAATGACCGCTTTGGAATTTATTCCAAATTCGAACGCAAAATCGCATTCGAAAGCTATGTGAATGCAAATAATTTAATCGTCAATAATAAAAATGTTCTGCGAAGAATTTTCGAAGATTTACTTCCCATTGTTCCTCGCATTGCTCAAATTAAATCAAACCTTGCCTCCTAGCCCCAATCTAAAAATTGATATAAGAATATGATACTAAAATTACTTAAGCATTAGATGTTTGTATGGAGAACGAAATAAATAACGAAGATGAGCTTTGGCGAATATTGGACGATTTTCATACGCCGGACGAGCCCATCAAACAAAAAAAAGAAGTTTATAAAAGCACCTCTTTCACAAATGAAATTGGATGTGATACCTGTGGTTCCAATACATTGGTGCTAGAGGAAGGACAACATGTTTGTACGAAATGCAATACTATTCAAGGCCGTGTCATTGATAGTGGTGCCGAATGGCGTTATTATGGTGCCGAAGACAATAGGGATGAGGATCCAACACGTTGTGGTATGCCAACGAATGCCCTTTTGCCTCAATCGTCACTGGGATCGATGATACCAACGCGTCGTGGAGAGAGCAAAGACATTCGCCGTATTCGAATGTATCAACTTTGGAACTCGATGCCGTATTGGGAGCGCACACTGTACCAAATTTTCGAGCAAATGACAAACAATGCACAGAACCAAGGCATCCCGTCCAAGGTACTTGAAGACTCCAAGGTCCTCTACAAGACTGCTAGTGAAAAGAAGATTTCGCGCGGAGACAACAAGGACGGACTGATCGCAAGCTGCCTTTACTTTGCATGCGCAAGCAACAACGTTCCCCGTAGCGTCAAAGAGATTTCGCGCATGTTCAATATTGACCAAAATGTTCTCACAAAGGGCAACTCTCGATTTCAGATGTTGCTAAAAATAAACTTCGAACCATCCAATGCATTTGACTTCATTTCACGATTCGGATCCAAACTCAACATGGATTGGAATGACATTCAAAAGTGCAAAGAATGGACCAAAAAAATGGATGACATGGAGATTGTGAGCGAAAATGCACCTACATCGGTTGCTGCGGGCTCCTTGTACTTTTATAGTGTTGTGAATGAGTTGGACATGACCAAGAAACAGATTGCCGAAATATGTGAAGTGAGCGAGGTGACCATCACAAAGTGCTACAAACGTCTATTACGCTACAAAAAAGACATCGTCGGCTCCTAACAGCGCGTTCCTAACAGCGCGTCCCTAGCAGTTCTTGGTGGGCACGTTTGAGTTTGCGGTAGTATAAGGCATACAAACTGTCTTCAGGATATACCTTCAAGTATTCCAAATACACCTC
>Ga0049084_10001283_pt1 | contig 10370 bp, 9 predicted proteins | sample GreLakmeON33MSRF_FD_66720 | JGI IMG/M metagenome (GOLD analysis project Ga0049084, IMG submission 66720) | Freshwater lentic microbial communities from great Laurentian Lakes, MI, USA - Great Lakes metaG ON33MSRF | ecosystem: Environmental > Aquatic > Freshwater > Lake | place: Great Lakes... | reverse complement strand
GATTCTCTTAAATCAAAAACTCGAAACTCACGTGCAAGGCCTCGAACTGCTGCTCTCCCGCGGCACGGAGGCAGCCATGAATCAGCTCAATCGCAGAGACCCAAAATGAACGCTACCAAACGCAACTACCGCGCAACCTTCATCCTCGATAACCGTGGCAAGGAAGAGTCGGTTGACCAGATCCTTGACGGTGTAAAAAAAGTCATCGTCGACCTGCAGGGCGACGTCACGGCCGTGGAAAACATCGGCAAGAAGGACTTCGTCCGCGTGACCGACAAGAAGCTCACGGGTGCGACTTACGTCCACGTCAACTTCGCCGCTCCGGCGGCTGCGCCAGCCGAGTTGATCGAGCGCCTCCGGCTGAACAGCAGCGTCTATCGCACGTTTATCCAGTCTGCCTAACCAGCGTCCGGCGCTGCTTCGGTCATGCCTTCACTCAACAAAGTCTTGCTCATGGGCAATCTGACCCGCGACCCCGAGTTGCGCGTCACGCCCAAGGGCACGCCGATCTGCCAGTTCTCGCTCGCGATTAATCGCCAGTTCAAGATGGAGTCCGGCGAGACTCGCGAGGAAGTCATTTATGTGGATGTCGAGGCTTGGGGCAAACAAGGCGAGACGATCGCAAAGTATGTGACCAAGGGCCGCCCGCTGTATGTCGAAGGACGTTTGCGCCTCGACCAGTGGGAAGACAAGAGCACTAAGGAAAAGCGCAGCCGCATGAAGGTGGTGCTCGAGCAGTTTCAGTTCCTTGGCGATGGTCGTGCCGGTACGGTGGGCGGTCCGGCCCAGGGCTCAGCGGAGCCGGGCATTGACCAGACAGTCTCACCCGAACGGCACGCTCCGCCGCCTCGCAGCGCGACGGCCAAGCCCGCCGCGCAGGAAAACCTCGACGAAGACGTGCCGTTTTAAGTCGTAATTACTCTTTATTGGAGCGGTTCCAGCAATGGATCCGTCGGCGGCAAGAGCCGTCGTGACACCCGCAAACAACTCACCGCGCTCCGGCGCAGATCGAACCCAACCTATTATGGCATCAACAGAAATTCTCCTCGTCAAACCCGTCGAAGGTCTCGGCGGCGAAGGCGATCAAGTCAAAGTCCGCGCCGGCTACGCCCGCAATTATCTGCTCCCGCGCAAAATCGCGGTGTCGCTCAATGCGGCTAACCAAAAGCACGTGGAGGCGCTCAAGAAGCGTCGCGTGGGCCGTGAGCAAGACGAACTCACCGCCGCGCAAGAGCTGGCCAAGAAGCTCGAAAAGACGAGCTTGGCTTTCGCCGTCAAGACCGGCGAGGGTGGCAAGATGTTCGGTGCCATCACGGCCACCGATGTGCACGATAAACTCACAGCCGCGGGGATCGTCCTCGAGAAGAAACGGATCCACCTGCACACTCCGGTGAAGACCCTCGGCAAGCACACCGTGAAGGTGAAACTTCATGCCGACGTTTCAGTCGAACTGAACTTCGACGTCGTGTCTGAAAATCCGATCGAGCCGGTCGCCGCCGAGGCACCCAAGCCCGAGTTCAAGCGCTACGACCGCCCGGAGCGGAAGTAATCAACGGCCCTTTGGTTCGCGAAATTTCGAGGGCCGCGTCCACCCATCGGACGCGGCTTTTGTTTTTTTTGTGAGCCGATTGTTCAAACCAACTGTTGCCGCGCTGCCGTCCTCTATTTTGACTCATTCGTTCGCGCATGGTCGAAGACGCACCCCATAAATTCCGACGTACCGAGGCCCCCACGGGTGGTGTTGGACGTTCCTTGCCGCACAGTCTCGAGGCGGAGGAATATCTGTTGTCTTGCTGCCTGCTCGATGGGGCCGACGTACTCTCGCGTTGTCTGGAAGCGCGCATTCGGCCCGAGTCATTTTACGACCCGAAGCACGGGGTGATCTACGAGGTTTTGGTCAATCTCTACAATAGTCAGAAACCGATTGAAGTTTCGGTGGTGGCCGAGGAGTTGAAGACTTCGCGACAACTCGATACCGTCGGTGGCTACGCCTTCCTTGCGCAAGTGAGCAGTCGGATTCCGACCACCGCGCAAGCGGGGTATTTTATCGAAAAAGTCCGTGAACAGAGCCTGCTGCGCGAAATTATCCGTTCGGCTACCGGTGCGGTGGAGGATTGCTACGGGTTTTCGGGCGGCATCGACGAATTCGTGGACCAGATCGAATCGCGAATTTTCACGGTGACGCAAAATCGCGTGAGTGAAAGTGCCAAGCAGATGCGCGAGCCCACGCGCGAGGCGATGAACGTCATCACGAAAATGATGATGAAAAAGGGCGAACTGACGGGAGTGTCTTCGGGTTTCAAGGATCTCGATGCGCTCATGTGGGGTTTCCAGCGCCAGGAAATGATCATCCTCGCGGCTCGTCCTTCGATGGGGAAAACCTCGCTCGCGCTCAACTTCGCCGAAGCCGCCTCCCTGCCGCATCGTGGGCCGGGGGTTGCGAGTTTGATTTTCTCCCTCGAAATGAGCGCCTCACAGCTCGCGCTGCGTATGCTGTGCTCGCGAGCGCGAGTAAATATGAAGCTGCTCCGAGACGGATTGCTCTCCAAGAACGGCGATGAGCAAAACCGGCTGGTCCAAACCGCCGACGAATTCTCCAAGGCCCCCATTTTTATCGACGATTCCAGTGCGCTTTCGATCATGCAGCTCCGCGCCAAGGCTCGGCGCATTCACTCCCGCACGCCGCTCGGATTCATTATTGTCGACTATCTCCAGTTGCTGAGCCCGACCGACAGCAAGATGCCTCGTGAGCAGCAGGTCGCCGAAGCCTCACGTGGACTAAAATCACTTGCGAAGGAACTGAACGTGCCGGTCCTTGTATTATCCCAGCTCAACCGCGCTTCAGAAAAGGAAAACCGCACGCCGAAATTGGCCGACTTGCGTGAATCCGGCTCGATTGAGCAAGATGCCGACGTTGTTCTTATGCTGGCCCGCCCGCGCGACGCCGACGAAAAATTCCAAGTAGCCGCCGACTCGGCCGAGTTAATCGTTGCCAAGTCCCGAAACGGACCAGTAGGAGAACTCAAGCTCACTTTCCTTCGAGATATCACCCGCTTTGAAAACTATCATCAGTAACCCTATGCGTAGGGTCACCTCCTCAATCGTCGCCATTCTCTTGTTGTTGGCTGCGGGTGGAACTCCGGTCCGAGCACAAGCTCCTGGCCAGAACCAACCTGAACAACCGCAACAACCGACCCCAGTCTTCAAGGCCGGCACGGTTACGATCAAGTTTGTGGGGACGGCCAACGTTAACGAGCAGGTCGTGCGCGCCAACATGCAGGTCCGGGAGGGGGGCGAGTTCGACGCCAACATGCTCGACCGCGATCTGCGCTCGCTCTACCGCACGGGTCTTTTTGAACTGATCGAGTTCAAACAGGAACCCGGAGAGGCGAACACCCTGAATCTCGTGGTCGAGGTCACGCCGAAGTATCGCATCCTCGCGGTCAAGTTCGAGGGCAACCAAAAGATCAAGAGCAACCGCCTCGAAAAGGAGGCCAAAACCCGGCCCAATTTCGCGCTCGATGAACGCCAGGTGAAGGACGACGCGAGCAAGCTGATCGAGTATTACCAAAAGGCGGGTTACAATCAGGTCTCCGTCACTTACTCCATTGATCGCGATCGGGTGGGTGGATTCGGCACGGTCATCTTCAAAATAAAAGAAGGTGCCAAGGTGAAGATCACCGATATTCGCTTCTTCGGGAATGCCCGGGTAAAATCGAATAAGTTGAAAGGTGAGATGGAGACGAAGAAATGGTGGATGTTCTCGTGGCTCACGGGTTCGGGCCGTTTTAAGGATGACCAGTTCGAAGACGACTTGGACAAGTTGCGGGACTATTATCGCGAGCAGGGCTACCTCGATGTGGATATCCCGCAAGACACCGTGGTGTTCAGTTATCCCAGTCCCGACAAGCTCCTCATCACGGTGACGGTCACCGAGGGTCGCCAATACCGGGTCGGGGAGATCAATTTTACGGGTAACAAGCTTTTTGCCACCACGCTGCTCAAGCGGGTTGCGCGCATTCGCAGTGGCATGGTCTTTGTGCCCTCCCGGCTCGATAAGGATACGGAGCGCGTCGAGGATTTTTATGGTAAGGACGGTTACCTGCAGACCAACGTCCGCATCCTCCGCAAGCCGAATGTCACGACCGGAAACATCGATATCGATTACCAGGTGCAGGAGAGCGAGAAATTCAACGTCGAGTCGATCGTGATCGAAGGTAACACTAAGACCAAGAGCACGGTCATCCTCCGCGAACTCGTCCTCGGTCCCGGCGATGTCTTCAGTAAAGTGATGATGAAAATTAGTAAACTCCGGCTGGAGAATACGCGCTTTTTCGAGGACGTGAACGTAACCGATCAGGAAACAAATATCCCAGGGCGTCGCAATATGCGGATTGCGGTCAGGGAGGGGCGCACCGGCAATCTGACCTTTGGCGCCGGCTTCAGTTCGCTTGAGCGCGCGACGCTCTTCGCCGAAGTCTCCCAGTCAAACTTCGATATCTTCAACCGGCGCTCGTTCTTTCAGGGCGATGGCCAAAAATTCCGCCTGCGTCTGCAGCTTGGTTCGCTCTCCAGCGAGGCCGTGCTGTCCTTCGAAGAACCCTGGCTCTTCCAAAAAGCGCTCTCGCTCGGTTTCAGCATTTTCCGCAGCAGTTCGGACTACAACAGCTCGTTCTACAGCCAGGTAGAAACCGGAGCTGAAATCTACCTCCGCAAACGTCTCTTTGAACTCGTCGAAGGCAAACTGGCCTACACCTATAAGATCGTTAATATCAAAGACGTCTCATCGTCAGCCTCGTCGATTATCCGATCCCTTGAAGGTAACAACGCCCTTTCGGAAATCAGCTTCCAGCTCCTCCGTGATACGCGCGACAAGATCATCAACACCACGGCCGGCAACCGCATCGAAATCAACACCGCCATCGCCGGTGGACCCTTGGGCGGCAGCAAAATCAATAATTACTACAGCGCCGAATTCCGCGGCTCGCAGTTTTTCCCGGTCTTTGAAACGCAAACCCAGGTGCTCGCGCTCCTCGCTCGCGGGGGTGTGATCCAAAATTTCGGAGACAGTCCCGACGTGCCGTACTACAGCAAGTATTACCTCGGTGGACCCACGACCCTGCGGGGCTATGAATTTCGCGATGTTGCTCCGCGCGACACCTTCAATGAACCGATCGGCGGCAAGACCTATGGGTTCTTCAGTGCCGAATATTCGTTGGATATCGTCAGCCCGATTCGGGCGGCGGTTTTCTATGATGCCGGGTTCGTCAACCGCAATGCCTTCGACTTTAATCCTCGCGAGTACGCCGACAACTTTGGCTTTGGTTTACGCCTCTTTGTGGCCGGTGCCCCGTTGAGCCTCGATTTCGGTATTCCCATCAAGGGGCCCAAGGACGCGAAGAAGGGCAACCAGTTCAATTTTTCCTTTGGCACGCGCTTCTGATTCTGTTTCTTTTCAACCTTTCGTTTTCAAAATCACCCATGAAGAAATCTATCCAAACCCTCATTACGCTCGCTGCTTTCGGCGCGCTATCTCTCGCGGCAAACGCCCAACCGGCGTTCAAACTCATGGTCGTCGACATGGCCAAGCTCTACGACGGTCATTACAAAACGGTTGAGCAAAACGCCAAGATTCAGGCCGACGACGCCAAGGCGCAGGAAGAAGTCGATAAGATGAACAAGGAGGGCAACACCCTCGTCGAAGAATACAAGGGCCTCAACGACCAGTCGAATAACCCTACGCTGACCGCCGAGGCGAAGGGCAAGGCGCAAAACGAAGCGCAAAAGAAACTCGAGGGTATCCAGACCAAGCAGCGCGAAGTTCAGGGCTTTATCCAGAACACCCGCAATTCGCTCAGCCAGCGTCTCAATACCTTTCGCAGCCTCATGCTTGAGGAAATCAGCAAAATCGCGACCGTAGTCGCCAAGGCTAAGGGCGGCACCGTTCTCCTCGATAAAGCCGGTCCCACCGGGATCGGCATCTCCGGCTTGGTCTATGCGGATCCCGGTTACGATATCACCGATGACGTGATGAAGGAAATCAACAAGGACCGCCCGGCCAGTGCGCCCGCGGCTCCCGCGGCCGCACCGGCTGCTGGGATTACTGTCCCGGGAATCGCTCCGAAGAAATAATTTCGGCTGCGCTGGAAAACCGCTGCAAAAGCCTCGCTCTTCGAGCGGGGCTTTTTTGTGGCTGATCGCTTTGGCGCTCCCTCTGCCGATGCGGACCACAAAGCTGAATTGCCCCGCGCGATAAATTCCTCACGGTGCCATCCATGCAGGTTTCGTTTTCCTCCGCCGACATCGTTGGCATCACGCAGCCATTAGCCATCCGGGGCGAGACGAGCGAAGTCGTTCGCGGGCTCGCTTCGCTCGCGGCCGCAGGTCCCGGGGATCTCTCTTTCCTCGGCAACCCGAAATACAAATCCGAGGTCCCTGCCACGCGTGCCTCGGTGGTGCTGTTGCCGGTCGGTTATTCCGGGGAGCCTTCACCCGGTCAGCTCTTCCTGTTGGTGGAAAACCCTTCCGTCGCGCTGGCTCGCGTTTGCGCCCGGATCGAGCGGTTGCTTTGGCCTGCGCCGTTGGCGGGCGTCCACCCGTCGGCCGTGGTGGCACCGGGGGCCATGATCGCCCCGACCGCCACGATCGGGCCGCTCTGCGTGGTTGAGGCTGGGGCTCAGATCGGTGAGCGCGTTCACCTGCAGGCCCAGGTCTTCGTTGGCCGCGAGGCCCGCATCGGCGACGACAGCTGGCTGATGCCGGGCGTTGTGCTCGCGAGCGAATGTGTGCTGGGGCGACGCGTTCGCGTGCAGCCCGGCGCCGTGATCGGGTCTGACGGATTTGGCTACGAGTTTTCCCAAGGCCGCCACGAGAAGGTCCCTCAAGTGGGGCACGTCGCGGTCGGCGACGATGTTGAGATCGGAGCGAACAGCACGATTGACCGCGCGCGCCTTAGTCGCACCGAGGTGGGCGAAGGCACAAAAATTGATAACTTAGTTCAGATCGCCCATAACGTGGTGATCGGTAAACACTGCCTCATTTGCGCGCAGGTTGGGATCTCGGGCAGCACCCAGCTCGCCGACTTCGTGGTGCTGGGCGGACAGGCTGGCCTCGCGGGTCACCTCGCCATTGGAAAAGGAGCCAAGGTTGGCGGGGGGGCGGCGGTGACGGCTGACGTGCCGGCCGGAATTTTTGTCAACGGGTCCCCCGCGATTCCGCTGCAGCTTGAGCGTCGTCTGGTCGTTCTGCAGCGACGACTGCCTGACTTGTTCAAGCGGGTCGATGCGATCGAGGCGCGCATCGAGTGAGTCAGCCGCGGCCGGACGGGTCCGCGTTGCGGGGATTCGTGTGGATGGTTGCGTGACGCAGAAAAGTCTTCCGCCGGGCGCGGTTCGTCCCCACCTTCGCGCTTTATGAGCGAAACGCGGCTGAAAATTTTCACGGGCAACTCCAATCGTATCCTCGCCGAGGAAATGTGCCGCTCCATTGGCGAGCCCCTGGGCGAGGCCACGGTCACCAGTTTTCCGGACGGCGAGTCCTTCGTGAAAATCAACGAGAACGTCCGTGGGCACGACGTTTTCATCATCCAATCGACGTGCCCGCCGACGAATCATCACCTCGTCGAGTTGCTCATTATGATCGATGCGGCCCGACGCGCGTCGGCGCAGCGGATCACGGCGGTTTTGCCATTTTACGGCTACGCGCGCCAGGACCGCAAAGATCAGCCCCGCGTTCCGATTACGGCCAAGCTCGTCGCCAACCTCCTCGTCGCCGCGGGTGCGACCCGTATCCTAACGATGGATCTGCACAGTCAGCAAATCCAAGGTTTTTTCGACATTCCGGTTGATCACCTGTTTGCGTCACCGGTCTTTTTTGAACATCTGGCGAAAACGAAACGTGACAATCTGGTGGTCTGTTCGCCCGATGTCGGTGGCATGAAGATGGCCGCCGCCTATGCGGACGTGCTCGGTGCCGGCCTCGCGCTGGTGGCGAAAAAGCGCATCAGCGCCACCAAGGTCGAAGCCATCAACGTCGTGGGCGAAGTGGAGGGATGCGATGTGCTGCTGGTGGACGATATCACCGAGACGGCCGGCACCCTGTGTGCGGCCGCGAAGATCCTCCGTGAACACGGAGCGCGCAGCATCCGGGCGGCGGTCAGCCACTGTATCCTGAACGAAGTCGCCATCGAGCGCCTCAAGAGCGGCCTCATCGACGAGCTCATTACGACCAATTCCACTCCCGTGAACACGCACGGCCTGCCCATCACTGTGCTCAGCATCGCGCCGTTGCTCGGTCAGGCCATCCAACGCATCAACAGCAATGAAAGCGTGACCAGTCTCTTTCGGATCAAAGGATTTTGAACCGCCCCTTCCCGTGAAACTGAGTGGAACCGTCCTTGGCCAACCTTACACGCAGGCTCGTACAGTGGAGCTTCTCCCAGAAACATCTCTGATTATCCCTTGGTCGTTCGTTCTTTAATGAAAGCCTTTTCCCTTCGTCGCCTGCTGATTGCTGCCCTGCTGTTCGGTGGTGCGCCCGCTGGGGTAGCGGCTTCGAAAAGCACGAAAAAATCCCAGGCGGTCAGCCCGGTTGTTCCCCACGAACGACCTGAATTGCGCGTCGATTCCACGGCCATTTCGGAGGGGAAATCGAGCGTTGTGACCAGCTATGCCGATGTGGTCGAACCGGCGCAGCGGGCGGTCGTCTCCATCTACTCGACCAAGATTATTAAGGAGCGCATGCAGGTAAATCCACTCTTTCGCCAACTTTTCCCCGGGCTCCAAGATCAGGAGCGCGAGAGTCGGCAGGAGGGGATGGGCTCGGGAGTCATCGTCACCGCCGACGGCTACATTCTTACAAACAATCACGTCGTGGAAGGTGCCGATGAGCTGAAAGTCTCGCTGTCGGACGACCGTGAGTTCGTCGCCAAAGTGATCGGGACCGATCCCAAGACCGACGTCGCCGTGATCAAGATTGAGTCGACGAAGCTGCCGACGGTGACGCTCGCCGACAGTGAGAAACTTCGCGTCGGCGATATCGTGTTCGCGGTCGGAAATCCCCTCGGTGTGGGCCAGACCGTGACCATGGGCATCGTCTCGGCCAAGGGCCGTAACAAGGTGGGAATTCTCGATGGCGGCTATGAAGATTTTATCCAGACGGATGCGGCGATCAACATGGGTAACTCGGGCGGCGCGCTCGTTGATGCCAAGGGCCGTCTCGTCGGGATCAACAGTGCCATCCTCTCGCCGTCGCGCGGCAATATTGGCATCGGCTTTGCCATTCCGGTGAACCTCGCCGCATCCATCATGAACAGCCTCGTGATGACCGGGCGGGTCTCGCGCGGCTATTTGGGCGTGAGCCGCCCCGACAGCGTTACCCCAGATGTCGCTGAACAGCTCGGGCTGGCCAAGGACACCAAGGGCGTCCTCATCACTGACATTGACGTGGACAGTCCTGCGGAGAAGGCGGGGCTCAAGCGGACCGATGTTATTCTCGGCTTGGATGGTCACTTGGTCACTTCGCTCGAAGACTTGCGGCTGCGGATTTCACAAATGGTCCCGGGGTCCGCCACGAAGGTGAAAATTGCCCGGGACGGCCAAGAGCAGATCATCGAGGTGACGCTCGGGACGCTGACCGAAAATCCCAACGAGCTGTTTGCCGGCGTAAACGTCACGCCGCTCACCGGCGAAGCGAGAAGGCGGCTCGGAATCGCAGACCCGCGCATTGGCGGCCTGATTATTACGGATATCTCTGAGGACTCTCCGTTTCGGGAACGCCTCGCTCCCGACGTGATCATTATTGAAGTGAACCGCATCCCGGTCCCGGATTTGGCGACAGCCAAGTCTGCGCTCAGGAAAAACGGAGAAAATGATCTCCTCACGGTGTTTTACCGCGGGCAAATCCGCTACGCGGTCGTCAACGCACCCAAGGCGGCTAAGTGATGCGGCCGAGCTAGTCCGGCGTGTTCGGCGCTGACTCGAACGATGCCTGATCGTGAGCGGGGACCCTGCGCGGAATCGCGGTTAGCTTCCCGGTTTTTCGATGGGAATTTTCGCCAACCACTCGGGCACAGCGTCGGCCGGGAAGGTGGGAAAACTGAGTTCCAAGAGGGAAATGGCTGGCACTTCAAAGTGAGCAGCGCCGGCGCTGCGGTCGACCAGCATCGCGACGCCGGCGGATTGGCCACCGGCTTGCCGAACGATTTCGAGGGCCTCGAGGACGCGACCGCCGCGGGTGACGACATCCTCGACGATCAGAACCTGCTCGTTGGGCGTGAGCGTGAAGCCGCGCCGCATCACGAGTGCGTTATTCTCTTTTTCCGCAAAAATATAGCGAGCGCCGGCCTGTCGGGCGATCTCTTGGCCGATCAC
>Ga0049084_10001282_pt1 | contig 10376 bp, 4 predicted proteins | sample GreLakmeON33MSRF_FD_66720 | JGI IMG/M metagenome (GOLD analysis project Ga0049084, IMG submission 66720) | Freshwater lentic microbial communities from great Laurentian Lakes, MI, USA - Great Lakes metaG ON33MSRF | ecosystem: Environmental > Aquatic > Freshwater > Lake | place: Great Lakes... | reverse complement strand
CCTCAACTCTCCGAAGGTCATCCAAATGTTCGACGCAACCGCGCTCATGCATCGGTGCGGAGTAGGTCTGGCAGGCATCTGCGTGGCAGTATGCTGCTTTCACTCCGCATGCGCAGAGCCCGCGGCTGCGGGGCGTGCGGTGGATGCTGGGCTACGGCGTCTCGCGGCGATCCAAGTGGCCAATGGGCCGAACGCTGGGAGCTGGGATTGCCCACAGCCCGCGTATCGGCCGGCCACAGCAGCGCTCGTGGGTCTCGCATTTCTGGCCAATGGCAGCACGCCTTCGGAGGGTCCGTATGCCGTCGAAGTGATGCGAACGCTCCGATACATTTTGCCCCGGATGGCACCCGATGGATATATCGGACAGGGCGATCCCTCTGGCATGTACATCCACGCAATCGCGATGCAATATGTGCTTGGTTGCATCGGCATGACGGGCGATCCCACGATGGAAGCTGAGCTGGCCAGATGGTGCCAGCGGGGCTTGGCCGTGATCGAGCAGGCGCAGACTATCCGTCGCACTCCGGCCGAGCGGGGTGGATGGCGGTACACGCCCACGAGCAACGAGAGCGACTTGTCGGTCACATCGTGGCAGTTGCTTGCGCTCCATGCAGGCCGGCAGTGCGGATTCGACGTCAAAGAAGAGGGAATATCCGATGCGCTTGCTTTTATCCGCACAGCCTACCTGCCGCTGGAACAGGGTAGGGGAGGCTATGTGTATCGGCCCGGCATCAGTCGCGAGCCAGAGCCATCCGTGACAGGCGTGGCGCTCTGCATCCGCGCGATCTTGGACAAGCCTCTCGACACCCAGACGGCTGCAACGCTTAAGTATCTCGACTCATTTCCTCCGTCGTGGGGTGGCGAGCAATACAAGCAGTTTTATTTTCTGGCGTCGTTCTATCTCGCGCAAGGAATGTTTCAGGTCGGTGGCCAGACATGGGAGCAACACCGCTTGGCAATCGAAGAGGTTCTGGTAACGCACCAATCAGGCGACGGTCACTGGCCGTTTCCGCCCGACAACGCCCCGCAAAGCCGGCTGGCCGGGCCTGCGTATCCCACGGCGCTGGCTGTACTCATGCTGTCGTTGGATCGCCACTATCTCCCCATCTACCAGCGACAACGACAACTCTACGGCCAGTGACCCCGTTTTCGGCCATGACGACGGCTCCAACATGCAACTCAATCTCTCAACGTCTCCCCGCGATGTAAGCTCAGGGCTCGAGCCAGCGTCCTTCTGGAAGAAGGCGTAGAATGAGATTCTTCGATCCTGACAACCAAGCACCAGCGAACAATCTGTGTTCTTGAGTCTGTTCTGGCTCTCATATGAGTTGGGAGGAGCTAACGTATCAACGCAAAACAATTCACAATGAAATTACATTTACTTCGGCAGCGCGGCGAGGTCGCCCAAATCGGCCTACCCAGACTTGCAACGAGGCGTCACGCGTTGTACATCGTGCTGAATTCATCGATCGCGATCGTATTGCTGTGCTGCATGGCCGCTCCTGCAAGGGCACGCTACGAAGACCCACAACCGCCGCTGGATCGGTGTTGGGTGCCGTATGTGGCAACACCCGAAACGCTCGGCCTCTTTCACTGCGATGAGCATGAGTCGACTGTCTCGAAGCGAACGTTGGAATCCTTGGAAGTTGATATCCGTGCGATTGCCAACGAGCAGGTGGATACAAACAAGCCGCCTCCAGCCACGCTCTCGCTGGAGGGGGCTGGCGTAGACGATGCCGGCAAGCCAGTCCGATCACCGGCGTCTGCAGGAGCAGCAGGAGTGGCGTCGAAAGACCTCGTTTTGGATGCCAGCCAAGAGCCGCGAGCGGGAGTGCGAGTTGGTGGCACAGACTTTGTTCCAGATGGCCGGTTTGATGGGTCACTTCGACTCATTGGTGGCCAGTCTGCGTTCCGTTTACCTCCCTACCCAGCCATTACGTCAGGGGCCGCCTTTACGATTGATGCGTGGATTAAACCGGATGCTGCATCAAAACAACCATCCGAGCAGATCATCTTTCATGGCACGAATCAGAAGCAGCAGGGCATGAGCTTTGAACTGCGTCGGCGGGCCGACGGTCATCTTTACGCTCGCGTTGGCACGGCGGCTTCAGGGATGAGTCGCGGTGTGGCGCCAGCCGGCCAGTGGACGCACATCGCCATGACCCTGACGCCCCCAAGAGGAGTGGCAGGCCGCTTTTCGCACGTGGGGAAAATGCTTGGCAGCCAAATCATCCTCTCTCTCAATGGCACGCTGGATTCAACGTTCGACGATCCCACGATAGCCGCTGCAATCACGAAGGAACTTCGCCGCTCCAACGGTCAAGTGTTTGTAGGCAACGACCCCGCTGGTGGTGCCGGTTTTGTAGGGGTTCTTGATGAGGTGCGCATATCCAAAGGCATACGAGACGCGTGCCCCGATCAGCGGACGAAGTTCTTCGCCACCGTCGGTCCCGCTGCCGGGCCACCGGCCATGCGAGATCCGGCAGATCTTGTCCTGCACGAGTCGTTCGACCAAGCGGCGCAGCAGGAACAGCCAGACATCCAAAACGAAGGGGCCGTGCGGGGCCGTTGCCGTCTCATTGGAGCCGGCCACAGCGTGCTCACCACACCGCTGGACGCGTCGGTGGATCTCAGCCGTGGCTCACTTGAGGTTTGGGTGCGTGCCGACGATTGGGACAACCGACAATCGCAGTCGCTCCAGAGGCCGCTGTTCACGGTGCCGATTCTTTCGATCGTAGGCCAGACGGGCGGCCAGTCGAAACCGATTCTTGTCGCGCAACTGCACAGCATGAAGCCGCTCGGGCAGAACCCGCTACCGATGCAACCCGGCCAATGGCATCACCTCGTGATGGTATGGGGCAACGGCACCCCGCAGGCTTTTTTTGATGGAGAACCGCTGCCGGGCGGCCTGCTCAGTTGGTCGATTGACTCGAGCCCAGGCGCAATCAGCTTGCCGCTGCGCACACTTTGTGTCGGAATAGCAGAGGCCGGGGGTGCTTATCGAGGTGAAAAAACGTTTGTCGATGAATTGCGTCTCTACCGTCGGCCGTTGACTGCAGATGAGGCCCGCAACGCGTACGCAAGGTTTGTGCCGGGCGGACGGGTGTCGCCCTTGCCATTTGCGTGGATCGACTGGGGGCTCAACGCGGCCACCAAGTCGATGACCGCCGTCATCGACATTCTAGATCCTCGTCGCCAGAAGGTGGCGCGTGTTGAAATGACCGTCACAGGCCCCGACTTCAAGCACACCGTGTGGATCGAGCCTCAGCCACTCGCTGCGGCTCCCACTGTCGCTGTCGGTCCGCGGAATACTGTCTCAAACCTCGTGGATGGTCGTGCGACCGTGTCGGTCCACAATCTCCCTGTGGGCTATGGCCAGCATGTGCTCGGCTTGCGATTTCTGGATGCCGCTGGCACCGTCATTGATGAGCAGTCGATCACGCGGCAGCGACCGATCCCGCCTTGGCTGGGGTCGAAAGTGGGCATGCACGAGGGAGAAGTGCTGCCTGGATTCGATCCGCTGCGGACTGCAGCGGATAAAGACGGGCACCTGAGCGTGTTTCTCTCTGATCGCCGCATCGACATCGATGACCGCGGCTGGCCGTCGGCGCTCGTTTCAAAGGGGGCCGACATGCTGGCCGGGCCGGTAGAGATTGAAGCAAAGGCTGGCGGTGAGCCACTGGTGTGGAAATCCAAAGCGGCGCAGCCCGTCTTGGAAGAGACCGCCCCCGATCGAGTCCAAACCGCCGGGGGCATGACGGCCGGCACATGGTCGATCGACACACAGGTGGGCATCCAGTTTGACGGCATGATGAAGATCACCGCACGCGTGGCGTCATCCATACCGGGCACGCTTGACCGGCTCCTGGTGACCATTCCCCTCAAGCCCGAGCATGCAACGTTGTTCGGCTTTTGGACGGGCCACCCTGAGTTTCGCCATTCGTGCCGGTACGGCGCCACGCCCGTCGCTCAGGGCATTGTGCTCGCAAGCGCAACTCCTGGGGCGGTTAAAAACGGTCAGCTCTCTGGCAGCTTTATTCCGTTTGTCGCACTGGCGGACGACCAGCGGGGTCTCAATTGGTTTGCTGAGAATGATCGTCACTGGACACAGAGCGTTTCTGAATCGGCTGTTGTCGTAGAGCGTCAGGCAAACCGCGTTGTGTTGCGACTCCTGCTCGTGCATGAGCCGATTGAAGTGCACAAGCCAGTCGACTATGTCTTCGGTCTGCAGTTGACACCGATTAAACGCTTGCCAGCCAACCATCGTTCGCTTCCGAGAAGCGTTTCATTTGCACACGTCGACAGTTTTTCTAAACAGGATCTCAAAGTTGACAATGGCCATTCCATGCAATTCTCAATCGCGCCGGAGAATGATGATTTCGACGCTGCCGCAGATCGCTCACAGATGCACCGATCGCTGTACGCCAAAGAAGGGGCCTACCGTGGCCCCATTCTGTACCTCGATCGACAGTACATAGGCCTTCCACAAAACGCTGCCGAATATGCCCCCGTGTGGTATCGGGGCGGTGGCTTTCAATATCTCCCCGAAGCGCAAGATTGCTATGCGTGGGCGATTAACGAGTGGCTGGCTCGCAAATTGATCGCTGGCTTGTACATCGACGATGTGTGGATTACGCCATCCACCGACCCGAGCATAGGACTCGCGTACCAGTTTCCCGATGGCCGCGTGCAGCCTGGTTTCGATTTTTTTCGCTACCACGCGTTGCTCAAGCGGTTGCGATGGCTGTTTCACGACAATGGCGTCGAACCGCTCATCTGGCTGCACATGACAAATACGTTTTACATGCCCTGCCTGTCGTTTGCCGACATCCTGCTGGATGGCGAAAGTGCGTTTCCAAACTGGGGCGAGGAGCGAGATTTCCTGCGGACATGGCCAATGGATCGGCTGCGTTACAACAATCCAGAAAAGTGGGGCATCGCGACCAACTGGATGTTCAAAATTGGATTGGGCGACGGACCGGCGCCCAACGCAGGCCTGCGGCACTTCGGGTATCAGCAGATGCGAGCCCTCTACGCTGGCCTTATGGTGCACGACGTAGCCGTGCAATACAGGCGAATTGCATCGCTCGATGCATCGGGCGTCTTCGACGACGCGGCGAGGTTCGTAGGGTACTGGAGTCCGGAGGCTGCCGTTGGAACGACGACGCCGGCGGTGTACGCCAGCGCCTACTGCCTCGATGCTGCCACGCCTCCGCGGGCTGTACTCGTGATCGTCAATCGCAGCGGCCAACCGACGGTGGCGAATCTTACGGTCGATGCGGCCAGACTCGGCTTCAAAAAGCTGCCGTGGTCTCGCCTAGAGGCGAAAGACATCGACCTATGGCTCCCGCCTCCGGGCGAAGATTTACGTAAGCTCGTCAAACCAAATCCGCTAATCGACAGGAATATCCTCTTCGACGCAACAACCGACCTGATCGATCGGTTGCAAGTCGATATCGATCAACTCGCCGCCGCAAAAGGAAAATTCATTTTTAACGAGTCCAACCACGAACGCACTCCCGAAGGTTTTCGAGTTCGGGTTCGGCCTTGGGATTACCGTCTCATCGAACTCCGCCCGGCGGGGCCATCCCCGTGACCATTCTGCCTTGTTTTCAGTGCGGGAGACCGTCGGGAATGTTGACAAACTGCGGCCTGCGGCCATTGGCATAGGGATGGCTTCGGCAGCACTATGCCGAAAACAAGCGCGACAGGAGAGTGACAAGACCGATGCCTCAAAGCCCCTCTGCCGACGCTCCAGAAGCCTGTTTTCAGGACGGGTCGCTCGACGCTTTTATGCGTGAACTCTCAGGCCATCAGGCTCGGCTTCGCGGATTTGTGCGATGCCTCCTCTTTGACCGCAGGGATGTCGAAGACGTCTGGCAAGACACAAATGTCGTACTGCTGCGAAAGGCTTCGCAGTTTCGTCCGGGTTCTGATTTCTGGGCGTGGGCCAGTGAGGTGGCGCGGTATCAGGTGCTGACGCACTGCAAGCGATTGAAGAGGGACCGGCTTGTTTTTTCCGACAAGCTTTTGGCTCTTCTGGCAACGGAATTAAAGGAGCGAGGCCCAGCCATCGATCATCGCCGCGAGGCACTCGACGGCTGCCTCCAAAAGCTTCCCGCCCCGCAGCGGCAACTACTCGAAATGCGTTATGGCCCGAAGACATCAATCGACGAGATAGCCGGCAGTTTGAATCGCCCAGCCGGTTCGATTCGACAAACGCTCTACAGGATCCGCGAGTCTCTGCTCGCCTGCATTGAGCGAACGCTTGCCAGCGAGGGAGTGCGATGACTGCCCAAGGCGACTCAAGCACCAACTCCATACCGTCGGCCAGCACTCCACCGCAGACGGAGGCTGACGCCGGCCTGATGGCTCTTGTAATCGATTGCATCGAGGGCAGCATCACGCCTGCATCGTGCGCGCTGTTGGAGGCGCGGATGACAGTCGATCCGGTTGCCCGGAGCTCTTATCTCGATATGTTGCTCCTCGACTCAGACTTGGCCGATGAATTTTCGGCCGCTGCCATCGGGGGCATGGTGGATCAACTCTCGCACGCCACCGCCGAATCGCACAGCCTGCCAACAGGCGCAACCGCTACAGCCTTCAGGGGTATTTTTCCGCGATCGATGGCAGGAGCCATTCTGTTGACGCTCATGCTGGGGGGCCTGGTGGGAGGCGTGGCGGTTTGGATGGTGAGTTCGCTGGCGACCGCTTCCTCGTCCGCTCAATTCCAGACGCTTGCCGAGGTCACCCAAACACGATTTGTCATTTCAGCCGATGCCAAGCGACCCGTGCACAAAGGTAGACTCGTAGGTCGGGAGCGGCTACGACTGGCCTCCGGGGCAGCTGAAGTGACGTTCCACAACGGAGCCACGATCCTGCTGGTTGGCCCTGCCGAGCTGGAACTCGCCAATGACATGCAGGTCTATCTCCATGCCGGCCAGGCGGTTGTCCGCATTCCAGAGGACGTGAGTGGATTTCAGCTCGACACTTCCGCCGCGCACGTCATGGCCTTGCACTCTGAATTCGGCATCAAGGTTGACGATGGCCTCATCACAGACGTGCAGGTGTATGAGGGTGAAGTGCTCGCAACCGAAAAAGTAAAGCGGGCTTCCGTTCAATTCCCCCATGCTGTGACGGCAGGGCATGCGGTGCGATGCAATCCTCAGTCCCAAGACGATCTACTGCCAATCGAATATGCCGAACGGCGATTCATCCGGCGACTGCCTCCCGACAGGGGAATTGATTTGCAGGAGTTTACCAACGACCTGCGTGAAGATGCCCGGCTCCTCGGCCGCCCGCGACTTGAATCGATCGAAGTAACGCGAGCGATGCGTCCCGTGATCGCCGACGGACTCCTCGACGAATGGAACCAGAAGGGGCTGTTTCGACGCAGCCGGCACGATAAGCCGGCCGATCGCGAGTGGATTGAGGGCCGAATGATGTTCGACGACGACAACCTCTACATCGGCGCCCGCATTGGCGATCCTTATCCGATGAAGAATGTGATTGACCCGACGCTCGATGCCAACCTGGCATGGCGCGGCGGTGCGCTGCAGCTTTTTGTTTCAACCGATCGGGCCATGGGGTGGCCCGCTGACGGCAATGCACCTAGCTACTATGCGAGCCGCCATCTTGAGACCAGTGCGGTCGAACGGGCCCGCGCGACCAATCCGCGGCTCTCAACGCTCATCATGTGGCATCACTTACCATCCAATACCGACAATCTCTACGTCGCACAACCGCTGACGAGTTCGCACGGCAGGCTCAATCCGGAAGGGTTTCGCGGCGCATGTGCGCGAAACCAAGATGGCCTTGGCTACACCCTCGAATATGTTATCCCCTGGACGGTGCTCGGTGCCGCCGATGATCGACCGCGGTCTGGCGACAACCTCGCAACCTCGTGGGAACTCCATTTGAGTGATGAATCCGGAAAACTCTGGCGGGATCAGATCATCGAGGTCCGCAACCAAACGGAACCTACCAGAATATTTCTGTTCGAGCGAGCCGCTACATGGGGCCGGGCAGAGTTTCGGTAGCGACGCTTTGCACGACGCAGCCTCAATGAAGAGTCCGTGGAAGAGTCCGTGGAAGAGTCCGTGGATAGCGTGCTGACTCGACCACACGATGCGTTTTAGTCGCGGTACTCAAATTTATATTTCCCAGGATTGGGCGTTGGGTACATGCCGTCGCTGTTGGCGAGCAGGATCGCTGGAGAACTGTCGGTGAGCGTCGCCACGCCTGCTGTCAAATCGTCGGGGCAGTTGAGCATCTCATCGAATGTCACAAGTTTGCCGGTGTGGGCTGCAAACCGCCCCATCGCCGTCACGAGGCTCGCCTCGGCGCCTCGCACCGCTTCATTGTACGGCTCATTGTTCATGATGGCCGCTACGAGATGCTCCCACTCCCGGCGGTAAGGATTCGGCTCGGGCTGCTCGGCCGTCCAAGCCATGTTGGCCTTATCCATCTGCTGGGTCTTGTAAATCGTGCACCGTGCGGGGGAATGGCCGCTAGCAGAAATCGTAAAAGCGCCTTTGGTGCCTTGACCAAACACGCCAAACTTTTGCTGGCAGTCTTTCATAGAGCGGCCGGAGTAGAAGAATTTCGTGCCATCGGCAAACGTGTATTCAACGGCGTAGCTATCGAAATTCTGATCGTCTAACTTGCCTCGGTAGTGCCGTCCGCCGGTGGCCTCAGCCGACACAGGCCACGCGCCTTTCATCCAGCAGACCTCGTCGATGTGGTGCACGTAGTAATCGCTAAAAATCCCACCGCTGGCCCAAAGAAAGCCATGGAATCGCTTGATCTGCCAAAGCAGTTCTGGGGTCTCTTGATGACCCGGTGCCAGCTCAAAACTTTGGGCTGGGGTATGCATGCGGTAGCCGCGAAAGTCCATTAACTCGCCCGCTTCCCCGTCGTTGAGCCGATCAGAGAGTTCGCGGCGGCGGTCGCAGTGGCGGCACATCAGTCCGACGCCCACCTTGAGATTTTTGGCGTCTGCTTGGGCTGCGAGGTCGATGATCCGCTTCGTGCTCGGGCCGTCGATCGATACCGGCTTCTCCATAAACGTGTGCACGCCCCTCTGGATGGCTGCCGCAAAATGCACAGCCCGAAATGCCGGTGGCGTTGCGAAGATTGCGATATCCCCGGGTCGCAAACAGTCGATCGCCTGCTGGTACGCATACATTCCAGTAAAGGCGCGGTCTTCGGGCACATCAACCCGTTCCTTGAATTGCTCGGTGAGCGACCTTCGAACGATGTCGACGCGACTGCGAAACACGTCGGCCATCGCAACGATCTTGAGTGGTGTACTGGCGACGGAGAGTGCGTCCGCTGCAGCCCCGCCGCCGCGACCACCGCAGCCGATCAATGCCACACGAATCTCGTCGCTGCCACCAGCGTGCACTGCCGGTGCGGCATTGTCAGGCGCGACCTTTTCAACGCTGTCCTCCGCCCGACTGTCTGAGAGCAGCGTGCCGGCAAACACTGCTGCGGCCGCCTGCGTGGTCGTGCCCAGAAATAGACGGCGGGAGTTGCCAGCGGGAACGTTTTCAACCGATCCTGGAAACTGTTTTTTTGGCAAGATCACAGTCGCATCTCCGTAGGTGGTATCGAGAAGAGTTTTAAGGACGGGATTGAGCTACTCGAGAAGATCCGGGGTTTCTAGGAGTAGGCCGAGGCTGTGGAACTGCGGGCCAAATCGTCTTCGAGGAGGCGGTGCGGCTGGATCTTGAGCTTTGCGAGTTCTGCATGATACTCCCGAACGGCCTCTGCCGCCGAGATGGCCTCGTCGGCCACTGCACGCAGCATTTTAACAAATGAGAGTTGGTGTTCTGCTGCGTTGATCTTGCGGCCAAAAAGCGCAACGCGTGCCCCGTGCTGTTTCGCGTCGGCGATCAGGCCAAATGCATCGTGCGTGGTGCCAGCACCGCCGCCCAGAATACCCACGACCAGCGAGGAATCGTAGGCGGCAAGTTGCTCAGTGATCTCGGGGCCTAGGTACGGAATCTTAAGGAATATCGGACGCCCAGCCCGAGGCACGCCAGCCAAGGCTCGCACCACGTGGTCAGCCAGAAAGCGGGCAATGTCTGGGGGCTTGTGGGCCGCAACTTTTCCCGGCACAGCGTCGAGCGCATTCGGAAAAAAAACTTCCAGGAAATGTCGAAACCCTGACTGCTCGGCCTCGATCCGAAACGCTCTGTATGCCGCGAGCATGTCGCGGTCAAGCGTGGCATCATCATTGAATGTGAGCGAAAAGAGCCCGAGGTCAGCGCCGCCAGAGCCAGTGGCATGCGGCTTCGGATCGCCCTCCTCGCGGCTTCCACGCACGCGGCCTGATTGCGCCTGCGAGATCGTGGTCGTAGAAAATGGCAGCG
>Ga0049084_10001281_pt1 | contig 10377 bp, 12 predicted proteins | sample GreLakmeON33MSRF_FD_66720 | JGI IMG/M metagenome (GOLD analysis project Ga0049084, IMG submission 66720) | Freshwater lentic microbial communities from great Laurentian Lakes, MI, USA - Great Lakes metaG ON33MSRF | ecosystem: Environmental > Aquatic > Freshwater > Lake | place: Great Lakes... | reverse complement strand
ACATTGAAAAACTTCACACCAAACCAGACTTTGGGTTTTTTCTTTTGTTTTAAAATCCACTCATCAGACAAATGCTTGGAGTATCCATACTTGTTCAGCGGCTTGAGTTTAGAAAGTTCATTATGATCATCAAAGTAACCCTGCTCCCCTGCTCCATAAGTTGCAGCACTAGAAGCGTAAACGATTGGAATATTTTTTTCAGCGGCCAGAGTTAAAAGACGATTCGTGTATTCAGTATTGTTTTTGTAAAGGAAGTCCATGTTGAGTTCAGTCGTATCTGAACATGCACCCATATGATAAATGGCTTTAAGTGCTCCGACCTTTTTCCATATTTCATGATTAAACAGATCTTCAACCTGAACGAAAGAGGTGTACTTTAAATCTCTAAGATTTTTCCACTTATCGCCGCTTTCAAAATGATCACACAAAATAAGATCTTCAATGCCTGAATCATTTAAGTGCTTAACAATGACACTACCAATAAATCCTGCAGCACCTGTAACCAAAATCATAGTATTCCTTAAGAGTTGTATTCTCTATTATGATAGGAAAGTTGCGGTGCAAAAGTCTATTTGAAAGAAGGAATAGCGTAGGTCATGCGAATTTTACGAAGATAGTCGATTGTTTGGCCTGGTAAAATGGAGAGAACAATACAAAAAGAACCCAAGAGAAAATTTAATCCCAGAGAATCATTATGGATTAAGTACGAAAGAGCACCTGAGATAACTGGTTCGAGCATGATAACGCTGGAAGCTGCCACGATGCCAGTACTCCGAAGGCCGTAGAGAAGCAGTATATTGGGAAGCACGCCAATCATGGCGGAATAGAGAAAAATATTCGATATGTTAACTGGTAAGCTCAAGGCATGGCCTTTGCCTTTCATAATGATAAATATCAATACGCCAATTAATGAAAACAGATCATTAAAAAATGAACAAACAATCGGATGAATCCCGGCCTCCTGAGCTTTCTTAGAATAAATCAGCCAGATTGCGGTTAAAAGTGAAGTAAAGATAGGAAGAAGATAACTCAAAGAAAATTGGCCATGCTCATTAGGTGAAATAAGGATGATTGAACCAATTAAAGCTATCGACCATTTGTTAAGATTAGTTTTTGTTCCTCTACCTCTTAAAAATTCCCAAAGTAGCGTCCAGGCCGGAACAGTTAACAACAAAAACGTGACGTGAGTAATGGGAAGCCCTACTTGAAGCGAGGTAAATTCACACCAGTAAAGAAAAGTTCCTATAAATCCTGACATGACCAAAAGATCAAACTCGCCTTTAAATTTAAGTTTTTTGACTTCTTTGTAGCGACCTAAAACAAAGGGTAATTGGATCAAGGTCAGCATTAATAAAAAATGAAAAGAAAATATCAATGCATCGGTGTCATCAACCAAAAGTGCGGCAAGTGGATTGGCCAGACCAAACAAGAATGAAGAGATAACCAGTAAAAGCATACCCGGAATTACCATGCTGATTTTGATCTGAAAGGTGCCTCTGAAAAACCTACAGGCTCGCTCTTTTGTCATTTGGGACACTTACAAGGCTTGCTATTTGAGATCAATATTTTTTATTCATCATTTTAAGCGGCTAAAACTTGGAAATCCCTCTCTTTTAGGATAAAAATTCACAAATTTATAAGGAGCCATATGAAGGTCGATAACTGGATGATCGAAGAGTCTTTCCGCAATACATATGCCATGGGTTTCAAGGTTAAAGAATACCTTCACTCTGAGCAATCTAAATTTCAGAAAATTGAAGTTGTTCAAACTGAGTCAGTTGGAAAACTGTTGCTTCTTGATGGCAAGACAATGGTTTCTGATAAAGATGAATTCGTTTATCACGAAGTTGTTTCTCATATCCCTTATATGGTTTCTCGTAGCTGCAAAAAAGTTTTGATTATCGGTGGAGGAGACGGCGGAGTTGTTCGCGAATTCGTAAAACATAAAGATATCGAAAGAATTGATCTTGTTGAAATCGATGAGCGCGTAATTGAAGTATCTAAAATATACTTCGCTGATTGTACTTCTGGTCTCACTGATAAGCGCGTTCGCGTTCTTCCAGAAGATGGATTTGCTTTTATCAAGCGTGCTAAAAATGAATATGACATTATCGTTGTTGATTCTACTGATCCAGTAGACTTTGCTTCTGGTTTATTTACGGATGAATTCTACGCTGATGTTCACAATGCTTTGACTGAAGATGGGATCATGATGAACCAAACAGAGAATCCATTTCTTGATGAATGGGGAATCAAAGGTATCTACGACAACATGAGAAAAGTTTTCCCGGTTGTTAACTCATTTAACGCTCCAATGCTGATCTACCCAGGTGTTTATTGGACTTTCGGTTTCTCGTCTAAAAAATATAAAGCAACAGATATCAATCCGGCCAAAATGGCGAAGATGACTGAAATTCAACGCAAGCTTAAGTGGTACAATATGGATTGGCACAAGGGCACATTTTCAATCTCTAACTTCCATAAACAAATGATCGGTCAGGAGTAAGAAGTGAAAGAACCTCGTCTAATTAAAGAAGTTGAAGGACTCGAGCACGCTAAGGCCTTTATTGGAACTGAGTATGCGGCAGCGATTTTTTCTCATACCACTCATCTCATTGGTTTTGCCTTTGATGGGACTACCAGTTTTCGTCCTGGTGCGCGTTTTGCTCCAGGTGCTTTAAGAGAGGCTTCTTTTGGGCTTGAGACTTACTCTCCTTATTTAGATAAAGATTTTGAGGATTATAATATTATCACCATGGGAGATCTTCCGATCTATCCATCGAAGTGGCACATCACCAATGATTTTTTCATGGAGATGGTTAAGGATCTAGATCTCAAAAAAGATCAAATTAAGTTTGTCACTTTGGGCGGAGAACACTCAATCTCTTATGGCCCGATCGTGACTTACCTTAAGCAGTATCCTGACTTGGTCTTGCTACATCTTGATGCCCATACTGATCTTCGTGATGGCTATCTCGAAGAAAAATTTTCTCACGCTTCGATTATACGCCGAGTGCTTGATCATTTCACACCTAAGAATCGTCTTATCCAGTACGGCATTCGTTCTGGTCAAAAAGAAGAATTTAATTGGATGAAAGAAAATAAAACTCTGGCAACTTCTCTCAAAGAATGTTGCGAATGGCTGGAGTCTTTAGATGATGCTCGTCCGATATACCTAACGCTAGACTTAGATTTCTTTGATCCTGGTTTCTTCCCTGGTACAGGAACTCCTGAAGCTGGTGGAGAAGATTTTCATGGGTTCATGAGAATTATGAAAATTTTGAATAAGAAGAATTTAGTCGGTGCCGATGTTGTTGAATTGGCCCCAATGCTGGATCCAACAGGCAACTCATCTTGTTTTGCGTCGAAAGTAGTTCGAGAAGTTACCTTGGCCATGAACAAGTAGCGCACACAATTCAATATAAGGCACTGATTTTAAACAAAAACATTAATAGAATTTCATTTTCTTCTTCACTTAGACCCTGACTGTGCCGATACAGTAAGTATGAAGAAACTCTCCCGTATGGAATGTAATAAAGAGGCCCGCAGGGTACTCAATCGCCACCAAACTGATCTCGCCTATGCTCAGTATTCATGCTGCGGAATGGAAGTGAGATTAACGGGTTGGCTTTCCAAGACAGATGGAACGGATTTCAGTGGCCCACAAATTGAAGCTATTATTTTTGATTTTCATAGGCATCTTCCTGGCTATACCGTCTATGGAGATTTTGAAAACTGGAACTTTAACTCAGAAAGAATTTCTTATATCGGTGAGAAACGTACTAGTGAGAGTGGTGAGGAAGAGGAACAAACGATTTACTACATTAATCCTGATGACTTCGAGTTTGATGCATCTTAAAGAGAATTGTCGCCCATATGCTTACGTTTTAAGTATGGGTGAACAATCCATGCGACTCCGATAATTCCAATTTCATATAAAACCATCATTGGTAACCAGACTACCATCATACTTAAGACATCTGTAGTTGGTGTTACGATCGCAGCTACAACTGCAAATATGACGGCAGTGTAGCGTCTCCAAGACCTGAGTGAATATTTTGTCACAAGTCCCATAAAACCTAAGATTAAGATCACATTCGGGAGCTGAAACAACAGCCCAAGAAAAACCAATATTTTCGAGGCAAGAAGTAAATATTCCTGCAAGTTCAACATCGCCTCCACGTTCGTTACACCATAAGTAACAAGAGTTTTGAACGTAAATGGAAATACCACGTAATAACCGAACGCAACTCCGCTCAGAAAAAGAAAAAATCCCACTACGATAAATGGCAATACTGCATTTATTTCTTTTTGATACAATCCCGGTTTAATAAAAAGCCACGCCTCTCGGAACCAAAAGGGACTTGCAAAGAAAACGCAAGCCCAAAATGAGATTTGAAACTCGGCCATGACTTTATCGAAAAGGCCGGTGAAAATAACCCTACCTTCGGTCCCAATTGCGGCCCTTAAAGGAATGAGTAGAAATTCCGAAATTTGAGATGAAAAATTATAACTAATGGCAAAAGAGACCACTAGAATAATGACAATTCTTATTAGCCTTGTTCTTAGCTCTTCTAGGTGATCCATAAAAGTCATTTCTTTCATGGCCATATCGTAGCACTTTTCGGATTTTAAGGGTAGGATAGAACTATGAAATGGATCATCATTACTTCATTTTTTCTTTTAAGTTTCAACGCCCTTGCCACACGTGACGAACGCCAGATCCTCAAATGCCTGGGTGAGGAAGAAAAGAAGTTCCATCTTAGAAAAGAGACTGGCCCATTATATGATTTGAACCAGCGGCTAATCTCTGAAATCATCCAAATTCCTAAGGCCGAGCTTGATGCTGAATATTATGCAGAGATGTGCAACAAACGCTCCCAATCCCCCTCTTTAAAGCTCCTCGAACTATCCATAAGAATGGGCAAGGACGTCTTTGAAGTCCCGCCAGAAGTGCTGGGGAGTCAAAGAGAGATGGCATTGGGAATGATCGATGATTATATTGAATCTACTAAAGAAATTTTTCTGCAATTCATGACACAAATTCAAACTCAGGCCCCATCTGCATCATGTTTGAAAGAAGAAATCCCACAGATTGATGCTTTTTTTACCGATATTAAGTACCTGCAAGAAGATGTGGATATGAAAAAGATATTCGCAGGAAGAGATTTGAAAATTTTTAAAGAGCTACTTGGCTATTCTCAAGCGTTCGAGCGCTGTCGATTGCGAATCAAAAAGAAACTTAAATCAGAATCTAAAGCAGCAGCTAAAAAGTCTTGAAGTTGTATTGATACGTTTTCTTCTTCGGCCTGAGAAACTTTTTTATCAAATAAAATTGAAACCTGAGTTCCCTGAAAACTTTCAATCTCCATCTTCCAATCTGCCGCTTCTGGAAAACAACTCAACATATAATCAATTTCAAGCAGCCAATGAGCTCGAGGCTTTTCTTTATAAAAATGTGCCTGTGTTTTAGGCATCTGAATGGAAAGCCATCTTGTCAGTTGTGGAACACAAGACCTGCAACCCATTCCTGCTTTTGAAACTGTCGCAAGCCCTTCAGGTGTCGGATCATCAGTTGACTTGATGTAATCCAACACATCATTTTCTCGCACCCCAAAGCAGCGACAAATAAGGGATTGTGATTCTTTGTATAAATATTCTCTACCACGGTAGGTATCAAGACTTGCCTTCAATAACTCGAGCGAAGCAAAGAAGAACTCATCTTCTTTTTCGGATTTGAGATCCCAAAAGCTCTGGTCATGCTCAAAAGTCTGGGCCCAATCCTTCCAGCATAAAGTGGTCATCTCATTAAGTGTTTTCCCGCTCACAATTGAGCACAGTGAACCCAACCATGGATCAACTTGACCTGAATAGCTGGCCTTAATTACAACATCTTGGTTATCAAATTTTAAATACAGAGTCTGAGCAGTAACTTTTGAGGTTACCTGAACGGAGGGATTCTCTATTGGAGCTTTATGAAGGCCTCCAATAAAATCTTTAAAGTTCATCATCTTCAGCAGTCCATTCTTCGGGCGAAAAAGTTGTCATAATTTCCGCACCTGATTCAGTAATATGAATAGTATGCTCAAATTGAGCAGACCAGGACTTATCTTTTGTTACAACAGTCCAACCATCCTCAAGGACCCTAGAATGGCGCTTGCCAATATTGATCATGGGTTCAATCGTAAAGGTCATTCCAGGTCTCATCTCAATGCCTGTTCCGCGTTTTCCAAAATGTGTGATCTGAGGCTCTTCATGGAAAACTCTTCCAATGCCATGACCACAATATTCGTGAACAACAGAAAAACCATTATCGTGGGCCATCTCTTCAATGACAGCACCAATATCACCTATACGTGCTCCAGCTCTACAAACTGAAATCCCGGCCATTAGGCAGTCATACGTAACAGATACTAACTTTTTTATTTCAGGTTTTACATTTCCAATAAAAAACGTCGCATTGCAATCGCCATGAAAGCCTTTAACAATCGATGTAACATCCAAGTTAACAATGTCGCCGTCTTTTAAAATATCTTTAGCGGAAGGAATTCCATGACAAATGATATCGTTACGGGAGGTACAAAGCGAAGCTGGGAAGCCATGATAGCCAAGAGTCGCAGGAATGGCGTTGCGGTTAATGGTATACTGATGACACGTTTTGTTAATATCTTCAGTACTCATCCCAATCTTGAGATTTTTACCTAAATAATGGAGGGTTTTTGCAGCTAACTTGCAAGACTCCTTCATTATTTCAATTTCTCGGGCGGATTTGATGGTGATCATAGTGCTTCACTTATACACTTTTAGACCTATTTAAGCTAGTTTGAAGCAACGAAAAGCTCACAAGCAATCATAACCAACTTATCCGCCTACCATGGGTTAACGGAGAACTGATTTGAAAAACCTAAACCAGCTTCTGACTCTTCCCGGCAGCGGCGTCTTCACTGTTCATGCAGGTGCTGAAAAAAAAGATAAACTTCTAAAGGCCTGGTACGGAACGACTTCAACTTTGAAGGCGAAAACCAAATGGGAGAAAACTCTCGCAGATCTGCATACTGACCAACCGCTACTCTTGGGTATTCCTTCTGATAATGGTGGAGGGATTCAGAGGGGTGCAAACTGGGGGCCCTTGGCGATTCGTCAGGAAATTTTATCTGAGAAGAAAAACTTCACAGATCTGGGTGACATAAGAGTCATCCCTCACCTGTTGCATGACAAATATCTTAATGAAGAAACAATAAAGATTTGCCGTAGGGCCCTTTACGGTAAAGTTAACAAACTTCCTGTTTCTCCTCTCAGTATTGCAGAACTTGCTCTGAGCGAGATTTATAAAGATCTGCCGAGTGCCAGAATTCTTGGGCTGGGTGGAGATCACTCAACAAGCTATCCTTTGGTAAAAGCATGGCTTGCCAGTCGTAAGCAAAAGAAAAAATCTGCGCTCTTACACTTTGATGCTCACACCGATCTTTTAGATCGAAGGATGGGAATTGATATCTGTTTTGGAACTTGGACTTATCAGATATTAAAAGATTTAAGCTCTACTGATCACATTGTTCAAGTCGGTATCAGGTCTAGTGGAAAAGACAAAAAGCACTGGAAAAACACTCTTGGAGTAGAACAATACTGGGCCAAAGAAGTGAAAAAATGGGGCGCTGAAAAAGTTTATACAAAACTAAAAGCGCATTATACAAAACTTGGGATTGAAGAACTTTATATTAGTTTTGATATTGATGCTCTTGATAATAAGTATGCAAGTGCAACCGGGACTCCTGAAGCTGGAGGTCTTTTACCAACTGATTGTGCAACAATTATAACCATGCTTTCACATGATTTTAAGATAACAGGCGCAGATTTAATGGAAGTTGCTCCTTATGTTTCATTCGACGGAATCAATGAATCAAGTCGGCTAAGTTCTCTGGCCGTGGCCGGTGATATTGCCAAAATACTTTTGAGATCTCTTTCAACATGAGAAGGATTGTTTTTCCACCGGTTGAGACCGCTACTGAAGATGGTTTAGTTGCCATAGGTGGAGACCTTGAAGTTGATACCTTGATTACAGCTTATCAACAGGGAATATTTCCATGGCCAATTTCTCTTGAGCATCCGCTGGCATGGTTTTCTCCTAATCCTCGTGGCATTTTAGAACTATCTGAACTTCATCTTTCGAAATCATTTTCAAAATTCCTGAAGAAAAATCCTTATCAGGTAACCTTTAATCAGTCCTTCAGCGAAGTCATAAATCAATGTGCCCAAACTTACAGAAAGGATCAGCACTCAACTTGGGTCACCCCTGACATTATTGAGGGTTATGAAAAACTCTTTAAACAGGAACTCGCTTACTCGGTAGAGGTATGGGAAGACTCGGAGCTGATAGCGGGCCTGTACGGCGTTTGTATGGGGGATTTTGTTTCGGGCGAGTCAATGTTCACCAAAGAAGATAATGCTTCAAAATACGCTCTTTACTCGCTTATTTTGAGGCTGAAAGACAAAGGTATACATTGGCTTGATACTCAGATGGTGACGCCGGTTGTGGAAGGATTTGGAGGGAAGTATATTTCTCGTCCAGAGTTTCTTCAAATGCTTTCAAAGAAAGACTGGACGAGAAAAAGAAGCGAGATATTTTAGGCGTAGCTTAAATTCAATTTCTGATTAGCTTTATAGGTACGAATCACTTCATACATAAAGTCACGGTACTTGCGCTCTAGCTTAATTTTTTCGCCACGGCAGTAAGCCTCAAGACGTAACTTAAACTCTTGGTAAGAAATATTCAACTCACGCGCCAATTCTTCGCAACGTTTTTTGAAACGAAGATCGTTATCGATAAGATCAGACATCTTCTTAGAAAGTTCCTGCTTTAAAGTCGCTGGAGAATAAACGTTCTTAACTTCGGCCAAACCTACTGCACTTAGAGCTTTGATATAAATGTAACCAATATCAAATTCAAACCAGCGGTGACGAAATGAACATGAGCGCATATGGCCGTGATGATTGTTGTGGTCTAGTTCTCCACAAATGATGAAATTCAAAGGAAAAAGATAGCCAATGTTACGGCTATTATCAGTTGTCTTATGGTTTCTATATCCCCACCAGTGTGCAATTGCATTTACACCACCAATTGCGAAGATTGGTGAAGTTAAAAAGTTTGTAACACTTAGTATTCCGCCCCAAATTGGTCCGAACATCACAACCATCAAAACAGTCATCATGATTGGGCCAGTAAATGAGTTTCCTTGCATGAAAGATTCAAGCTTGTTTACAGGAATCGTTTTTTGAATTTTTAAAACTTCTGGAAGGGACTTGCCTTCAGTGTAATCCAGAGCTCCTAAAAATAGCGCATGCCAGATACCTTTCTGGACCGGGCTGTGAGGATCTTTAGGTTGATCTGAGTGAGCGTGGTGAAAAATATGGGTTGATACCCATTCAGCTTTATTTAAAGAGGTAATTAGCCATAACCAAACCTGCATAACCATATCAAGCCACTTGTTCAGCACAACACCTTTATGTGTATGGTAGCGGTGATATGAAAGACTCATGCAGGTAATCGTGACGTGTGAGATAACGCAAGCATAGATGAAAATGAATAGAAATGGATGAGCAGCAGCGTATTGGCCAAAGAAACCGTCTGTACCAATTAGCTTTTCAACGCCAAACCAAAGTCCAGCATAAGCAATTACTGACAGAGAAAAAAATTTCAACATGCATTTTCCTTATCAAGACCGATGCAAAGCAGGTATCTCTGATGACATTTCGAGAAAACCTGCTGGTGCAAACTCTACACAGAGTCCACAACCTATACATCCACGATCATCAATTATGATGGCGTCTGCCGTCACCTCGATCGCTTGGGTCGGGCATATAGTCTCACACAATTTGGCATCTTTCCACTGTGTTAATGTTTCTTTCGAACCTGTAAACAAAGGTTTACGCTTTAGTCGAGGGGAGTAAAAATACAACTTCTCGGGCCAGACTGTCTTATGTAATTTTAGTACTTTAAACAACTTTTCACCTGATAATTTAAGCATTTGCCGGCGAAACCACCATGCCTTCCAAAATGAAATCTTACTGTAGAAATTCCTGTTTAATATCATCTTTTCATTTCCTATCGATCTAGTTCAAATTGTCGGATACCTAAGCTTGCTAAGTATACCCTAAGTTGATCTTCCTGAACCCCTGAAACAAAATGCGATAAGGCCTGAACCAAAGGGAAGCTTGGCGTTTTTATTTTCACTCTGTAAGGGGAAACACTACCGTTAAACATCACCAAAAATCCTGCCTCACCATTGGGTGATTCAATTGCGTTGTAATGCCAGCCCTTAGGAAATTCAAGGCCCTCTAAATATTCCTTCAGATCCATGAATCCTTTATCAAAATCAGGAT
>Ga0049084_10001280_pt1 | contig 10380 bp, 7 predicted proteins | sample GreLakmeON33MSRF_FD_66720 | JGI IMG/M metagenome (GOLD analysis project Ga0049084, IMG submission 66720) | Freshwater lentic microbial communities from great Laurentian Lakes, MI, USA - Great Lakes metaG ON33MSRF | ecosystem: Environmental > Aquatic > Freshwater > Lake | place: Great Lakes... | reverse complement strand
CCATCGATGGAGAGGAAGTCGCCTTCGCTGAAGGTCTGGCCATCCACGGTCACGGTCTTCTTGTCGTAATCGACCTGAAGCGCCGCTGCGCCGCAGACGCAGACCTTACCCATCTGGCGGGCGACGAGGGCCGCGTGCGAGGACACACCACCGCGTGCGGTGAGAATGCCTTCCGCCGCGATCATCCCGCGCAAGTCTTCAGGTGAAGTCTCGACGCGGACGAGGAGAACTTTTTCACCCTTTTCCGCAGCAATGACGGCGCGCTCGGCGTTGAAGTAAATCTTGCCGGTAGCGGCACCAGGACCAGCCGGGAGACCGGTGGCGATGGCCTTGGCTTTCTTGACCTCGGCGAGGTCGAAGATGGGCGCGAGCAACTGTTCGAGCTGGTCGGCCGGGTTGCGCAAGATGGCGGTTTCCCAGTCGATGAGCTTCTCCTTAACCATGTCGGCGGCGAACTTGAGCGCGGCCATCGCGGTGCGCTTGCCATTGCGCGTCTGGAGCATGAAGAGCTTACCTTCCTGCACCGTGAACTCGATGTCCTGGACGTCCTTGAAATGCTTCTCGAGCGTCTTGCGGACTTCCATCAGCTCCGCGTAGGACTTGGGCATCACCTGCTTGAGCTTGAGCACCGGCTCCGGCGTGCGGACACCGGCCACGACGTCTTCGCCCTGCGCGTTGATGAGGAATTCACCGTAGAATTCGTTCGTGCCGTTCGCGGGATTGCGAGTGAAGGCCACGCCGGAACCCGAGGTTTCACCGGTGTTGCCGAAGACCATCGCCTGCACGTTGACGGCGGTTCCCCATTCGGTGGGGATGTTGTATTTGGCGCGATAAACTTTCGCGCGGTCGTTCATCCAGGAACCGAAGACGGCGCCCGCCGCGCCACGGAGTTGATCCCAAGGATTGTTCGGGAACGCCTTGCCGGTGCGACCCCTCACGAGCTCCTTGAAGCGCTTCACGAGTTCCTGCTGATCGGCGGCCGTGAGATCGCTGTCCACGATGTCGCGGTGATACGTCTCGTGTTTGAAGGTGTGAATGGTGTGCTCGAACGGATCGTGCTCTTCGCCTTCGCGCTTCTGCACGCCCATCACCACGTCGCCATACATCTGGATGAAGCGGCGGTAGCAATCCCACGCGAAACGCTCATTGCCCGTGGCCTTGGCGAGCGCGAGGACGGCCTGGTCGTTCAAGCCGAGGTTCAAAATCGTATCCATCATGCCCGGCATGGAATCGCGCGCACCGGAGCGCACGGCGACGAGCAGCGGCATGCCGGAGGTCGAGCCGAACTTCGTGCCCATGATCTTCTCCATGTTCACGACGCCGGCTTCCATCTGCGCCTGGAGGACGGCGGGATAGGTACGCTTGTTGGCGTAGAAATAAGTGCAGACCTCGGTGCTGATGGTGAAGCCCGGAGGAACGGGCAGACCGATGCGGGTCATCTCGGCGAGGTTCGCGCCCTTGCCGCCGAGGAGCGGCTTCATGGAACCGTCGCCGTCGGCTTTGTTGTTGCCCCAGGTGTAAACGTACTTCGCTGCTTTCGATGCTTTGGCCATAATAGAATTGTGCTGTTGAGTGTGCTTTCGTTGGTGAATCCCGCAGAAATTGAGGCCCAAGACTAGCAAACGACTTTGATGTGTCAAAGGGAAAGCTGGGAAAGTGCGGGAGGGGGACGCATCTGGACACTGTTCTTGAATCAGAAGGGACAGCGATCCGTTTCCGGAGTGGGCCAGGCGTCCCACCTGTTTTCTGAGGCGTCTCGCCCCTCATCCCCTCCCCGAGTTCACTGGCGAGACGCCCGGGGACACAGCCGGGACGGCTGCGCCACTAAGAACTATGTCCAGATGCGGCCGCAGCAGGCCGACCTCGTGGCGGCAGGACGCCGGCCTCCACGAACGCCCGTCAATGCTTCGGACGGTCGTGGCGCTCGGCGGACTTGTCGGCGGCGAAGATGATGGCGTGGGTGCGCAGCGCGAGCGCCAGGCTGGTCAGCGGCATTTCCTCGCCGCGCTGGAGGGCGACAAAGAAGGCGTCAAACTGCGTCTGGTAGGGATGGTCGGAGACGTCGCCGGAATCGAGCATCTTCATGGACAACTCGCTCCACTTGCCCTTGTTCAAGCCGCCGAGATGAGTGGAATAAAATTTGTTGTCGAGCAGGCTGCCTTCACTGCCGACCAGGTGCGTGTGAAAATAGTAGGGCTGTAGGCAGTCGATGACCGACGCGCATTTGCCGACGCGGCCGTCGGTGAACTTCAGGATGGTCACGCTGGTGGTCGGGTATTCGTACTTCGCAAAATCCTTGTTCGTGGAGTGGGTGCTGTAGCTGCTCACAGTCTCGACGTCGCTGCCCATGCAGAGCAGCAGGGCGTCCATCGCGTGGCAGCCGGCGGAGAGCAGGCTGCTGCCGCCCGCGTCCTTGCGGGTGTTCCATCGGTATTGGCCATACCACGGGCCGACGCCGTGATAGTAATCGACTTCACCGTAGTGAATTTTTCCCAGCAAGCCCCGATCAATCACCGCCTTGATCGTCTGGAACTGGCTCGAGAAACGGCACTCGAAGCAGACGCAGGTTTTCACCCCCGCCGCCTTCACCGCCTGCTCGATGAGCTGGCAGTCTTCCCAGTTCAAGGCGAGCGGCTTCTCGATGATGAGATGCTTGCCGGCCTTGGCGACGGCGAGGGCGTGCTTTGTGTGATCCTGCGGGTAGCTGCACACCGAAACAACGTGGAGGTCCGGGTGCGCGAGAAACTGGTCGAGGTTTTGGTAGGCGGTGATATGCCCGCCGTGCTTGGCGCTGACGGCGGCGGAATCCAGTTCGCGCGCAGAATAGACCGCCGTGACCTGCGCGTGGGCCGAGGCATTGATGGCGGCGATATGCGCGCCTGCCACCCAGCCGTAACCAATGATGCCTACGTTGTATTTTTTCATGGGAGCAGTGGGATTAAGATTAAGTTTGGAGTTTCAAAAATTGACCACGTAGCAGTAGCCCAAAAAAAACGACTCCGCCAGCACCATCTCCACGATCAGCAAAGTGAGGCAGCCGTAGAAAAACAGTCGCGTTTTTTGGGCGGCGCACCGTTCGGCGGGAACTGAGGCGGATTGTTCATTACCGCAGTATGGCGAAACCTTGGCGGGATGCAAAGCCGAAGCACGCGGATCGTAATTTTTTACAGGGACGCCGCGAAGTTTCTGAACCGCAGTTGGAGTTCACGCTTGAGCGTGTCCGGCTTCCCGCCTTCCCGTCTGCGCTGTTCCTGCGTCCGAGCGATGCACCGGCTGATCCGGAGATCGGCCCTCCTGCGTCTTGCCAGTAGGAAAAATGTGCGTAAGCTTCACGCCAGTTGCAGTTGCTCCGTCGCTGAAAGATCACGCCTATGCACTCTGACGAATTCCGATTACCTCCCTCCCTGATTTTGCTGCGCCGCGCCTTTCTCAAGGGCGTGCTGGCCGCGGCGCCCGGCGCGCTCGACTCCCAACTGTTCGGCGCCGCCGGCCGCCCCGATTATCGCGGGCCGAACGTCATCATCGTGCGCTTCGGCGGCGGCGTGCGACGGCTGGAGACGATTGATCCGAAAGGCACGACCTACGCGCCGTTTCTGCGAAACACCCTGGCGAAGGAAGGCACGCTCTTCCCGAAAATGGAGATCGACAGCTTTCAGGACATCAACACCAGCCACGGCGAGGACCGCGGCGACGAGGAGTTTTACAATTTCAGCAACCACCGCGCGTTCGGCGCGAACTTCAAATCGAACACGCTCAGCCTGCGCCGCTTCAAAACCTTCCTGCTCCGCCGCCAGGTCGCCGAGAAAAAATTCAAGGAACGCGAACTCGCCGAAAAGCAAAAAGGCCCTCGCGCAAATGGAGTCGGTGGATGTCGCCCTGTTCATGGAAAGTTTGAAATCCATCAGGAAGGTTTTCGAGCATGAATGATTTTGTCATCCGTTCCCTGTTCAGCGCCCCGGGCCTGGCGCTGCTCCTCTGCGCCATCGGATGCGCCACCGGCGGCGGCCCGGCCCGGCGGGATCATTCCTCCACCGTAAAAGTTGCCGCCGTGCAATGTTCCGCCGATCTGGGCGACGTGGCTGCGAACACCCGGAAGCTCAACGCCCTCGTCCGGCAGGCCGCCCAAGGCGGGGCGAAAATCGTCGTCCTGCCGGAGCTGGCCATCACCGGCTACTTGTCACAAAACGGAAAGACGAACTGGCACGTCGCCGGTCGTCCGTTGGAGAAGGAATACGTAGGCCAGGATCCCGCCGGCTGCGCCGAACCGGTGCCGGGACCGTCCACCCGGCATTTCTGCAGGCTGGCCGGGGAGCTTGGCATTTATCTGACGATTCCCTTGCTGGAGGTTGACCGGACAGACGGACCGGACCAGCCGCGCTATTTCAATACCGTTTGCCTCGCCAGCCCCCAAGGCGAACTGGTTGGACATTACCGCAAACTGAAACCCTGGCCCCACGCGGAAAAATCCTGGGCCACCCCCGGTGATCGCGGCCTTCAGACCTTTGACACCGAATATGGGCGCGTCGGCTTCGCGATCTGTTTCGACATCCATTCGATTCTGGAAAGGTACCGCTCCGAAGAATTGTGGACGCTGCTCTTTTCCACGGCCTGGGCGGACAGCGAACATCCGGCCGAGTGGTTTTTTCACGGACTGCCCGCCAGGCTGAAACCGTTCCACCACCATTTGATCGCCGCGAACCGGACGGTGGACGAGAAGCAGACCTGGCGGGGCTACGGCTTCAGCGTCGTCCTGTCCGCCGAAGGCAGGGTGCTCGCCTCGCCGAAAAGCTTGTTCGGCCCGGAGATTGTTTACGCCGACCTGCCCGTCGGCAAAATTCCGGCTCCAAAATTGCCACGCTGATGACCGCCTTGGGCCGGCCCGGTTCCAGAGCAGCGCACCGAGTTCCCTTTACCTCCGCCCGCCCGCTTTCAAAAATACGCGCCGTCTGGCACAAAAAATTCCATGACCACACCGGCCCAGCTCAAAGTCAGCCGCTCGCGCGAACTCGACGTGCTGCGCTGCCTGGCCATCCTGCTCGTGCTCTGCCACCACGCGCCCCCTGCTCCGGCCGAGGCACCGGCCCTCTTGCGGTGGCTGGCCGGGCTGGTGGCTGCGTCCGCTGTGGCGGGCCGCCGGCTGGGTCGGATTTTATTCCTACTCGATCTACCTCTGGCACTGGATGGCGCGGAACGTGGTGATTGGCCAGCTTCTGGAAAAAACACGTCCCCTGGCGGCTCGCGGTGCTCGCCTATCTCGCCGCCGCCATCGGAACCGGCGCGCTACTTGGCCGGCCCGTGGAAGTTCTTTTCCTGAAAATCCGCGACCGGTTCTTCCCCTCGCGCAGCCAGCCGGACCCGTCCCTCACCCAAACAAATCCAACTGCGGCGGGGGAGTGAGCTGCTTGAGCCGCTCCCGCTCGGCCCGCTGCCGCGAGGTCTGGCGCACGTTGCCTTCAGGCGTCAACTCGCTCTCCTCGAGGTTCCGCAAAATTTCCTTCGCCCGCTCCAGCACCGGCTTCGGCACGCCGGCTAGCCGCGCGACCTGGATGCCGTAGCTTTTGTCCGTGCCGCCCTCGACAATCTTTCGCAGGAAAACAATCTGGTCGTTCCATTCGCGCACGGCGACGTTGAAATTCTTCAGGCGCGGCAGCCGCCCGGCCAGTTCGGTCAGCTCGTGATAATGCGTGGCGAAGAGTGTCTTCGCCCCGACCTGGTTGTGCAGGTGCTCGACGATGCTCCACGCCAGGCTCAAGCCGTCGAAGGTGCTCGTGCCGCGCCCGATCTCATCGAGGATGATGAGGCTGCGCGCGGTGGCGTTGTTGAGGATGTTGGCCGTCTCGCTCATCTCGACCATGAAGGTCGATTGCCCGCGAGAGAGATCATCGCTCGCGCCGATGCGCGTGAAAATACGATCCACCAGATCGACGCGCGCCTCGGCCGCCGGCACGAAGCTCCCGGTGTGCGCGAGCAGCGCCAGCAGCGCGACCTGTCGGATGTAGGTGCTCTTGCCCGCCATGTTCGGCCCGGTGATGAGGACGATTTGGGGGTAGAGAGTTCCGCCTTTAGGCGGTGCCGCTTGTTTTTCCGCGCCCCCCGAACCGCCTAAAGGCGGAACCCCGAACCCGGCGACACTCGCCAGCCCCGTGTCATTCGGGACGAAGCGTTCCTCCTGCAAATTCTGCTCCAGCACCGGATGCCGTGCGTCACGGAAGAACAACACACCTTCGTCCCCAATCTGCGGACGACAGTAGCCAAAGAGCCGCGCGGCCTCGGCGAACGCGCCCAGCACGTCCAGTTGCGCCAGCGCGTGGGCGGTCTGCTGAATTTCCCGGAGCCGGCCCAGCGTCTCCTCGCGGACTTTGAGAAACAGCTCGTATTCCAGCTTCACGCTCCGCTCCTCCGCGCCGAGAATCTTCCCCTCCATTTCCTTCAACTCCGGCGTGATGAACCGCTCGCCGTTCGACACCGTCTGCTTGCGGATGTAATGCGGCGGGACCTTTTCGAGATTCGAGCGCGTGACTTCGAGGTAATAACCGAACACCGAGTTGAACCTCACCTTGAGCGACGCAATACCGGTGCGGACGATTTCATCCTGCTGCAATTTGGCGATCCAGTCCTTGCCCTCGCGCGCGGCGCGGTGCAGTTCGTCCAGCCCCGGATCAAAGCCGTCGCGGATGAGTCCGCCCTCCTTCACGGCCAGCGGCGGCTCCTCGACGATGGCGCGCGCGATCAGCTCCACGAGGTCGGGCAGTTCGGTGAGCTGGGCAAACAGTTCTTCGAGGAGCGGCCTGGTCGCATCCTTGCATTCCTCGGCAAGAGACGACGTGAGGAGGCTCTCACTTCCTTCTTTCAAAGTGAGCCTCCTCACGTTGGCTGCTCCGGATTTTAAACGCGGCACGCGCTCCAGCGCCTGGCGCAGCGCGTTCAGGTCGCGCCCGTTTCCGCTGCCGACGGAGATCCGCCCGATGGTGCGCTCCAGATCGCGCACCCCGGCCAGCTCCGCGCGAAACGCTCCGAGCGCCTCGCTGTGATCGAGCCACGTCTGCACCACTTCCTGCCGGCGCCGAATCGGCTCGACGGCGGCGAGCGGCTGCGAAAGCCAGTCACGGAGACAGCGCGCGCCCATCGGCGTGACGGTGCGCTGCAACGCGCCGTAGAGCGTGGCCGCACGCGGCGCGTCCCGGTGGAGCGGCTCCAGAATCTCCAGATGCCGCAGCGTGGTGCCGTCGAGATTCAGAAAGTCAGTGCGCTCGTAGCACGAGAGCGTGGTGAGATGGGCCACATCGCGCCGGAGATGTTGCATGAGATAATGCAGCACCGCGCCCGCCGCGCCGATGGCCGCCGCCCGGCCCTTCAGCCCGAAGCCGTCTAGCGACGCGACCTTGAAATGCTCGCGCACCGTGAACTGCGCCGTCTCCGCCGCAAACGTCCAGTCGTCGTGGCCGTTGAGAATCGGGAACGCGCCCTTGAGCCGCGCTTGCAGTGCCGCGTCCTCCATCGGAAAAATAATCTCCGCCGGCCGCAGCCGCTCCAGCTCCGTGAGCAGCGCCCCCTCGCCCTCCACCTCGGTGCATTTGAAATCGCCGGTGGTGAGATCGACCAGCGCGAGGCCGAAATTTTTTCCGGCGGCGCAGACGGCGGCGAGAAAATTGTTCCGCTCCGCCGCGAGCATCCGTTCATCAAAATGCGTGCCGGGCGAGAGAATCTGCGTGACCTCGCGCTTGACGAGTTGGCCGGGGCGCGCGTCTTCGACCTGGTCGCAGATGGCGACCTTGCGCCCGGCCTTGAGGATGCGGGCAATGTAGTTGTTCAGCGCGTGGACCGGGATGCCGCACATCGGCACCACGCCGCGTTTGGTGAGCGCGACGTTGAGCAACTGCGCGCCGGCCTGCGCGTCCTCGAAGAACATTTCGAAAAAGTCCCCGAGCCGGAAAAGCAGGAGCGCGTCCTTCGGCAGTTCGCTTTTAATGCGGCGATACTGCGCCATCATCGGGGTGAGTTCGGTGTCGCTGGCCATGCGCGGGAGACGGTAGCGGGGAAATTTTTTGGTCGAAAGGAAATTTGTCGCCGGCCGGCCCTGCGAGCGCTGGCGTCCCGCCGACTTGTTCGCAGCGCCCTGTAAAAATGGGAAGGGCCTGGACGCTCCAAGTGATCAACGGTCCAGGCCCAACTTAGGCGCAGCTTGCGCTGCGTAATCAAGACCATGCCGTGTTCCGGCACCAATGCAAATCGGAAATGCGGCACCGGAGCGATCCGTGCTTGAAGGAGGCTGTTGTTTCGACCGATGTCTCGGACAACAAAACCACACATGCCACACACCTCTTGCCCAAATGTTGCGCCGCCCCGCCCGGGCCGCGGCGGAAGCGTCGAATTGTGGCGTTGAAGCCGGGCGCGGGCTCGACGAGCGCGCCGGGGACGCCACGTCACGGTATGATTTCATTGCGCGGCTTTCACTCGCGACGGCGGCCACGGCGGCGGCCCAGCGCCGCGCGTGATCGTGATCGGCGCGGGCCTGGCCGGGCTGACGTGCGCATGCCGGCTCCAGCAGGCGGGCCTCAACGCCACCATCTACGAGGCCAACCCGCGGCTCGGCGGGCGTTGCTGGACGCGCCGGGGTGATTTTGCGGAAGGGCAGATTGCCGAGCACGCCGGGGAGCTGATCGACCAGGGCCACACGCGAGTCCGGCAGCTCGCCCAGGAATTTCGTCTGCCTCTCGACAACATGGTGGCCGCCGAGCCGAGCGGCACGGGCCATTTTTCCATTTCACGGAGCCGCCTATTCCTACGCGGCCGCGGTGGATGACTTGAAGGCGATCTGGCAGAAAGTGCATCGCGATCTCTCCGAGGCGGGCTACCCGACGCTTTACAACCAATTCACCGTCCGGGGCGCGCAGTTCGATCGGATGTCCATCATCGACTGGATCAACGAGTCCGTGCCCGGCGGCATCGGCTCGCGGCTCGGCCAGCTCCTCGATGTAGCCTACAACATCGAATACGGCGCGGAGTGCGACCAGCAGAGCGCGTTGAGCCTGCTTTATCTCCTCGGTTACAACAGCCCCGGCCAGTTCAGCCTCTTCGGCGCGTCGAATGAAAAATATCGCGTCCGCGGCGGCAACGACCAGATCGTCACCGCGCTGGCGGCGGCGCTCGGCCCGCAAATCGTCACCGGGGCCGCGCTCGTCGCCGTGCGGCGCACGGCCGCCAGCAGTTGCACCGTCACCTTCCAGAGTGGACGCCGCACCTTCGAGGTCACGGCGGACAAAGTCGTGTTCGCGCTACCGTTCTCGATTTTGAACAGCGCCGTGGATCTCAGGCGCGCGGGCTTCGGCGACTTGAAAATGACGGCCATCCGCGAAGTCGCGATGGGCGCGAACTCGAAGCTCAACGTCCAGTTCAGCCGCCGGCACTGGCACGCGCTCGGCAACAATGGCGACACCTTCGCCGACACCGGATATCAGGCGACCGGGGAGGTCACGCGCGGCCAGCCGGGCACGGCGGGAATTCTGGTGGATTACATCGGCGGCAACATCGTCGGCACTTTCGGCAGCGGCACGCCCGCGTCGCGCGCCGCGCAATTCCTCACCCGGATCGAGCCAGTGCTGCCCGGTTTGGGCGCGGTGTGGAATGGCCGGGCAACGGTGGATTTCTGGCCAAGCGATCCGTTCAGCCGTGGCAGCTATGCGTTCTGGCAGGTCGGGCAATACACCCGGTTCGCCCGCATCGAGGGCGCGCAGGACGGCAACGCCCACTTCTGCGGCGAGCACAAGTCCATCGACGCGCAAGGCTACCTCGAAGGCGCGGTGGAAACCGGCGAGCGCGCCGCCGGCGAAATCCTCGCCCAGCTCAAGGCCAGACGCGGTCGAGGGGCCGTCGGAGAATTTTCGCTCAAGTTTCCGAGGGACATGACGATGGGTTAAGAGGCTGCTCGTTTTTCGACACGGAGTGAACAGCGTGAGCCTGGACGCGGAGCAGCTCCTTTGATTACGCGGACCAGGCTAATTTGGCCGCAGCGGTGACTGCGTAACTCGATCACATCGCCATGATGGCGGCGGTCTCCGGACCGCCGCCTTCTTCTTTGCCGTCATTTCGTCTGCGAATAGTCGGTCGGATTCATGAAGACGGACTTCACCCCCGCCATGCCGCCTTCGGTGAGCGGGCCGCCCGCCTTCTTCTCGGATGCTTCTTTGGCCGCGATCCAGTCCGGATCAGCGCGAAACGATTTGAACGACGCCTCGGCGGCGGCCTTGCTCTGGTGGGCGATGATGTAAAGCAGCGTGTGGTCCGCACCCTGCCGGGCTTCCAGCGGCGTCCAGTAGCCGACGTGTTCCATGCCGTGCTTGGTGAAGAGCGCGAGCGTGTGGTGGCGGAAGCGGTCGTTGA
>Ga0049084_10001276_pt1 | contig 10388 bp, 18 predicted proteins | sample GreLakmeON33MSRF_FD_66720 | JGI IMG/M metagenome (GOLD analysis project Ga0049084, IMG submission 66720) | Freshwater lentic microbial communities from great Laurentian Lakes, MI, USA - Great Lakes metaG ON33MSRF | ecosystem: Environmental > Aquatic > Freshwater > Lake | place: Great Lakes... | reverse complement strand
TACCAGATTCCAGTGTCGAAGATGCCCTAGAGTATGCTTTCCGCTGGACACAAAACATTGACGGTTCTTGGTCGATGAAACTAGGCCTAGATGGTAACGATAGCGTCACCGTGCTTGCTCCGTTTCACCGAGACGATAGGGGTAAGCAGTGGGGTCACCGTAGTAGTATGACGGGAGATCGCTTCCAGATCGTTGGAGGCTCTCTGTACGAGTGTGCCGGCATAGGGTTCAAGCTCGTAACCGCTTGATTTTAAACGGTTTAATATTTTCAATTATTTTCATTTTTTGCTTGACATTTGCTCCAATAAGTGTATAATGGTATCATAAGCTGAGAGATGAGAGAGAAATTTATGTACACCTTTGATGACAATATTGTAAGCGACCTTCACAAGGACGCTTACGGGTTTCGCCCCGGCGAGTATTTCTGGTCTAGCTGGACTGGCAGCAGCGATGCTGAAAAGCAGGTGATTTGGGACAACCTAATCATTAACCTAGACCGCGAGATGGAACGGGAGCGTGAGGCTCAAGCCGCCGCTATCGTCCGTTTTGAAGAGCGGATTCTCGACACCATGTCGGTCGTGGTCAGCGCCAATCGTGGCGATGTCGTCCGTTATTTTGCTGACATGGAAGGTTGTGATGACGACCTTGAACACCTTGAGTATCTGATGGGTATACCCTACGGTTACATTACCAAGGAATTTGGTCGTTTTGTGAAGAAGGCTGCTTAATATGAGAACTAGTAAATCATTTGTTGGTAAAGTTCCCGTTGTCAAGGGGGAGATTCGGGTAACCGGCGATTTGGTTCTTGCGCGTCTCCAGGTCGGTTACGGCGAGAGAATTAAGTTTGCTTTTCGTGGTCCCCGTAACCCCCAAATTGGTGGTTCTCAGGCGTATTGTCTGAAGCGTAATGCCTACCAGGCGGACATGTACATTTACAAAAACGGGTAATTTGTGAAAAAAGTGATGTCATTAGTTTATTGTGATTATATCGCACATACCATCAAGCAGCATATTCTTGCGGTTGATGAGGATAAGATGCTGGCAAGCGTCAGCCCGATCAAGTGGGACCTTCATCCCGAAGGTGGTTACTTGGTCACAACCAAAAAGACGCTGGAAATGACCGACAAGTACGGTCGGTCCTATCGTGTAACAGTGGAGGAAATTTGATGGTTAATCAAGAATTTTTGATAAATATAGTTGGTGGCCCGGAGGTTGCCAAGCGTATAATTCTAGGTGAAATCGACGTTATGGAATCAGGAGCATTTGATGCACTTTTTGAACACTATCTGCCAGAAATGCCGTACGGTACAGCAAAAGCTAGAGATGGTTGCCCTATCCAGTGGATTGGTGACCAGTTCTCCGATGATTTGCGAGACTGCGCCTATTTTGGTATTGACTTATTTGCTGAACCGCGGGTAAAAGAAATTTAACAATGCGTAGTGCCGATGACGAGGAGATTCTGACTTGGGTTAAGGTCAACCGAAATCCGGTGGCCCGCAAGTTGCGTGATCCTGAGTTTAAGCAAAGAATTGTGCCGGAGTATAAACAGTACAACCGTAAGAAAGTTAAAATGCGTGATTGGTATGAAACCCAAGAATAAAGCAATAGTTGTTCATAGAACAGAAAGACCTTAATTATGTATAATAGATTTGACCTTGAAGAGTCGATGATGTCCTGCTGGCATATTATGGAAGATATTAAACTATTAAACGAGGACGTTTTGGAAAGTCCTAAAGAATTGAGCCGAGATGAAGTTTGTAATTATTTACAGGGTCTAGAAACAATCTACGGCCGCCGATTTGAAAAAATGTCTCGCATCTTTGAAATGTTAATTGCAGAAGCAAAAATTATTTAACATAACAATAAGAGGTCTGTATGTTATTAATAACAGGCACGAAACTGGAAAAAATGGACCGCAAACTTATTCGTTTGTATGCCCGTTTTGTACTCAATCGTTATGTAACAAAATACATTCAATCGAAATCGGTTATTAACATTAAGGTCCTGACCAATGACTCTTTTTATAAGGAGGCAGTGGACAAGGACTATAATGCTTGGATGACCTATGACAAAAGCGTTGATGGTACACGGTATTTCACGATCAAGATGAATTCCAAGTTTATCAAATCAAACGCGAAGACGCCGCATACCAGAATGAAGGCGTTTTTAACTGACTTAGGTCACGAACTCATACACATTAAGCAATATCTGAATGGTCAAATATTTGATTATGCCAACGGAGACATTCGCTACGGCGGAAAAGTTTTCAGCGGTGGTTATTACGAAAACGAAGAATCTTATTATGAATCGCCTTGGGAAATTGAGGCATACGGCCGAGAGACTGGCTTGTACAAATTGTTTTATAACAAAATGAAAGAAGACGGCATTTACTAGTTGCCGTCACTATATCATATAACATGCCCATATGGCGGAATTGGTAGACGCGCTGGTTTTAGGTACCAGTATTGCAAGATGTGGGGGTTCGAGTCCCTCTATGGGCACCATTTTCCATGACAAAAAAAAGTTAGTAACCAATTATGATCAAATTGAAGACCTTTTACGAGACCTTGGTAAATGATCAAGGCATTTCTAAACTGATTAGATTTTTGGAAGTTTCTACGTGCCTTGCCGTTTTACTAAACATTATTCATCACTGGTAGTGGTTGACAGTATCACATAAGTAGTGTAGAATGATTTTAGAATACGGAGATTGGCGCAGTCTGGTAGCGCATCTGGTTTGGGACCAGAGGGTCGCAGGTTCGAATCCTGCATCTCCGACCACTTTGACTATTATATGGGAATTATATGATTAATCGAATATTGATTTATGGACGACCTGGTGCAGGTAAGACCTTTCTTGCGGAGATGTTAGAAAGAAATCTGGGTAATAAAGCTGATTTTTGGAATGGCGATTTGGTTCGTACTGTTGCAAATGATTGGGATTTTTCTGTAGAGGGTAGAGACCGGCAGGCGCGCCGTATATTATCTTTTACACAATCTTCCCGAGAAAAAGGTAAAATTGCCGTTTGTGATTTCGTATGCCCTAAAAATGAATGGCGCGAATTGTTTCGAGACGATCAAACGCTCTTTGTATATTGTAACAGAACACCAGTACGAGACTTTGCAGATACCACGGCGATGTTTGAAAGCCCGGAACCTGGAGACTTTCACTATCATGTGGTCGATACCACAGATATTTCAACAATTGTTAGCAACTTAATGTCGAGGTTAGGAATAGTTTTTGATAGTATCAAACCCACAGGCATGTTGTTAGGTCGGTATCAACCTTGGCACCAAGGGCATCAGGCCTTGTTTGAAAAAGTTTTGGCAAAACATGGCCAAGTTGCGGTTATGATTAGAGATATGCCAATTGATGAAAAGAATCCTTTTTCACCTTACGAAGTGTCAACAAATATACAAAAAAAATTAATTGAAACTGGCCACGCCGGTAAATTTACGATAAAAGTTGTGCCGAATGTGGTTGACGTATGCTATGGTCGTGATGTAGGATGGACAGTAAGTAAGATTGATCTGTCTCCTGAAATTCAGGCCATCAGTGCTACCAATATCCGTAAAGAAATGAGAGATAAAAATGTCCAATAGTTTTGAAACTATGCCACTAGGCACTATAGCAGAAATTACTAAGATGCGTAGATTATCCGCAGAATTGTTTCTTCTGGCACTAAGACACAAGACTGAAATGCCTTATGAGGTCTCTTCGAAGATCGAAGAGATTAGACGAATGTATGTTTGGTTGAGTGAAGAATATCCAGTAATAGTATCCTGAGTCATGGCGGTGCCATTTGGAGGAACAATCAAGATGAATTGGGATGAACTTTTTATAAAGCAAGCAAATCTAATTGCTCAAAAAAGCAAGGACAAATCAACTAAGGTTGGTTGTGTAATTGTTGGTCAAGACAATGCGGTACTTTCGATGGGATTTAATGGATTCCCTCGCGGCGTTGAAGAGTTGAGTGCCGAAAGATGGGAACGACCTGAGAAGTACGAATGGGTCGAACACGCCGAGCGTAATGCTATCTTTAATGCGGCAAGGCACGGCATCAAACTTGCTGGTGCTAGAGCGTATCTAAACTGGGGTGGTGTGCCATGTTCCGAATGCACACGCGCTCTTATCCAAGCAGGCATCACCGAAATTATTGGACCAAATATTCCCTTCAAAGGTAAAGGTGTTGGTGCAGGTTACAATACAAAATATAGTCAAACAATGTTGAACGAGGCTGGCGTTGCCTTAAGGATCGTAAATGAAATCGCTGAACTTTGATGAGTGTCTAAAATGGAGTTCGACAATTGCTCTGGTACTAGGTGCAATTTTGACCTCTATGAATGCTTACCCTTATAATATTATTGTGTCCTTTTTAGGTAATCTTGGATGGTTCTGGGCAGGCTGGCGCATGAAAGAACCTAGTCTTTGGTCTGTTTCACTCTTCCTCTTGGTTGTATATGTCGCAGGGATTATTCATGCGTATAATTGATGACGTAAAGTTGGACTACAATGACGTATTGATTGTACCTAAGCGAGGTACAGTACCTAGCAGAAGTCTTGTGAACCTGAACGTTCAGTACAACTTTGTGAATGGTGATTTGTTTCGAGGTGTGCCCATTATTGCTGCCAATATGGACGGCGTAGGTACTTTTGAGATGGCCAAGTCTTTAGAAGAATTTGAATGTAGTGTGGCGCTTTCTAAGCATTACACAGAACAAGAACTGGTTGAGTATTTTAACGGTTGGCAGAAACAAAGGCCAATTTATTCTCTAGGCATCAGCGAAAGTGATGTGGCAAAATTTGCAAAGGTTTACGAACAGACTCAGCCAGGTCGGCGCATTGGACCGATGATGGTCTGTATTGATGTTGCCAATGGATACACAGACACCTTTCTGAAATTTATTGAAGACTTCAAGAGAAAATTCAGCAGGACCACAATCATTGCTGGTAATGTGGTAACGCCTGAAATGACTGAGGTTTTAATCATGGCAGGCGTTTCTATCGTCAAGATTGGCATTGGTCCCGGCTCCGTCTGTACCACACGTAAGATGACCGGTGTTGGTTATCCTCAATTATCTGCCGTGATTGAGTGCGCTGATGCTGCACACGGCCTGAAAGGCCACATTATTGCAGATGGCGGTTGCTCAACGCCAGGTGATGTTGCTAAGGCTTTTGGTGCCGGTGCTGATTTTGTAATGCTGGGCGGCATGCTTGCTGGTCACGATGAAAGTGCCGGTGAAAATATCATGAGGGAAAACAAAACTTATCGTAGGTTTTATGGCATGAGTTCTGATACCGCAATGAAGACACACAACGGTGGTGTTGCCGAGTACCGTGCCAGTGAAGGTAAGACTGTGGAAATTCCTTATCGTGGACCTGTAGAAAACACGATGAAAGAGATTCTAGGTGGATTGCGCTCAACTTGCACATATGTTGGTGCAAAAGAACTGGGAGAATTAACCAAGCGCACCACCTTTGTTAGGGTAAATAACCAACTTAACAATTCTCTCAGTGCCTACAATGTCTGATTTCTTTACGGGTGATACCAATTACATGTTGGTTCCCTGTGCGGGCAGAAGTGGGTCTACTGAACTTCTCAACATTATTGCCAGAAAATATGAATTAGATACCTTTACGTTTTGGCCTACACACATATTTTCGCCGATTGAAGAGAGAGAAAATAAAACAAAGCAATTGTTCAAAAGTATCAATTCAAATGGCAATTTGGTATTCAAAAACTATTATGCACCTTATACCAAATCAATTGAAGAGATGCCTAATATCAAAAAGATATTCATCTATCGCAGGAGTCTCAAGGACCAATTGCGCAGTTTTGCGTTTGCTACCTCAACCGACGTATGGCACTTTAAAGATCAGACAATTGAACCTGATTTGGAATGGATGATAGAAACTAAATTTGCTCACAAATATGACACACTTTTACCTAAAGTTTCATCTTGTTTTATTCCATTCTTAGACTGGTTGGATTATTATACAAAAATTAAAGAATCTGGCGAAGAACACATGCTTCTATGCTACGAAGATTTGTTTCTTGATCCCAATAAGACATTATTGAAAAGATTATTTGGTAATAATGTTGATGATTATATTAAAAGCATTAAAACACCCGAACCCCTCTACTCCAGCGCAACATTCGAGGGTGAAGAGACATATACTTCATTATTTAACCAATTTATAGAGAAATTTTCTGAAAAAAACATCATTTTGACCAATTAAATGCTTGACATACACCTGGATATGGTGTATATTGGTATTATGATGACAAACATAGAAACAAACATTTACGACCTGTACAGCGACATTCCTTCGGTGGAATCGTGCTACGAGGTTAATTATCCCCTCTGGGAATATTTTTATCAGGTCTACCAGACCCGCAACGGTGTCCGCCCAATGACAGATTGGGCAGAGGTTGATGTGGTCATGTGGATCGATCATAATCTAGTGCTTGCTTAATTAGGCGGCATGTGATACAATATCTTTTGTGGCGTGAGATATTGTTTATTTTTGAAAACGCTACATTTCGTTAACGTAATAAAAGGTGATTTAAATATGACTACCACTGTAACCAAGACCACTAAGGTCCTTAACGCATTCGTTTCGGGTCAGGAACTAACCGCAAAGCAGATGGCTTCACGTTTCGGCGTGCAGAATCCTACTGCCACGGTTTCCAGCATCCGTCGCTTGGGTTATGCCATTTACGGCAACCGCACCGCCTCTGGCACCAAGTACCGCCTCGGTACTCCTAGCCGTCGCGTTATTGCCGCTGGTTATGCAGCACTTGGCCGCAACGCTTAATAGCATCGCGGACTAGATCAGAAACCTCAGGTGGTGTGAACTGCCTGGGGTTTTTGTTTATGGATATATAGTCTTATGAAGTACACAGAATTTTTAGAAAAACAATTGAGGCGATTAAATCTCAAACTGTCTTTCAGTCATGATATAAAATATACTCCTTCGCGTGATTATCAGAACCTGCCTTCTTTTAAAGAAGTTGCGGGCGCTATGCCCTTTACAAGTTCGTTAGAGAAAAGGTTCTGGCAGGCCAGGCAAGATTATTGTGCCGCTAATAATATTGACTTTAATTACCTTCACATTGAAGAAAACTTCTACGAAAGAAATTCGCTAGGATATCGGACTCCACAAGAACTGGACGATCTATCTGGTTTGTTTGATCTGGTACTTGGTTGCTCACACACTGAAGGTATTGGTCTAAGGTCAAACGAGATTTGGCATTCTCACCATGGTACTGAGGTCGTAAACCTAGGTAAATCTGGAGGTAGCCCATCTTTTATCTTAGACGTAGTGTTGACTTTGATCAGTAGAGGTCAAGCACCGGAAAACTGTATCATTCAATGGCCAATGCCGTTTAGATATACTCCTATTTTTAATGACGTACCTTATCCTCTTCTACCTATGGTACCAGAAAACTGGTTCAAAGAGATGAATGGTTCTGCTATCTTGGCATGGGCAGTACAGGAGATATATCAGAAAACCTTAGAACACAATGAAATCTGGAGCAACCAGTTTCTACAAATTTACACAACCGTAAATGCTCTACTAAAAGACCGAAAACACCGGCATGGTAAGGTTACCAATTTTATCATTGCTAACGGGCATGGATTTGAGAATGGTGAGAACTTTAATGAACCGATATTTGATTCATTACCCAAAGATTGTCATTTGATTGAAGTTGGGTGCCTTGATCGTGCTGCTGATGGTTTACATTTTGGTCCCAATACACACAAGGCAATCTATCAAGAGTTAAAGCAATATTTATGAGCGAATCGTTTATTAGGATATATGAAAATGCTCTAAGTGACGAGGTGTGTGATATGGCAATGGCCAAAGCTGATGACATATGCACCCGCAAGGACAAAGGCAGTGGTTATATACATTCTATAAACGATGGCAGAATTGATGAAAACATCATGTCTCATACCTATGGTTCGTTAACTGAATTTAGACAAGAGGTTTTGAGTTGTTTACAACTTTATTGGGGTGAATACAATCAAGAGTTTAATATCACCGCTAGATCGTTTAAAGATATAATGTGCCCGTCCATTAAGATTCAGAAAGCGGGACCTGGTGGCGGATTCTTTAAGTGGCACCATGAACAAGGTGGCACTGACGATCAGAGAAACCGATTTGCCGTCTGGATGATCTATCTAAATAGTGTAGAGAAGGGCGGCAAGACTGAGTTTAAGTTACAGAATATGGCAGTGACACCCCAAAAAGGAACACTTGTCTTATGGCCGGCTGGTTATACACATCCACATCGTAGTTCGCCAGATTTGGAAGAGACTAAATATATCACAACGGGTTGGTTTATATACAAATAGTTTTTAACAAGGGGAAGAGTATGAATAAGTTTATTGTTGCAATGGTGTTAAGTGGTATTATGTCGGCGCCAGCGATGGCCGAAATCTATGACTATAAGGTCACTAGAGTGATTGACGGTGACACGGTTGAATTTGAGGCACCATTTCTGCCAGCGCCTCTAAAGCCTGTTCTGAGCCTTCGAGTTCTTGGTGTGGATACACCTGAGAGAGGTGGTCGTGCGGCATGTCCAAAGGAAGCAGCAGCAGGCGCAGCAGCAAGCGCGTTTTCAAAGCGCGCCGTCATGGAAGCCAAGAAGGTCGAAATTGAACTGAAGGAATGGGATAAGTTTGGAGGCCGTGTTTTGGGTGATGTAATTCTTGACGGTAAGAAACTATCAGAACTATTGATTGCCAATAAACTGGCGCGCCCATATTTAGGTGAGAAGAAAACCTCTTGGTGTGATACCTCGCTTCTTCCTCCTGTTCTACGATAAGTTTGGAGTGTGGTTCAAGATGGATATTCCATTGAGTTAATAACATTTGCCAAAAATACAGAAACTTCTTCGTTCTTCCCAGCACCAGCGTGATCCAGGTCTCTCGCAGAGAAGAAATTATATCTATCTATGTTGTTTGTACATAATTCTGAAGCCCGGTGCAATCTTTTGAAGAATTGCGTTTTTTCTATGACATAAGATTTTGGTAACGAATAATGGGTTTGTTTAGAAATTCCTAAGTGATTGCCCTCACACATTTCCGAAAGATTAAGAGAACCAAAACAATCTAATGGTACAAATTTTATACCAAATCTATCACACAATAACGAAAGTTGTAGAAGTAATATATTAAGTCTTGTTGTGGGAAGGTTCATACTTTCGTTTGCCAACATAATATCTTGGTGAACTTTATCGTTTGACCAACTACCAACTGTCGATATTTGATCAACCGAAGTTCGATCTTTATATAAGAACCTAGCAGGATCGGTTACTTGAAAAATTAAACATTTAGGTGGATTAATTTTCATAAACAAAATAATCATCAAAGCATTATGGAAAGCCATGTCATTAGACCCTCCTCCTATTCCTGCATTGTAGACCGGCATACCAAGTTTTGTTGCCAATTTTTGATGGTACATATCGTCATAATAATTGGCAATACCCTCAGTGTTAGAGCATCCAACTGCCAAACCCCAATCGCCTTTTAAGTTTTCAAGTTCAAGATGTGATCTGTGACCTAGTGAGTTTTCTTCATAGGTTAAATTTTCGCAATTATGATAGCGCCATTTTGGTCCCAATCTTTCTTTATCATACAAATAACGTCTTAAGTAGTCTCCTGGCTTCAGTTCACCAACGGCGGATTCTGAGCTAGGGTTGTAACTATGATTAGCAGCAAACGAAAAAGAATTAGGTTTTTCCGGTGTTGGCCACTTTTTTCTTGTCGATAAGCTATTTACGGGAGATACAAATCTGGACATGCTTATTCCTATAATAAAAACAAATTGTGTTATAAATCAATGACTTAGTTCATATGTCACGTAAGTCATTGATTTCATTGAGAAAGAAAATTTCATTTAATGCAAATTAATGCTTGACTTTCTCCTATTTATCTGTATAATGGTATCATACAGTGAAAGAAGAGAGATCACAAATGATTAAGTACGAACAGACAGACTACGCCACCAGCACCAAGACCGTTGTTACCGATTATGTCGGCCGTTCAGTTTATGCCACCATTGAAACTGTCCGGGTCATGTCAGACATTTGGGAAGACCAGTTGGTGCTAAAGTCTATCACCCCCGAGGGTGGTTTGACTTCAAGCTATCTGGCAGGCGGTTACGGCGGCGATGAGCGCCGCGAATATGCGATTGACGCCACCGAATCGGCGTTTCAAGACTACTATGCCTCACGGAAGGCCTACCGTCTGCCGCAGTTGCAGAACGAAGACATCACTCAGGCCAACATCCCTAGCAATAAAAAGATGGTCAAGGTTGTCAGCGGCAGGGACAAGACCGCGAAGGGCAAGATCGGTAAGGTTGTTGTCGTAAAGGA
>Ga0049084_10001272_pt1 | contig 10411 bp, 11 predicted proteins | sample GreLakmeON33MSRF_FD_66720 | JGI IMG/M metagenome (GOLD analysis project Ga0049084, IMG submission 66720) | Freshwater lentic microbial communities from great Laurentian Lakes, MI, USA - Great Lakes metaG ON33MSRF | ecosystem: Environmental > Aquatic > Freshwater > Lake | place: Great Lakes... | reverse complement strand
GTCGGGTTCGGGTAGGCGATTAATTACGAGCTGCTGGCCAATGGTGAAGAGGCCGTTGATCGTGGAATAAAGGGCGAGACCTGACGCGAAATTATAGCAGAATAAGGTGAATATCCAGGGCATGATTTTCATCATGGTGGCTTGGGCTTTATCGGTCGTGGGCATCGGGGTGAGGCGCATTTGGATGATCATCGTCGCCCCCATGAATAACGGCATGATATTGATCGGAAGGCCGAAGATATGACCGATCGTATCCGGCGCAGATAAATCGGTGGCCCAGAGAAAAGACGCGAAGCGCAATTCCGAGGCGCTCTGCAGCATGGTAAAAAAGCCGATAAAAAATGGGATTGTGATGAGAATCGGAATACAGCCGCCCAGGGGATTAACTTTATTTTCCTTAAACAGCTTGAGGGTTTCCGTCTGAATTTTCTGCGGATTATCTTTATACTTTTCCCGCATGGCCTGCATGAGCGGATTCAGTTTTGCCATCCGCTTCGAGGACTTCGAGGCGGCGAGGGTGAAGGGGAGGAAAAAAGTTTTTAGTAGCAGCGTGGTGATAACGATGGCCCAACCCCAATTTGGTACGAGGGAGTGGACCCAAGTCATAATCGTTAAGAGCAGGGGAGCAAAAAAGCCGGAGAAGAAAATTTTCCCGAAGCCGGACGAGAACTGCATGATTTTCTCTTCGCCCTGTTTAAATATATCGGCATTCGAGATGCGCTTATATTCATTGGGGCCGGCAAATAATACCGCGCCAAAAGTGGACGATGCGCCCGCGGCAAGCGGTTTAAGTTCGAAGCGCGCATAGCCGGTGATGCCATAAGCCTCAACTGCGGTGTCAGGGGCGGTCGGTACAAGCTTGGTGCGTTCGATGCGGACGCCGGTGCCCGGTTGATCAGGGGTGAGAATCAGGGCGAAGAACTGATTCTTCACCGCCGCCCAGTGGATCGCCGCGGTGCGCTCGAGGTAAGGTGGCGGGGTCCCATCCTTTAGGCCAACCATCGCCAAGAAACCACCGCCTTGCAGATCGCTTTGGCCAATAAAACTGGCATCGCTGCCATCAGAGTAACCGACATTAAGATAGATCCCGAGATCGTGTTCGTTAAGTGGGGCGGCGGTTCCGAGATTAAAAGAGGCGCGCGGGAGAAGGAGAACTTTGCGGGTTAAGTTACGGAAGGTCGTCTCATGGCGGATTTGATAATCATCTTGGCCCACCGCTTTCGCCAAAGAGTAGCGGCGAGTGACTTCTAGTCCGTCGGCGACGGTGCGGTAGACGAGCTCGTCGGCGGTTTGCGCCACCACGGTGTAAGCGGTGAAACGGTCAACGCCGGGGAAGTCGGTGAGGCTTAAAGCGGGTGCCGCCGGGGGCGCATTAAGGGTGTACAGGGGGTCCTGGCCTTTAGTTTCAGGGTATTTCTTCAGACCAACCTGGTGGATCGCTCCGCCCTGATTGGTGAATTGCACCGTGATGAAATCATTGGACAGGGTGACGTACTCGGCCGGGCCGGTTTTGGCGGCTGACAACCCGGCGTCATTTGGCGAGGTGATCGACGGAGATTTTTCATTCGCCGCCGTTGGCAAGCCGGTGGGCTGGATGGAGGTTTCTGCGGGGGGATTACCGGAAGGGGCCACCGGCGGAGCCAGGCGGGCGCTGAAGTAGAAGCTCACCATTGCGGCGATGAGGAGCAGCACACCGATCACTGTATTCTTTTTATCCATGGGAAAAACGAAGCTTAACGATGAGGGACAAGAGGAGCGCCGCAAGACCGGGCGCTGATGCGCGCGGTACGAACGCAGGAAAATTTAACAGCCGGGACGAGATCTTCGCCCCCGGGATGCCAAGGTCCGCACTTGACGAGCCGCCGCGCGGCAAGAAAGAGACCAAAAAATAAACCGTGGGTTTGGAAGGCGTCGCGGGCATAGTGCGAACAAGTGGGGCTGAAGCGGCAGCCCATCGCAGGGTTGAGGGCAGCTAAAGCGGGTGACACGGAATGCTGGTAAAGCCCAATGAGGCCACAGGCCATTTTGGCCGGGAGCGCGAGGAGGCGTGGAATAAAGCGAGCGCGGGAATCAGGCATGGGGCGCGGGCTTGTTAGGCTTAAATTTTAGGCAAGCTTGGGTAAAACGTTGTTCTACATCAGCAAACTCGAGTCGAAGGAGGGCGGGGCGCGCGGTCAGGACAAGATCGAGACCGGCTGGTACGAGGGACTGATGGCGGCGGTAGATTTCGCGCAGCCGGCGTTTGGCTCGGTTACGATGAACCGCATTACCAACCGAGGCGCGGGATGCGACCACGCCAACGCGGGCGGGAGTGAGCGCAGTTTCAGCGGGACGCGTCCGCCAAGTCAGGAGGAAAGCTCCGCAATCGGTGCGGCGGCCCTGCTCACGGACGGTGCGGAAATCGTCGTTGCGCCGCAGGCGTTGCCCGGCGCGCAGGTTCATTTTAGACGACCGTGAGGCGTTTGCGGCCCTTGCGGCGACGGGCAGCGAGAACTTTACGGCCACCGCGGGTGGCCTTGCGGGCGCGGAAACCGATCTTACGGGCGCGTTTCTTGCGATGTGGGCGAAATGTAGGTTCCATGGTGTTATAAGAAAAAGAGGTCCAAAGTCATTGATGGGGGCGGGGGGTGTCAAGCGAGAGGTTTCCGGTAAAAAAGGCCGGCGGCAAGCCTAGGACGGTTACTTTCTCGCTTTGGGTTTCGCCTGTGAACAACCTGCGCGCAAATAGTTTTTGCGTTCGGGGGCGGAAACGTGACCTTGGGCGCATGGCCGAGGCATGCAACCATCCGACCCCTTCTCCGGCAGATCAACCTGCCTCACCGGCTCCCGCCTCCCCGGCGCGGAAGGGTGGTCCGTTGTTCTGGACAGTCACCGGCAACGACTTCGGGCGCTCGATCAGCTGGGCCAAGCAGCAGCCCAATGCGGTATCCGAGCAGATAAAGACCGCGCTCTCGTCCTCGTCCCCGAAGACGAAGTAAGTCTTTTAGAAGCCACGGGGGGTGAATGGGCAGCCTTAGGTGACGCCATTCGGGCGTTTCGGCAGCATTTGCCAATTATACCGTTTGAGGTGTTTGGCTTTAGTTCAGAAGTGGAGGATCCCTTTGAGGTTGATAGCCCAAAATTGCGGCGAATTGGTGGTGGGGTGGAGGCTTTAGCTTTTGTCGATGACCAGCATTCGGTTTATAAATTTTTTCTGTTTCGCGAAGGGGGTGACGTCGGGGCGACATTTGCTTTTCAGCGTGGTGAAAGTGATTTGCTCAATGCGACCGCCGTGCCTGGCAGTTATCGAATGCTTTTGGCCAAACTAGAACTTACGCATCAATTTGGCATTCCTACCGAAATAATCGGAATTACGCCGGAAGGTATTATCGTGGCGAAGCAGACTTTTGGGCGGATGCTGCCCGAAAAAACTGACGTCTCTGGCCTCGACCCCGCCAACCTGATTCCGATTCCCTCGCGGTTTCTGCGGGCTGATCGTGATCATCCGCGACTCGCTTTTTTAGCTGGGGTACCCTGGTTGGTTGCCGACACGCATGATCGCAATGTCGTGGTCGATGAAAATGGTACCTGGCGAGTGATTGATTTAGTCGCGGCACCATTGCCGGCCGAGTGGATAGCTGAGTTAGCGCTCTTTCGTGATTGGATTGAGCGCGCGCGGCATGACCCTCGCGCCGAGGTGTTGGCGGCAGTTAATGACGACGAATTATAGCACCAAGCGGCGGGTCAGCCGCTGGCGGGCGGCCGCTATTTTATTTTTTATCGCTGGCCAAAAAGGCGAGGACGTTGGCGGCCTGCCGGGCGGTGACCCCAGTATCTTTGTAGACCACCTTGCCGCCCTTAATCACATAGCACTCGCGTGAGGCCATCATCATCACGGATTGACCAAAGGCTTTGACGACGAGCTTGTCGGTGTCCGCCAAGAGCGGGAAGGGAAAGTGGTTCACCGCTTTAAACTCTTTTTGTTTTTCGATGGAGTCGGTGCTCACGCCGATCACGGCCGCGCCAAATTGCGTGAGTTCCGCGCTCGCATCGCGCAACGAGCAACCCTGTGCGGTGCAGCCCCCCGTGAGGGCGCGCGGATAAAACCAGACCACGGTGTAGCGATTGGCCTGATAGACTTCGCCTAGGTTGAGCGTTGTGCCAGTATCAGTGAGGGCTGAGACCACGGGGGCTTGGTCGCCAACTTTGAGTGGTTCGGCCGAGGCTTTGGAGAAAAGAATCATCGAGGAGAAAAGAAGAGCAGTGGTTAATTTCATGAGCTGGTAGCCTACTCAGGTTGCGTTGGTTGGCAAGTGGACGTAGCTCACCGCGGTGGGTGGCTCAAATATAATACATTTCCGCCGGGTTCTTCGTGGCGAGCTGGTTGAGCGTGTAGCTCTTGGTTTTTTTGACCAAATCAGCACTGATTTCGCCCCAGACTTGCTTGAGGCGTCGGCCACTCCGGCCTTGGAAGTTGCCGCTGAGATGAAGGCACTCACCTTCGACCGCCAGCAAGATATCGTAGAGGGAAATTTCTTCAGGGCTCCGCGCGAGGACATAGCCGCCTAGGCTGCCGCGGCGGCTGGTGATGAGGCCATGCGTGCGGAGTTTCCCCAGAATTTGCGCGAGAAAATTAGCGGGCACCGCTTCGGTTTGGGCGAGGTGATCAATCTGCGCGAGCGTTCCCGAGCCATGCAAGCGGGCGAGTTCGGCCATGACGCGGCAGGCGTAATCAATCTTAACAGAAACCTTCATTGATTTCGCATGCTACGTAAGGCGCTCATGCGAGCAACCTTTTTGGTAACCGGAAAAAGCCTGGCGGCCCTGCGCCCAGAAGGTAACGGAGAAAGTGCCGGGATTAGCCCCCGGGCATTTTAATCCGTCAGATCGCGTAATCGCCAAACTCGGGCTTGATCACTTCGCTGGGAGGAGCAAGCAGGCCGGCGGCGACGGTGGCGTTGGTCCCTGGCTCGATTAGGATAAAAGAGCCGGTGAGTCGATTGGTCGTGTACCCATCGAAATAGAGGGGTTGGGCGGCGTGCAGGCGAATTCCCCCAAGATCGTTCATGGCTAGTTCAGCTGGCTCGGGCTCTGGATCGAGGGTGGCGATGTTGAGTTTGTGCAGAATCTCGGTGACGACCACCGGCACGGTTTGAGTGGTGTGTTTAAGAAGATATTTTTTCCCCCGCCGCAAGGCGACCGGATGCATCCAGCAAATCTCTGCCTGCAAGTTACGGCTGGTACCCGGGAGGTGGTCAGTGCCGACCAGCATACTGCCGCGGCTGATATCGATATCATGGTCGAGGACGAGGGTGACCGATTGTGGGCAGAAGGCTTCAGCCACCGGGCCGTCATAGGTCCAGATTTGCCGGACGTTGGTCACGACGCCGGCGGGGAGGGCGATAAGTTTTTGGCCAGTACGAACAATACCCCCGGCGATTTGGCCGCTGACCCCGCGAAAATCATGGAAGGTCTGATTGGTCGGATTATGGGGGCGGTTGACCCATTGAACCGGAAAGCGGAAGCCATTTAAATTCCAGTCGCTCGCGATGTGGACACTCTCTAGGTGATCGAGTAGCGGCGGTCCTGCGTACCACGGTGTGTGGGGTGACCGCTCAACGACGTTGTCGCCGTTGAGGGCGCTGAGGGGGATAAATTTAACATCTTGGATATCGAGGCGCGGTAAAAACTCTTCAAATTCGGCGCGGATTTCGTTGAAGCGAGCTTCGCTCCAGCCCACGAGATCCATTTTATTAATGGCCACCACGAGGTGGGGAATGCGGAGTAATCCCGCAAGGGCGGTGTGGCGGCGGCTCTGTTCAATTACTCCCGTACGAGCATCGATGAGGACAATGGAGAGATTAGCGGAAGACGCGCCGGTCACCATATTGCGCGTGTACTGAATATGGCCGGGGGTATCCGCGATGATGAACTTACGGCGGGGGGTCGCGAAGTAACGATAGGCAACATCGATCGTGATGCCCTGTTCGCGCTCGGCCCTCAGGCCATCGGTGAGGTTGGCGAGGTTGATTTGACCGTTACCGGTGATATCGGCGGAGCGCTCGAGAGCCGCCAATTGATCCTCCATGATTGATTTTGAATCAAAGAGAAGTCGGCCGATCAGGGTGGATTTACCATCATCGACGCTCCCGCAGGTATTAAACCGGAGGATGTCGATGGGTACAGTCGCGGAAGAGGCCGACGGCATGAGTGGGGTGAACATATTAGAAATAACCCGCTTTTTTGCGGTCCTCCATCGCAGCTTCGGACGTTTTATCGTCGGCGCGGGAACCGCGTTCCGTGATGCGGGCCGCCGCAATTTCCGTGATGATATCAGCGACGGTGGTGGCGGTAGATTCGACGCAGCCGGTGCTCATGATATCGCCGATCGTGCGGACCCGCACGACCAAGTTACGGACTTCCTCTCGAGCGGTGGGTGGGGTCAGCTGATTGACTGGCAACCATTGGCCGCTGCGGCGAACACACGCTCGTTGATGGCTAAAATAAATACTCGGCACCGCTAACTGCTCGCGTTGGATGTATTCCCAGACGTCCATTTCCGTCCAGTTGCTCAAGGGGAACACGCGCATATTTTCCCCGGGATTGAGGCGGCCGTTGTATAGGTTCCAGATTTCGGGGCGTTGATTTTTGGGATCCCATTGGCCAAAGCGGTCGCGAAAACTGAAAAAACGCTCCTTGGCGCGGGCTTTCTCTTCGTCACGACGGGCGCCACCAATGCAGCAGTCGAAACGAAATTCTTCAATCGCCGCCAGGAGCGTGGGAATCTGTAAGCGATTGCGGCTGATCTCCCCTGGGACTGGTTGGGCTAGACCTTGCGCGATAGCGGCCTCGACGGTTCGGATGATCAATTTGGCGCCGAGTTCCTGCGCGCGTTGGTCGCGAAATTCATTGAGTTCGGGAAAATGGTGGCCGGTGTCGATATTGAGGAGGGGGGTGGGGAGATCGGATGGGCGGAAGGCCTTCTCGGCCAATCGTAGCAGGCAGATGGAGTCTTTCCCGCCGGAGAAGAGCAGCGCCGGCCGTTCAAATTCGCCGGCGACTTCGCGGAGGATATGAATCGCCTCGGTTTCGAGGTGTTGCAGGTGATCGAGGTGGTAACTTTTCATGAACAAGGGAAGGGCTCCGCTCGAGGCAGGGGCCAAAAATATTTGATAAAGATTAGGCCGAGTCCGCTGGTTTACCCCAAGCGGCGTGTAAACCGCACTCGCGCTTTTCATCGGCTTTAGCTGGATCGAAATAATCCCACTCATTGGGTAGGCGGTATTTTGCTAAGTAGGCTTCAAGGTCAGCGTCGGTGGCGTAGAACCACGGGCTCACTTTCAGTACGCCGAAATTTGTATCCAAGGAGAGCAGGTCGAGGCTGGCGCGCTGGGTATTTTGGGTGCGGCGAAGCGCCGTCAGCCAGACGGTCGGCGCGAGGGCGCGCAGGCCGCGCTGAAATGGTTCTAGCTTCATTTGGGTGCTAAATAATTTAAGGCCGGCCTCATCAGCGAGAGTCGGAATGGGGCCATACAGGGCATCGCGATGCGCGGCAGACAAGCGCGGCAGGTAAGTTTGGAGATTAAGTCCAAGAAGGGCGCGCAGCGCTTCGGCGTGTTGATAGGTGGCGGGCCGGTTGTAGCCGTGGTCAACCCAAAGAATGGGGATATTGGGTTGGGCTTGTACCGCTAGGTGCAAAATCGCCGCTTCGTACGGCCGAAAATTAGTTGAGACAACGGCGCGGCCCGCGGCTTGGGCGATCGCCCACTGCGTGATTTCGAGAGGGGATTTAGTCCGCAGCGTGGTGTTCCAGTGCGTGAGTTCGGCTGGAGTCATCTCAATTGGTCGCGGGGGTGGCCGGGGTCACGAGCGCGATTTTTTGTTCTGGCCAAATCACGCGGGCACAAAAATCGCCGAGGCGTTCACCGCCGGTTCGATCATTTTTCCAGCGGGTCAGGAGGGGGCGGAGCACGGGGACAATTTCGTCTACTTTTACGCTGGCGCGGTATTCCTGATTTAGGCGCGTAGTGCCAGCGTTGCCGCCGAGGTAGAGGCTATATTTTCCGGGCGCGCGGCCGACGAAGCCGATCTCCGCCAGATAAGGGCGGGCGCAGCCATTCGGGCAACCGGTCATGCGGATGATAATTTCTTCGGCACTTAAACTCAATTCAGCCAACAGCCCTTCAATTAACGTGAGGATTCCTGGCAGCGCCCGTTCGCTTTCGGCCAGTCCGAGGCCACAGGTCGGCATCGAAGGGCAAGCCATCGAGGCGCGGCGGATGGCGCCGGCTTGATTTTCAACGGGAATCCCGTGCGCGCCGAGTTCAGCGGTGATCGCATCTTTTTGGTCAGTCGCTACGCCGGCGAGGAGAAGATTCTGCGAGGGAGTGAGGCGGACTTCGGTTTGAAAGGTCGTCACAATTCGGCGCAGGGCAGTTTTTAGCTGGCGCTCTGGGGTATCCTTGATCCGGCCGGTTTCGACATAGAGGCCGAGGAACCAGCGCCCATCCGTTTGGCGGTGCCAGCCAAAGAGATCACCTTGGCGCTCAAAATGAAAAGCGCGCGCCGGCTCTAATTTAAAACCGGCGCGGGCCTCGACTTCGTGGCGAAACCAGTCGGCGCCGCGTTCCGCGATAATATATTTGAGCCGAGCATGCTTGCGATTGGTGCGGTCCCCAGAGTCGCGGTAGGCGGTCAGGACCGCTTTGGCGACGTCGACCAATTGCTCAGCGCGGAAGAATCCGAGGACATCGGCGATGCGCGGGAAGGTGGCCGGATTATTGTGGCTCATGCCAAGACCGCCGCCGCACAGTAAATTGTATCCCAATGGGCGCGTTGGGTCGGCCGGATCAGCAATCGCGACCAGACCGAGGCAGTTGCTGTAGACATCGGTGTCGTTCAGCGGCGGGATGGCGAAGGCGATTTTGAATTTGCGCGGGAGATATTGTTTTCCGTAAAGCGGGTCGGTAAAGGCCTGTTTTTCTTCAGCCGTCAGCTTGAGCGGTTCGCCATCAATCCAAATAGAATGGTAGGCTCCGGTTTGAGGCAGGAGGGCGTCATTGACGCGACGCGCGTCCTCTTGAACGCGCTCGACCAGTGCGCTCGTGGCGGGCGTCGCCGGCGCCATGACATTGCGATTTACATCACCGCATGCGGCTAGGGTGGTGCAAAGAGCGTCGTTGAGCCCCTTCATGAGGGGTCCGAGGTTATCTTTGACTACCCCGTGCCATTGGAAGGACTGCCGTGAAGTGATGCGCAGCGATTGATTGCCATAGCGCTCAGAAAGATCATCAAAAGCGAGATACTGGTCTGGAGGAATAATCCCCCCAGAAATGCGGGCGCGCACCATCATAATGTATTGCTTGCCCGATTTTCGAAGGTCGCGGTCATCTTGCTGATAAATGCCGTGAAACTTCAGAAACTGCTCATCATCAGATGAAAAGCAGGCTAGGGCTGGGTCGGCTAAGGTTTCACCCAACTGTCCACCAAGGGTGGGGTCGTTTTGTTTAAGGACCTCGTTTTTACTGAGTGGGGCGGCGGGATTTGGAGTCATGGCGCAGAGAAGGCTTGCTTCGAGCAAGGAGGTTGTAAAGTTTATAAGTAGCTATATATACTAAATAACTAATGATTGATTTACCGCGTTCCTCCCTTGGTTTTGTCTGGCTCGTTGGCGCTGGCCCAGGGGCAATTGATCTCATCACGGTGCGCGGGCTGAATCTTTTGCGAGAGGCTGATGCCGTGGTGTGTGACGACTTGGTTAATCGGGAGTTGTTGCAGCACTGTCGTTCATCGGTGGAGCTCCATTTTGCGGGTAAGCGGGCGGGTTGTCGTGGCGCGACCCAAGCTCAAATCAATGCGCTATTAGTGGCTTTGGGGAGTGCGGGAAAAAAAACTGTTCGGCTCAAGGGAGGGGATCCGTTGATTTTTGGCCGGGCGGGAGAAGAGCTGCAGGCGTTGCGCGAAGCGGGAATCCCGTACGCGATCGTGCCGGGGGTCACGGCGGCAACGGCGGCGAGTGCGGCCGCGGGATTGTCGCTCACCCACCGCGACCAGGCGTCGGCGGTAGTCTTTGTGACGGGCCACCAATGTGCCGGCGCTGGCTCCGCCTTGGACTGGGCTTTATTCGCCCAATTGCGTGCCACGCTCTGTTTTTATATGGGGGTGCGACGTTTACCAGAAATAGCAGCCAATCTCATTCACCACGGAATGGCGGCGGATATGCCGATTGCCCTGATTAGCGAGGCATCTTGGCCGACCCAAAAAATTTCGTACAGCACTTTGGCCGACGCGTGCGCGCTCGGGGCCGGAATCGCTGGCTCGCCTGCGCTCATTATTGTGGGGGCGGTGGTGGGCCAGGCGGCTTTTGCCGCGGAGCTGCCCCGTTTGCAGGCAGGCGCCCGGCAAAACTTTCCAGCTTATGCGCCCGGATAAT
>Ga0049084_10001271_pt1 | contig 10414 bp, 10 predicted proteins | sample GreLakmeON33MSRF_FD_66720 | JGI IMG/M metagenome (GOLD analysis project Ga0049084, IMG submission 66720) | Freshwater lentic microbial communities from great Laurentian Lakes, MI, USA - Great Lakes metaG ON33MSRF | ecosystem: Environmental > Aquatic > Freshwater > Lake | place: Great Lakes... | reverse complement strand
TAAATTCAATTTATTTAATCTCAATGGCGCAATTTTAAAAGAACTTAACATACAAAACACATCTTTTGAAGTAAAAACCTATTCATTTAATCGCGATGACATTGCCTCCGGAATATACCTTTTACAGGTAATTGACGGAACAAAAATGAAGTATAGCAAGGTCGTGGTTGAATAACTTTGTTTTGATAAACAAGCAATTTGGGCTTATTTAATCCTATTCAAATAAAGCGCTAATATCAATTTCCAAGGCATTGCTAATTTTATAAAGCGTTTAACAACAGCGATTTGCCGCGATGGCTAAAAAATGAAGTGAAAAGTTACTTGGCTCAAAACGCGTTAGCATTTAGTTGGTCGCAACCATACCTAGGCATTAGGAGCGGACTAACAGGAGGATTCAGATTCTAATTTCGCTATTTATCTGCATTCTTTTTATGCTTTACCGGTAATGAAAAACCGAGCGATGCAATGGCTTGAAAAGTATAAAAATGATGGTTTGCTTTGCCTGTTCCTAAGGTTAACACATTTGTATAATTGGCAAAACTCCCCTTTACACTACTTTCAAAAAACCAATAATTGAAAAAATCGTATCGTATGCCTATGTCTGCACCTACAATGTATCCTGCAATGTGAAAGCGATTATCCAAACGCACTCCAAATAAACTTACATCGGTTTTGGGAATAACAATCCCCGGCCCGGCCTTTACAACCGCACTTAACCAATGTTTTTTGTTTTTTGTTTTTAAAAGGGTTTGTCTTTTAATGGCATTAAACATTAAAAAATTTGCGCCATTGGTATGTTCAAATTTTAAAAAACTTGGACTAACCAAAGTATCCATAGCGTAGTGCGTTCCGTGTATTTGTCCCGTTAAATGTGCTATTTGATTGTTAATCATTACATATTTAGAATGGTCAAAATTTATTTCAATTCCGATATTTTTTTTGTTGTTAAAATAATAACCTATGCGGTATACGTACTGAGGAATCGTAAGGTCAGTTCTTAAAATATCCCTAAAGCCCGTTCTGTCTTTTGCCTTTAAATCATGCAAAGTAAAATCATAATTATCACTTCCTGAATTACTAAAATGGATGTCGCTTTTGGAATAATAATCTTTGTTGTATCCCCACGCAAAATAAAAGGTTCCTGTAGCTATATTCTTCTGTCCAGGGCAGTCACAAACACTTTCTTGGGCCTTAGCATTGCTTATTAAAAACAATGTAATTATACCTAATAAAAATATTTTATTCATTCCTTTTCTTCTGTTCATTTCGCCTTAAATATCCGATTAAGAAAACTGCACAAGCAGGTAATAATAGTGGCGCAAGCATATATGCCCCGCCAACACTAGCTTTTAATATGCCGATAATTGTGCTAATTAATACAATTAATGCTATGCCTATTTTTTCTAGAACATGAAATTTCATACGAAGTCAAATGTACTACATTCTATTTATGTGATATAGGGTAATTTCTATTAAAATATTAATAAATATTGTTGAATAGTTAATATTATGGGTTGGTTACCGATAGTGCTAAATTCTTTAACGGAGGAAGATCTTTTAAAATTAAAAGTCGAAAGAAAGGTCAGAAAAAATAAATTCCATTACAAAATTGGGTTAAGAATTTGTGTTGTAACTTGCTTGAAAAATTAATGGTTACTATATGCTAAGATCGCTCAAACAATATTCGTTTCCCTTTTATTGTTTCTTCAAAAACACCCTTACTGTATACCAAATTACCATTTACGAAGGTGTGTATTACTTTTGCAGAAAATTGGCAGCCTTCAAAAGGAGTCCACCCACAAGCATACTGAATATTATTTTTTTCTACTTTCCAGGAGTCATTTAAGTTAACTAGAACTAAATCGGCCCAATAACCTTTACGTATAAATCCACGCTTTTCTATTTGAAAGCAAATAGCAGGCGAGTGGCACATTTTTTCAACTACTTTTTCCAATGTAATCTTATTCTGCTTATGCAATTCAAGCATCGCAACCAATGCGTGCTGAACCAATGGTCCACCGGAAGGAGCTTTAAAATATGACTGCTCCTTTTCTTCTTTTGTATGCGGAGCATGATCGGTTGCTATAATATCTATTTTATTATCAATCACAGCTTGTAAAATTGCATCTCTATCGAATGTTGTTTTTACTGCGGGATTCCATTTAATCAATGTTCCTTTTTTTTCGTAATCGGCATCAGTAAACCAAAGATGGTGAATGCAGGCTTCGGCTGTTATTCGTTTTTTACTTAATGGAATTGTATTATCGAAAAGTGTTGTTTCTTTTGCCGTTGAAATATGTAGTATATGTAAACGCGTATTGTACTTTTTAGCTAACTCAACTGCCAACGATGACGACTTATAACAAGCTTCGGCACTTCTAATTTGCGGATGCATTTGTATAGGAACATCTTCTCCGTACTTTTCTCTTGCAGCAGCAGCATTTGCTTTTATTGTTTCTTCGTCTTCACAATGTGTGGCAATTAACAATTTACATTCTGCAAAAAGCGTATCCAAGGTAACAGGATTGTCGACCAACAGATTCCCTGTTGAAGAGCCCATAAATACTTTTATACCACATACATTGTTGGGGTTTGTTTTAAGTACTTCCTCTATATTGTTATTAGAAGCACCCATAAAAAAAGAATAATTTGCCAAAGAAGTGCGGGAGGCTATCTCGTATTTTTGTTCCAATAATTCCTGTGTAAAAGTATTGGGAATGGTATTCGGCATGTCCATAAAGGAGGTTATTCCCCCTGCCACTGCTGCCTTCGACTCGGAATAAATATTTCCTTTGTGTGTAAGTCCGGGTTCACGAAAATGCACTTGATCGTCAATGCAGCCGGGCAATAAATGAAGCCCTATTGCGTTTAACTCAGTTGCATTTGAATTTGCAATGGGACTTTTTGAAACATTTACTATAATGCCATTTTCTATGAGAACATTTCCTACAAAAATTTCTCCTTCATTTACAAGCGTAGCATTTTTTATAAGGATGGCGGACATACAATTATTTGCCTTTAAAACGCATTTCTATCACTCCCCAAAAAGCTTCTTTAAAAATACCTGTACTCATCTTAGACTGCCCTTCTCTTCTGTCTGTAAAAGTAATTGGCACCTCTCCAACCTTGAATCCCATTTTTTTTGCATCATATTTCATCTCAATCTGAAAAGCATATCCAACAAAGCGAATATTATCTAGATCAAGTGATTCCAATACTTTTCGTTTATAGCATTTGAATCCTGCAGTAGTATCACTAATATTAATCCATAACACACATCGAACATATACCGAAGCAAAGTAGGACATCATTACCCTGCTCATAGGCCAATTTGCAATCTTTCCACCCCTAGTATAACGTGAACCTATAGCCACATCCATTCCCTTATTTTTACAAGCGTCTAACAGTCTTACTAAATCATCTGGATTGTGTGAAAAATCGGCATCCATTTCAAAAATATAATCGTATCCCTTTTGTAGAGCCCATTTAAATCCATGTATATAGGCTGTTCCCAAACCCAATTTCCCCTTTCTTTCTTCCATAAAAAGTTTTCCGGGAAATTCACTCATCAAATTACTTACAATTTTTGCAGTACCATCAGGCGAACCGTCATCCACAATCAACACATGAAAAAGTTCTTGTAAAGAAAACACTTTTCGTATCATCTTTTCAATATTTTCCTTTTCGTTGTATGTAGGTATGATTACTAAGCTCGACAATTCCAATTTTTTTGCTAAGATAAGGCTGAAATTTTTAAAAATCGATTCCTTTACAAAATTTAACGAGATAGTAGTGTTCATTAACTAAGCATTTTTTGTACATTTAGAGTATAAAATTTGAATTTAAAGATGGATAAACGTTGGGTCATAAAAGAGAGGGCTGATGTGAAAGTAACAAAACAACTTTCACAAGAATTGGGCATTAGCGAGGTTATTACCGAATTATTGATTCATAGAGAAATTGACACTTTTGAAAAAGCTAAAAAATTTTTCAGACCGGAACTAAGCCATTTACACAATCCATTTTTAATGAAGGATATGGATAAAGCGGTAATGCGTTTGGAAGATGCAATACAAAAAAAGCAAAACATATTGGTATACGGTGATTACGATGTGGACGGTACTACATCCGTAGCAATGGTATATTCCTTCCTTAAAACTTTTCATAACAACGTTAGTTATTATATTCCAGATAGATATAGGGAAGGTTATGGAATATCCATTGCTGGAATTGATTTTGCTTCCGACAACGATATTTCTTTGGTAATTGCCTTGGATTGCGGCATCAAAGCAATTGATAAAATTAATTATGCCAACACTAAAAATATAGATTTTATAATTTGCGACCACCACCGTCCCGGAAATGAATTACCCAAAGCCATTGCTGTACTCGACCCTAAAAGAAGCGATTGCGAATACCCCTTTAAAGAATTATCAGGCTGTGGTGTAGGATTTAAGCTCGTTCAGGCGTACGTTCAAAAAAATAATATTAATTTTTCGGAAATTACAAGTTTACTGGACTTCGTTGCGGTAAGTATTGCTGCCGACATAGTTCCAATTGTGGACGAAAACAGAGTGCTTGCACATTATGGCTTAAAGCAACTTAACAACAATCCACGAAAAGGATTTAAGGCAATTATTGAATTGGCAGGATTAAAAAAAGAAATAACTATCAACGATATTGTTTTTGGTTTTGCTCCACGTATCAATGCCGCAGGACGAATGGAGAGCGGCAACAGCGCTGTTCAATTGCTAATTTCTGATTCAGATTATGGAGCAGAAAAATCGGGAGCCGGAATTGATTCGGTAAATACGGAAAGGCGTACAGTAGATACTGCTATAACAGCAGAGGCAATGAGTATGGTGGAAGAAGACGCTTCTTTTACAAACAAGAAATCAACTGTGTTATTTAACAGTCAATGGCACAAAGGAGTTGTAGGTATAGTGGCATCGCGTTTAATTGAAAAATATTACCGCCCAACAATCATATTAACTGAATCAAATGGTTTCGCAACGGGTTCTGCCAGATCGGTAAAAAACTTTGATGTGTATAACGCAATTGAAGCCTGCAGCGATTTGCTTGACCAGTTTGGCGGACATAAATATGCAGCAGGCTTGTCCCTCAAAATAGAAAATCTAGATGCTTTTAAAGCTAAATTCGAAAATGTAGTTTCGGAAACAATTGATGTAAATAGTTTAGTTCCCGAAATTGAAGTGGATGCCACTATCGCTTTCGATGATATTGATGCTAAATTTTTCAGGGTACTTAATCAGTTTGCCCCTTTTGGTCCTGGGAATATGGCTCCGGTATTTATAAGTGAAAATATTTACGACAAAGGGAATGTGCGTATTGTTGGAAACAAACACCTCAAAATGGGTTTGCTGCAACAAAATAAAAAAAGAGGTTTTGATGCAATTGCTTTTGGTCAATCCGACCATTATACAGCCATTGCTGCGCGACAATCATTTACTTCTTGTTTTACCATTGAAGAAAATAGTTGGAACGGAACCACTACCTTACAATTAAATTTGAAAGATATTCGGATTGAAGAATCGTAAACAGTGTTTTCTTAAAAACGCTATTTATTCTTTTAAATCAAACGATTCCATAAACTTGGTAGTGTAATTACCTTTTATAAAATCTTCGTTTTTCATTAAACGTAAATGGAATGGGATAGTAGTTTTTACTCCTTCAATAACATACTCGCTCAAGGCACGGTGCATTTTAGCGATAGCTTCCCCTCTTGTTTGAGCAACGGTTATTAATTTTGCAATCATTGAATCGTAATTAGGCGGAATAGTATATCCTGCATAAATATGTGAATCAACGCGAATACCATGACCTCCCGGTGTGTGTAATACAGTAATTTTTCCCGGTGATGGCCTAAAACCATTAAAGGGATCTTCTGCATTTATTCTACATTCAATGGCGTGTAATTGCGGATAATAATTTTTTCCTGAAATAGGTGTGCCCGCTGCTACCAATATTTGCTCGCGAATTAAATCGTAATCAATTACCTCTTCTGTAATAGGGTGCTCAACCTGAATACGAGTATTCATTTCCATAAAATAAAACTCACGGTGCTTGTCAACCAAAAACTCTACTGTTCCTACGCCTTCATATTTTACTGCCAAAGCTGCATTAATAGCAGCTTCGCCCATACGGTTACGCAATTCATCCGTCATAAACGGAGACGGTGTTTCTTCCGCCAATTTTTGGTGTCTTCTTTGAATAGAGCAATCTCTCTCGCTTAAGTGGCATGCTTTTCCAAACTGGTCACCTACAACTTGTATTTCGATATGGCGCGGTTCTTCGATGTATTTTTCAAGATACATTCCATCGTTACCGAATGCTGCTCCAGCCTCTTGTTTGGCCGAATCCCAAGCGCCTTGCATCTCCTCGTCTTTCCAAACTATACGCATACCTCTACCACCACCACCTGCAGTAGCTTTTAATATTACGGGGTATTTTATTTTTTTTGCAATTTTTATTCCCTGCTCAACACTTTCCAATAATCCATCCGAACCCGGAATAGTTGGAACTCCTGCTTTTTTCATTGTATCTTTGGCATTCGATTTATCGCCCATCCCTTCAATCATTTCGGGCGAAGCTCCAATAAATTTTATTCCGTGCTCCTTACAAATTTTCGAAAACTTTGCATTCTCCGATAAAAAGCCATAGCCGGGATGTATAGCATCGGCATTGGTAATTTCAGCAGCCGATATAATATTGGGAATATTTAAATAAGAATCTTTACTTGGCGGAGGGCCAATACAAACGGCCTCGTCTGCAAATTTAACGTGTAAACTTTCCTTGTCGGCAGTGGAATAAACAGCAATTGTTTTAATTCCCATTTCACGACAGGTACGTATTATTCTCAAGGCTATTTCACCTCGGTTTGCTATTAGTATTTTCTTAAACATAGTTTTTAAAATTGAAAATTATATGATTTGTCCGCAAGGGCCCACTGATGTGGAAATCTGAAGATAAGGCTAACAAATGAATGGAACTGTTTTTCATATATTGATTAGCGCATATATAAATTATCAAATTAACTCGGATCCACTAAAAATAATGGTTGATCGTACTCCACTGGACTTGCATCATTCACTAATACTTTTACAATTTTCCCTGTTATATCGCTTTCGATTTCATTGAATAATTTCATTGCTTCAATTATACAAGTAACCTTTCCGGGCTTAATTTCATCACCTATGTTTACAAATATAGGTTTGTCTGGTCCAGCAGAACGATAAAAAGTTCCAATCATTGGCGATTTAATGGTGATATATTTCGCTTCACTATTAACTTGTTCTGTTTGTTGAACAACCGGAGCTGTTTGTTGAACACTTACTATCGGTGCAATAACAGCTGGGGCAGCTTGGACAGTAGCTTGAATATGAGTAGGCTCGCTGATATGTCCGGCAGGTGTTTTAATTACAATTTTAAAGCCTTTTGATTCCAACTCAACTTCACTTACACCCGACTTAGCGACAAACTTTATTAGGTCTTGAATTTCTTTTAATTCCATATTGCTGTTGTTTGAATATTTTAGATAAAAGTATAAAAAATTTTATATTTAAATAATTAACTGTTATATGCCCATTTAAGGTAAATAGCACCCCAAGTAAATCCACCGCCAAAAGCCGAAATAATAAGATTATCTCCTTTTTTTAACTGTTTTTCATAATCCCACAAACACAAAGGAATTGTTCCTGCTGTGGTATTTCCATAACGCTGAATGTTTAACATTACTTTCTCGGGCCCCAAACCCATTCTGCTTGCAGTTGCATCAATAATTCGTTTATTTGCTTGGTGTGCTACCAACCAAGCCACATCATCACTCGTTAAATTATTACGTTCCATAATTTCTGCAGAAACATCGGCCATATTTTTTACGGCAAACTTATATACTGTTTTCCCTTCTTGGTAAACAGCGTGTTCTCGCGCATCTACAGTTTGATGAGAGGCTGGTTTTAATGAACCACCTGCCTTTTGATGTAAATAATTTCTGCCTGAACCATCTGAACGTAAAATAGAATCTACTATTCCATTTTCGTCCGTTGATGGTTCCAATAACACAACTCCTGCACCATCACCAAATATGATACAAGTTGACCTATCTTGATAATCAATGATAGACGACATTTTATCGGCACCAACTACCAATATTTTTTTGTGTGTTCCGGTTTCAATAAATTTTGAAGCTGTAACCAAGGAATATATAAATCCCGAACAAGCCGCACTAACATCATATCCCCAAGCATTTTTTGCTCCTATTTTATCACATATAATATTTGCTGTAGAGGGGAAAACCATATCGGGAGTTACTGTACCAACAATTACCATATCAATCTCCATTGCTGATATTCCGCGCTTTTCTAATAGTTTGTTGATAGCTTCAACACACATATCGGATGTTGCTTTTCCTTCACCTTTAAGTATTCTACGCTCCTCAATCCCGGTGCGAGTAAGAATCCAATCTTCTGTGGTGTCTACCAATTTTTCTAACTCTTTGTTGGTTAGAATGTAATCGGGAACATATCCGTTTACAGCTGTTATGGCGGCTCTTATGTTTGTCATTAGCTAAAGGCTTGTTTTATTTTGTCAGACAATTTTAATTCCACTACTTTTTTTGAAAGCAGCAGCAAATTTTTTATCGCCAAAGGACTTGATATCCCGTGACCAATCATTACCGTTGAATTTATACCCAACACGGGACTTCCGCCGTACAATTCATAATTAAAACGATTAAAATAGGTATCATCGATATTGCGCTTTTTTATTAGCGTATAAAATGCTTCAACTTCTTTTAATACCACATTTCCGGTAAATCCATCACATACAATTACGTCTACATTTTCTGAAAATAAATCGCGACCCTCTACATTACCAATAAAGTTAAAATGCTTACTATTTGTCATTAAATTATGTGCTGATTGGCTTACTAGATTTCCTTTTTCGGCTTCTTCGCCAATATTCAGTAACCCTACTTTCGGATTTTCAATATTATAAACATGTTGAGCAAACAAAGACCCTAACATTCCAAACTGATACAACACATCAGGCTTACAATCGACATTGGTTCCAACATCTAAAACAAGACTAACACCACCACTCTCCTTTGGCAATACTGATATGCTACATGGACGAATGACACCCGTAATTGTTTTTACTGTAAGCATGGAGCCTACCAACATTGCGCCTGTATTTCCTACACTTGCAAAAGAATCAATCTTCCCTTCCTTTAACGAAGAAAACCCAAGTGATATACTTGAGTTGGGTTTTTGTGAGTAGGCCTTTGTGGGGTGTTCGGCCATTTCTATTATCTCCTGAGCATCTATTATCTCAAAGTTTTCGGAACTCGCCCCTTGTATTAAGAGTTCCTTCTCTATAAGACCCTTCTTCCCTATAAGTACAATTTTAACAGAAGAAGGCAATTCGGCTTGAGCCAATATGGCTCCTCCGATAGTAGCTTTGGGGGCAAAGTCGCCACCCATTACATCTAAACCTATCTTCATCAAAAAATAGATTAAGCTTCTTTAGTACCTTTCATTACTTTTTTACCTCTGTACATACCTGTTTCGGTATTTACACGGTGCAATAATGAAACATCACCGGTTGTAGGATCTACAAACAAAGTACTTGGTACTGCATTATCGTGTGTTCTTCTTTTGTCGCGTCTCGATTTCGAGATCTTTCGTTTAGGATGTGGCATTTTACTTTTTTATTAGTGTTTATTCTTTTGTTTTTATTTTCTTCAGTGCTTCCCACCTACTATCATTTTGTTCTGTACTTTTTAGCGAATATTGTTCTAACTTATTCAATACTTCTTTGTCGCACAAAGAGGTATCTTCCTTATCTTCACAAGGTATTCGCTGGTATGGCAACAACAAACCCAAGTATTCATATAGCGTTTGTGCTAAATTCAAAATTGTTGTGGAGGGACTTAATACCAATATATCATCGGTATCGTTATACGGTTCGTTATCAAATTTTACGATGAGCTTTTGTTGCGAATTTACAGGCAAGGAATAATTTGTTAAACACCTGTCGCAATCAACGCCTATAGTGGCTTCGATATCGAAATTCAGTATAAGTAGGGTTTCCTGTCTGTTCAAAAGCACCTTTACCTTAACATCGGCACTTTTAATTTCGGAATCCATAAAACCCTCCTGCTCAAAGAACGCATTGGTTATTTGGAACTCGTACTCGTGTTCTCCTAAACTTAATCCCAAAAAAGGGATTGTAAATTGATCCAAATATGCCATTTTCCCCTCAAAATTTTAGAAAGGAGGGCAAAGATAGCATTTATTTTGAAAGTACGAACAAAAAATTGGTCGATTTGCTTGTGTGAGTAATGGTAAGCCAACAAAAAACAGGCTTATTCCACCCAACTTTTGTAATATGCACC